>Ga0105050_10002091_pt1 | contig 29071 bp, 28 predicted proteins | sample FRY01_FD_78088 | JGI IMG/M metagenome (GOLD analysis project Ga0105050, IMG submission 78088) | Freshwater microbial communities from Lake Fryxell liftoff mats and glacier meltwater in Antarctica - FRY-01 | ecosystem: Environmental > Aquatic > Freshwater > Ice > Glacier meltwater ...
AGCTACAGCCCCTTGCAGCCATAGGCGGAAGGTCGCGCAAACCCCTGTGGGGCTTGAAAAATCTGCCGCGAATCGGCATAGTCATGCAACAAAAACCGCATGCGGCAGGGGAAAACCCCGCCCTTTTGGCAGAGGCAGACAGATGAAACCCATAATGCTTGCAGCGGCGCTTGTTGCGCTTGCCCTTCCCCTTTCAGCGACCATAGCGGCAGCGGGCCCCATTGAGCGCGCTTGTCTGGGGTCCGACCGCAAGGCCGCGAACCGCGCGACCTGCGGTTGTATCCAGCAGGTTGCCGACATGACCCTGCGCGGGTCCGACCAGCGGCGGGCCGCGAAGTTCTTTACGGACCCGGATCAGGCGCAGGAGACCCGCGTCTCCAAAAGCGACCGGGACAATGAATTCTGGGCGCGTTACAAAGCCTTCGGCGCGCAGGCCGAGGCGTATTGCGCGGGCTGACCCTGCGGATGACATCACAGGAACCCCGGCCACCGCGTCCGGGGTTTTTTCACGCGCCGATCGCGGGTTTGCCGGAATGACCGATTGCGCGAGGCACTGCCTTAGCGGAATGCAGGCCCATGCGCCCACAGGGTCAGGGACCATCGGGTGCCTGCGGTCACCGGCGTAACCCGGTGCAGCACAAAGCTGGGAAAGATCGTGGCGGTGCCCTGCGCACGGTCCGCCTGCTGCACATGGCTGTCGGGCCAGAGTTCCAAAGCGCCGCCGCCGTAAGCCCCGGGGTCAGACAACTGCACCACGAGCGTGAGCTTGCGCCTCGCCGCCAGCGCGCCACCGCCGATGTCTGAGTGCCAGGCGAAATGGCCAGCGGTCACGGAACTGTAACGGGCACATTGCGCGCTTTCGTCGAAACCTGTCAGTTCATAGCCGAACTTCCGGTTTGCCGCTGCCATCAGCGCAATAACGCGGTCCATCACCCATGCGGCTTCGGGGAAATCGTCCAGCCATGCGATATCGGCGCGGCGCAGCGTCTGTTCTGCCGATGGCCGCACCAGACCCGCCGCTTTCAGACCCGCTTGTCCGGCAATCGCCATGATTGCGGCGCAGTCGGTTGGGGTGAAGGCGGCAGGCTGGCTAAACACCGTGATCATGGACTGGCCTTTTCTAGGCGACCCCGCCGTGCGGTTGCGCGGCAGGGTGGCGTGCGCCCGAGGGTGTCGTGATCAGTCGCTTGTCATGGAATCGTGGCTCATCGGGTCGTGGTTCATCGCCTTGTCATCGGCGGCGGCTTCGGGCCGATCCAGATCAACCGGCACTTCCAACTGCACCACACCGCCCCTTTCGAATGTCAGCTGCAAAGTGATGACATCCCCGGCTTTCAGGCTTTTCTTTAAGCCGAACAGCATCACATGATCGCCACCGCGTTGGAAAGCATGGCTGTCATGGCCCGCAATAGCGATGCCGCCTTCGATCTTCCGCATCTGCATCACGCCATCGGCAGCAGCGATGTGGGTGTGAAGTTCAGCCTTTTCGGCCGCGTCGGTGCTGACCGACAGCAGACGGTCCGCCTGGTCGGAGCGATTCTCGATCAGCATGAACGCCGCGCCGGATTTGGCGACCGGGCTCGAAACACGGGCATAAGCCTCGACCACATGCACGCCATCCTGGGCGGCGGCGGGGCGGCTGAGACCGGGCAGCGCGGCAAAGACCGCAAGGGCGGACAGAATAAGTTTCAGATGGGTCATGGGATTGATCCTGATGGGAATGATCGCGGAAGGGTTGCGTGATCAGACCTACAGGGGTGGGCCACGCGCGACAGCGGCGCGATCGGGCCGCGACGGCGCAGCTGTGGGGAAAGCGACGTCATGCACGCGGCCCGCCGTCAGCGGTGGCACCGTCTGTGGGGCCGCACCGGGAAGAAACCCGGTAAGCCCGGTCAGGCAATCCGGACAGGGATGTCGGGGTGAAACAGGCTTGCCCTGCGTGTCGATTTCGACGGCGAGAACTTCAGTCCCCGCGCAAATCTCCATCCATTGCCCGGTGCCGGGCTGGCTGCGCGCCATGGCAAGTGCTACGGAACCAGCCGTCAGGGCCAGTGCCAGCATCAGCGACAAAAGGGGGCGCAACACGGTCATGGCGCGGTTATAGGGACCACCCATCCCCCAGAGCAAGCGACAAAAACCCGCAGGCCGCCACGCATATGCGAAAAGCCCCGCGCATGCGCAGGGCTTTGCCTATACCGGCGGCAAATGGTTCAGACAGCCTGAACTTTGCCGATATCTTTTTTGATCTGCCTGGCTTTCACCGACAGATCGTCATCCTTGGCTTTCACCAGAAAGGCATCCAGTCCGCCACGGTGATCGACCGTACGCAGCGCATGCGCCGAGATGCGCAGCTTGAAAGATTGCCCCAGGATGTCCGAGATCAGCGTGACCTCGTTCAGATTCGGCAGAAAGCGCCGACGGGTCTTGTTATTGGCGTGACTGACATTGTTGCCAGACATCGGGCCCTTACCGCTCAGTTCGCAAACGCGCGACATGTCGTGTTCCTTGTCGTTATACCAAAGTGGGCACCGCGAAAGGCAGCGCGCCGAATTCCATGGCGTCGTTTAGGGGATCGGGGGGGCGGCGTCAAGCGGGGAACGGCGCGATTGTGGCCGGCCGCCGGGGGTATCACACCCCCGGACCCCCGTGGGATATTTGTGTCCGGAAAGAGGGCGATACGGATCAGGCGGGCCCGAGTTGTGCCGCAAACTGTGCGGCTGCGGTTTCGGGCGTCAGGCGGCCTTGGGTAACCGCATCGCCCAGACGCAGCAACGTATCGCGCACCGGGCCGGGGCGCGCGAGGACGGACAGCAGACCCTGACGCACCTCTTCTTCGAACCAGTGGCGGGACTGGGCGGTGCGGCGGGCGGCGAAATGGCCGTTGTCCTGCCGCCAGCGATGCAGCGCCTGCATGTCGGCCCATGCGGCGGTCAGCCCCGATTGGTCCAGGGCCGATACCGTCATCGCCTTGGGAAACCCCGGCGGGTCTTGCGGCCGGCGGCGCAGCAGGTGCAGGGCACCGGCATAATCGGCGCAGGTGCGCAGGGCGGCGGGTTTCAGGTCGCCGTCGGCTTTGTTCACGAGAATCAAATCGGCCATTTCCATGATGCCGCGCTTGACGCCCTGAAGTTCATCTCCGCCTGCCGGGGCAAGCAGAAGCGTGAACAGATCGCAGAGTTGCGCCACCACGGTTTCAGATTGGCCCACACCGACCGTTTCAATCAACACCACGTCGAAGCCTGCGGCCTCGCACAGCGCCACCGCCTCACGCGTGCGGCGCGCCACCCCGCCAAGGTGGGTCTGCGACGGGGAGGGGCGGATGAAGGCGAGGGGATCACGGCTCAGCCGCTCCATCCGGGTCTTGTCGCCAAGGATGGACCCTCCTGTGCGTGCGGAACTGGGGTCCACCGCCAGAACGGCAACGCGCAGGCCCTGCCCGGTCAGCATCAGGCCGAAGCATTCGATAAACGTGGATTTGCCCACGCCGGGCGTCCCCGAAAGCCCGATGCGCAGTGCCTGCCGCCCCAAAGCGGCCACCAGCGCAACCAGCTCCAGCGCCAGCAGCCTGTGATCGGCACGCCGGCTTTCCACCAGCGTGATCGCACGGGCCAGTGCCCGGCGGTCGCCTTTGGTTACAAGGGGGGCGAGGGTTGCAACATCCATACAGCGCTCCGGCGGGGTTTCGCTTATCCGGGCACGCCTGACGCGATTGTCAGCACCTTAGGCGACCCGAGGGCTTTTGTGCCCGTTCCCGCCGCGATATGCCAGACCCGAGGCGCAGGTTGCGCGCCGCTTGCCGCTGAGGTTGCGATGATCCCGTTCCGTTCAGGAGTTTCTGTCGTCGTTCTGGCGCTTGGGTTGGGTGGGGCTGCACCTGTTGTGGCGCAGACCGATCAGGTGGCGTTTGATCTGACTGTGCGCGGAATCGGCGCCGGGTCGCTGCGGTTTTCTGCCACCCAGAAGGGTACGGGCTACGCTGTGGCGGGGCGGCTTGAAAGCGGCGGGTTGGTGGGCATGTTGCGCAAGATCCGTTATGATGCCAGCGCCAGAGGCACCATTTCCAAGGGCCGCTATGTACCGTCGAGCTACACCGAGCAGGCCGATACCGGCAAGCGCCAGTCGGCGGCAACGATGGACTACAAGCGCGGCGTGCCGCAGCTGAAATCTTATGACCCGCCGCGCGAGGCGCAAGCCGGCGATGTGGACCCTGCAACCATGGGTGGATCGGTCGATCCGTTGACTGCCCTTTACGCGACGCTGCGCGACGTTGACGCCGGGAACGAATGCAACGTGTCGTTGCAGATGTTCGACGGGCGGCGGTCTACTCAATTGCGGCTGTCCAAACCGCAGGCCAACGGCGCCACGGTGGTCTGCGCCGGGGAATACCGCAGGCTTGCGGGCTATTCGGCCGGGGAAATGGCCGAAAAGACCCGCTTCCCTTTCACGCTGACCTATGCGCCAGCCAGTGAGGGCCGGATGCAGGTGGTCGAAGTAGCCATGGACAGTCTCTATGGCAAAGCGACGCTGAAACGCCGATAAGGCGGGCGTGACCGACGCGCTTTCACCCCTTCCGATTGACGAGGCTTTGCCTGCCTTGCTGACCGCACTGCATGCGCGGCGGATGGCGGTGCTGCAAGCGCCGCCGGGGGCCGGGAAAACCACGCGTGTGCCTTTGGCGATGCTTGAAGCGGGGTTGTGTGACGGCCGCATCGTGATGCTGGAACCGCGGCGGCTGGCGGCGCGGGCGGCGGCGGAACGGATGGCCGAAACCTTGGGCGAGACGGTGGGGGCCACCGTCGGCTACCGGATACGCGGCGAGGCGAAGGTATCGCGTGCCACGCGAATCGAGGTGGTGACGGAAGGCATCCTGACCCGGATGATCCAGTCGGACCCGTCGCTTGATGGCGTAGGCGCGGTGATCTTCGACGAATTTCACGAACGCAGCCTGAACGCCGATCTGGGGCTGGCTTTGGCGTTGGAGGTGCGGGCCGCGCTGCGCAATGACCTTTTGCTGTTGGCGATGTCGGCCACGCTGGATGCCGCTCCGGTGGCGGTGCTCATGGGCGATGCGCCGGTGATAACATCGGCGGGGCGGGCCTATCCGGTGGAAACCCGCTGGCTGCCGCGCCCCCTTGGCCCGCAGGCCCGGGTGGAAACGGAGGCGGCGGCGCTGGTGGTGCAGGCGGTTGGGGAAACCGCGGGTGGCGTGCTGGTCTTCCTGCCCGGCGAAGGCGAAATTCGCCGGGTGGAAAGCCTGCTGCAAGGCCGCCTGCCTGCGGGCTGTGATGTGCGGCCCTTGTTCGGTGCGATGGATTTTGCGGCGCAGCGGGCAGCTTTGGGGGCAAGCGCGGGTCGCAAGATCGTGCTGGCCACCAGCATTGCCGAAACCTCGCTGACCATCCCCGATGTGCGGGTGGTGGTGGATGCGGGCCGGTCTCGCCGCGCGCGTTTCGATGCGGCATCGGGCATGTCGCGGCTGGTGACAGAGCGGGTGACCAAGGCCGAGGCCGAACAGCGCCGGGGCCGTGCGGGCCGGGTGGCGGAAGGCATCTGTTACCGGATGTGGTCGAAAGGCGAGGAGGGCGGTCTTGCCCCCTACCCGCCTGCCGAGATCGAGGCGGCAGACCTGACAGGGCTGGCGCTGGAGCTTGCGGTCTGGGGCAACCCCTCCGATGGCGTGGGCGGGCTGGCGTTCCTGACCCCGCCGAACCCCGGCGTGCTGACCGAAGCACGGGCCTTGCTGACGGCGCTTGGCGGGCTGGAGGCCGGACGGATCACCGACCATGGCCGCGCGCTGGCCGCTTTGCCGTTGCACCCCCGTCTGGGCCATATGCTGCTGCAAGGCGGAGCCGGGGCCGCCCAGTTGGCCGCCCTTCTGGCGGAACGTGACCCGCTGCGTGGCGCGCCGCCCGACCTTGTGCTGCGGATGGCGGCGCTGCATGATCCCAAACGGTTCGAGGCCGATCACCCCTACAGCATCCACCGCCCCACGCTGGAACGGATACGGGATGAGGCGCGGCGGCTGACGCGCAGCCTGCGGGCGAAGCCGGTTGCTGCCGCGGCGCTGTCACTGGCCCAACTCGCCGCCCTCGCCTACCCTGACCGCGTCGGCCTGCGCCGCAAGGGCGATGCGCCGCGTTGGGTGTTGTCGGGTGGCAAAGGTGCTGCGATGGAGCCGGGGCTGCCGCTGTCGGGGCACCGCCTGATCGTGGCGACGGACCTTGACGGCGACCCGCGCGAGGCGAAGGTGCGGCAGGCCGTGGCGATCACCGAGGCCGAAGTGCGGGCTGTGTTCAGGGAACACATCGCATGGCGCGATGTCTGCGACTGGTCGCGGCGCCAGGGGCGGGTGATTGCGCGGCGTCAGGAATGTTTCGGCGCGCTGGTGCTGGACGACCGGCACTGGCCCGACGCCCCGCCCGCCGCGCTTGCGATGGCGGCAGTGCAGGGTCTGCGCGTGATCGGTCTGCCCTGGACAGCGGGGGCGCAGCGGTTGCGCGCGCGGGTTCACCTGTGCCAAAGCGAAGCCTACGCCTTGCCCGACGTGACGGATGCGGCTTTGCTGGATGATCCCGCATGGCTGCTGCCGCATCTTGCCGGTTGCAAGACCGAAGCCGATCTGCGCGCCCTGGACCTGACGGAACCCCTGCGCGGGCTGATCGGCTGGGACGGGCTGCGCTTGCTGGACCAGCTTGCCCCGGCGCATGTCGAGACGCCGTTGGGGCGACGGGTGCCGATTGACTATGATGGTCAGGCCCCCGGAATCGCCGTGAAACTGCAAGAAATGTTCGGCGTCACGCGCCACCCTGCCGTGGGACCCGACCATCTGCCGCTGCGCATCACGCTGTTGTCGCCCGGCGGCGCGCCTGTTCAGGTCACGATGGACTTGCCCGGGTTCTGGGCAAATTCCTATGCCGATGTGCGCCGCGACATGCGGGGCCGCTACCCGCGCCACCCGTGGCCCGAAGACCCGACCGTGGCCGAACCCACCACACGCGCGAAGCCGCGCGGCACCTGAAGCGCAGTTGCCGCGTGAATGTTGCAATTGTCGCAATCTGCCGCAGCCTGCCCTTTTCTCTCGTGGACGCTGTCATTACACCGTCAGCGCAAGAACAGAGGTGCTGATGTGATTTCCGATATGCAAGCCGCACGGCGCGGACGCCGGGCCGTGGCTGCCATGTTTCTGGCCAATGGGTTTGTCATGGGGTCATGGGCGCCGCAGATCCCGCTGCTGTTGCCGCGCCACGCGATCACGGAATTCACGCTGGGGCTGCTGATACTGGCCCTTGGGGTGGGGGCCGTAGCGGCGATGGCGGTGACGGGCGGGCTTACGGCGCGTTACGGGTCGCGCGCCGTGCTGCGGGTGTTTGCGGTGGCGGCGAGCTTCTCGCTGGCGCTGGTGGTGCTTGCGCCGTCGCTGCTGCTGCTGACACTGGCGATGGTGGTGATGGGTGCGCTGATCGGCTGCATGGACGTGGCGATGAACGCCAATGCGGTCGAGGTGGAACGCCGGTTGGACCGTGCGATCATGTCATCGTCGCACGGGTTCTGGAGCCTTGGCGGCTTTCTGGGCGGCGGCATCGGCGGGTTGATGATCGGGGTGCTGGGCGCGCAGGCGCAGGCGCTGCTGGTATCCGCGCTGTGCCTTGGGATCGTGGCGCTGGCCGGCCCCTTTCTGCACGGCGCGCCGCCACAGCTTGTCGAACCGCAGTGCGGGGCACGCAAGACCTATTGGCCGCGCGGCGCCGCGATCTGGATCATCGGGGTGATGGCGCTGTGTTCGATGGTGCCGGAAGGCGCGGTGCTGGACTGGGCGGCGCTTTATGTGTCGCAGGAACTGGGGGCGGACGTGGCGGCCTCGGGGCTCGCCTTCGCCTGTTTCTCGGGGACGATGGCGGTGATGCGGTTTGCGGGGGATTCCGTGCGCAACCGGTTCGGTGCTGTGCGGACGCTGCGGGTGTCGGGCGTGATCGGGGCGGTGGGGTTGCTGGGGGCGAGCCTGGCCCCGAATGAGGGGCTGGCGATTGCGGCCTTCGCGCTGGCCGGGGTGGGGATTGCCAATATGGTGCCGATCACCTTGTCGGCGGCGGGCAATCATCCGGGGCTGGCGCCGGGGGTTGGAATTTCAACCGTGACGATGATGGGCTATTCGGGCCTTCTGGTGGCCCCGTCCAGCATCGGCTTTGTCGCCGAGTCGATCGGGTTTCGCGTGATCTATGCGGTGCTGGCGCTGCTGTTGCTGGGTGTGGCGGCATTTGCCGCGCGCTGCGCAGCGGCAGATGCGCGTCAGGTGGCGTGAAGCCGGGCGTGATCGTGGCTGTGTCATTGCAGGAAGCCCCGGAATACTCGCGGAAAGCTCCGGGGTTCGTAGAAGGGGTGCAGGCGCTGCCTGCTCTGGGGTTCGCAGAAGGGCGCAGGCGCTGCCTGCTCCGGGGTTCGTAGAAGGGGCGCAGGCGCTGCCTGCCCCGGGGTTCGTAGAAGGGGCGCAGGCGCTGCCGGGGCACACGCGGGCTTTCTCGCAGCCTTACAACCCGAGGCACCAGCGCATCACCGCCTTCTGCGCGTGGAGGCGGTTTTCGGCCTCGTCGAACACCACGGAATTCGGGCCGTCCATCACTGCGCTGGTCGCCTCGTCATTGCGGTGCGCGGGCAGGCAATGCATGAACAGCGCATTATGGCGGGCTTTGGCCATCAACGCCTCGTTCACCTGATAGGGGCGCAACTGGTTGTGGCGGCGCTCCTTGGCGGATTCGGGGTCGTGCATGCTGACCCAGGTATCCGTCACCACAAGATCGGCCCCCGTCACCGCCAGCGCCGGGTCACGTTCAATCGCGACCCGGACACCTTTTTCGCGGGCGAAACCAATGGCTGACGCTTCGGGGTCCAGCGTGGGCGGACCGGTAAAGGTGAAATCGAAACCAAACTGGCCCGCCGCGTGCAGAAAGCTGGCGCAGACATTGTTGCCATCGCCGGCCCAGACCACCTTTTTCCCGGCAATCGGCCCGCGGTGTTCTTCATAGGTCATCACATCGGCCATGATCTGACAGGGATGCGTGCGGTTGGTCAGCCCGTTGATGACCGGCACCGTGGCATGTTCGGCCATTTCCAGCAGGGTTTGTTCCTCGAATGTGCGGATCATGATGAGATCGACATAGCGGCTGAGGACGCGCGCGGTATCGGCGATGGTTTCGCCGTGGCCAAGCTGCATTTCCTTGCCCGACAGCACCATGGTCTGCCCGCCCAACTGCCGCACACCCACATCAAAGGACACGCGGGTGCGGGTAGAGGGCTTCTCGAAGATCAGCGCCACCATGCGGCCCGCAAGCGGCTGGTCGTCGTCCGGTGTGCCCTTGGGGCGGCCATTGCGGGCGGTTTTCATTGCATGGGCGGAATCGATCATCTGCCGCAGAGCGGCGCTTTCGGTGGTGTGGATGTCGAGAAAATGTTTCATCGGTGCGGGCTTTCGTGGCGGCAGAGGCGGGGGGTTTCACACCCCCCGCACCCCCCGTGGGATATTTGGATCTGAAAAGAGGGGAAAGACAGCAGGAATGCCATCACGGGTGAAAGCCATTGCGCCCACACCGGCAAGGTGCTTCGTCACGAAAGCCTGCGCGCCGGGCGGTGCGCACGGCGCATTCAGGGTCGGGGGCCGGGTCAATGACGAGCGCAGCGTTGCCCCAATGGCCGCGCCGGGACGGAGTTTCCGGCCACGGCGCGGCCATTGTCGGGTGAGCGCAGTGAGGGTCCGCAAGCTGTGCAGATCAGGCGGCATCACCCATCGCCTCTTCCAGCGCCGATGCGGCCCGGTCAAGCCGGGTCAGCGCCTCGGCGATATCGGCGTCGGGGATGTTGAGGGCGGGCAGCAGGCGCAACACGTTGTCGGCTGCGGGGACGGTCAGGACATGGGCGGCGTAGCCCGCCTTGACCACATCCGTCACCACCGCGCGGCATTGCAGACCAAGCATCAGGCCCACCCCGCGCACCGACCCGAACACCTGCGGATGCGTCGCAACCAGCCCTTCCAGCCCCTGGCGAAACAGCGCGGCCTTGCGGTTCACCTCGGCAAGGAAGGCGGGGTCGGTGACGATCTCCATCACTTTTGCCCCCACCGCACAGCCAAGCGGGTTGCCGCCATAGGTGGACCCATGCGTGCCTGCAACCATGCCCGCCGCCGCAGCTTCGGTCGCCAGCACCGCGCCCAGAGGGAAGCCGCCGCCGATGCCCTTGGCAACCATCATGATATCCGGGCTCACCCCAGCCCATTCATGCGCGAACAGCCGGCCCGTGCGACCGACGCCACATTGCACCTCGTCTAGGATCAGCAGCGCACCAGTCGCATCGCACAGATCGCGCAGGCCCTTCAGGCAGACGTCCGGCAGCACGCGGATGCCACCCTCGCCCTGCACGGGTTCCACAATGACCGCAGCCGTCTTGCCGGTGACCGCGGCGCGTAGCGCGTCGTGATCGCCGAACGGCAGTTGCCGGAAGCCGGGCATCAGCGGGCCGAAACCCTTGACCATTTTTTCCGCCCCCGACGCGGCAATCGCGGCGGTCGAGCGGCCGTGGAACGCGCCATCAAAGGCGATGATCTCGCTGCGGTCCTTCATGCCCTTGTCGTACCAGTATTTCCGCGCCATCTTGACGGCGAGTTCCGCCGCCTCGGTGCCGGAATTGGTGAAGAACACCGTATCGGCAAAGGTCGCATCGACCAGCATCTGCGCCAGCCGTTCCTGCTGCGGAATGCGGTAGAGGTTGGACACATGCCACACCTGCCCGGCCTGTTCGGCCAATGCCGCGACCAGCGCCGGATGGGCATGGCCAAGCGCATTCACCGCGATGCCGGCGCCAAGATCAAGGTAGGCTTCACCCGTTTCGGTGTAAAGCCAGGCACCTTCGCCACGCACAAAGGCCAGCGGCGCGCGGTTGTAGGTCGGCAGGACGGCAGCAATCATCGGGACGGTCCTTCTTGCAAGGCTTAAGGGGTGCCAAAGCCTGCGCCTTAAGTCAACGTGAGATCGGTCATCGGGGGGTATCGGGGCGCGGACCATGCGGGCATGCGGGATCGGCAGCCTACGCGGTGCGTCGGCGTCGGGGCAGATGGAACGGGATGTGCCTTGCGATCATCCGTTCCGGTTAACGCGGCGGCAGGCGCCTGTCCAGTGGGTTGTGATGCTGTATTTGCCCATAATCCGCCGTCTTGCGCGAAATTTGCCGGCTGACGCAGGGCCCGTGCCTTGAACTTCGGGCGGCAAGCTTGTATCTGCGACTGTCCCGGATAGAATGCGGGAAACCCTGGGCACCGTCGGCTTTTGCCGCTCCGGTCCCTCCCCATGACCGGAGAGTTGCATGTCCTGGACCGACGAGCGCGTCGAGACGCTCAAGAAGATGTGGGCCGATGGCCAGAGCGCCAGCCAGATCGCCAAAGAACTGGGCGGTGTGACCCGCAATGCCGTGATCGGCAAGGTGCATCGCCTGGGCCTGTCGAACCGCGTGGGTGGCGTGCCCGGCAAGGAAGAACCGGAAGACGAAACACCGGTGATGCCAGAGCGGCCCGAAGCTGCGCGCCCCGCGTCCGAGCCGCTGCGTGCGGAAGAACAGCGCCCGCTGCCTGAGCGGCCTGCTGATGACCCGGTCGCGTCGGCCCCGGTGGTGACGGTTGCGCCGATCCCGCTGCGCAAGGCGATCATCCCCGCCGGGCAACCCCTGCCGCCGCAGCCATCCGCCAATGAGATCAGCCCCGAAGCGCTGGCATCCGTGCGCGAAGTAGAAAAGCGCGCGCGCCGATTGACGCTGATGGAGCTGACTGAACGCACCTGCAAATGGCCGATCGGTGACCCCGCCACCGAAGATTTCTGGTTTTGCGGCCTGCCATCGCTGCCCGGCAAACCCTATTGCGAAGCACATGTCGGTGTCGCCTTCCAACCGATGAGCGCACGGCGCGACCGCCGCCGTTAGGGTTGCGCGGGTCGCGTTACGGGCCGCACATCCCTTCCTGACCGGCGCCGCCGAAGCGTCGTGCCAAGCACGATTGTCAGGGCAGGATGAGCGGCCCTTCGCAACAAGCCCTCACCCGCCCGCCAGCAGCACGCCGGCCACACCGATCACCAGCGCCGCCATACCGACCTTTTCGCGCGCGCTGCCGGCCTGCTTGAACAACCGCCGTGTCACGATCTGCGCCATCAGCACTTCGGCCAGTGCCAGCGTGCGCACCAGAGATGCCGATTGCAGCGCAAAGGCCATGAACCAGAACTGCGACGCCAGTGCGCCGAAAAACCCCGCAGGCGACGATTGCCGCGGTGTTCGCAGCAGATGGATCAGCGCCTTGCGGTCGGTCACCAGCAGATACAGGCTCAACGCCACCGCCTGCAGGCCAAGCGCCGCCGTCAGCGTCGTGCCCGCATCGACCAGAAAGCTGCCACTTTCCACCGTCAGAATGCCACCGCGGTACGCCACGGCCGACACCGCAAAAAGCGCTCCCGAGGTCAGACCGTAAGCCACCGGCCCATACCACTCGCGCCCCGCCTGGAGGTGGGGTGGCCAAGACATCAGCGTCACCCCCGCCGTAGCAATGCAGATCGCCCCGACCTGCCAAAGGCCAGGCGTCTCGTGCAGCATGACGAGGCCGCCGATCAGCACCAGAACCGGCTCGCTTTTGGTATAGGCGACCGCTGCCACAAAACTGCGGGTCCGCATCGCCGCCAGCAACAGCACCGTGGCGCCGATCTGCGCGCCGCCACCCAGGATTATCCAGCACAGAAATGTCCGCCCCGGCCATGCAGGCCACAGCCCGGTCAGCGCAATGGTGCCCGCAAGGAAAAGCCCTGCAAAGGGAAAGCCGTAAAGAAACCGCACATGCGCCGCGCCAACGGTGCCGATCTGCGCGGTCAGCCCCCGCTGCATTGCATTGCGTGCGGTTTGCGCAAGGGCCGCGATCAGAGTGAAAGCGATCCAGAACCAGTCAGGCGACATCGGCGGTGTATCCCTGTCAGACGGTGCAAGCCATCTGCCCACATGTTTGCGCCGTTTGTCTGGCCGTGGCAGGCGGCAAATCCCGGCTTCGGCAAGGGCCAACCGGCCGGCCCGGCGTGATAACGGCAAGCCGGACCTGCGCCCCAGAACGTATCCGGCGGGTCGATAACCGCTGTCGCGGCGCGCGGCTCCGTGGCGCGGCACCGCCCGCAAGACCGTGGCAACGTCGCCCGAGCGGGCCTCGATGGCCCCGAGGGCGGCTCCCCCGGCGGCCCGTCAGTTCCCGCCCAGCAACCGGCCGAGCGCGGCGGCCGCTTCCTCGCGGAGCCGGCGCTTGGCGGCATCCTCCAGGCTTTCGCCCTCGCCTGCCACGATGCCGAGTTCCTCTTGCGCTTTCTGCGCCAGCCGGGCCCGCGCCTCATCCTCCAGCCGCTGCGCTTCGGCTTTGGCACGGGCTTTCAGTTCGGCCTTCCTGGCATCCAGCTTTTCGTCCAGCAACGCTTGCAGGTCCAGCTTGAATCGCGGATCGGCCCATGGCCCGGTGATCAGCAACGGCACTTTCACCCCACCGGTTCCGTCTTCCTTGGCCAGTGCCGTCGGCACCACGCGGTAATCCAGCGTCTGTGCGCCGATACCCACCCGCCCCGCGCCGCTCGCCGTGACCAGTGGAGCCAAGATCACCAGATCGTCGTTTTGCAACACGCCATCCGCAATAGCGAACTGCGCCGTGATCCGGTCGAATATCGTCCTGGCCCCTTCACCGACATAGCTTGCGTCCAGTGTCCGCAACATTCCCGCCAGATCCAGCCCGCGCAATTCGCCCTTGCCGAAGGACAGGCTGCCGCTCCCCGACAGGCTTTTCATGATCGCGTCCAGTGAGTTGCCACTGCCGAGGAATTTCAGCCGCGCATCACCCGTGCCTGTCAGCCGGTCATACCCCGCCAGATCGGCCAGCAAAGGCTGCATCGCCAGCCCCGCCACCGACAGGTCACCACCAACCGACATGCCGGAACGCGCATTGACCACGAATTGCCCGGTGATGCTGCCACCATAGGCGCTGACCTCGCGCAGGTCGAACACCGCGCGGGCACGGTCGATGGTCAGCAGCGCGCGGGTGCGGCCCAGCATCGCCGTGCCCAGATCGATGCTGTCGGCAGTCACCGCCACGGCCGCATCCATGATCCCGAGCGCTGATGCGTCAAGCGGATCACGCGACCAACCGGGCGCGGCGGAGCCACCATCCCCGCCACCGCCGCCACCCGTCAATGCTGCAAAATCCAGCGCCCCGGCAGTTATCTGCGCACTCAGCCTGGGCCGGTCGCCATCTGTCGTCACATCGGCATCGCCGGCAAGCTGATGCCCGTCCAGCCGCACCGTGCCGCCGCGCAGATGCACGGATCCGGTGGCCGTCAGCGTCACTTCGCCCGCGACCGATACCGCATCCCGCCCGAAGCCCTGCGGCAGACCGGGTGCAGCCTGCCCGGCCAGCGCCATAACCGCCGACAGATCGCCAAGATCTGCCTCAAGCCGTCCCTTCGCCACCAACGGCGTGGTGCCCAGACTGCCCGCAAAGCTGACGTTCGCGGACCCCGCGCCGAGTGTCAGATCGACAGGCACCACCGTGCCCGAAAGGAATGGCGCAAATGCGCTGATGCTGCCGGACGCGCTGAACGCCTGCCCGTTCACCCGGCCTGCCAGCGCCACATCCGCAGGGCCCGCAAAGACGGGCGCTTTGGCCACGACCTCCAGCGCCGTCAGCTTCACGCGGTTGCCGGTCAGATGGTCGATATAGATCAGCGTGCCGTCGCTGATCGCACCCCGGTCCAGCGTGAACGCTGTGCCTGCGCCGGGGGTCCGCACCGCCACCCCGGCGGCCCCGGCTGCGGGCAGTTCCCAGTTGCCAAGCCCGTTCATGCCCATTTCCAGCACAATCACCGGGCTTTGCGCCATAATCTCGGTGATCTTCACGTCACCGGCGAGCAGAGCGGCCATGTCGATACCGATGGTCAGCGAATCGGCCCGCAACATCGGTCCTTCATCGGACCAATCAGCGTTGGAGATCGTCACCGGCCCGGTTTTGACCCCCATTTGCGGCCAGAATGTCGGGCTTACCCCCCGGTCCAGCGTCAGCACCCGGCCAGTCGTCGCCTGAAACTGCTGAGCGGCGAGTGCGGCCACCTTTTCACCGGGGATCAGGAACAGCGCAAGCACCCCGAGTGCCAGCAGACCGACAACCACACTGACCAGCCGAACAATCCACCGCATCAAAGCCTCCGAACCCGATGTGTGCAGCATAGCGCGGGCCGGGGCACTGCAACAAGCGCCGCGCCGCCGGTCTGCACATCATACCGCCGAACATGTGTCAAAGCGTCGTGATGAGCGGTCAGTTCACCGTCACCGGGCGCGAACGCATCCGCGCTACCGTCTCGGGCTCCGCCCGTTTGCAGACCTGCGGCGGCAGCCCTCTGTCGATCAGCGCCATGTCCTCCAGCACCATCTCGCCCATCTTCAGGAACGCACTGTCCAGCGCTCCGGCGCGGTGGGCAGACAGCAGAAAGCCGGGCAGATGGCGCACTGCGTGGTCCAGTGCCAACGGCTCCTCGGGGTACACATCGCTGGCGGCGCGGATGCGGCCAGAAGCCACGGCCGCCACAAGGGCCGGGAAATCCACGACATCAGCGCGCGACAACAGGATGAAAGCTGCCCCCGGTTTCATCGCGGCGAATGCCTCTGCCCCCAAAAACGCGCGGTTTTCCGACGTGACGGCGGCGGTCACGAACACCACATCGCTGCGCGGCAGAACGTCGTCCAAAGTGGCAGGCTTCGCGCCGTGCGCGCGGATATGCGAGGGCGCAAGCCACGGGTCGAACACCCGCAGTACAGGCTGGAACCCGGTCAGCACCCGGGCCAGCGCGCGGCCAAGATCGCCAAAGCCGATAATGCCGATGCCCGCCCCGCTCAGCAGGCGCCCGCCCGCATTGCCCGCACCGCCCCATGCCTCGCGGCCCGCCCGGAAATCCGCATCGGCAGTGTGGATGCCCCGCGCCAGCGCCAGCGCCATGCCAAGGCCCATTTCGGCCACGGGTTGTGCAAAGACCGCACCGGTGGTCACAACATGGATGCCATGCACGAACACCGCATCATAGGGCATGTCGTTGATAAGGTTGGATTCTACATTGAAAATGCAACGCAGTGCCGGCATCACTGCGCCGTTAGGGGTGGCTGGCCAATGATGTGGCGAACCTCGGCCAGCGTAGCGTGGGGCAGATCCGCCAGCGTGTCATCGGTTGTTTCCACGATACGCGAGCGGGCATCGAGTTCTGCCCTCCGGTCAGGCGCAAACAGCAGCTCAAGGCTGCGCGGTGCCGGGCAGGACAGAACAAGCGGTCGGGTGTCTTCGGGCATTGCGATCCTCTCGGGCAGTACGATTTGCACAGTTTAGTGCAGAACCGGGCGAAACGGAAACGCTGCGAAAGCCCTGAGGGCAAAGGCGGGGGTTTCACACCCCCGCACCCCCGCGGGATATTTATTTCTAGAAAGATCCGAAGCCGCGGCGGGAGGGGGTTGGTTTTGCATCGTGCTGTTTATGATAACTATTTTTGAAAATTGCCGTTGGATGCGCCCCCTACCCTCCGCGCTGGAAACGCTGTATACCGCGCGCATGTCCCAGAACCCGCCCAACCTCCGCCCCGACATTGCCCCGAAAGCGCGCCTCGATGAGCCGCGCCGCGCGGGTCAGCCGACCATCGGCATGGTTTCCCTTGGCTGCCCCAAGGCGCTGGTAGATTCGGAACGGATCCTGACCAGGTTGCGCGCCGAAGGGTACGCGATCAGCCCTGATTACATCGGGGCCGATGCGGTGATCGTGAACACCTGCGGCTTTCTTGACAGCGCCAAGGCCGAAAGTCTGGAGGCGATCGGCGAGGCGTTGCGGGAAAATGGCCGGGTGATCGTGACGGGCTGCCTGGGCGCCGAACCCGATTATATCACCGGCGCGCACCCGAAAGTTCTGGCGGTTACCGGGCCGCATCAATACGAGCAGGTGCTGGACGCCGTGCATCTGGCCGTGCCCGCCCGGCCTGACCCGTTCATCGACCTTCTGCCCGCTTCCGCCGTCACCCTGACCCCGCGCCATTACAGCTACCTGAAGATTTCCGAAGGCTGCAACCACAAGTGCAAATTCTGCATCATCCCCGACATGCGCGGTCTTTTGCAAAGCCGCCCGGCCCACGCCGTGCTGCGCGAGGCGGAAAAGCTGGTGCAGGCGGGGGTGAAGGAACTGCTGGTGATCTCGCAGGACACGTCGGCTTACGGGGTGGACCGCAAGCATGATCTGTCGCCCTGGAAGGGTGGCGAGGTGCGCAGCCATATCACGGACCTCGCACGCGCGCTGGGAGGCTTGGGCGCCTGGGTCCGGCTGCATTATGTCTATCCCTACCCGCATGTGCGCAACCTGATCCCGCTGATGGCAGAAGGCCTTGTTCTGCCCTATCTGGACATTCCGTTTCAGCATGCCGACCCCGGCGTGTTGCGCCGCATGGCGCGGCCTGCCGCTGCGGCCCGGACGCTGGACGAGATTGCCGCGTGGCGGCGCGATTGCCCGGATATCACCCTGCGATCCACCTTCATCGTCGGATACCCGGGCGAAACCGACGCCGAATTCCAGACTTTGCTGGATTGGATGGACGAAGCGCAACTCGACCGGGTCGGCTGTTTCCAATACGAAAATGTCGCGGGGGCGCGGTCGAACGCTTTGCCCGACCATGTGCCGGCAGATGTGAAACAGGAACGCTGGGACCGTTTCATGGCAAGCGCGCAGGCGATTTCCGAGGCGAAACTGGCCGCCAAAGTCGGCCGCGTGATGCCGGTGATCGTGGATGGCGTTGACGCCGCCGGTGCCACCTGCCGCACCATGTCGGACGCGCCTGAAATCGACGGAAACTTGTTCATCGACGCAGGTTTCCAGGGGCTGCTGCCAGGAGATATCGTGTCCGTTACAGTGGAAGAGGCGGGGGAGTATGATCTTTGGGGGCGGCGGGTCTGATTTTAGTGTCGGCTTCCTGTCTTTGACAAACCAGATACCATAGGGCGCTCCGATTTTGGTTTGGCGCCATTGGGCAAATGGAGCAGCCTGAAGCGCGCAGGGGTCCGTCCGCAGACGGGTTATCGCGTCGGGTCTGATGATGCGCAACGTATCCCAGGGTCGGTTTTCGTGATGCGAAGCGTGATCTGCGTCCCCGGCCGACTGTTTTTCATGCCGGGCACGGACCGGGGCGGCGCGACTGGCCGGGGCGGCGCATGATCTGGGCGGGTTTCTTCCTTCCGGTCATGGCTTTGGCCCGAACCAGGTCAATCGCAGTGACGAGGGCAGAGCGGTTTTCCGATATGCCCTGTGGAACGTCGTCGATCCGGTAGCCGCTGCCGGACTTCAAGGCGCTGACTTTAATACGGATATTCTTAAAGAATCACCATTTCTACCAACAGTTTCGGTGGATTGGCGCCAATGAAGCCCCCCCGCCCTCGTGGCACATCGCGGCAGGGTCGGGCATCGGTTCGGTTGACACGCTTGCAGCAATACTGTCCAGGATGCGGTCCATTCGGGCTCGAAATTGCGCCGTCAACCGATGAAGAACCTGCGGATCGGCGACCCTTGCCAATTCTTCCAGTTGATCGGTATCCAGCAGGCGCGGCCGGGATCGTTCATTTTGCCACGGCAATGCAGCTGCATCTTCGCCCATTGGGCGTCCGGCAAACTCCTGCGATCCATGACAATCTCCTTTCGGAGCTTGAATCACAAACACTGGAACTTGGGATTCCTAAATCTCAACAGACCTTTGGCCGATCAGGGCCAGAGCGGATGGAACGTTCACGTTGTGCAGTTGGGTCAGGCCCTGATCTTCAGCAGCGCGTTGGGGACCGAAGCCTATCTTGCGCCCCAGGTGTCAGACAGCCGGTAGCCTTGGGGCCACGGATCAGCCGGGTCGAGCATGTGTTGGTGCATTCCCGTGATCCAGGCACGGCCGGAGATCTCGGGGATCACTGCGGCCCGATTGCCGACCGTGGTTTGTCCGACGATGCGCCCCTCGAAGGTGGACCCTATGACCGACACGATGGTCAGTCGATCATCCAGCCCCATCTCTCCCTTGGCATGAAGAACCGCCATGCGGGCCGACAAGGCCGTGCCTGTGGGCGAGCGGTCGACTTTTCCGGGCTGCACCGCAACCGCAGATCCGGCGCGCAGCCTGTGCCCATCCCGGATGACGGGGCCAGCGAAAAGGCAAAACGAGAAATGGGTCCAGTCAGGGTTCTCGGGATGGTGAAACCGCAATTGCGCATTGGCGGCATTGGTGATCCTGACGCCGGTCCTGGCGATGAAATGCGCCTCGTCCTCGACCAGATTGAGGCCAAGCGCCGCAGCATCGACGATCACGAAACTGTCGCCACCATAGGCTGTGTCGACAGTCAGGGTGCCAAGACCTTCGACCTCGAGCGTTACACCGAGATCGGCGGCAAAGCTGGGCAGGTTTTGCACGTAGATCCGTTCGGCCTTGCCATTCCTGCAGTCGGCACGCACCTGCACCAGCCCCCCTGGCGCCTCCAGCACCATCCGCGTTTCGGGCTCTTGCATCGGAACGATCCCGGCATCCAGCAGCACCGTGGCCACGCACATGGAATTTGAGCCGGACATTGGCGGCGTGTCCTCCGGCTCCATGATGATGAAGGCCGCATCCGCAGCCGGGTCCTTCGGCGGCACCAACAGGTTTACATGGCGGAACACACCGCCGCGCGGTTCATTCAGGACAAAATTGCGCAGGGTCTGATCCTTGGCGATCCAGCGCGACTGTTCCCACAGCGTCGCCCCCGGCGGGGGCAGCACGCCGCCTACAATGACATCGCCAACCTCGCCCTCGGCATGGGCGGAGATCACATGGATCGTCTTGGTGCTGCGCATTTTATTCCTGACCGAGCCAACTGGGGGACGAAGCGGGGGCAAGTCCGGTCCGTGCCGTTTCCGCGCAATCGGCCAGAGAGCCGAACCGCACCTTGCGGCCCGACAGGCCCGGCGCGTAATGGGCATATTTGCCCGAATTGGTCATCAGGCTGTGGGCCTTTGGTGGCAGCAGCGGTTCGGTGATCGAACACCAGCAGATATCGGGGAAGACCTGCGCCCCGAACGCCTCTAACCGTGCAAGGGTGCCATCCACGCGGGCATGGCCAAGCACGTTCTGGCCGACCGTTACGATCACCGCTGTCCCTTCGGCCCGGTGACCGCTGGCCAGATCGGCCAGCGCATGGCATTCCGAAAGCGAGAAATGCGGGCTGCCGAAGGCGATCAGATCAATCTGGCGCGGACCTTGGTTCAGTTCATCCCACACGCGGGCAAGATCGGCGCGGGTCACGGTAACCAGATCAGCCGGTTCGGTGAAATCAGCAGCCTCGGGCGTATGGCCCGCCACATGCAACATCGGCGCCGCAGAGGTGGTGCCAAAGGCCGCGCACATCGCCTTGAGGTCATCGCGTGACGGCGACGTCGCCTCCAGTCCGGTCAGGATCGGGATGCGGTCCGGCGCGAGTTGCCCGGCGATGTATCCAAGCATCGGCCAAAGCGCGTCGTCATGGCCGGCGGGCAGGTCGATGTGAATCCGCCGACGGGGGGCGCGGTTGGCGGTCAGATAAACGCCCGACAGTGGCGCGCGCCCGGTCATGGCGATGAAAAGATCAAGGTAGTCGGGGTGTTTCACCGTCCGCGCCGCCAGCACCGAATTGGCAAAGATCACCGCGTTCGATTCCGACCAACCGATATTTTCGCCCGCCACGGGTGCGGTGTCGAGAAGATAGGGAGCGCAGGTAAAGGTCGGGCGCGCGCCCATCGTGACATATGCATCCGCCAGACGTGCGGCGCGAAGCCCGAAATCGGGCGGCACGCCCTGGGTCCGCCAATTGCCATGATCGACCGAAATTGCGTTCATCGTCGTCGGGATACTGACCCGCCCACCCGTCTCGGCCATCGTTTCGGCAAAGCGCAGGTTCGCGGTATTGGCCAGAATGCAGCCGTCGATATGGCCTTGGGTAACATCGACAAGCGCCGTGGCACCCTGCAACGCTGCCATCGCGCAGATCACTTCCATCGCGATGCGCCGCGCGGGGCCATCCGTCCCGGCAAGCATGGCGTGGTCTTCTGGCGGAAGCTCCAGTTTTGCGACGGGCAGGGGGGCCAATGGCAGGGCGTTTCCGTCCACGATCAGGGCGTCTTCCGTCAATTCCGCGCGTTGGCCTGCTGCCGCAATTGCAAACGCCTCGGGATCAAGTCGCAGCACCGGGACGGGGCGGTCAAACATCCGGCCCGCAATCATCGCGCCAAGTGTCACAACATCCTCTGCCTCGCGAAACACGAAGGCTGCCGGGGCGATGCCGTTCAACGCAAGATCGAGCATCACACCGCTGCCGCTGCACGATCCGCGCGTCGTCGGCATCACCAGGACCTTGCCCGCAAGCGACTGCCCGCACAGCGGATGATGCGCGTCGATCACAATGCCGGTCAGCGGATCGACCCCGCCCCAGAAGCTCAGACCTTCATCGCAAGCCAGAATCGTGCCGGACGCACGGCCGGGAATGATCGCTTGTCCGGTCATCGGGCGGCAGGGCGTTCAGGGGAGCGGGCGTTATCAAGCATGGCCTCGCCCCCGCAGGCCGCGACAGCTGTGTCTGAAAGCATCGTTGGCGCCTTTTTTTAACGAACGTTGGACAGAAACTCTTTCGTCTCGGGATGTTGTGGTGCGGTGAAGAATTGATCCGGAGGAGCGATCTCGGCCAGAACGCCCTTGTGGAAAAACGCCACCCGGTTCGACACGTCGCGCGCAAAGCTCATCTCGTGCGTGACACAGATCATCGTCATGCCGTCATTGGCCAACAGTTTCAACGTATCCAGCACTTCGCCCACAAGCTGCGGGTCGAGCGCGGATGTAACCTCGTCGAACAGCACATAGCTTGGCGACATGGCCAAGGCGCGGGCAATCGCCATGCGTTGCTGCTGCCCCCCGGACAATCGCCCCGGATAGACCGACAGCTTGTCGGCCAGACCCACATGGGTCAGTTGCTTGACGGCAATCTCCTCCGCCTCGGTGTTGGTCATGCCCAGCACTTTTCTCGGGGCAAGGGTGACGTTTTCCAGCACGGTCAGATGCGGAAACGCGTTGAACTGTTGAAACACGATACCGATCTTGCGCCGCAGCTTGTTCAGGTCGGTGGTCTTGGCGTGAACCTCGACCCCATCTACAAGGACGGAGCCCGAGTTGATCTGCTCCAGTCCGTTGATGCAGGTGAGCAAGGTCGATTTGCCCGAGCCAGAGCCGCCGATGACGGCGACAACCTCGCCTTTATCGACGGTCAGGTTGACGCCCTTGAGCACTTCAAGGGTGCCAAACGACTTATGGACGTTCTTGATTTCAATCATCTTCGCGCCACCGTTTTTCGAGTTGGCCACCCAGACGGGCAATTGGAAAGCTCATCAGGAAATAAATCGCACCAACGACCATCAGGATGAACATCGGTTCCTGAAGTCGTGTAACCAGAATCTGGCCCGACCGCAGCAGTTCGATCAGACCCAACCACAGCACCAGCGCCGAGTCCTTCATCACGCCAAGCGTCAGGCCGATCCAGCTTGGCAGGGCGACCCGCAGCGCCATCGGAAAGACGATGAAACGCATATCCTGACCCCATGTCAGCCCAAGCGACCGGCCCGCGCGGCGCGTGACGGTCGGCACGGCATCAATCGCACCCCGCACGATTTCGGTGCAGTAGGCGGAGGTGTACAGGGCCAGCACGATGCACGAGGTGGCAAAGGGCGGCATGTTCAGCCCGGCAATGGCCTGAAAGGCGTTCGCCAGCACCAATTGGATCAGCAGCGGAACGGAGCGGAATACGTCCAGCACAAAGATCAGCGGCAAGGCTGCCCAGACGCTGATTTGCGCCCGCAGCACGCCGAACAAGAGACCCAGCAGCGTGCCGCCCGTCACTGCAAAGAAGGTGACAGCCAGCGTCATGCCCGCGCCTTTGAGCAGGAACATCAGATCACTCAGGGTCAGTGCGGTGTCAAACATCGTGCTTCACTCCCCCCCTCAATACCGAAACAGCCGCGACGCCAGAAGCTGCGCGCCGATCGTGACGGCCTTGGCGATCAGATAATAGATGACCGCCGCAATCGCGAAGATTTCAAAGGTTCGGAAGCTTCGGACGTTGATGTCTTGCGTGACCCCGGCCAGATCGGTGTTCATTCCTACTGTCACACCCAGCGATGTCATCAGGATGGCCCAGACCATCTGGTTCGTCATCGGCAAGAAGGCGATGCGGAACATCTGCGGCATGATGATCAGGCGAAAAGCCTGCATCGAGGGCATTCCAAGCGACCGGGCCGCACGCAGTTGGGTCCCCGGAATGGCGCGCAAAGCACCGCGAAAGGTTTCCGCCAGGTAGCCTGCGTTGTTGAAGGTGATGCCGGCCAGCAGTGCCATATAGGGGCTGAGATAAATTCCGTAGGAGCCAAGGCCGAAATGCGCCATGTAGATCTGAAACAAGGCAGGCGTGTTGCGCGAAACCTCTACCCAGACGCTGGCGGGGGCCGATGCCCATCGCGACCGCGAGTTTCGTGCCACAGCAAGCAGAACTGCGAAAGCGATGCCCATTGCCATCGACAACAGCGCAATCTGCAAGGTCACCAACGCGCCATCCAGCAAAAGCGGAAGCTTCTGAAGGGCCTGCCGCCACTGGAAAGTATAGTCGAACATTCTGGCACGTCCTCATTGCGGAGGGTCCAAGAAAGACAGGAGGGCAACGCGCCCTCCCGTCCACTCTGGCATCAGATCCGTGTCAACGATAGACGTTATCAACTGTCAGTTTGGGGGCAGTGCCGCCGACCCACTTGTCATAGAGTTCCTGATAGCGGCCGGAGCGGACTTGCTGGTTGATGAACAGATCGAGGTAGTTCAGCATGCCATATTCCTGGCGCAGGGCGATCAGTCCAACATAATCAACCGGGTAGGGCGCGTCGCCTTTGATCACCAGTCCTTCGTATTGTCCGCCTTCGACGATCGCCGATGCCACGGTCGAGGTGACGACGGTCGCGTCGATCTGGCCTTGGGAAAGAGCGAGAAACACATCGGCCTGGCTTTGGTAGGGACGGAAATCGCCCGCGCCCCAGCCCTTGACGTTCTCTTCCAGCGCGATGCCTTCAAATGTGCCGCTGACCGAACCGACAGTCTTGCCGCTCATGTCTTCGAATTTCTCGATCCCGGCGTCCACCCGGGTCAGGACGACGTTGGTGAAGGCAAAGTATGGAATTGTGAAACCGACCGTCTTTGCCCGCTCCAGAGTGTCGGAAGTGGATGCGACACCCACATCGACACGGCCTGACACCAGCGCCGGAATGCGGTCGGGGAACGGGGTTTCGACGATTTCTGCCGTCACGCCCAAGGCTGTCGCGAGGTCGTTGCAATAGTCCACGTCAAAACCGATGGCGTTGTTATCGGCATCGCGCGACCCCATCGGCGGGAAATCCAGAACGACAGCGCAGCGTAACGTCCCAGATGCCATGATGTCGTCAAGCTTGTCGGCGCTGGCAGCGGTCGCAAGGCAGGTCGCTGCGACAAGGCCGCCCAGAATGATGGATGTTTTCATGTGCTATTCTCCCGTTGTTATCGTTGTTTGTTGATTCGACAGGTCGTTTTCCTGTCGAAACTATGTTCTGCGGCTGGACATGGCACAAGATAAAATGTAACGAATATACTTTTTGTATACTCTGGCCTCATCCTGTCAGGATCACTGCCCTGCCATCAGCCAGTGTGCCATGACCAGCCCCGAGGCACTCGCCTTCATTGGCTCCACGTCCATTGCCCCCTGGCACGGGGAACAGATTTTGGCCTTCAGTCCCGAACGTTTCGCCGCAGATCGCGGGGGGCTGGAACTGACGCGGGCCGAGGCTTTGTTCGATGCGGTCCTTGGGCAAGGCGCGCGGCTGCCGTCACAGCGCCGCTTCGCCGCGCGTGCAGTGTCTGACGCAACAGGCATTTCTCTGACCGCAGACGAGATGGCTATGCTGCGGCAGATGAAAGACGGCGGGTCAGGCGAAAAGATATGATGGGGCTGCTGCACGGCTGAAGACCAGTTGAGGGCAACCCCTTCATGGCCGAAGCAGTATGCCGGGCCAGTCGTTCAAGAGCGGTTGAACTACCCGCAGGGCGACAATATTCATGGTGTCGAGATTTGGGGAACAGTCCATGGATGACACTACCGCCGCCATACCCGAGCGCAAACGGGGCTCCGGGGTCAAGAAGGCCTACGACCTGCTGCGCAGTGAAATCCTTGATCTGACCCTTCCGCCCGGCAGCCCGATTGACGAGGTCCAACTGGCAGACCGCCTTGGGCTGTCACGCACCCCGATCCGCGAAGCCTTGGCGCGGCTGGCCACCGAAGGCCTGATCGACACGCTGCCCAACCGTTCGACGATGGTGGCGAACATCGATTTTCTGAATTTGCACACGTTTTTCGATGCAATCACCCTGATGTACCGCGTGACCACCCGCCTTGCCGCGCGAAACTGGCAGGACGGTGATCTTGAAATCATCAATGGCCACCAGAAAGACTTTGCTGATGCCGTCGCCAGGCATGACGCGCTGGCCATGATCGGCACCAACCGCGATTTTCACGCGGCGATCGCCGTAGCCGGGCGAAACCCCTATTATCTTGGGCTTTTTGTTCGACTTCTGGATGACGGGCGGCGGCTGCTGCGGCTGTACTACCAGTCGTTCAACGACCGCCCCCCGGCATCGGTGATCACCGAACACGAGGATATCATCGCAGCGATCACGGCACGCGACGTCGAAACCTCGGACCGTTTGGCCAAAGCCCATGCCGATCAGATCGTGCGGCAGATCCAGAAGCTGCTGTCCTTGGATCAGCGTCAGGACATTGGGCTTTAGCCTTCAGGTTCTTGTCGACAACAAATATACGTCCTGTATATTATCCCGAAGGCGAATCCGGGGCGCGTAGCCCTACCGTCCTGCGATCATCCGACGTTCCCACAGGAGCTTGCCATGAATTCAGATATCTTTGCCGGGGTCATTCCTGCGCTGATGACCCCCTGTACCCCGGATCGCACCCCCGATTTCGATGCTTTGGTCCGCAAGGCCAAGGATCTGGTCGCAGCCGGGATGTCCGCCGTGGTCTATTGCGGGTCGATGGGCGATTGGCCGCTTTTGACCGACGCGCAGCGGATGGAAGGGGTGGAGCGGCTGGTAAACGCCGGCGTGAAGGTGATCGTGGGCACCGGAGCGATCAATACTGCCTCTGCGGTGGCGATTACCCGGCACGCAGAAAAGGTGGGCGCGCATGGTCTGATGGTCATTCCCCGCGTTTTGTCGCGCGGCCCGTCGCCATCGGCCCAAAAGGCGCATTTCAAGGCGATCCTGTCAACAGCCCCCGGCTTGCCCGCAATCATCTACAACAGCCCTTACTACGGCTTTACGACGCGCGCGGATCTGTTTAACGCCCTGCGCGCCGAACATCCCAACCTTGTCGGGTTCAAGGAATTCGGCGGCCCGGCCGATACGCGCTATGCGGGGGAGTTCATAACCTCGGCGGGTGATGGCGTGACGTTGATGGTCGGCGTCGATACCGGCGTCGTGAATGGCTACGTCAATTGTGGTGCCAAGGGCGCGATCACCGGCATCGGTATGGTCATGCCGCATGAAGTGCTGACGCTCTGCAATTTGTCGCGGGCCGCCGCCGCCGGTGACGTCGAGGCCCGCCGGAAGGCGCTTGAACTGGAGACCGCTTTCAACGTGCTGTCGTCCTTCGACGAAGGTCCGGATCTGGTACTGTATTTCAAGTACATGCTGCATCTGGAGGGCGAACAGGAATATGCGCTGAACTTCATCGAAACCGATGAGCTGAGCGCCAGTCAGCGCGGCTACGTCGAGGCGCAGGTCACGCTGTTCAAGACTTGGTATGCCGAGTGGAGCAAGCAAGACGGGGCTGTCGCGCGCTGCCTTGGCTAAGATCGGACGGGCAGGCATGGATAGGTGCCCTGCCGCGCCGTTCCAAGTCAGGGGCCGTGTTCATGGCTTGCATTTCACCAACGCCCATCGCGGCAAGATCAAAGCTTGGCGGCGTGCCGCAGGCTCGACGTGCTGCGCGCCTGAAGGATCATCATGACCGCCAAAGTTGACGTGATCGTTGTCGGAGCCGGGGTGATCGGCCTTTCGGCTGCCCTTATGGCGCAGGCGCGTGGACTGACAGTCATGGTGCTTGACCGGACCGGCCCGGCAGGGGGGGCGTCGGCGGGCAATGCCGGTGCTTTCGCGTTCAGTGACATACTGCCGCTGGCCTCTCCCGGCATCTTGTCCAAGGCGCCGAAATGGTTGCTTGACCCGCTGGGGCCGCTGTCGATCCCGCCCGCCTATGCGTTGCAGATAGCGCCGTGGATATATCGCTTCTGGCGTGCCTGCTCCCCTACCCAGGTCGCCCGATCGACGCTGGCCCAAACCGCGCTGATGGATCTTTCCAAAGATGAACTTGTGCCGTTTCTGGATCTGTCCGGAACCGCAGACATGCTGCATCGCAGAGGCAACCTTCAGGTCTATGAGGGCAAGGCGGAATTTGCCGCATCCCTGCCCGGATGGCAGGCCCGCACCGATCATGGCATTGCCTTCGACCACCTCACGGCGTCCGAGATGGCCACCCTTCAGCCCGGGCTTTCTGCACAGTTTACCTATGGGACCTTCACCCCCGAGTGGTACTCGATTTCCGACCCGAAGCTTTACACGCATGCTCTGGCTGATCGTTTCCGTGCCAAGGGCGGCGAGGTTCGCGTGGCCGAGGTGACGAAGCTTGATCCCCAGAACGACGGCGTGACGGTCTGGCTTGCCACAGGACAGGCGCTGCAGGGCGATAAGGTGGTTTTGGCTGCTGGCGCATTTTCGCACCTTTTGGCGCGCTGCGTCGGCGACAGGATTCCGCTGGAAACCGAGCGGGGATACAACACAACCCTCCCCACGGGCGCGTTTGATCTGCGGATGCAGGTGACATTCGGCGGGCATGGCTTCGTTGCAAGCCCGCTGTCCACTGGCGTGCGCATCGGCGGTGCTGTGGAATTGGGTGGCCTGAAGCTTGCGCCAAATTACAAGCGAGCGGATGCGATGCTGCGCAAGGCGCAGGCGTTTCTGCCCGGCATTGATCCGAAGGGAGGCGTGCAGTGGATGGGCTTTCGCCCGTCGCTGCCCGACAGCCTGCCCGCCATCGGTCGCTCGCGGGCAACGTCGCGGGTGATCCATGCGTTTGGCCATGGTCATCTTGGCCTGACGCAATCCGCCGGCACCGCGCGGCTGGTTGCGGACATGTTGACCGGCGCGCCTTCCGCGATTGACTTCACCTCTTCTCTCCACAAAGGTTCTGACATCGTGGCCGGCAGTACGTTTTCCTGCATCGACGGTCACACCTGCGGCAATCCCGTCAGGCTGGTTTCAGGGGGCGCTCCGATCCTCGTCGGGGCGACAATGCTTGAAAAACGTTCGCGCTTTCTGGCAGCGTTCGACTGGATCCGGACCGGCCTGATGTTTGAGCCGCGCGGACACGACATGATGTCGGGCGCGATCCTTTATCCTCCGACGCGCCCCGATTGCGAGGTGGCGGTGCGGTTCATCGAAACGTGAGGCTGTCTGCCGATGTTCGGGCATGGCACCATTGGCACCATCACCATGGCGATTGAAAACGGGCTGATCGTGCCGCGCGTGCAGGGAAAGCTGTCGATACCTGTCTTCGACGATTTCCATCAGGTCGCGCCTCTGGCTCGCCGCAAGGCGATCAGGCCCAAGGGTCATCAAGGATCAGCAGGTCAGATTTCGAAACAGCCGCGGATAGTTGCCATCCGTCGCCCGGCAGGCGATTGCGCAGCAATCTGCCGGGAGGGTCCGTGGCCGAGTTCCAGCTCGCTGAACAGCCGTGCCGCGCGCTTGCAGACGACGGGGGCGTTGTCGCGACACGCTTGCTGGCCGAGGACGCAAGCCAACCATGTCTTGCCCACGCCGCCCGATCAATCACAAGATTTAGG
>Ga0105050_10002093_pt1 | contig 29045 bp, 35 predicted proteins | sample FRY01_FD_78088 | JGI IMG/M metagenome (GOLD analysis project Ga0105050, IMG submission 78088) | Freshwater microbial communities from Lake Fryxell liftoff mats and glacier meltwater in Antarctica - FRY-01 | ecosystem: Environmental > Aquatic > Freshwater > Ice > Glacier meltwater ...
ATAAGAATATAAAACTCTATTTGAAAAGACTAGGTCCCATTGGCGCGCCGACGGGACTCAGTCTTTCATAGCGAGCTTTTTTTTCCGTTTGAAATGTAAAAAGTCCATCTGTCAAGAATTTCGCCTTTTCGGACCCCCGCGCGCGCGAGCTACGCCAGACACGCCTCGCTGTTCACGAGTGCGTCTTGCAGATCCTTAAAACTAACCCGTCGCCTGTATCCCTTAGCCCCAACCTCTTCTGGTGGGTCTACTGCCACTAAGCCTAAACGTTGTCGCGCGCAGTCTAGCGCGAGAAACGCTGCGTCTGCTAAGTCTGGTGACTTGCCGAAGCGGCTCTTGAACTCTGCTTTAGATTCGAGTTTCACTTTGAGCGTGCCGGTTTTGATCAAATCGTAATCTCTCGAAGTGATCTCTTGAGCTAAGTCTGACGTAACGCCGAATAGCTGTTTTGTTCGCATTAGCTCTTTGCCGACAAACCACAGCTCGCCAACTCTGTTCGTGTAAAGCTCTTCGCCAGTAAGCTTGCTGTTCGCGCTCACACGCTTGTCAGTGGGCTTGCCGCCGAACTGGACGCGCAGTATCTGGTTGCTCCACTCGCCAGCTAGCACGTCGCAGAACGGCGAGCCAGCACCAGTAGCGTCTACTGCTAAGTGGTCTGGCGCGATGTTCAGCTTAGTGCAAATCGCTATCACTTTATGCGTGATCTGGTAAGTCCGTGGCACCGCTTTGTTCGTCGCGTCGTCGTTGATATTAAAAGACTCGCCCAACTCACACACGTAGTGGCCAGCACTGTTGTAGCCAACGCGCGCAGTATAAAGAATTGTCCGGTCGCCGCCAGACGTAAACGCCGGATCTAAGCCAGCAACCATTGTCGGCTGGCCGGCCCATTCAACTTTTCCCATTGCCCCACTATTTGTAAGCTCAGCTTCTGAGTAAACACTTGTCGTTTCGTCGCTGTCGAAAAACACCGCTCTGACCATTCGCATGTAGCCTCTGCTGTTTTCGCCCAGCAGTAGCCTGTCTTCTGCGAGCTTCTCTTCAGTCGGCATCCAGCCGTAAAGCTTCTTGCCAGCCATTACGTTCGGTGAGCGTTCGCCGTCTAAGCGCATATACCGCCCACCCCACTTCGTTTGCCATTCGTATGCGAGCATAGTGTCGATGCTGTCCCAGCCATCTTTCGGCTCTGACCACACGCCGAAAGCGTCAAAGCGTGAATTCGGATTTGCCATTCCGATTAGCTGGAAATACGGATTGTTACTCAAGTTGGAGATGCCAGCTTGAATGATGGCTTCACTAAGCTCGCTCAGCTCGTCGCCAATCAGAATGACTCGCTTCTGCTTCAAGCCGATGAACTTGCCAATTGCTTCTCGCGTCTTGCTCTTTTCCGCTGCAATGAGCGACAAGCCAGCACGCTCGATGAGCAAGCCGTTTTCATCGACGTATGCTGCGTTGCCGATTGAATCCCTAATCTTGATCGGTGCACCGTCGATCACAGACAGCAACGAAATAACGCTGCCCCAAATACGCTTGCGTGCTTCTCGTAGCGTCGTGCTTGTCATGAGCACGAGCGTATCACGCGGCTGCGACAGCCAGTTCACGATGCCCCATGCGGCCATTGTGTGCGACTTGCCGGAACTAGATGAGCCGCCGATTGCTAAATACTTGTTTTCAATTGCCGCGAAGATCATCTCTTCGGCCCACTGGTGTCTTACCATCATGTGTTCTGGCAGATCGTCTCTGTTCCACAACTCGTCGCAAATGCGCCAGAAGTAAAACTCTTTTGCGATTGCGCGCTTGTGGTGTGCAAAGCCATACAGCAGCGCAGTAAGTAAGCTAGTGGGCCTAATCAGCAGGCCGCCGACATCCATTTGTTTTGTTTTCGGATCGATGCGCGGCTCCAAAATCTTTTTTCTGCTTTTAGCGTTGCGTTTCTCGTTGGCTGTGCTCATTGTGTTTGCTATACAAGATAATTCAATGGCAAACAAGAGTAAGAAAAACCGGCCAATCGTAGAAAAAGCGCTAGAGTTAGACGCAACCGGCATGTCCAACGCTGAGATTTCGCGCCAGTTAGGCGTGCACTGTAATACTGTTCGCGGTTGGTTTAAAGCTTTAGGCATGCCGCCGAAGAAAATGGGCAGCAACTATTTACATGTTGCGCGCAGTGCTGCGAAGACAGAAGAGCGTGCCGACAAATTAGAAGAACTGGCGGAAGGGCTAGAAGACAATCTGGAAAAATTGGCGAGTGGCATATCCACTGAAATCAGACTCGCCGCTAGCGAAGAAGAAGACTATGCAATTGCTGATCTAGCAGAATGCCAATCGTCGCCAGCCGATAAGTATCAATCGTATGTTGCAGCAGCTGCAATCAAGATCATGCGCGATTCGATCAAGTCGCTCAGAGGCCCGAAGTCCATTCGAGAACTCAGCGAACTAGATCAACTTATCCGTAGAAATTTGGGCTTGAACTCTAAGACTTCTGGCGGCTCTGGCAAGATGCAAATTGATATTAGTATCTTGAACAACACGCTAGCGGACAGAGGCAAAGGAACAGTGAAAGAAATGCGCAAGACAATCGACGCAGAAATTCTACCGGCCAAACCAAATGATTAGCCGACTTGATTTCGACGGCAGCGCGCAAAAAGAAATTGTGCCAGTTTTGCTAGCTGGCATGAGCAGAGCGCTAATCGGCACAGTTGAGTCTTCTGACAGCACTTTGAAACTGTGCTACAGCTACGTGCTGCTGATCGAAGAGTTAGTCAAAGAAGGCTACAGCAAAGAAAAAGCAAAAAAAGCTGTTGACGAGTTGTCGTTAATCAAGTTTGATGGGTCTTCACCAGCGATATTGAAGTCGCTAGAATTATGACTGCTAAAGTAAATAGACTTCGCCACTTAGACTTGTTCAGTGGAATCGGTGGATTCGCACTAGCTGCAAAATGGGTAGGCGGCATAGACACGGTGGGGTTCTGCGAAATAGATCCGTGGGCGCAGAAAGTTCTAGCCAAAAATTTTCCGGATGTTCCAATATGTTCGGACATTAAAAATCTCTCAACAACACAGTATGGAAAAATTGATCTCATCACCGGAGGAATACCGTGCCAACCATTCTCAAAGAGTGGTAAGCACGGCGGACTCAGCGACGAAAGGTATCTCTGGAGCGAAATGCTCAGAATTATTACACACACGCGACCCGCTAAAGTGTTGGTTGAAAATGTTCCTCCAATATTGGTAAAAGCGAGCGACCAAATTCAAACCGACTTGGAAGATCAGGGCTACGCCGTCCAGACGTTTCTGCTTCCAGCTAGTGCTGTCGGAGCGAATCACGAGCGAAACAGATGGTTTGCCGTGGCTATGCACACCAACACTTTGCGATGCAGTGGGGAACAAAGGAAGATCAAAGAGGTTCCAAAGCAAGACGCCAACACCTTCGGAATTCATTGGCGGGAAGCCCCATCCGGAGTGGCTAGAATATTTAATGGGCTACCCAAAACAGTGGACCGAAACAGAGGACTAGCAAACGCTGTCGTGCCACAAGTTGCTGCTGAGATACTGCGCTGCATGCTAACAATATAACTCTAATGAACAAAACACTACTAATACTAAAACGGCTCATCGAGCTGCCTTTCGTGCTTGCGATCACGCTGACGATTGCCGCTGCGGTCTTTCTCGTTTCCACTGCAATAGCAGTATTTAGGCCAAAAGACGTGCGCTTTTCTGAATGGATCAACGCGACGCTCGAAGATTAAAAATTGAATTTTTTACTTGCGCTGCTCAGCAAGAACAAGTAAAACTACCACACGTTATGAAAAAACTATTCACACTCACCAGCTGCTTGCTACTAACAAGCTGCTCGCTCAAGCAAATTGTAGTTACCAGCACCGCCGGTGCGGTTGCTATTGGGGCCGAAGTTGTTGGCAAGAGCAAGCTAGATAATCCAGAAACAACCAAAGTAATTGAGAACATCGACACTACTGGCACGATCCGATCTTTAGGCGGCATGCTCGTAGACGACCGACATTTTCTGCACGTGAGCCATTGGCCCCATAAGATTGGCCAAACCATTACGCTTACTGGCAAAGACGGCAAGATTGTCACGCGAAACATTGTCTCTAAGACATTGATTCACGACGATCTCTCAATCATCGAAATCACACCAGTAGACTTGAACAACCACACGCTGCTGCCAATTGCAGCAGCAAAGTTGCGCGTGCCGACGACAGTGTTGCGTATTGTCAAAGAGCCATTTGGCACGATTGTAAAAGCAAAGAGCGACAAATATCTTTCGCTTAATCCTGCAAGATGGCAAATCAACTACGGTGATTCTGGCAAAGCATGGATTCAAGAACAGAACGGCAAGCACGTAGTAGTCGGCCTAACGTCAACGCAAAGGGGCACCGGACCAAACTTGCACAAGCTCTACACTGAGTTTAAGCAAAGCAAGTAGAAAATACTATGTTTAATAAACAGACACCAGAGATGAATCCAACTACTCTGATTAGAGTAGAGTTACCACATAGCGATTTCAGATATGACAGTAAGCAACTAACTGGACTATACTACAGAGTCATACCGGATAGCGCACGCGACGTTTTTTATATGCAAACTATACAATCCTTTATACCTGAATCCGGCGACGGCTTACTGGTGCGCGCAGACTTGATGCCGACTTATTATCGTAGAGACTAATGAGAATTTACCTAAAGCCATCGATCGAAGAAGAGCCGGACATCAATAACATTAACTCTTCTGTATGGAGGCTTTACGTTAACGATCAGCTATTTCCTGATTCAATTAACAGTCTAATGTCACTTTCAGATGCACACAAAGTATTGTGCAAACTATCAGAAATAGAAGACTTACTAGAATACTAGCTCAATGAAGCCAGAAAAACTAATACAAATACACGAGCAGACTTGCGCTTCTGCACTTAACGTTATGCGCAAAAAGAACAGCGACTACACCGGCGGCGAGAACGCGCCAGATGCGCTGTTGAACTTCAAAGCAGCAAGCTCGTTCGGCCTGCATCCGGTTACTGGCTTGCTGTTGCGCATGCAAGACAAGCTGATGCGCTTACACTCGTTTGCTTCAGACGGCCAGCTTAAAGTGTCTGATGAAACAGTGCTAGACGCTTGCGAAGATTTAGTAAACTACTCTATTCTATGCAAAGCGCTCTTCGTCGATGATAAAAAAAGTGAGCCAACAGCTAAAGAAGAAGTGCCAATGGGCTGGCTTAAATCATTTAACGAAGGCGACAAATGATCGTTGGCGTAGACAATGGACTAAACGGTGGCTTGTGTGCAATAAGTGCGCACGCTGGCGATGTCATACTCTACGCTGCGATGCCCACTTGTTTAGTGGGCAAGAAAACCGAAACAGACGTTCGTGCTGTGAAAGAATGGCTGCTTGAATTAAATACTGATTTTGTTCTTGCAATCGAAGAGCCGTTGCACTTTGCTAGAACAAGTCAAGCGATGCGCTCAATGGCGCTGTCGTTTGGCAAGCTGATTGGCATGAGTGAATCGTGTGGCTACGAAGTCGAACGCATTCAAGTTGCAGAGTGGCAGAAAAAAATGTTAGTGAAATGGGGTAAAGGACAAACGAAACAAGCTGCGCTGCGCGTAGCAAACAAGCTTAAGCCAGACGAAAGCTGGCTGGCAACTGCGAGAAGTCGCGTCGCACATGACGGCATAGTGGACGCTTACTTACTTGCTGAATTTTACAGAACAAACAAAACAAAATGACAAACGAACAATTCAAACCATTCGGCAAGATAGCGCGCCTATCGCGAGAAATGGTAATCAGTGAAAAAATCGACGGCACTAATGCTCAGCTAACTATCACTGAAGATGGCCAGCTACTAGCGGGCAGCAGAAATCGCTGGCTAACACCGGCCAGCGACAACGCTGGCTTTGCCGGATGGGCAGAAGATAATAAGAGCGAGCTACTAAAATTAGGAGTTGGCACTCATTTCGGAGAGTGGTGGGGCGCGGGCATCCAGCGTAAATATGGGCTCGCTGAAAAGCGGTTCAGCCTATTTAACACGAGTAGGTGGTGCGACAATTCAGAGAGACCTGAATGCTGCGGCGTAGTCCCAGTGCTATACAAAGGTATATTTGAAAGTGGCATAATCGAAGAAATGGTTGACCACTTGAGAATAAATGGTAGCGTAGCAGCGCCGGAGTTCATGGACCCAGAAGGCGTAGTGATTTTTCACGTAGCCGCGAACATGTTCTTCAAGAAGACGTGCAAAAAAGATTACGCGCACAAAAACGAAAGAAATGACAAACGATAATTATAGCGCTGGCTATAACGCGGCTACGTCAACCAAGCTTGAGAATGAAAATTGGATCTACAAATACGGCTACACGCTAACCAACGATTACCTAACGACGGGACTCTTTTACAGCATCCTGTTTGAAAAGCCAAGCATGGAAGAACACAGCGGACCAGACGACCTACTGTTAGCCATCTACAATGGAAGAAAAACACTCAACGACCTTTACCCAGAAACAACACAATGAAAACAGATAACGGACAATTCGACCCCAACAAACCCTTCACGACTCGTGACGGTGGAGAGGCTCATCTACTTGCCTCAGATATGAGTGGCATCTGGCATCCCGCAACGATGGAGGCGAAGCCATGAGCGAAACAAAAATATACAACTCACGCGCTGAGTTCGCAAAGCGGTCGAACAAGTCCACCAACGGAGTATCACGTGCGTTCGCAACAGCGAACACAAATTGGGTGTCAGACAACTCCTCAAACAGCGGGTGCTGGTGCTGCACAGGCTGCAAAGGCTGCACCGACTGCGACGACTGCACAGACTGCACCAACTGCATCGACTGCGACTACTGCAGATACTGCACCGACTTCATATCCTGCACCGACTGCGACGACTGCACCGGCTGCACCGACTGCGACGAATGCACCTGCTGCGCCAACTGCAAATACTGCGCCGACTGCAGATACTGCAAAGGTTGCACAGACTGCACAGGCTGCGACGACTGCACCTGCTGCGCCAACTGCAAATACTGCATCTACTGCTCAGACTGCTCAGACTGCAAAGGCTGCACAGAATGCAAAGGCTGCACAGACTGCAAAGGCTGCCACAACGGAGTCCGGCACGATGCAACAATGGAGGCGAAGCCATGAGCGAAACAAAAATATACAACTCACGCGCTGAGTTCGCAAAGCGGTCGAACAAGTCCACCAACGGAGTGTCACGTGCGTTCGCAACAGCGAACCCAAATTGGGTGAAGTCTAACTCCTCAAACAGCGGGTGCTGGGACTGCTCAGACTGCAAAGGCTGCAAATACTGCGTCGACTGCTCAGACTGCAAAGGCTGCACATACTGCACAGACTGCAAAGGCTGCAAAGGCTGCTGGGGCTGCACAGGCTGCAAAGGTTGCACAGACTGCACAGGCTGCAAAGGCTGCAAAGGCTGCACAGACTGCTGGAGCTGCAAAGGCTGCACAGACTGCACCGACTGCTCCTACTGCACAGACTGCCGCAACGGAGTCCGGCACGATGCAACAATGGAGGCGAAGTCATGAACAAACAAGAACAAAACACAGCAATAGCACGAGCTTGCGGTTGGTTGTTAATCCAGCGGTGCCCAACTGCGATAGGTCACGACACAAATGACGTTCTCCTTATGGGCGTAAAGGGTGATACATACGAACTACTGCCGGACTATACCAACGACCTAAACGCAATGCACGAAGCGGAAAGCACGCTTGATGCGAAGCAACTACAGCAGATGGCTGCGATGCTGTTTGCTGATGTTGACGGGCCGAGATTCCACGCGACTGCGTCACAGCGAGCTGAAGCGTTTCTTAATACAATCAGCAGCTAAGACCGACCATGAAAACACTTTACGCTAAGCAACAAGAAGCGCACGACTTCTTCTTACAACACCAGCTCGCCGGCAAAGCCACGCTTGACACGAGCGATGTCGGAACCGGCAAGACGATTGTCGGCTGCACGCTTGCCCAAAGCCTAAACCGGCCAGTAGCAGTAATGTGCCCCAAAGCCGTTATACCAGTCTGGCAGCGTGAGTTTGCGGAAATGGGCATTGAGCCATTGTTCGTGTTGAACTACGAGAAGCTCAAGACCGGCGGCACAAAGTGGGTAGATAAGATTGGCAAGAACATATACAAGTGGCAGCTGCCAGAAGATACGCTTGTGTTAATAGATGAAAGCCATAAATGTGCTGGCGCATATACTCAGAACGCGCAGCTTATGATATCGCTTAAGCAGCAGAACTACGCATTGCACATGATGAGCGCTACTGCTGCCGAAGACCCAACAGAGATGCGGGCTTTGGGCTACGTGCTTGAATTGCACTCGCTCAACAAGCCAGCTAATGGCCTGCGAAGCTGGTATAGCTGGATGATGTCCAACGGCTGCCACAGAGACGATTGGGGAAAGTGGCAGCTTACGCGGCGCGATGCGCTGGTGAGATTGCGCGTTGAGCTATACGAGCACAACGGTGCAAAGCGCTTAACAGTTGCCGACTTTCCAGATAGCTTCAAGCTCAACCGAATCTTCATCGAGCCAATTCAGTTCACGCACGCAGCTAAGATCAAAGCAGCTTACAAAGATGCGGGCCTTACGCCGGAGATCGTCGAGCGCTACATTGAAACCGGCACCGTTGAAGATGACAAGCACATGATCGTTAACATGCTGCGCGCAAGACAGCTGGCTGAAGCCCTTAAAGTTCCGGACTTAGTCGACATGGCCCGAGACTTAATGCAAGCGGGCCAGAGCGTAGTGCTGTTTGTAAACTTTACTGATACGCTAGAACTGCTTTGTGGCGCTTTAGCGTGCAAGAGGATAAACGGCAAGCAGAGCATTGCTGAGCGACAAGACGCAATCGACACGTTTCAAGCAGACGAAGAGCATTGCATCGTCGTGAACTCCGCAGCTGGCGGAACTGGAATCTCACTGCACGACATAAACGGCAACAGGCCGCGTGTGTCGTTGATTAGCCCGACGTTCAACGCTAAAGAATTTGCGCAGCTGTTAGGCCGCATACACCGCAACGGTGCAAAAAGTGACGCTTTGCAAAAGATTTTAGTTGCAAACGACTCCATTGAAACTATTGTGATGAAGTCGGTGCAAGAACGCATCACCAATTTGAAGACCCTACACCAATAAAACTATGAGAATTACACTAGAACCAACGCTCGAACACGTCGGAGAGCCGGAAACGCAGCACCCAAAAGTCAGTATTGAGATACCATCAGATGGCCTGTGCATCCAACAAATGTGGGCGCTCTTGATAGAACCAGCACTACTCGCAGCAGGCTATAGCGAAAGAACCATCAAAGAACCTAACGAATAAACAAATGACTACAGAACAACTAGACCAGATGATTGTGCTTCTTGCCGCCCTTAAAGCGGGCAAGGAGCTGCAATGGAAGGACAAGCTCTTACAATCTTGGAACGACACATACGATTTGTCGGATTACGAGATGAGCGACTTTGTCGCTAGACGACGAAGACTGGCGCGTTAAGCCAGAATTACCAGAAAGTATTTACGTTGTGTATACGGGCTCAATCTGGCGCAGCACTCACAAGTGCAGAGACGAAGCACACCATTACGCCTCAACGCTAGACGGCGCTAAGATCGTGGAATACGTAGCTAACGACTAACTACTATGAAAAAAGAACACATTGATAAAATAATCGAGCTTTTGCTTGCCGCAAAAGATGGAAAGAATCTGGAGTGGAAGCAAAAGGAATCCACTCAGTGGCTGCGCTACATTACTAAAGTTAAAGAAAATGATACCTGCATTGATTTGGAGTTGGATTATATTAACTTAGCAATCGAAGACTGGCGCGTAGCAGAAGAAAAGAAGGTCGTGTATATCATTTTCAATACTGCAGCTGGCGTGAGGGTGCTGTGGAACGTGTCAGAAACATTGATAGAAGCTGAGGAGATTGCAAGATTTCTAGTGCATCACGAGATCAAGAAATTCATTGAACTAACTGATGACGAAGCCTAACCACAGCACACGCGGCCACGCTGAATTCTCACCGTCTAGCCTTAAGTATGTAGCTGGCTGCGCTGGCTACGTCGGCAAGAACACGACGAGCGAAGCAGCTGAAAAAGGCACGCGCATTCACGAAGCTCTTGAAGTTCGAGATCCATCTGCGCTGCACAACGAAGAAGAGCTTGATCTATACGAGCAGATCGTAGTAATGGAAGCGGAGTTCATGAATAACTTCGGAGCCGTTCGCGACGAGCACAACGAGATTCAAGTAGACGTTGCACTTACCGGCACTGAAACCTACGGCACTTGTGACCGTTTCCTGATTCTTGAATCCGGCAAGCGAGCGGTGATGGCTGATTACAAGACTGGTGTCAGCCTCATTGACCCGCCAGAAAATAACTATCAAGCCAAAGCTTATGTGACTGGTGCGTTCCAGCAGTTTCCAGAACTCGACGAGATCGTCTTTGTCTTCTACGTGCCAGTCTACCACTCAGCACTGCACCACACGTTCAAGCGCAGCGACTTGCCAGCGCTCATTGCTGATCTCTCACACGTAATCAAAGAAGGCGAACGTGTTAGGCCAAAGTGGCTTAACGACAGTAAGCCAGATCTTGACGACCTGACCGCTACGCAATACTGCCGCTTCTGCGACAACGAAGACAAGTGTCCGGCATTGGGCGCAATCGTGCTAGAAGTAGCGCGTAAGATTGACAGCTCGCTGCCAGATGTTGACTTCGAAACCACTGACGATGCTGCTGTGTTGTGTCAGCTATTTGACATTGCGTGCATTGTTGAGAAGTGGGCAGAGCGGGTTAAAGCGCGCGCGAAAGCAAAAGCACTGGCGGGCGACGAACTGCCAACGCTGCAGCTACGCTCTATGGGGCGCAGCAAAAGCATTACCGATAACGTGATGCTCGTAAAAGTTGCAAAATCTTTCGGCTTAACGCTTGACGAGATTCTCGATTCGGTTACTCTCCCGCTCGCGAAACTAAGCAAGCTGGCTTCGTCCAGTGCCAGCAGAAAAGAAAAGAAAAGAATTGAAGAAGATTTTATTGACTCCTGCGAAGACGCGGGCATCGTAACAACCTCCGACGAACGATTCACACTCGTAAGTCGAAACTAACAAGAAACAAGAAACAGAAAAATACTACTATGAGCAAAACAGCTATTATGGAAAAACCAAAGCAAGACACGCAGCTTGCTAATGCGTCCGGACTCGTGATCACGAGTTCTGACATCGACATCCCGCGCCTGAATTTGGTGCAGAAAACTTCTGCCATCGACGGCGAAGTTGGCAGTCTAGTTCTGGACAAGCAATACATTCTTGCGGGTCCGGAAGAAAAGATCGACGCAGTAGTCATGAGTGCTACTAAGATGTGGCGCGAAGACATCCCGTTCGATGAAGGCAAACAGGGCCGTATTGCATACACTGAAGAAGAGGCCCGTGCAATGGGTGCAGACTCAGAGTATGAGATGATTGAGTTTGCTGACATCTGTCTGGTCTTCAAGCAGCCGGAAGGTGGCGACGACAGTGAAGCGTATCCGTTTCCTATTGGCGACCACCAGTATGCCTTTGGCCGCTTGAACGTAGCCAAAGATGCGTTTAGGCAAACCTACAAGCGTATCACTACGTTTGCTGCGTTTAATCCTTCGCTCTCGCTTCAAGCGCGAGTGTGGAAGTTCCACAGCGGAATGCTTACACGCGGTCGAAACAGCTGGTATGCGCCTTCTCTTGCAGTCGTAGCCAAAGGTGAGCCAGACCAAGCGCTCATCGAGTTCGTAGCACAATTCAAGTAAGCACTATTATGGAAAACGTAATTGACATTACTGAAGTGGACGACCAGCAGACGCTGCTCGAAGAAGTCCAGACTCTTACTGCTGCGATTGACCACGCGCAACAAGAACTGGACGGCAACCTCGTCGACGCCAGAACCGCTATTAAGCGCTTGACGCTTATCCGCAACACACTCGCCGATGCCTGCGACGCCGAAGCGACTCCGCTCGACGGCCAGATGGAGCTAGACCTGAACTAACAACAAAACCAATGGCCCGCACCAGCTCATAAAAGTTGGTGCGGGCTTTTTACTTTACACATATTATGAAAGATGCGGTATTAGACTTAGAGTCTTACTACGACAAAGAATGCAGCGTGATCACATTAGGCACGCGCGGCTACATGAACCATCCCGACTTCGAAGCTTACATGCTCTCAGTCGCGATTGACGACGGATTCGAGTGGGTAGGCAAACCAGAAGACTTCGATTGGTCGAAGCTCAACGGCTGCCACATTTGGGCAGCAAACGCAAGCTTCGACGAGACCATCGTTTTGGAAATGGTCCGCCAAAAGAAATGGCCAGCAATCGTTGGTGCGCAGTGGGACTGCGTGCTTGATGCTGCTCGCTACTGCGGTCTTGCTGGCAATCTTGCTGGCGCGCTCGAACAAGAGCTAGACATCAAGATGGACAAAAGCGTGCGCGACAAGATGAAGGGCAAGCGCTGGTCGACGATGACGCCAGAATTCCAGCAAGAAGTCACAGCCTACGCGCTTAAAGATAGTATCTACGCGCTCAAGCTCGTGCAAGCAATCAAAGATAAGTGGCCCGAAACAGAGCGCCGCATCTCACGCATGAACCGCTTAGCGTTGCAGCGCGGCCTGCCTATTGACGTAGCAAAGCTCAAGACGCAACACGAAGTCATTACGCGGCAGCTCTTCGAAGCTGAATCTGCGATACCGTGGGGCGGCGAAAGGCCATTGCTTAGTAGACCTGCTTTCGACGACGAGTGTCGCAAGTGTGGCATCGAGCCACCGGCATCACTAGCGAAAGACAATGTAGAAGCAATCGAATGGATTAAGAAGCACGGCCACACGCACAAGTGGGTTGGCTCCGTTTCGAACTGGCGGCGTATCAACGCGCTTAAGAAGAAGCTGGAATCGCTCGATGCGGCAACGCTTGCCGATGGTCGCTACTACGGTGGCATCAGATACTTCGGCGCTCACACTGGACGCTTTTCCGGCAGCGGTGGCAATCTGAACATGCAGAATTTGCCACGACAAGAAACGTTCGGAGTTGATTTACGCAAGTTGATTAGCGCAAAAAAAGGTCATAAGTTGATCGTAGCAGATTTGTCACAGATCGAAGTCCGCACACTGTGCTGGCTGGCAGAAGACAAAGTCACGCTCGCAGAGATTGCAAATACTGCAGACATATACGAAGCGTTCGCGATCCGGTTCGGCTTGTGGTCGAAAGACAAAGGCGCGCTAAAAGACGAAGACGAAGCATTGCGGCGTTTGGTAAAGGCGATTGTATTGGGTGCGGGCTACGGCGCGGGCGCGCCACGCTTTGCTGAAATGGCTTCGCTGCCGTTAGTAGAAGCTCAGAAAGCAATTAAGCTATATCGTACGCGCTTAAAGAAGGTGCCAGAGTTTTGGCGTAATCTAGACGAATCGGTATCAGCAGCTAGAAGTTTAGGAATTCCTTTCAAACTTGACTTACCCTCGGGCCGCGTAATGGATTACGGGCTCATCAAAACGGTCAAGCAAAATGGCAAATTCAGCAATGTTGCGCTCTTGAACCGAAACGGCAAGCGTTTGCCGATGAAGCTTTGGGGTGGCCAGCTCGCTGAAAACTGCCTGATTTTTAACACGCCAGTCCTAACCGAACACAGGGGGTGGGTGGAAATGGCTTCAGTCCGCGTTGAAGATCGCGTCTTTGATGGTGACTCCTTTGTTAGCCATGGTGGTTACGTCGCAAAAGGAAAGCAGTCGGTTATAGACATGCACGGAATTACATGCACAGCAAACCACGCGTTCCTTACGGAGTCAGGCAATTGGCTAGCCGCCGAAAAGGCTTGCAATCTTGAACTCAGTAAGGTAGCCTACCCACATGTCCAAAATAAAAGACAAAACAGGAATTGTGTTCGGAAGCTGCGTCGTTGTTGGTTTTCACGAAATGCACCGCAGGCCATCGGGGCACACCATATCGCGGTGGATCGTGAAATGCCAATGTGGTATGCACTCGATAAAGGAGCTGCCCGACTTGAAGACCACGAAGTTTTGCAGCAAGCAATGCGCGTTGTTCAAAGAGTATGTAGCAAAGAGGAAACGAACACACGGCCTAACAGCGCACCCACTATATGCAGTGTGGCGCTCTATGAACGACCGCTGCAGGCTGCCTTCTCATCAGGCTTGGAAAAACTACGGCGGTCGTGGAATAAGCGTGTGCGCCCGTTGGCAAGCGGCCTTCCAAAACTTCTGGGACGATATGCAGCCAACCTACGAAGCGGGATTGACTTTGGACCGGACCGACAACGGTGGGGATTACTCACCAGAAAATTGCAAGTGGGCTACGTGGTCGGAGCAGGCCAACAATACTCGCAAGAGACGCTTTTCGCGAAAGCTGGTGGAACGAGCATCTTCCAACGGAATCAAATACAGCACTATGGCGGGACGGATAAACCGTGGATGGACCGAAGAGGAAGCGGTAACACTGAAGCCTTCGTTCTCGAGGAAGTCGGCGACCTAATGAACTGTGGACCTAATTCACGGTTCATGGTAAGAAACAAAACGGGGGATACTTTCGTAGCCCATAACTGCTCGCAAGCACTTGCAAGAGACATCTTCTGCGACATGATGCTGCGGATCGAAGAAGCTGGCCTTACCATCCTCTTTCACGTTCACGACGAAGTCATTGTGGAATGCAGAGAAGAAGGCGCGGCTGAAGCACTTGCCACCATTGTCCGGATCATGTCTACTCCTCCTGAATGGATAAAAGACATTCCTGTTTCTTCTGAAGCTAAAATTCTAGCTCAATACACTAAATGACCTACCGCTATATCAAGAACCTGCGTTCCACAGCAGCGATCAAATCAGCTGATCTCAGCACAATTAAAAGCACTACACCGACATTCGCAAGCAAAGCAGAGTATCGTGACTGGTGCAGCAACGCTAAGACCAACAGCGTATTCTACAGCACACTCGAAGGCAGCGCGCCATCTAAGCGAATCAGCAACGACAATCCAGTCAACAAGATCTATGGTCTCGTAGCAGACTACGACGCACCAGTAAACTGGCCCACTATCAATGCGGATCTGACTACTAAGTGCAGCAACTTGCCAACATGGTATTCCGAAACACAGTCCGGTTATTTGCGGCTCGTATGGGAGTTCGAAGAACCAGTGCCAATTGCTCCGGAAATGTTCGAAGGGTTCATGAAGCACCTTTCCAAAGCATTGGGTCTGGAGCGTTTGTTTGCTGGCTTTGACGACAGCTCGTTACGCGCAAGCCAGTATTTTGCATTAGGCACAAAGTGGACCAAAGTCAACGGTGCCTTAGATGCTGCTGTTGTGCAGGCTACGCTTGTCAAAGCAGCGTGCGAAAGGCCGCCGCAGACAAACGACACGTCGATTCCGATTGCTGTAGTGGCGAAAGAAGTGGCGGACCGTTGGCCAACTCGTTGGGTCGGTGACTTCGAAGTTGGCTCACGCGGACCATTGTTTTGGATCGATGACGGCATTGATCGCGAAGGCTGCCAAGTAATCGAAGACGGCGTAGTGTGCTATAGCGAGCGAGCTGGAAAGGGCTTCATGAGCTGGCGAGACATATTCGGCGGTTCATTTGTTAAAGCCTTCGAGCAGCAGAAGCTTTCAAGCTTAATGGATGAATACTGGTTCAATGGCCGTAGCTATTTCAAGCTGCTTTACGGTGCTGCTGTGACGCTGCCGAAAGAACAGCTGGTGCTAGAGCTTCGTCAAGCGGGCTTTGCAGTGCGTGCGAAGAAAGGTCAGCCACTTTCAGAAGTGGAATCTGCGCTGCTTACTATTAGCAACCACAATCGAATCGATGAGATCGCACCAGTCGTCTTTAGTGCAGAGCGCATTGTCACATACAATGGCCAGCGTATTCTGAACTGTGCTAGCATAGATCCAGTAGCAGCAGACAGCGACGGTTCAGAAAGCAAGTGGCCGTTTTTGCATAAATGGCTGGAGCAGCTCTTCGTGGACAGTGGTAATACGAAGACACTGGATTACTTGTATGCGTGGCTCAAGCGCTTTTATTGCGCGGTAGTGGATCGGGAATTTGTACAGGGCCAAGCGTTGGTGCTCGTCGGCCCGACTAACAAAGGCAAGTCGTTGTTGTCGAACAAAGTGATCAGCGCGCTGGTCGGCGGTTATGCTGACGCTTCAGACTACTTGTCAGGTCAGACTCAGTTCAACAAAGACTTAGGCCGCGTAGCAGCTTGGGTCATTGATGACACGACATCAGCTGCTTCTTTTCAAGACCAGAGAAAAGCGACTGAGCTGATTAAGCGGAGCGTAGCAAATCCGCGTGTAGCTTATATGGCCAAGTATTCTGATGCACTTAGCATACCGTGGACCGGTAGAGTGATCCTATCATTGAACGAAGACAGCAGTAGCTTGTCAGTAATACCTTCTTTGGACTCATCGAATCGCGACAAGATAATCGCATTGCGCATACGTTACGGCGCAACGAGCGACTTTCCGCGCAACAGTGAACTCGAAGCAATCATCGAAAACGAGCTGCCACATTTTGCTAAGTTCTTGCTCGACTGGCAGCCGCCAAAAGAAGTCGAAGGAACCGGCAGATTCGGCGTTGTGTCCTATATCGACGAGACCATTGCTGAAGCGGCTTACGACAACAGTAGTCGCAGCGGAACTGCAGAACTCGTGGAGTTCTTTTGTAAAAAGCACCGCGAGCTCGATTCGTCGCAGACCATGTGGGTGGGCACTCTTACTGAATTCCAAGTATTGCTGCACGACCTGAACGGTGGGCGAAGTGTTGGTGATTCTAATAAGCTTGAGTTTGTGAGGCGCGGCATGGGTGCGCTTGAAGAAGCAGGCCGAAATAATCCCAAAGTTAGGCCAGTGGTCTCGAAAGGCAGCGGCGGCGGAAAAGTCTGGCGCATCGATCTGTCCGAAAAATACGACATCAAGTTCTAAACACGCACGTTGAAACGCAAAGCGGCGGCCTTAATTGGCCGCCGCTTTTTTATCCTTATGAAACGGACAAACAGTCGCGCAGCGAATCTGGCCTGCGCAAGCGTCTTATAGGCAAGTGATAGCCGTCGCTGAGATACTTGAAACCATCTGCTTCTGTGGTGCCTTTCTTTTTGAAGTGTTCTTCTTTTTCTACATGGTAACGAGTAGTCCAACCCAACAACCAAACCTTCGACAGCGAACTGTGAACGCGCGTAAAGAAGTAGATGTCGGCTGCTAGTGGCTTGTTTGGCCTGCTGTTCACGCTTGCAGCGTAATCTAGTTTTGGCTGCCCGCCGCACGACTTAGATTTGATGTCTATGTTCTTGCCGGCAAGTTCGTAATCATGCGTGTAAGACTGGCCCCCGACGTATGCGGCTTCGGTTAGATACTTGCCGAAAGCCACTTCACCCAAAAAGCCAGTCATTCTGCCGTTTCCTCTAGTGAAAGAGCCAGCCGTAACACCCAACGCTTGTGACCGTCCGAACGCTTCCGCAACGTCATCTGGTTCTGGTGTAAACAAAACAAACCGGTCGTTGAGTTGCTTGAATTGTGTCATAGTTACTTTAAATAACTCATGCACGCATCAGCGTAGACTTGCGCTAGCTCGTGCTTAGCCCCGCTATACGTGGCCCAATCGTCTATGTTGGAACCAAAGAATGGTTCACATATAATCGCAGGACACGGCGTCTTGCGCAAGTAGAGTGAACCCCTGCCACTGCGATCTACCGCTTTGATTCCTCTGCTTTTTGATTTCGGAAAGATCTTTGTATGCGCGCGACTGAAACACTGCGCTAGATCACGGCCTTTTAGTGAAGTGTAATAGTAAATGTATTCGTGACCATTGGCTTCTTTAGCTGCTGAGTTGAAATGCAACTCAAAGCAAAGCGCTGCCCCCAGACCACGTAGCCGTTGCCCTAACCACACGACACTGTTCATGTAGCCGTTTCCTTTGTAGTGGTCTATCAACACGACGTTGTAGCCAGCACCGCGCAAGATGGTATATGCGCGGCCAGCAACTTCCCGATTAAAGGACCACTCGTCTTCGCCGACGATACTTTCTGCGCCGTTGTCACCGGCTCTGCTGTGGCCTACAAGAATAGCAATCAGGTCTTGTGGTATAAGCTTAGCTGGCGCTGCTAGCAGCGCCACTGCTGGTGGGTAATCGTAGCTAAATAGTCGCTTTAGAAATTGTAGTAAACGCTGCATAATTTTACTTAGTGCCAATGATAATCGCTCGTCTGTAGCTGTATTCGCTGTGCCACTTCTGGCCTCTGCCGGTAATTACGCCTTCTACAAACGTATAACGCATACCATTTACCATTGTCAATGTAGGTGGATCATAAAGCGCGCTCTCGTTTAAGTCGCGCTGCGATTCGTTCGATGCGCAGCTTTGCAGCAGGACTGCCATCAGCAGCGAGCTTGTCAATTTCGTCTTCCAGTCCATAAGTGTATGTTCTATGTCTCCAGCTGGCATAAGCGATGTAAGCCTCTAGCGCAGCTTTAAGTGTTGGCAGCATCACTTCTTAGCTTTGCCAACATTAAGTGCTAGCCAGTTTACCACTGGATAAATATACTTGCCGATGAAGGAGTCATCAGCTGGAGTCGGCGTAAGAGCAGCAATTGCACTAGCGGCAGTAACGATTGCGGTAAGAACCGAAATGATGTCGATCAGATTGTCTGAGATGTAGTTGAAGATAGTCATTGTTTTTTTCGAATTAGTCGGATTAGAGAAATAATAGCGATTGTTAGAAAGACAGCAGAAGACGTAAATCTTACGCCCCACTCTAGCTGCTCTTGAAAAGTGGTTACGACACTAGCTATTGAGAAGCTAATGCCGGAAGCTGTGTGTGCGATATCAGTAGAAGTCATAGTAGTAAATTTAGAGCATATTTTGCATGCGACTGGCTCCGGCAAAAGGGTCAATGGTTAGCTTTGGCTTAGCAGGCCCAGTCGATGTGTCGATTTCTTCTTCGAGTAGCTGCTTGCAAATTGACCAGTGGTATTGTGCGCGTTCGAGATCGGCGTTATCTTCAGCGGTCATAGCCAGCAAAGCGTGTTTGATTGCGTTGAGATTTGCCAAATACACTACGTCTGCATTAGTAAGGACTGGTTCATACGCTCGTTTAAGTAGGCAAGATACGACGACAGTGTTGCTGTCATTCGAAACGCGGTAGCGCCGATAGCGGACAGTCGTGTCGCCTCTTGCGATTGCGAGTAGTGCGCTTATAGATTGAACGGCTGTAATTCGGATATAAGAAGGCACATCAGTAAGCACGATCTGCTCTACGCTTTTAATGCTATATTCACCTGCAAGATTTACTGAAGACTGCCCGTTTAGTGTGACCACACCCACACCAGTAGTGCCGTTGGTGCGCGTGAAAGAAATAGTTACTGTGCCAGTAGTGGGCAAGTTTGTCACTGGCACTGTGGTGGCTTGTGGCAGTATCCATATTGCGCTGTAGTCCTCAGTAGCCGGCAGAGTTGGCACGGTATTTAAAGTCGGCCTGTAGCCGTCGTCGACGATGCCGAAGCTAGCTGGCACACTGCCAGTAATGCCAACAGTGCTATAGTCTTGCCAGCGCGCAGAGATGTTTACCGGATAGCCGTTGACAGCAGCTTTGATTAGCGAGTCTGCCCAATGGGGCAAAGTAAAGTAGCCAGAACTCGTTTCTACTTGGTATTCTTCTTTCAGGTCTCGCCAGTAACCCATCGAATACAGGCGCGGCATTACAAGATTCAGGGTCGCGATGAAGTTCGCATCGGGCCGAATATACGACGATAATGATTTAGAAATAGAAGACACTGTCAGCGCTGACATGCAAGAACCATACGCCGGCCATTGCTTTAAGTCAATGCTACGGCAAGACGTTAATTGTGATGATTGAGCCTGAGCCTGAGCTCGTTCTAGCGGGTGATTGTAGCCAGATATGGGCTCCACAAGCGTCGATATCTAATGGCACTAACACGTTAATTACACCACTATCTGCAATGGCTGGAGAAGAGCTGGTCCACACAACATTGGTGCCAGTGGCATCTTTTAAATAAAGCGTATAATGAGCTGTTATTGGGGCACCCGAATTTAGCGTAACATCCAACGCTACTGTTACTGATTTTCGGCAGCATACTCCGAATGATACGCGACCACCAGTTCCTTCTAGCACGATAGAAGGGAATGGATGGTAGCTTCCAAAGGTCCCCCCGATTGAGAAGTCTTCGGCATCAGTCCAACCGGTTGGCGCAACAACGCATCGAGCGCCGTTGAATAGCTCAATAGGAGATATTAAGTGGGCGAATATCATACTAACGGGCTGACCCATTTAAAGATTTTAATACGCTCCGTAATCGGCGCGCCACCCGATGTTAGCGGCGGGAGGCAGATGTCTACTGTTATTGCTACAAACTCTCCCCACGATGACCACGGCGCTATTTCAAAGTTTGCAGTCTGGTAGATGTCCGTAACCACTGGTGGGCTGTTGGGCGGAATAGAAACTTTAAAGAGCTTGCGGATTTCAAATTTCAATCTAGTGGGATCTTTCACTAGCGGCTTGGCAGCATCATATTCCGGATCAAGTGTGTCGTAGGGCCAGTAGTCGTTAACTACGTTTGCTGCCCCTTCCGACATAGCCAAAATACGCACGCCGTTGGTTGTGATCGCGCGGTTGGCCCCGCGATCTATCTGGCACACCGCAACTTGACCATCCGTAATAAACAACTTATTAGGAACTGCTGCGTTTAGTGGTGTGCCGTCTAGCTTTGGCATGTGCATCGAAAGCGATGCCACAGCCGACGACGCTGTCGGCGCGGCAATGTCGGGCTCCCAATGGGAAATAGCGTAGCCTGCGTTTATAGTAGCTTCCCAATTTCCGTTGGTCTCAGTGAAAGAGGAAGGCTGAAAAGGGTTAACATCGCCACCGCCGCCCAAAGGCCAGTGGACATCAGTTGAAACAAACTGCTTTACTGGCGAATCTGTCGTGTTGCCCAACAGAATAGAGTAGCTGCCAGTAGCCGCTTCATATTTAGTAGCTGTGAGCGCGAGTTCGCAAGTGTCAGCAGTGACTACGCCATCGGCATCGGTCTTCCATTGTAAGAAGATGTCGCCAATACCATTAAGAAAAACCATGCGCTCTTGCGATCCGTTGTCCAGCGCGCCAGCAAAGTTGGTTGGCGTGGTAGTTATTGGCAGGCCAGCAGCATCTAGCGAGATCAAGCAGCCGTAATTCACGAGCGTCTTTCCGTCAGCTTTCTGCAAAAAGAAAGGGAAATGCTTAATGACTTCGGCATCGCCCGCTATAGTAGGCTGCACGAAGCGCGATGGCATTGCGATGTAGCCACCGAAAAGGCCATCTGCTGTAGCAATCGAAGAGCCTCCGCCCAATGCCGCGCTTCTCTTTAACGCAGCGTCGTCGGCAGCGTCGTCGGCAGCATCGTTAACCGGCAGCTTGATTAAGCCTTCTTTTGCGCGCCTGTTGCTAGTGGCTGGCGTAATACTAGAGGTCCCACCATCTAAGCGGCCCTCTTTTGCGCGTCGGTTCTTGGCCATTAGATTGCGGGCGGGCTAACAGTAGTTGTTTGCAGGATAAAACCGCCTCTTGCTGGCCGGATCTCTGAAGCAGCCACATGAGATATCCACGATTGCTCAGCAGTAGCTGCAAAGGTTCTCTCAGAGCCAGTAGCAAACTGGTAAGTCGGGTCGTTCGTGCCTACATTCGCGGTCAATTTGATCTCAGCGTGTAAGCAAGCAGGGATGTTTAAGCTGAAAAAGGGACAAGAGTAAGAGATGCCAGTGGCTTTAAGGCGAAATGGTATGACGTTTCCAAATGTGGACTGCGACCATGAGGTAGATACTGTGGCCGCAGTTGGCCCAGAATACTCTTCGGGCTTGAACTCGTAAGATGGTGCGACGAAGATTTGCGAATTGTGCTTAGTCCAGCTGGCTAAGTGGAAGTTAAGCAATACGGGCGGCCACGAGTAGTTGATCGTAGTGGGATAAGTGGGCATGCTAAGCGAGCCAAAATTAGAGCCGATGCCAGCGGTGTAAAGGCCAGCGACCACTTGCTTTGTGGTGATCGCAAACCAATTAGAAGTAAGCTGCGTGCCCTCTTTAACGTGCGCGTAGCCAACGGTCTGAGTAGTAATCGGAGAGCCAGTCGAGCTAAGCACTGCAATTTGCCAGTGGGCATTTGCCGGATCATTGAACAGCAGCTCCACAGCGGTAAGTGTGGTTAAGCCACTTTTTTCAGTGTATGCGCTAATCTCTTCGCCCCTGTAGTGCAGCGTTGTTACTTCTTTCAAGAGGCGCTGTGACAGTTCGTCGAAAGAAAGCGAAGTGCTCTTTGTCTTCTTGACGTAAGTTCTCAGCTCAAGAATGTAAAGTCCGTCGATGATAGGATCGCCGGTCTGCCGCTGTTGTCGTTCTGCTAAGACATACGGCGTGTTTGTGAACTTGCCAACGGGAACGTCGGCCATCAGCGCACCCATTAGCACTGAGTCCGGCACGAACTCCGAACGGCGGGTGATGTAGTTGCGCGACACTGAATCGAACTTAGTGCCGCCGATGTCGGCTTGTGCGTAGTTCCAGTTGTCGTCGTCTTGATTGAGCTGGTCTGCTGCGTAATAGTAGCGGTAAAACAGATTCTGGTCGTCTGCTGCTGCGACATGCACTAAGCGGTGCAGCGGCCACTTGATGTTATCAGGGTGAGAAGTGCCGTATGCAGCTACTGCGGTGCCGCTGCCAGCGAGCTGCTCTGAGTCCACAGTTTCGTAGAAAATAAAATCGCCTACAGTGGGAACCGGAAACGTGATATTCCTTTGTCTCTGTGGTGCAGGATTAGGCATAGCCGCCGGTTAAACGTATTTAAATTTACGGTAGACTTTAAGCGCGAACTGGTTTGGCGTAGTGTTTTCTAGCTCGCCAGCGTCGATAAGCTCTTGAATCTCTGCGAGCCTCTTCTTGTCGGTGCTTGATTCGGGATCGAACTCGCTGCCGTGGACAGTGCTGAACAAGTCTTCGGCTGCTGCGGCTGCTGCGGCTGGCTCTTCGGCTGCGGCTGCTGGCTCTTCGGCTGGATCTTCGGCTGCTGCTGGCTCTTCGGCTGGCTCTTCGGCTGCTGCTGGCTCTTCGGCTGGCTCTTCGGCTGGCTCTTCGGCTGCCACTACTTCGTTGCTGGCACTTAGTCCGGCTTCGATTGTTTCTTCAAAAGATTTTTCGTGCTCGTCTTCGTTGTCCGGTGTTGCTTCCATCATTAGCTTGTGTAGGACGTCCGGCGTCTGGGCCAGCCGAGAAAACTTCGCCATGAAGTCTTCATCGTCTAGTAGGCTGGAGTCGTTGTCTTGCATGGCAGAAGACTAATGCTGTGTGCTAGCGAAGTCAAGCGCGCAAAAAGAAACGGCCAGCTTGCTCGTTAAAGCAGCTGGCCGTAGTGTGCTATCGGTTAAGCTTACGCAGTAGTTGCCGCATAAGCAGGCGAATCGCGCTTGAAGAGAATCACGAACCCGAAGTCAGTCTTGATTGGCTTAGTGGCGCTGGACAGAATGCCCCTGAAGAAACCAACAGTTCCGTCTGGATTAGTTGCTTCGTTCAAGATGTTAGACCACTTGAAGTCGCCACGATAGCTTACTGGATTGAACACAACCCCATTAGATCCACTAAGAGGATTAGGGATCTGGGATTCGCAAACGTCCGGATGGATAATGAATGCGGCTTCAATCGGCGCAGACTCATAATCAACATTGTCGCTAGTGACACCAGAATTAACTTTGTAAGGCTGAATTCTGGTCAATACTGTGGTGCTACCCGTACCAGCAACAGTGAACCGTGGAGCAAGATCGTCGATCATGTGGTAGAAACCCCTGAAGGCTTTCTCAACGCCCAATGGGGCAATGAGTTCACTGACTCTCGAGTTGTTGTAACGGATGTCATCGCGTTGACCGGCTTCGGACGTGAGCTTGTAGCTCATCTCAGAAGAGCCGCAGATCGCAAACACTGGTCGGCCATTCTCGCGGCCATAAGCGTTAGTGCCTGCTCCCTTACGAATAAGGTTGTAGTAGCACTTGTCGAGCACAGCGTTGGAGATGTTGGCAGTAGGTGCGGTATAGCCCAATGCGCCGAGACAGCCACTGCCAATTCCAGTTAGAAGTTTGCCCTCAAAGCCAGTTTGGATTGCAGTGCCGGCGATAACACAGCCGACATAAGTATCCGCCACAAGCGAGTATTCGTCGCGATAACGGTTTTCCCACGTGTTGCGGGTTGACTCAGTCATCGAAGTCATGATGGCTTTAAGCTGGTCTTGGCGATGAGCGGCAAAACGAAGGTCTTCCAGACTGATGCGCGGAGACTCAATGAATGCAGTTAGCAGCTTGTAAGACTTAAGCTTCTTGCTGAACTGAATGTATGAGCGTTTGCCAGCTACGCTGGAACCACTAACGCTGTCAAGCGAATCCTTAAGTGCTTGGTCGCTTAGCGACGTGTTAAAGTTGTTAGCCGATGCGTTGGCGGTGCCAACGTCGGTCCAATTAACACCAATAGTATGGCCTGCTGTATCAGTAGTAGGTAGCGCTCGGTCGTAGACTAGCGTGGATTGCTGGTAGCCCATGCCATCGGCAAAAGCAGTTTGCTTGATCATATCAAGCCACGGCGAAACGTGAAGCGTGCGGGAGTAGATGTCCCCACCAATGCGGTTGGCTTCTTCGGTTAGAAGGGTGTTGATGGCAGTAGTGCCGGTTTGTAGACTAAAAGTAGACATAGTTTAAAAAAGTAAGGGTTGGTATTGCGGGTTTTAAGGGCGATACGGGTTCTAGAACTGATTTAAATGGTCAGAGCAACCAGCCGGATCTATGTGAGTAAATGGAACAAAGCCCATACAGACTTGACCTGTAGAACTATTTAATGGCTAGAGCAACCGGTCAAAACTGTTGTATGGGCTAAGTAATATACTACAATTTGAATTATGTCAAGCAGCTACTTTAGCGGCCCGCAAATGCGGACTCAATAGCTTCGCCAAATGATAGGCCCTCTCTTGCAGTAGCGGTGCGAGCAGCAGTAGAATCATGGCCGCCGGCTTTGGGCTCTGCATCTTCGTAAGCAGCGAGCCGCTCAGTAAGCGCTTCTGCTTCTTTGCGCATAGCCGCATATTCTTTCACAATAGCTGGAAGAATCTTAGCTGATACGGCATTGAATGCGTAGTCAACGGGATGAATAACTGCTGGATCAGAGTTCGCAGCTGCTTCTTGAATTGCTTGTAGGTCGAGTCCATCGATTGTTTTGATAAAGGGCAGCTTCTGTTGCACACGCTCAATGACGTTTCGGGTCACGTTCGCACGAGTGGCCGCTCTTTCGGCAGCATCGGCTTGTGTTTTCTTCTCCTCAGAGAGCTTAGCTTCAGCTAAAGCTTCGTCTGCGTTTTCATAAAGTGATTTGCGGCGCTCTACAATAGGCGTAAGGTCTTCCATTAGGCGGAAGACTTTGGCTTTGTCTCTGTCAGAAGCATTTGGCAGCAACTCATTGAGCTGTTCCTCTTGCGCATCTGCGTCGCTGAGCGAAAGAATCTCCGTAAGCGCGTCTTTGTCGACGTCGTATTTGTCCGCGATTGCGTCTGCTTGCGCGATCAGCGCAGCAAGTGGCTTCGAAACGGCTTCTTTATAAGCATCAGTGGTCTCCAACGACGTAAACATCTGCTTCTTTTCATACTCTGCAACACGTGTGCGTAGCGATTCTGAGTCGTTGCTCTCCGCTTTGCCAGTAAGCTCTTCGATCTTAGCATCATATTCTAGCTGCTTCTGGCGCAATGACTCAAGTTCGCCGGAGCTGGACTTGAGTTCGGCTTTGAGCTTCTGGAAACGGGCGGCTGCTTTTGGCGTCCAGTCGTCGCCGATGTCGTCAGTTAGGTCTTCAATCGGATCGGCGTCTGCTGCTGCTGCTTCTGGTTCTGCTGCTGCTGCCGCTGCTTCTGGTTCCGCTGCTGCTTCTGGTGCTACTGCTGCTGCTGCTGCTGCTGCTGGCGCGTCGAGACTAGCGAAGGCTTGGTCTAGCGCTGACTCGAAGGACAGGTTGTCGTCGAGCGAGAGATCAGGAATTACATCTGCGGGTTGTTCTGTATGTGGGTCCATTCGTTTAGATTAGCTTGTGTTTTTGTATCGGTAAGTTTCGTCAATCTTTCAATGTCTCTAAAAGCGTCGTAGTAGCCAGCAAGCCAGTTGGCCCTGTTTACTGTAAGCTTGTCTGCTTGCATGATGGTTTCGCCGGTCAACAGCGAAGTTTCTTTGAGCGTTGCAATAGCCACGCGATAAGTTTCCGAAGAAACAATCTCTCGCAGCTCGTCGATGGCTGTAAGGTCTTTTTGCCAGCGCGCAAGCGGAACCGGCAAAGTCGGTCTTTTGTTAAACATAAATCATTAAAGCGCGTTAGCGCCTTCTTCTCTGAATGATAGGGCAGCTTTAGCGTCACGTAAAGACCGGTCTTGCTCGAACTGCTTAGCTTTGATGGCCATGTCCATGTCGGCTTTCTCTTGCGCGATCTTAAGCTGCAACAAGTGCTTCTCGTATGCCGGATCGACTTGCTGTTGCTGCTGTTGTTCTGGCGCGTCTTCGCGATTTGCCGCTTCAGAAGCTTTCGTCAAGTTGTTAATGATCTCTTCTGCGTATTGCAACTGCTGCTTCGCTTGTGCAGTAACAGTGGCAAGTGCGGGATCAGCAGCAGTAAACGCAATGGTCTGCGCGATGTGCTCGTAGAGCGCCGCTACGATTGGCAAGAGCTGCTGCGGTTCCATTGTGCCAGCATTGTAAGCTTCAATGAGCTGCTGCATCGCGGGCATGTGGACGGCTAAGTGCTTGCTGTGCAACTCGTTGCTAATAACTGGCACTGGCTGGCCGTTGAACAGCTGCTGGTTTTCGAAGAAGGCAATCTTGTCGTCTACAGTAGGCCGCTCTTGATCAAGAACTGGCGCGTAGCGATCTGCTAAGTCGTGGCCAACGCGGGTGCTTACGATGTCGCGCGTCAAGTTGCGGCGGCCTACGTCGTCGAACTGTCCGCTGATCTGCTGCAATTCGCGCAAAGCAACAAGCCGGTTTGCCATTGACCCGTTGCCAATAGACCGAACCGCTTTCGTGCGAGTAACGTCCATACGCTTGATGAAATCTTCTTCGACTCCTCTTGCAGCACAGCGCTTGAAGAAGTCAGTGACACGCAAATCGCGCTTCTTCGTAGTTACTACACGCCGCACCATCTCGCGCATTAAGCGGTTCCAGCTGGCGTAGAAGAGATTCAGCGAAGCGCCGGACAAGCGCGTAGATACGTCGATGTCGGAAACGACTTGCATCTCATTGCGATATGGTGACGACTTATCCGGCCCATAAGACGAAACAGTGTCGGTGTTCTGCTGCAGCTGGTGCGTGATGTCTTGCAGTGCTGGTATGACAGAACGGGTCAAGTCCGGCAGCGCTTTCTCAATGATCTTGATATTAGGCGACAGAACTGAATACGGGCCGTATGTCGTAAAGCTAAGTTCTTCGAGCGCCCTGTTGTTTTCTGGCTGCAACAGCACTGACGACGCAAGCATAGCTCCGTCGATCTGCTGGCAACGCAGCCGGTTGCTGGTCTGAATGTGATTAAAAATGCGCTGGCCTAAGCCTCTGACAGAATGGTAAGTGCCGTTTGAGCCGACGCCGAATGAAAAGATAATGTAGGCTTGCTCTGGCGAAGAGTAACGTGAGACCTTCTTATACAAGAAGTCTTTCGGATCGTCTTTTGCTGAAATGAAGTGGCTCACAGTGCCATCTAGCTCGCGAACCCAGAAGTGCAACACTTCAACGGTAGGATTCTGGATGCCGGCATGAATGTCGTTGTTCTTAAACTCCGCTTGAAGTGACTCGTAGTCGTCAACACGTCCTGCAGTGCGCACGTTTTCGCTCATGACGCGCTTAACTTCGTCAACATTCCAGCCGACTTTCGTAGCCGCGTCTTCATTTCGGATGAAATTGTAGAGTTCGTGCAAGTGGTATTGGCGGCGGCCCACTGCAATGTCGATTTCTTCTTCAGTTGCTGGCGTTTGACGCGGAATAAGCAAGTCCGAAAAGCCAGTAACACGAAACTTCCACTCTTCTGGCGAATCAAAATACGTGATTCCGACGCCGTGTTTAAGGAAAGTGGTGCACAACCGCAAGTAAGAGCTGTGGAATTCGGGCCAGCTTCGAAAGAGATTGGTCAATTCTTCGCCGACAACGTCTTCTTTTACTACTGCTTCGTTCTGTTCGCCGCTTGCGGCTCTGACTTCGACTAAGCGTTCAAGCGAACTGTAAAGGTCTACGTATGCAGAAAGGCTCACGTCGAGCAGGCGTTGTGCTTCGCCGAAGTTAAGATTGGTCTTCATCGACTGGCCAGATGCTGCGAGCTGAGCAGCGTCATAAGGCGCTGCGCCGTCGAACATAGCGTCGATTCGAGACTGGTTGATTGCGCTCTTCTCGTTGGCTTTCCAAAGCGTAAGAAAGATCGCGTTCGCTGACTTAACGTCTCGCAAACGTGATACAGTTGGCTTGCCCTTTTTGTCCAGCGAAGATAGATCCAGACCGTCAAGTTCAGATAAGTCGTTCATGTGTTGCTGGTTAGAGTAACGGGCAATGCTTAGATGTCAATGGTTTGGGGCTTGCGCAAAAGTGCAAACGCCGCTTGAGTGATTTGCTGGATCGCGTTGCCAGCGATAGCTGGAGCGAGCAATGCACCGTATGGCAGCGTTTTGTATTCTTGGATCTGCAAAATCGCTTTGCCATTGGTGCCAACCTCAATTACCGATGGTTCGGGCAGAGCTCGAATGGTGAGCATTTGCGGGTATCCGCCAGCGTCGTTGATCGCGTTATAAATGTTTGTGTATTGCGCGATTGAGGCGGAGAAGAATAAAAATCCACCGGAATCAATAACGTCTTGTTCTAGTGGTGTCAGTGGTGGTGTTTCAGGCATGGTTTTAGTCAGTTGCGATTAGAGCGGCGTATGCGTCAGCTTGCTCAGCGAGGGAGAACGCGCGGTTGACGACGGTGGCGACTTCGTAGTCCGCCTTCATCGGA
>Ga0105050_10002094_pt1 | contig 29043 bp, 21 predicted proteins | sample FRY01_FD_78088 | JGI IMG/M metagenome (GOLD analysis project Ga0105050, IMG submission 78088) | Freshwater microbial communities from Lake Fryxell liftoff mats and glacier meltwater in Antarctica - FRY-01 | ecosystem: Environmental > Aquatic > Freshwater > Ice > Glacier meltwater ...
ATCAGGAAAAGGGTCGAGGGTCAAACGGCGTCTCGAGGTGCAAAAATCGCTGTCGAATGCGCGGCTGCGGCAAAAGTTGACGGTGGAAAAAACCTTGACGAGTTGCCTTGCCTTTGCGTTTCGCGATTCTCGGAGCAGAGGGTATAATGTCAATTGTTCAAATGGCATGCTCCCGCCGCTGCCGTTTAACCTGCCCCGTGTGCGTAGTCCCGCCGCATTAGCCGCTCCCGCGGTTCTTTGTGGTTCCCACCAAAGACTCGCTTTTGGAATCCGCAAATCCAGTCCATGCATAATCGCCCGTCAAAACTCAGCGCAGATGTGTCGTCATATTTCGCCGCGGTCGCGATTGCCCTCGCGATTGCGTACTCTGTCGTTAGACCGGCGACCGTCGCGACCTGTCATGCGGATGAAACCTCAGATCTCGATTTCTTTGAATCAAAAATTCGTCCGCTGTTAATTGAACACTGCTACGAATGTCATTCGCAAGAGTCTGGGGAATCCAACGGCAACTTGCGGCTTGATTCTGCGGAAGCTTCGCGAAAAGGTGGCGACCGTGGGACCGCGGTCGTGCCTGGGAATGTTGATGCCAGTCTCCTGCTCAAGGCGGTGAGTTATGCCGATCCTGACATGGAGATGCCACCATCTGGAAAGCTCGGTGAGGAAGAAATCAAGCGACTCAGGGACTGGATCACGTCGGGGGCCATCGATCCGCGGGAGTCGCAAGACGAGTCTGGTGGAGAGAAGAAAATGTCGCCGATGGACCGAGCTCCCGAAACGCACTGGGCCTTTGTTCCGCCTCAGCATGCACCTCCCGTCGCGTCGGTCGCGTCCGATTCATCGGACCTAATTGACGCATTGTTCACCGCCGCTGCCGCCGCGAAAAACATCTCCGCCACGCCCGTTGCCGATCGTGCCACCCTGGTCCGCCGGCTGTATTTTGATCTCGTCGGGATGGTGCCAAACGAGGATCAGATCGCAGATTTCGTGAACGACCAAAGCCCGGTTGCCTATGAGCGACTGGTCGACGGTCTGCTCGCTTCGCCTGAGTTTGGTGAGCGTTTTGGTAGGCACTGGTTAGATGTGGCTCGATACGCGGACACGGTTGGGTACGACTTCGGCGGTAAAGAACGACGCTTGATTGGCAGCGAAAGATTTCGTGATTGGGTCATTCGCTCATTCAACATCGACATGACCTACGATGAAATGATTCGCCACCAACTCAGCGGTGATCGCACGGATCCTGATAACGGAAATGGCAATTTAGATGCGATGGGGTTCTTGACTGTAGGGCGAAAATTCCAGAACCAATTTGATCTAGTCGATGATCGCATCGATGTAATCACGCGCGGCCTACTGGGCATGACGGTTGCCTGTGCGCGATGCCATGACCATAAGTTCGATCCTATTCCCACAACCGATTATTACGCTTTCGCAGGTATTTTGCTCAGTAGTGAATCGCCTGAAAAAGGTGCCTCACCGCTGATGATGAAAGATTCCGATAAGCCGCATGACGAGCGAGTGATGCTCCGCGGCCAACCGGGTAATCGCGGTGACGTCGCACCGCGACAGTTTTTGACGGCGCTGCGAAAGCCAAACGAACCACGGTTCAATGATGGCAGCGGACGTGCGGAGTTGGTGGACCGAATCGTCGCGAATGATAACCCGCTGACCTATCGCGTGATGTCGAACCGTATCTGGACGCAATTGATCGGCGTGCCGCTTGTCGATACGCCAAGCGACTTTGGCTTTCGCACGCTGCCACCGACCGTCCCCGCGGTCCTGGATGATCTTGCGGTCGATTTTGCCCAGCACAAAAGCGTCAAGAATCTTGTCCGTCGCATCGTCACTTCAACCACTTATTGCCGATCAACTTTGGCCGATGCCGAGTCGATTGAACGAGATCCCGATAACCGTTACGCCATGCGCGGCCAACGTCGTCGTCGTGATTTTGAATCGCTACGAGACTCGATGCTGGTTGTGTCTGGCGCGATCGAACGAGCGATGGGTGGCGAACCCGTCGACATCAGCGTCAGCGGTTCTCGGCCTCGTCGATCCGTTTATGCGTTTATCGACCGCCAGAATCTACCAGGTATTTTTCGCACCTTTGACGTCGCGAGTCCCGATGCACACACACCCAGTCGACATTACACGACCGTACCGCAACAGGCACTGTATTTACTCAACAGTCCTTTAATTATCGATGCCGCCGTTCGCACCACGGAGCAAGTGACTCGTTCGCTTGGACCTTCTGCAACCGATGAGCAATATGTTGCGGACGCGATGTTTATCCAAGTTTTTGGACGTCATGGAACGGACGAAGAGTTGATGCTTGCCGAAAGTTTTCTTCGCACGAAACTTGATCCCGCGGGCCCGCTTCCTGACCCGCAGAGGTTGTGGCAATACGGATTCGCGGAGATCGAGGCGACTGGTTTCGTGAAACAGTTTTCGCCGCTGGCGACGTTTGATAAAAAGCGTTGGCAGTTCAGTGCCAGCTACCCGGATCCCGCCGCCGGTCACATTCAGCTCGCTTCGGATAGCGGTCATCCCGGCAACGGAATGAAAGGGGCGGTGGTGCGACGCTGGACCGCCCCAGGAGACGGAACGCTTAAGATTGCCGCGACGATTGGGCACAAGCAAGACCAAGGCGATGGGATTCGAACCACGTTTGCGATCGGCGAAAATGTGCTCTGGCAAGAAGTGCAAAAAGCAGGCGAGCGATCCGTGGAACCGATCAGGTCACCGATCAAAAAAGGCGAATCGCTTGATTTAATCGTGGACGATAATGGGACCACATCCTTCGATAGTTATTCCTTCAAAGCCACGATTCGGTTCGATGGAGAAAACGGACGAACGATCGAGGCCAGTTCGGTCGATGATTTTTCAGGACCATCGTCATCTCCATCAGCGAAACCAATGACTCGACGAGAACAGCTTGCGCAGTTGCTTTTAATTTCCAATGAGTTCGCGTTCGTCGATTAGTGTCATCCAAGACAAAAAGAGAGCTTAAACCGATGTCTCCCCTTCGCATGAATCCAGTTCTTGATCGACGACAAATGCTACGCGGTTGTGGGATGGGAATGGGCTGGCTCGCGCTATCGCACCTCATCCCCACCTCGCAAGCGAACGCCAGTGAAGATCGCGTCGCGCCACATTTCCCTGTGAAGGCCAAATATGTCATTCACCTTTTTGCCAACGGTGGTCCATCGCATGTCGATACGTTTGACTACAAACCCGCGCTTGATCAATTCGATGGCAAAACGGCTCCGACGGGAAATCTGAAAACGGAACGGCCGACCGGACATGTGATGCGTTCGCCGTTCAAATTCAAGCAACATGGCGAAAGCGGTTTGTATGTCAGTGAGTTGTTTGAAAACACGGCTCGGCACATCGATTCGATGGCCGTAATTCATTCGATGCACGCGGATGTTCCTAATCATGAACCGTCACTGATGTTGATGAACACGGGCGATTCCCAATTGATTCGTCCCAGCGTCGGATCATGGATGACGTACGGACTGGGGAGTGAGAATCATAACCTTCCCGCGTTTGTTGCGATGTCGCCGGGCGGCTATCCGATCAAGGAGTCGGAGAACTGGCGCGCCGCGTTTTTACCCGGAAAGTATCAGGGCACGTTTATCGATTCAAGCCATCAGCGGATCGAGCGGCTGATAGAAAACATCACCAACAATCGTATCGCTCCGGAAGATCAACGCATCGCCTTGGACCTGCTAACGAAACTGAACGCGGAGCACGCGTCGCAGCGAGATGATGATCCACGACTGCAGGCTCGGATCGAATCCTTTGAGCTTGCTTACCGAATGCAAAGCGAAGCAGCCGAAGCGTTTGATGTGAATCGAGAGCCGCAGTCGGTGCTTGACGCTTATGGTCCCGGAGATCAAGCCCGGCAAACCTTGATCGCTCGTCGATTGATTCAACGCGGCGTGCGATACGTCCAGTTGTGGCACGGGGCGGGTCAGCCTTGGGACAATCATGACGACATTGAAACGGGTCATCGTCGACTTGCCAATCAATCGGACCGCGCAATTGCAGCTTTGCTCGATGATTTGAAACGCCTCGGGTTATTTGATGAGACCCTCGTGATCTGGGGCGGCGAGTTCGGGCGTACACCCACGGTCGAATTGCCGAAGGAAGGCTCCAACCAGGGGAAGAAAAACGGTCGTGACCATAACCATTACGGCTTCACGATGTGGTTAGCCGGCGGCGGTGTCAAAGGCGGGCAAACCATCGGAGCAACCGACGAAATCGGATTTAAGGCGGTGGAGAATCGGGTCCATGTCCACGATTTACACGCCACAATCTTGCGGTTGATGGGTTACGATCACAAACGCTTAACCTATCGATACGCGGGGCGAGACTTCCGCCTCACCGATGTTCATGGTCACGTTTGCGAAGACGTGATTGCATAGGTTCCAGAAACGCGATGGGGCTCAATAAGGCTCATCGTCGTCCTCATCACGATCCGGATGCAGCGGGTCGTCGGGGTCGAAAAAGAAATCGGCCAGCCCCAGAGGCACCGCATCGCCACCCAGGGTTCTCCGTTTGCGTTCCGCGAGATCTTCAAGGTCGAGCGCTTCTTCACCGAGACATTTTTCGAGCGCTTCACGCCAAGCCTTGTCCCGCGAAATCGGGTGCTGTGGATCCTGCATCATTCGCTTGATCGCGAACCGAAGAAGATTGATTCCGTCGCGTGGTGAAAAGTCGAGTTTCAACTCGTGAGAGTGCTGCAGAAATTCGACCGTCATCGCCAACATCTCCGCTTCGGCGAAAGGCAGATGGTATTGCAGGATCGCCATTTCATCCTGCTTGTCTGGAAAGCCGACGGTCAGTGTCGGTTGCAGGCGGCTGAGGATGTAATCGGGGATTTCGAACGTCGATTCGTCCTGATTCATCGTGATGGCGGAACGAAAATTGGCATCCGCTTTGATGGCGATACCTGCGACAATCGACTCGACATAGCGACGTTGATCGAACAACGGAGCGAGGCTTGCCCAGGACTTTTCGTTCATCCGGTTGCCTTCGTCGAGAACGCAGACACCACCGGTGATCATCGCTGTGACAAGAGGCGACGCATGATAGGAGATCTGCCCGCCCTGGCTGAGAACGGGCGTGACCAGCAAGTCTTCGGGACGTGTATCCGCGGTGCATTGGTAGATGTAAAGCGGAAGCCCCTGTGCCTTGGCGGCTGCGATGGCGAGTTGTGTTTTCCCGACGCCGGGGGAGCCGACCAAACGTGGCGTCAGGGGCAAATCGGTCTCGTCAACCGTCAGCCAACAGGCAAGCAATTGCATCAGCACTTCGTGTTGTCCGATCCATTGCCCAGGACCTTCGTAAGGATGAGACAACTTCAGCGCAACACCATCGATCGTGACGTAGCCGTCAATGATGTCCTGCTTTGCGGAATTGGTTGGGGAAGAGGCTTGATGCATCGAACTCATTCGTTGGCAGGGGATGACATCGAAAGCCCGCAACAGTCGCGGCACTACCGACGAAGTGACTCCATCCTACCGGGTCATCGAAGCGGAAACAGTCCCCTTGGTCGTGCGGCTGATCAGCGGGCTAGGTGCCTGCGGAGGCAACGGGGCAACGGAGAGCTTCGCTCGGCGAGACCCGTTTGGTTCGCATCACGTCATTTGTCGTACCGTCCGGCTCGTCGCGAAGCAAAACGGTCATCGTGACGAGCCGCGAAGGTATACCGCCCAGGGAGCCTCACGGAATGAGTCAAAAAGCGATGATTAAACCGCCGTTAAGTCGCGTCAGCGGAAACGTTTGGCAACTTAAATCTCACTGCCTGCCAGGCTTCGAGCGTCCACTGTTGGGCTTGGCGATGCAGCAAAATTGCAGCGATCGACGTCGCCAGTGCGATCCGCCAATCGGTCAATAGTGTCAGCGGCAAGGCGGCAACCCAAATCAAGGTGGTGTCGAATTCATAACCAATTCGAACCAAGGTGAATCCCGTGCCGAGCATTACAACCGCATTGGCGACCAGGGTTGCGGCAACCGCACCATGAAGTCCGTCGGTTGGCAACCACCAATAATTCAAGACGAGATTCACAATCAAACCTGCCGCGAGCGACCAGCCCATCAAGGCTCCCCGTTCCCGAATCCACAGGTAGTTTTGTGCCACGGTCACCGTCGCTGCCCAGATGCAGAACGTGAATGCCATGGGCTGAATCGCCAATCCGTCCGCGTATCGCCCTTGAAGCAAGGTCTCGAAAAACAACGGAGAGGCACCGATGGTGATTGCCGCACAGGCGGTGAATGCGAGGGAGAGCCCAAACAAAGCCCAAGATAAGCGTTGTTGAACGGCTTCAAATTTCCCTGCTTCCCAGTCGGCTGTCAAATACGGCATGAGCACGCCGCTGAACATCGTTGCGAGGCTAGTGACGAGCATCGGTATCAATCGACCGCTGTGATACTGTCCAACCGCAGCCGTTGCAGCCTCCTCTCCTCCAGAAACGAAATGCAGGATCATATAGCGATCTGCCAATTCAAAGCTGTTGGTGAGAAGGTTCATCATCCAGAGTGCTGCTGCATATGGTAGTAAGCTTCGCCACATTTGACCTGAATTGAAGTCTTCTTCACTGGAAGGTAACCCAGACCAATCTCGGTAGAGTAGTCGCGCTCCTGGTAATATCGCGATCATGGTTGAGAGCGAGTAGGAAAGGATCAAGTCACCCAGTCCTCCACCGGCATACAAGATGCCTAAGCCGATAACCGTAAATCCGACGCCCTGAAGAAACTGCATCGAAGAAGCGGTGCGGACTTGTCTCAGCGAAGAGACTAATTCCATGACGAAGTTAAAAACCAAAGTCGCTAAAACCGCGACACCGACAGAGAACAGCAAGCGTGAACTCGATGCCTCGCGGAAGATAATCCATCCGACTGTTTCGGGTGCCAGTAAGAGTGACGACATGACGAGCACGCTGCCGACCAACGTTCCCAGCAACACGCGTGAAAGAAACTTTGGCAGTTGTCCCGCAAGGCGATAACGCTCTACAAAACGAGGCATCGCGCCTGAGAATCCCAGCATCATCAGCGGCGTTAACATCGTGATAAAGCCCAACGCCATCGACCATTGGCCGACGACGGTATCGTCTAAAAGACGGCAGAGCCAAATGCCGCGAAAGAATCCGATACCGCGTTGCACTAAGGTCATCAGCAGCATAATAACCAGGCCCGACGCCAAACTGTCAGCAACGAATGATTCTCGGCGTTTCGTTGTTGCTGCAGTCACGTTTTCAGTCATTCCGAATTCTTTGGAGCCTTGGCGCGAAAGTATTGTTCGTGAATGAGAGTTTGACCATCAAAACTCCGCCGCAACTGCCAGTAGATAAGCAGCCGGTGCACCGAAGTTCGATTGTGACAGTTGTAACGAAGCGTCAATATCCGAAACCGAGTCGCAACATAAATGTACTGCCTGGCTCGATGTCGTCTTCGCGGTTTTGTTCATAGAGAACTTCTCGAGCAAACACGTACCCAACTTCCGCAAATCCCGTATGGCGACCGGTGCGGATCAAATCGCTGCGTCCCCATTCAAGGCCCAGGAGGACGCGGATATCGTTGATGTCGATATTGTTTTTTCTGCCGTCGGCTCGCTGGATCGCCCAGGATCCGCCTCCGTAATCCGCTCCGAGATATCCCCAAACGTCCTGAGTTCCCAGGGTGGTGAAGTACTGAGATAACTTCGGTTGAGGAAAGGAAATGTCGTACCGCGTTAGCGGCGTCGGCTGGTAAAGCAATCCGCCTGCCGGCAAAAGCTTTACACGATTGCGGTCAAGATAAACGACACCCGCTTTGACGGTTGAATAAGGTGTCAGTCGGAATGTTGCGATGGCCTTCCCCAGTATACGAACGCCGTCACTGCTCGTGTTTTCAAGATCATTAAACACACCGACGCGAAGTCCCAGGTCAGCGCCGATTAACTGCGTTGGGTCGCTCTGCCAACCGCTATCCACGAAAAAATCATAAAGCTGCGGCGGCAGGTCCGCACCTGTGGAACCGTCGGGGCCATCAATCAAGTGCAACCCGAAGCTGGGCACCACATAGAGAGGCTGACCGGACTGTAAGAAATTCGGCCATGCAAATACCAACGATGTGTCGATATCGTGCATTTGGACGTCATCGCCGCCATTCCCGTCGCTCAACCAGCCGTACCGAACTCGTGGGCCCTGGAACTTGCGAACAGGATTGTACGCGCCGCTGGACGCTCCGCTAAAGGAACCGCCACTGAACAATCCACCGGGAAAAAGCGTGTTGGGGCTCCCCGCCGGGTAGGCGCTCGAAGGAAACGCGGGCGATTGAAAGTTTTGTGTGCCATAAGGCGAGGTACCGAAACCCGGATTACCAGCCCCGAAAGTCTCTGGACCACTGCCAAAACCTGTGTTTGCACCCGAAAGCCAGCCGGGAAATTGTGGCGAGGCAATGGGAGCGGCTCCCGTCATCGCGGGGGCGAAGGTTCCTGGGTTTGCTCCGGTCGAATAAGGGTCGAACAAAGGTGTTCCGAGCGACGCCGCCGGCGGCGGCGGCGTTGTTCCCGAGTAAACGGGAGCGGTATAGGGAGGCGGTGAATACGTGGAGGGAGGAAAACTAGACGCCGGTGGAAAGCTCGGCGTACTCAATCCGCCGTAATTGGGTGCTGCGCCGTAATTGGGAGATGCAATGGGAGTCAAGTTTGTTTGCGGAATGTCGACCGGAGCTCTGGGCGTGCCGTTGACGCGGGGTAAGTACTGGGCGGCGCAGGGCCGGGCAAACGCAGTGCTTAGCACCACGCTTGCTATCAAAATCGGTTTGGCTGCCGCGCCGGGAAAATACACAGTCCTGTCACCCCAGAAAAAATGATTCTTTTTCTTGGATTAGGCTCAAGTTGACGCCTGCGTCAATATCGGATGGTCATCAGCGAGTTTCACGCGACCGTGTCGACATCCCATGAACCGTGCGAGGCAGAGCTAGAAAGAGTTGCCTGTTAAGGCGAAAAGGGAGGGCCTTTGCGAATCGATGCGTCGTGTTGGGAAAATGCATCTAATAGGCTGAGGGGAACGAACGTGGCCGCTGCGAGCTAATTGTGGGAAAATTAATTGCTAAACTGCTTCGTTCGTCTTCTCTCGCCGATTTCCCCCCACCTTACGAAGGCATACTCCATGGCCGCCAATGTCCCCGGTCGTCGTCGATTCATCAGCACTGCCGTCGCGGCGGCAGTCGCTTTTCCAGCGATCATCACGTCAAAACGTTCGGCAGCGCAGGAAGTCGTTGGCACGGGCGACCATCGATTCAACGTCAAGCATGGGTGGCCACAGTTGCCCGCGCAATACCAATGGCAAATCACTCACGGCGTCGCGGTTGACCCTGATAACAATCTCTACGTCATCCACGAGGGTGTTGCCAATCGGCCGGACCATCCTTCGATCTTTGTCTTTGATCCTGAAGGCCGATTCATCCGAGGTTTTGGCCAGCAATTCCAAGGGGGTGGACACGGAATCGAAGTGCGGGTCGAAAACGGGCAGCCATTCCTCTACGTTGCCGCTTATCAACAGGCGAAGACGATTGCAAAGATGTCGTTGACGGGAGAACTGGTTTGGCAAGCTTACGCTCCCCAGCAATCCAGTCAGTACGTCGCCGGAGAATCATCGGACCCAAAGAAGGCTTGGGGGCGTGATCGTTTCTTGCCCACCAATTTCGCGTTCCTACCCGACGGCGGATTTATGCTTGCCGATGGCTATGGCTCCTATTTTATTCACCGCTATGACGACAACGGGAAATGGCTGTCTTGCTTTGGTGGACCAGGCGAAGGGCAAGGAACGTTCAATACACCGCATGGAATTTGGCTCGATGAACGCCGCGATCATCCTGAAATCGTTGTCTGTGATCGTGCTCACAACACCCTTCAAGTGTTCAGCATTGATGGAGAATACAAGCGTACAATTGATGGTTTCGGGTTGCCCGCGAATCTCGATACGTTCAAGGACTTGATGGTCGTTTCCGAACTTGTGGCGAGAGTTTCGATTCTTGATAAAGATTTAATCAGTATTGTGACCCTCGGCGATGATCGCGAACGAATCATGGCGGATAACAAGGCGAACAAAGGCTTTAACATTCGCCTCGATGAGTCGAAGTGGCAACAAGGCAAATTCGTTCATCCTCACGACGCATGCTTTGATAAAGACGGCAATCTCTTCGTCGCGGAATGGGTATCGACGGGGCGTATTACAAAATTGACGAGGGTGTGATGGACAACAACGCTGTTCGCGTGTGGTGAATCGATCATCTCCAGGTCCTTCGGTTGAGACCAGGTCGTTCGGTTGAGAAATGTGCGTCGGCTCAACCGGGAAACGTATCATTGCTATTGAGCGTATCGTAACTCAGCATCGTATTGAGTTGAGCGTCGGAATGCACTCGCTGCGAAGCTCCGCTGCCCGCGGGGGGTTTGGGCCGCGCCACGATGGCAGTCACATTGTCATCGCCACCGGCATCGAGCGCGATTTTGATAAACGCTTCGACCGCGGCGCTGGGTAACGCATGCTCTTTTAACACATCAGCGATCTTTGCATCGTCGATGTATCGGTGGAGTCCATCGGAACAGAGTAAGATCGCGTCGCCTTCTTGCAATATGAGGTTTCTGACTTCGGCAGTAAGTTCCACCTCGCTCCTTCCGCCCAGAACATTCCAAAGCACGTTGCTCCAGCGACTACTCAATTCATCCTCGGGTTTCATGCCACCGGAATCGATCAAACGCCTGGCCAATGTGTGGTCGGTGGTCAGTTGCTCAACTTCTCCGTTTCGCACGAGATAGCAACGACTGTCTCCCGCATGCAGGACATACATTTTCGGCCATACGAGGTACGTCATGGTAAGCGTCGTGCCCATGCCGTTAAGCGACGAAAACTTGCGCCCCTCCTCTTGAATTCGCTTGTGAGTCTCCCGGAGCATTTCTTTGAGGCTGGCAATGAACTCGTTTTCTGTCTCAACATGGACTTTGAAGAACCAGTGAACGCGATTGAGCATTTGATCAACGAGAAAATCGATGGCGAGCGCACTGGCTCGCTCCCCGGCCGCATGTCCGCCCATACCGTCGGCGACGAGCATCAAATGCCCTTGAGTATCGCCAAAAAGCCGTTGAGAAGGGTCAAGCGGCATGCTGGAGAGTTCGACCAGCATCGATTTTTTTAGTTTGGCGATGAGGAACTGGTCTTGGTTGTTCTCTCGCTTCAATCCGACATCCGTCGCACCGCTGCACACCTCTTCATCAATCATATCAGCTCACTCTTGAATGTGTTGTCGAGGTGGAAGCCTGCCATCCGGCAACAAGACGACCCTTCGACGTCCCGTTGCGACCACCAGCGCAGCTTGTCAACATGTTGAACGTAACGCCACGGGCAGAAGATTGGTATCACCCTATAAATCCTGTCAAGAAAGTCGCCGTTTATGTTGGCATGTCTGAAGACATTCACGTTGGTTGGTATCGAAGCGATGCCAGTTGAGGTTGAAGTTGATCTTTCGCCCGCGGCGATGCCTAAAACGACGCTGGTCGGTTTGCCCGAAGCCGCTGTGAAAGAAAGCACGCATCGAGTCGAAAGGGCGATCGTCAATAGCGGCTTTATCCGGCCCCAAGATCGAATAGTGATCAACTTGGCCCCGGGAGACCTTCCCAAACAATCACCCTCGTTTGATCTTCCCGTTGCCTTGGGTGTGTTGGCCGGAAGTGGTCAGTTGATTTCGGATCGACTCGCTACCTACGCGGTTGTGGGTGAGCTGGCGTTGGAGGGACATACGCGACCGGTGAAGGGTGCGTTGTCGATGGCGATTGCTGCTTCCAAGCAAGCCGGACTGCGTGGTTTGGTGGTGCCAACGGAAAGCGCTGGCGAAGCAGCCGTTGTCGAAGACATTGAAATCATTCCGGTTGCCAATCTTGCACAAGCTGTCGGTTTTTATTCGGGTGCGATCGATATCCCGCCAGCTCCAAGTCGGCTGGAGCAGTGGTTTGAACAATTCAGCGCCTATGATTTGGACTTCGGCGATGTGCGTGGCCAAGAGATGGCCAAACGCGCAATCATGTTGGCTGCCGCTGGGAGCCATAATCTCATCATGATCGGACCGCCGGGCAGCGGGAAAACGATGCTTGCAAAAAGAATGCCAACGGTACTGCCTCAATTGACCCCCGCGGAATCGATCGAGACAACACGAATCTACAGCGCGCTGGGGCAATTGCCAGCAGGTCAACCGTTGATGGCCCGGCGGCCGTTCCGAAGTCCTCATCATACGATCAGCGACGCGGGACTTGTCGGTGGCGGAAGCCCGCCCACACCCGGTGAAATCTCCAAGGCACATAATGGCATTCTGTTTCTCGATGAACTGCCAGAATTCAATCGCAAAACACTGGAAGTCATGCGCCAACCGATGGAGGACGGCGTCGTCACCATCTCGCGTGCCCTTCGCAGTTCAACGTTCCCTGCAGACTTCATGTTGATCGCCGCGGCAAACCCTTGCCCCTGCGGATATCGAAGTGACCCCAGGAGAAGCTGCAACTGTACGCCACCCCAAGTCGAACGGTACATGAGCAAGATATCCGGACCGCTCATGGACCGCATCGACATTCATATCGAAGTGCCCTCGGTGCCCTTCGAGGAATTGTCCTCCACGACGGCAAGCACGACAACCAGCGAAACGATGCGATTGGACGTTAATCGAGCTCGTCAAGCTCAAGCCGAACGTTTCACTCTCGGCACGACTCGCTACAACGCACAAATGACAAGCCGCGAAGTTCGCAAGCACTGCGTTCTCAATTCCGCTTGTACCAAGCTGCTGCGGCACAGCGTCGAAGACATGGGCTTGTCGGCTCGCGCTCATGATAAAATCTTGCGAGTATCGAGAACAATCGCTGACGTCGAAGGTTCGGATATGATCACCGAAATGCATCTTGCCGAAGCGATTAACTACCGTTCGCTTGATTCGGATCTGTGGACGTGATTGACGCTGCTCAAGAACCAAGGTTTGAGTTCGGAAAGAACTGGTCGGCATTCCTGAATTCCGTTGATGAGCGTCGGATTCAAGCCGCATGCGATTCGATGGTGTCGATGCTTGGCGTCGATCGCCTCGACGGTTTGACTTTTCTTGACGTCGGATGCGGATCGGGGTTGTCCAGCTTGGCTGCCATCCGCCTTGGTGCGACGGTCCATTCGTTTGATTATGACAGGCAATGCGTCGCTTGTACAAACGAACTGAAGTCTCGTTTTGCGGACAACTCCGCCACATGGCGAATTGAGCAAGGATCGGCTCTCGACGCGACCTATCTTGAGTCGCTGGGCACGTTCGATATCGTCTATTCGTGGGGCGTGCTGCATCACACCGGCGACATGCGAAAAGCGATCGATTTGGTTGCGAGTCAAGTCAATGAGGGCGGATTGCTCTTCATCGCGATCTATCACGACCAAGGCGGGGCAAGTCGGCGGTGGGCAAAGATCAAACGCACCTACCAACGTTTGCCAGAATCCGCGAAGCCCATGTTTGTTGCGGCGATCGCTTCAATTTACGAAGCCAAATTTGCGGTCTCGCGGCTTGCCCGAGGCAAAAATCTTTTGCCCTTTGAAGATTGGAAGCACAAGGCAGATGACCGTGGAATGTCTGCGTGGCATGACTGGGTCGACTGGGTTGGTGGATGGCCCTTTGAAGTCGCGGCGCCGACGCAGGTCATCGAATTGATGGCGGCCAATCGCTTTGAACTTCAAAAGCTAAAGACGGTTGGAAACGGTTGGGGATGCAACGAATTCGTTTCTCGGCGAAAAAAACCCCATGAGGATTGATCGCCCCAAAGGTCTTAAGGCTTGAGGCGGACTTCTTCGCGGATGCCATTCAGGATCGTTTCATACTCCTTAACCTTCTCTGGAAACTGACTCGCCACATTGTTTCGCTCCTCTTTGTCCTTATCCAGATCGTAGAGCTGTGGCTTTTTTGAAAAGCCGCTTTCGATGTTCGTTGACGGATAAATCGCAGGGCCGTCAATCGGTTTGATATATTTCCAGTTGCCATGGCGCAGCGACAATGTCTTAGATTGTTCCACCAGAAACCAACGCCCACGATTGTCTTGGCCTAATAGTGCGGGAACACTTTCCAAGCTGTCCTGGCATTCATTGGGCCGAAGGGTAACGCCAACCAGTGACGCCATCGACGCGCAGTAATCGACCTGGCCCATCATTGCCGGTGACGTGGTTCCTGGTTTGATCATGGCGGGCCACCGCGCAATCATGGGAACGCGTGTTCCGGCTTCAAAGGCGCTGTATTTGCCCCCGCGAAACCCGCCGGTCGGATCATGTTGGCCAAGCTTTTCCGCGGCGTCATCAAGATAACCGTCGTTGAGCACGGGGCCGTTATCGCTGGTAAAAACCACCAACGTGTTCTCCGCAAATCCTAGCGAGTCAAGTCGCTTCAGAACTTCGCCCACACACCCGTCCGCTTGAGCAATCACATCGCCTCGCGGCCCCATCGTGGTGCTTCCAACGAAACGCTCGTGGGGCATCCTCGGCACATGGATGTCGTGCAGTGAAAAGAATAAAAAAAACGGTTGTTTTGAGTTCGCCTGTCGATCCAGGAAATCGCAAGCGCGGGTCGTCAAAGTATCCGCCATCTCTTCGTCAATCCAGCGAGCGGACTTGCCACCGGACATGTATCCAATGCGACTGACGCCGTTGTGAATCGTGTTGCCGTGGCCATGGGCAAGCTTTTGTCGAAGCAGTTCAGGATTCTTTTTACCCGTTGGCTCGTTCCCAGCGGGTTGACGAAAGCTGACCGAAATCGGGTCGGACGAATCTAGGTTGAAGACATGGTGGTTCTCAACATAAACCGTCGGCATTCGGTCGCCGGTCGCGGGCAATATGAAGCATTCATCGAAACCAAGTTCGATCGGGCCCGGAGCGATCTTGTCGTTCCAGTTCAGTGGACCTGAGCCCAGCCCTAAATGCCATTTTCCAATCACGGAAGACTTGTAACCGGCTTCTTTGAAAATGGAGGGCAACGTCGTAAGGTTTGGGTCGATGATTAACGAAGCATCTCCGGCGGCGATTCCAGTGCCTGATTGACGCCAGGCATAAAGTCCGGTCAGCATCGCGAAACGCGACGGCGTGCAGGTGGCCGCGGCGCTGTGAGCATCCGTGAACCGAATGCCCTCGGTTGCCAAACGATCGATGTTCGGGGTCGCGACAGATTTTGCTCCGTAACAACCCACATCACCCAACCCCAAATCGTCCGCATAAATCAAAACGACGTTGGGGCGGTCATCCGCTTTGGCCATAGAAATAAATGTGCTTGCGGCAAAGCAAACTACGATTGCCGCAGTTTTCATCCAAACGACTCGTTTTATCGTCATCATCGACCGTTAACTGAGGATATCTTTGACCACTCGCCCATGCACGTCGGTCAAGCGGAACTCGCGACCTGCGTAAGGATAGGTTAATCGCTCGTGATCGATGCCGAGTAAGTGCAAAATTGTGGCGTGGATATCGTGCATATGAACGCGATTGCTCACGGCGTGATAACCGTAATCATCGGTCTCTCCGTACGCCATGCCTCCCCGGACACCACCGCCGCACATCCACATCGTAAAACCCTGGGGATTGTGGTCACGCCCATTCTTGCCTTGAACGATGGGCGTTCTGCCAAATTCACCGCCCCAAACCACAAGCGTCTCGTCCAGCAGTCCTCGCTGGCCCAGATCCTGGATCAAGCCAGCGATCGGGCGGTCCGTTGCGAGTGCATTTTTGGTGTGACCGCTCATTAGGCCGGAATGCTGGTCCCAGACATTGCCGCTGCTTAGTTGCACAAAACGGACGCCTGATTCGACCATTCGCCGGGCAAGCAAACATTGACGCCCAAAGTCAGCGGTCGCGGGCGAATCAATGCCGTACAGTCGTTTGACGTGCTCGGATTCGGAGTCTAAGTCCAGGACCGCGGGCGCGACTTGTTGCATTCGAAAAGCGAGTTCATAGGACGCAATGATCCCTTCAATGTCTTGATCAGGACCCGTGGATTCCAAGTGCCGTTGATTTAATCGTTGAATCAGATCGAGTTTGCGACGAGGCAAATCATCTGGCAGCTCGCTCGAATCGTCCGCGTAAAGGTTTGCGATCTTTGCTTCTCGCAACTTTCCATTGGAACCAATTACTGTCGCCTGATGCTGTGCAGGAAGGAACGATGAACCATAGTTTCGAGGCCCTCCATGCGCGGTCGCCGGGCTAAGCGAGACAAACGATGGCAAGTTGGTGTTTTCGGTCCCCAGTCCATAACTAACCCATGCTCCGACGCTCGGCCGAATCAAGTTGTCGCTTCCGGTGTGTATCATCGAAACCGCTTGGCCATGCGATTGGCCGCGAGAATGAACCGACCGAATCACACACAGACGGTCGACCACTTTGGCCGTCTCGGGTAGCAGTTCACTTACCCATAATCCACTCTCGCCGTGTCGATCAAACTTCCATGGCGACTTCATCAGTGTAGGAATGGCGTCGATCGCCGATGGCAGTTCACCAGAAAATGTTTTGCCATCGTCACGCGTGAGAAGTGGCTTGTAGTCAAAAGTATCCACATGACTTGGTCCGCCATGCATGAACAGAAAGATCACCCGTTTCGCCACCGCGCGATGATGGATTCCTTCACCATTGGACGATCGCGAATCCGAGGCGGCGGCGGTGCTTCTTTCCAGCAAATCCGCTAACGCCAGCATCCCGAATCCACAAGCGGATTGATTCAACATCTGCCGACGAGAGGTTCGTCGCAATTGCGCACTCACGCAGGCGCGGATAGTTTGCGAGTTTCTATATAATGAGTTTGGATGCATGATGGTTGTTTTCTCTTGCCGCTAATCCAGTAAACGAAACTCGCTGCTGGCGATCATCGCGCCGATCAAGTCACGGACCAATCCGTCTTCGAGGCTTGGCAGAAACTCCGTCATCCAATGCATTTCCTCTTCCGTGGGAAACCGAGCGTATAACTTTAAATAGGCTGCGTCGATCACCTGCACATTGGTATTGGCGGTCTGCAAGATTTCACGAGAAATGGCTTGACCGTACCGTTGAATCTCGAGGCCATTCATGAGGACCAACGACTGCGATGGAACATTGGTGCGTTCACGTCGGCCGACCAACAGATCAGGATCAGCAAAATCAAAGGAGGCAAAGAGCTCGTTCACTTGGCCGCGAATGACCGGTAAAAATACACCGCGTCGATCACTCTGTTTCATCGCCACAACCTCTGGCGTTGCCACGTTTTGGCTGACTAGAGTGCCAAACTGCGACACCGGAGCGATCGATGGTGTCGAGTCCAATAAATTGCCCGCCACTAACAACGTGTCGCGCAGCGATTCCGCCGGCAAGCGTTTGCGATGCATTCGCCAAAGCAAACGATTCTCCGCATCCACGGTCATCGCGTTGGCGTTGAAGTCAGTTGATTGACGATACGTTTCACTGGTCACAATCGAGCGAATCAATTTCTTAACGGACCATCCGTCACGCAAGAAAGTAATCGCGAGATGGTCTAACAATTCAGGATGGCTGGGACGCTCACCAAGGACACCAAAGTTGTCAACCGTCCTCACCAAGCCTTCGCCAATCAACTGCATCCAAACACGATTGACAATCACACGTACGGTCAGCGGATGATCTGGGTCACAAATCCACTGAGCCAGTTGCAAGCGTCCGCTTTGGTCCGTGGGCATTGAAACACCGCCGGACTCTTGCGATGTCGAATCGTTTGAATTAGGTGGGCAGACTCGTAGAAATCCACGTGCAACGGTTTCACCACGCAGGTTGACCTCACCACGGACACAGACGAAAGCATCCTCAATTTTTTTGGAGTCGCGGACTGCCATCGCCATCGGCAAAGGTTCTGGCTTATTCGAGCGAAGCGAATTCAGGGTTTGTTTGGTCTCGTCAACTTTCGTTTGAGCTCGCTCAACCGCTTTGGAAAGTTGGTTGGAATCGTCCTGTTGAATCTTCTCAAGGTCAACAAGCTTGGATCGTTCGTTGTTTTCATTGACGGGCGAGAAGCGGACCGCATCGGCGATGACATAACCATCGCTGCCATCATTCATGATGGTTATCGTGACGGCTTGTTCTTGATCCAGCGAAAGCTCTCCGATCGCATCCCAAGGCTCCTCGGTGGGCGGCTTGGTCTGGTCTACTTTGAAAGAATGTTTTTTGGTTTCGTCGTCGACGATGAGCGTGGTTGATCGCGATCGATTCGCGCCGGAAGTATATGCCAAGCTGATGCGATATTTACCCTGAGGCAATCGTGTTTCGAATCTGACGGAGGCCTTACCCTTGTCGCGATTGTCGTCGTGCAGATAACCCAGCCCGATGAAAGGCCGGCTGTAAACTGTTTCGACCCAGTGCCCAGAACGCTTAGCGGTTGAGTCATCAACAATGACACTCGAGTCACCTTCGAGCAACCGCGTTTTGGCTGAGTTCAGTTCCGCTTCGGCCAGTTTTAATTGAGCCAGCCATTGTTTCTCTTCACGCTCAAAGCTCGCCACCTTTTCGCGAGTTGCCTCGTCAACGGGAAGGGGTAACTCTATCCAGTCGCTGACATATTTTTGGATTTCGCCCTGCAGGACTTCGGTGCTACGAAAGATTCCCGCCAGAGCGTAATAATCAGCGGTCGGGATGGGATCGAATTTGTGATCGTGGCAACGAGCGCAGCCGAGCGTTAGTCCCATGAACGCACGGCCGATCGTGTCGATCTGATCATCGACAACGTCCATCTGAAGTTTCGCCTTGTCGCGTTCCGACAACATCTTGGGTCCAAGCATCAAAAATCCTGTGGCGACCAATGAATCCGTCTGATTCTGATCCTGAGGCGTGTCAAGTAAATCGCCAGCGATCTGCTCCGTCACAAATCGATCAAATGGTTTGTCGTGATCGAACGACTTGATCACGTAATCACGATAGCGCCAGGCGTGATGGAACGTCGCATTGAAGTCGCTCCCATTGCTGTCGGCATAGCGTGCGATATCAAGCCAGTGACGGCCCCAGCGACGGCCAAATTCATCACTGGCGAGCAATCGATCGACGATTCGCTGGTAGGCGAATTCATCGGGATCACGTGCAAACGCATTGATCATTTCCACCGACGGCGGAAGCCCTGTGAGGTCATAATGCAATCGGCGAAGCAGCGTTGTCGGTTTGGCTGAGGAAGATCGTTGCAGGCCAACCTCGGCGAGGCGATGGTCGACGATCGCGTCAATCACACCGCCTTGCCCCAAGAGTGGCGAAACGGTGTTGGCAGTGGACAGAGGTTTGAAGGCCCAATGGTCTTGCGTTTGCCTTGAATCGCGTGCTTTGGCAATCGGACGTGCATCGTTTTTCGAGTCCTCCATTCGAGGATCGACCGCACCGTCACGAATCCAGTGCTCAAAATCCGCGATGACGGAGGCTGCCAAGCGGCCATCAGGCGGCATATCGATGTCGCCTTCATAACGCAACGCACTTAGCAACAAGCTTTCTTCGGGCTTGCCCGGGTTTACCGCAATCCCAGAATCACCTCCCGCCAAAGTCGTTACCGAGGACAAGAGCGAAAGGCCCCCACCAAGATCCTCCTGGTCATTCCCATGGCATTCAAGGCAATGCTTCAGAAGCACGGGCCGGATCTTGTTCTCGAAATGGTTAATCCTGTCATCTGAAGTTGCAACCACGACCGACGAGGCGATGAGTAGGAACACGGCGATCAAGTCCACGAACCCAAGCCGCATCCTGGAATTCCGAGAACCCGTCGCAATGGAAAATGGCAATGAACTCACCAGAAACGACCTCAAACAACGGCAGGGGAAGTTAGATTTCCGTTAACCAACCCAGTGTAACGAAGTATCTCGCCTCTCGCACGTTCATTCTCAGGCACAAGGGCTTGGTGCAACGGAAGCTAGCGAATTCCTGCAGCATTGCCGTCGGCATATCCGGACTTGCGGAACACGCCTCAAAAAAACGGATCTACTGGATAAACGCATCGCCAACGCTCATTTCGACTTTCGCACTTTTTCGCGGGACGTATTCAGGACAACCCCGTATTTCGCTGCAATATCCTGAATAAATGAGCATCCAAGCAAAGCTAGGATGCTCAATAAATACATCGAGACGAGAAAACCCAGTGTTATGCAGGGTCAAACCGCGATAGTCGAACTTAGGAGTTCGTCATGGAAGAATTCTCTTTGGACCTCGATCCAATATAATCAGTCAATCGACGCCGTCGCGAGCGTCGTTCTCGTGTTGAATGCCGATTTCACTTCTTAATCAGAAGCGTGAAAAATGGTTTTTGAGTCCGCCCATCATCATGTTGATTTTGACAAATTATCATGCACTTTTTTCTTGATCCATGCCGCGGCGCCGATCGCTCCGGCGTCATCGCCCAGCTTTGCTGCAACAACGTCAAAGCGGTCCTTATAGGGCGCCATGACGTTGTTCCGGGCGGTCTTCTTCACCGTCCCCACAATGAGTTCTTCCATCGCTTCGACCAAGCCACCACCGAGAATGATTTTGTCGGGTGCAAGCAAATGGACAATATTTACAACGGCGAAGCCAATGGTTTCCGAGGCAGTTTCAACCAGCTTGCGAACTGATTTGTCGCCATTTTCGATTGCGGCAGCCAACGTTCCACTGCGAATGTCCGAAAGGTCGGTGCCTCCGTTGGCAAGCAGGTAAGGAGCGTCACCACGATACGCGGCCTTTACCGCTTCCGCAGCCACTGTCAGTCGACTTGCTTCCGCTTCGAGTGTTCCGGACATCCCGAAGCCGCTGATCCTTGAACTGCTGCTGATCCGAGTGTGGCCTATTTCCATGCAGGATATCCCGGAGCCTTGAAGGATGTTCCCCTCATAGACGCAACCGCCTCCGATGCCTGTTCCTGGAAAAATGCCTACGGCGCAACGCGAGCCTACAGCGGCGCCAAAGCAGTACTCACCGTAAACTCCGGCATCGACATCGTTCAGTACGGCGATCGGACAATCAAACTTTTTTCCTAGTTGTGACGCGACATCGACATCGCTCCAGCCCAGGTTGGGTGCGTGGAGGAATTTGCCATTGACCAAATCAATGGGGCCCGGGCAACCAATGCCAATGCCCGCCAAGCGAGACAGCGAAATGTCGCTTTCTTCGAGAGTTCGCTGAATGGTGGAGATCACACGATCCATGCCACTTTCAGCTCCGTCGCTACCACGAGTCTTACGCCGTCTGCGACCAAGCGGTTTCAGCTCGTCGTCATAAAGCACAACGAGCATTTTTGTTCCGCCAAGATCGAAACCGACCCAAACTTTCCCGTTCTCGTCACTCAAGTTTTTTCCTTCACGTACAATTCGACGATGTTCAGCGATTCGAGATAAGGCCAAAAGACAGCGAGATGTGAGCTTGCGAATGAAGGCATCCCGCCGCCGGATAGAGCATAAATTCAAGTTCGATCATCGACCAGGGGCAAACGCCAGTGCAGGCGACGAAATCACTGCCGAAGCACGATGGGTTTTGCCAACGGCAATCTCGAACATCGCCAACGTTTGAGCCGATTGTTTGGCAATTCCCATGAGGCCGTGGTGAGATGCTGCAAGCTCGAGCGACATTGGCTTAATATCGCAGAATGAGACGCTATCCCTAGCCTCGAAGGCGAGTTTTGGCTTGCTGGTAAGGCGACGGTTTCACTTCAGCTAATCTTGTTCGGATGCGTTGCCTTGAACAAACAGACAACCCCACTGCAGTGGGGAACTTAATGACCTTATAAGTCGTTTCGTCCGAAGTTTGGCTGTGAGCGTTGGGAGGGACAGACACGCGAGCGTCGCGGTCAATGTTCCGACCGAGCACACTATTATCGTTGGAGCCAACGCAGTGGTCGGCAAGGACATTCCTCCGGATCAGATTGCTATCGAAGTTCCGGCGGGGATCAAGGCCGAAAAGCGGCGTTTGAGTCGTCAAAGTCAACCATTGATTAACGATTAAATTAAGCTGACTGCGTTGATGGGAATTTGATTTCCCCACCCGTAGATCAGATCGGTCTTGGGATCTGGAGCAACATTTCTTTTCTTCAGTCCGAGCGAGAAAAGTTGGCGGCAGTGACGCTGACTTAGCCGAAGCTAGTTACATTTGCGTCTCTGGAGTCGAATGATTTTTCACTGACGGCCAATGATTTTCGCGCAACAATCAAATAAATTCCCACCTCCGCGCATCTTTAAAACGTGGCTTATCCTCCGAGCTGTAACGACGAGTCGAGCGACAGGCTAAGCGATCATGCATTTGCTGCCTGCTATGAGCAGTACGCAAGCGGCGTTCGAGCTTTCTTGAGGGCGAAGCTGAGCAATGAAGCGGATGCGGACGATTGTTTTAGCCGAGTCATTGAGAAATTGTGGAGCCGGGGCGGTAGTGTTGTTCCCGCCGCGCTAGGGGCTTGGTTATTTGTGGTGGCGAGGCGAGAGGCTGCTCTTCACTGGCGATCGAAATCTCGTGCGGAGGGCGTTTGGAATGCGTTGGCTAGCGAGTATCAAGACCCCGTAGACGAGAGGCAGCCTGAAGAGAACCTGCTTCGCATCGAAGGGCTGGAATTGCTTAGGCTTGCGGCGGAACAATTGCCCTCGGAACAAAAGGAAGTGCTTCGCCGCCGATTTGTAGATAATTCGTCGTTTCGTGAGATTGCACAAGAATTGAACTTGCCAATCGGAACGGCGTTAAGCCGCATGCACACGGCGTTGAAAAGGTTGAGAAAAATATTGAACGACGATATAGAAAACCGCGAAAGATGATTTCTTGTGAGCGTTCGTTTGACATTGGCTCAATGGGGCGATTGTTGCATTTGTTAGTAGAACCAAAGCTGCATTAGTATGAATTTTTTAAATACACCGAACGCGGGCCGCGATGCTGAAGCTTGGCCAAGCGAGCAGCTTCTGATGGAATATTTTCTCGATTCTTTACCGACCGAAACGTGTCGCCTGATTGAAACTTGGTTGGCTGCAGATCCCAAGAATGCGGAACGGCTGAGTGATTTTGCGAGTGACATTCTTGCGGTTGCGGAATCAACTCAACAATGGTCGGGAACGGTCACGCTTTCACCAAAAATTCAGCATGTCCACACTTTTTCTTCGCGTCGCCTGGTCGGCCTCCTGACACTTGCCGCTGCTTTCTTTGCATTGCTGTTCTTCGTTCGAGGATTTTTCAAGGAATCTCCGGCAGAACGTCGCATTGCAATGGCTTGGGCGGAGGCGTTGCCCGGCGCCGAGTTGGACCTTCCCGATTGGATGCTGGTGCCCGTAGGAGTTGACGCCGGTGGGCCCGCAATCAGCTTCGATGAGGTTGCGACGGTGTTGAGTGAACCAGACGGATTCGTCGAATCGATTGGTACGTTCGGATTGTCGTCAAATGAGCCTCCCGAGTGGCTAATCGCGGCCGTTCTTTCGATGGAATCGGAGGCGCTGTCCGAGGACGGTGGCGAGGTGAAGCAATGAACTCTCTCTCACGCTCATGCGTTTGCATCGCGGTGTTTTTTACGAACGCAATTTTCGTTTCTGGGTTCGCCTGGTGCGAAGCGACCAAGATCGGTGACGTGGCAGAGGTTTCGACCTCGGGTGTTCCTGAAGTAAAGGCTGAAGCGAAGTCCCAGAAACCTTCTTCATCGGAAGGCATTGAGCTTGTCAACAAGCATCTTCGCGAGCTGATGCCCGTTCTTGAACACCTGCGAGCTCACTCGTCGGCGCAGTATGAGAAAGCGGTTCGTGATCTTGATCGGTCCGCAAAAAGTTTGGAAGCGATTAAACGGCGAGACGGCGTGCTTTATGAAATTTCGCTTCGAGAATGGAAGGCCCGTTGCCAAATCGATTTACTTAAAGCTCGGCTTCAGGTCCAGAAAACGCCTCAAAACGAAAACCAGATGCTCGAACGTTTGAAGTTGCTTCGCGAGATTGAGCTTGAACGATTGTCGCGAGAGATTGTTGTCTTGGAAGATCGCAATCGTCTTTACGAAGACCGTATGCAGCTGTCTCGCCAACTCATCGAACGAGGTGAGATGCGAAAGCAGCAACTTCTCGAGCAGCAGCATCGCCTGATGGAGGAACCGATTGGACGCGATTCAGCGGTTTATTTGAAGGCGATTCATGCAGAAAAAAAAGATACCTCCCGCGCCGCACGGCCAACGCAATCCTCATCTAAAAAAGGCAACCCATGAATGATCTCAGGACGAATCGATCGACGAGCATCTTATTCTTGTCTCTCTTGCTAGGAGTAAGCGTTAACGTAGCGGTCCGGGCAGCAACGCCGGCATCGCAGGGCGTGACTGGTGCCGGAGCGGTTGCTGTGGCTGACCCGCTGTCGGTCCGTTTTACCCAACGAGCGGATGGACAAGCCACCCAAGAGGTCCCCGATTTCCAAAGACACATTGGGCCACTGCTGGGGCGACTGGGTTGCAATGGTCGCGCATGTCACGGTTCATTTCAAGGTCGCGGTGGATTTCAGTTGTCGCTATTCGGGTATGACTTCGCTGCCGACCATGATGCTTTGCTTGACCCCGAGAGTGGTCGAGTGGATACCACTGATGTTGATGAAAGTTTGGTTCTTGCCAAGCCGACCGATGCAGATATGCATGAGGGTGGGAAGCGTATGGATGTGGGATCTTGGCAGCATCAAGTGCTTCGCAATTGGATCTCTGCAGGGGCTCCTTTTTCCGAACAACTGCAAACGCTTGATCGACTTGAGGTTGGCCCTCAGGAAATTATTTTTCACAATCAAGATGAGAAAAATGCGTTGCGGGTGATCGCCCACTGGGCCGATGGATCGACCGAAGAGGTGACTGAACTATGTCGCTTTACAACGAATGATGGTTCTGTCGCGGAGATAAACGAGGACGGTCTCGTGACGTCGACCGGCAATGGAGATACTCACGTTGTCATTGCTTATGACAAAGCCGTGGTGCCCGTTTCGATCATGCGAGCCAGCACACTGGACATGAGCGGAATCGCGGCACCCAGGTCTTCGGAGCACCCGATTGATCAGTTGGTGATGGAAAAGCTGAACAAGTTAAAGATTGTCCCATCAGATTTATGCACCGACTCCGATTTTATTCGTAGAGCATCAATCGATGTGACGGGGCTCCTGCCATCACCGGAGCGAGTGAAAGAATTCATTGCCGATCGGTCAGTTGATAAGAGGTCACGAGTGATGGAAGAGTTGCTTGCGGAGCCAGGATATGCGGCTTGGTGGGCGACGCGACTGTCCGATTGGACCGGAAACAACGAGGCACAACTTAATAACTTCTTCCCGGTTCGTGGCGCCGCTTCCCAGTATTGGTATTCGTGGCTGGAGAAGCGACTTGCGGACAATGCATCCTATGACGACATCGTTGAGGGCCTCGTAGACGCTGAAACAAGATTGCCGAGCGAAAGCTATTCGCAGTACTGTGAGGCCATGTCCAACGCATGTCGCACCGGCGATGAGGAGGCGTTTGCTGCTCGTCCCGGAGTTCCACAATTTTGGGCTCGGCTGAATTTCAAAGATCCTGAACAGCGTGCGGTTGGGTTTGCTTATACGTTCCTTGGGATTCGTATCCAGTGTGCGCAGTGCCACAAGCACCCCTTTGATAAGTGGAGCAAAGACGATTTCGACCAATTCGCGGTACTATTCTCATCGGTTCAAGCCACTGGAAATACAGTAAGCCGCGATTCGCGTGAAGAACGTGACGAGATGATGGCGGGCTTAATGGGAGATAAGAAACTGAGTGGCGGAGACCTTCGAAAAAAGATCACGGAATTGGTGCGAGATGGAGAAGTGGTTCCATTTCCGGAGTTGTCGGTTCAAGAAGGAATGCGAGCCCGTCCCGATAAAAACGCCAAAAATAAGAAAAGAATACCTCAAAAACCACTCATTCTTACCGGCCACATTCTTGGGGAAAACGAGGAAGTTTCGCTCGCGACGGACCCTCGCGATGCTTTGATGCAATGGCTTCGCAAGCCAACCAATCCTTATTTCGCCAAAGCGATCGTCAATCGCGTTTGGTCGAATTATTTCGGAGTCGGGATTGTTGACCCAACGGATGACATGAATCTTGGGAATCCTCCAAGCAACGCACCGCTGCTTGAATACTTGTCCCGTGAGTTTGTGGATTCGGGGTATGATCTGAAGTGGTTGCATCGAGAAATTCTTTCCAGCGATACTTACCAACGAAGTAGTCAGCCGAATGTGACCAACGCATCCGATAAACGGAACTTCAGTCGACATGTGCCAAGGCGTTTGCCTGCCGAGGTGATTCGCGACTCTGTTTACCTTGTAACGGCCAATGACGTCGAGGCGAATGAGGCGAGGAAAAGTCTCAAGGACTTGGCAATCAGCGGCGACGTGTCTGCGTACTCACGTCAGAATAATCGCGACTTTGCGTTGCAAGTTTTTGGACAATCCATTCGCGAAACCAATTGTGATTGCGACCGAAGTGAGCAATCGAATTTGTTGCAATCAATCTATCTGCAAAACGACACCGATATTCATCGTCAACTCGGCCAAAGCAGCGGATGGGTTGCCAAGACCGTTTTGGCTAGCACCGGGCAGGCTTTGAGACCGGTTCAGAATTCCAACGCGTCTGACTTCAAGCAGAAGGCTGCTTCATCCCTGCACAAGCAATTGCAGAAGCGAGTTGAGATGTTCAAGACACTCCCACCCAAAAAGCAACTGCAAGCGAAGCCTCAACTTGAAAGAGAGTTCCGGCGCGCGAATGAGAGGCTTGAAAAGTTGGGGCTTGAATCGGTTTCTCTCGATAGCTTGCTCGCAACCGCGCCATCGACGAGCGACGTTGAGGTCGTCGATACAAAATCCAGTCCCTCTCTTGAACCGGAGGTGATTGACGGCTGGATCACCGCAGCTTATCTGCGAACGCTTTGTCGGGTCCCAGATAACGAAGAACTCGAAATTGCAGGCACATTCATCCGCGAGTCAGGTCGACCAGGCGAAGGCCTGGAGTCTTTCCTGTGGACGCTACTGAATACCAAAGAGTTTATCTTGTCTCATTGATCCCCTTTTCTTGCTTTCCAAACCCACCTACCCACCCTCACTTCATTCACTCTTGTTTTACCTAGGGCCAAATAAAATGACGCGACATCAAACCTGTGACGGTATCGTGAGACGTGATTGTCTCAAGGCTGGGATTTTGGGAGCAGGGGGAATAACGCTGGCTAGCTATTTGCGTTTGGCGAGTGCGGGTGAGATTCGAAACGCAAAAGCTGATCGAGCTATCTTTATCGAGCTTCCCGGTGGACCATCGCATTTGGACACTTTCGACCTCAAGCCAGATGCGCCTGATTCGATTCGCAGCAAGTTCAAAGCGATCGATACCAATGTGCCGGGTATTCGGATTTCCGAGCATCTGCCGAAGCTCGCCAATTGCGCCGATAAGTACGCTATTCTGCGTGGTGTCAGTCATACCTTGGCTGCGCACGAGTTGGGACGTGAGTATGTCAACACAGGAAGCCGACCGCTGCCATCGCTGGAGTATCCGGCCTATGGTTCCGCAATTTCGATGCAGATGCCAACCGATGAGGACATCCCGACGAACGTCGCCATTCCGCGTGTTGGCCAGGGACCGGGGTTCCTTGGGATTCGATATACGGCATTAGAGACGAACTCAGCGCCTCGCTTTGGTCAACCTTATAGTGTTCGCGGATTAGCTGCCAGCGCGAGCGTAACCGTTGATGAAATTCATCGTCGCCAAAATTTGCTTGGGAAGCTCGATAAGAGATTCGCTTCGGCTGAATCGGATCGGCAGTTGTTGGACGGTCTTGATCGTTTTGGAAATCAAGCGTATTCGATGATCACTAGTGCAAGAGCAAAAGCGGCGTTTGATATCAGCAAGGAACCGGAAAGCTTCGCGGCTCCGTTTGGAGAAGACTCATTCGGCCTTAGTTGCTTGCTGGCGTTGCGACTTGTGGAGTCGGGTGTTCGTTATGTAACGGTACAATTGGGTGGCTGGGACACGCACCAGGACAACTTTACGAAGCTCAGCACCGATTTGCTTCCAAAGCTTGATGTGGGTTTGAGCGCATTGCTCAATGGTTTGGAGCAACGTGGTTTGCTGGAATCGACGGCGATCCTTACGACGGGAGAATTCGGACGTACGCCAAAGATTAATGATCGAAGTGCCGAAGGCGGCAGAGATCATTACCCGCGTTGCATGTTCATGCTGATGGCCGGTGGGGGCGTGCGTGGCGGTCAGGTTGTTGGTGAAAGCGATGACACGGCTTCAGCCCCACGTCATGAGGCGATCACCCCAGACGATGTCGCAGCCAGTTTTTATCATAACCTTGGAATCGATCCCACTTTGGAATTCCAAACCGAAACGGGGCGTCCCATCACATTGGTGCGGAACGGAAAGATCATCAAATCCCTTTTCGCATAAATTCAGTCGCAATGCCGACGCTCGGTATGTTTTTGAGCTAACTTTTCCTAGCAAGAAAGTTTTCTTACCTCGGTGCCCGATATGCTCAAGTTTTTTGGTTTAACCCTTGTGGTTTGCGTGATTGCCATTGCCTGTTGTTGGTATATCGCCCCAGAAATCACTCGGAGCACCGCACTGAGGATGGTGGAATTAGTTGGCTCGCAAGCGAACATCGATAAATCCGACAAGTCTAGCTTTATGGTGAAACTAGTCAGCAGAGCAGAGAATCTTTTGAGGCCGGTAATGCCGGTGGACGAGTCGGTGCAAGTCAGCGACTATCAGCTTGAGCCGAACGTTTCGATGGAAATCACAAATGCTTTCTTTGGAGATGAGAATGTCGACTCCAAAGAGGGTCTACCTGCGACGGGTCGCTCTCCCTTTGTCCCAAAGCGAGCTGACACCTGGTACGAGCCAATTGATACCGGCGCTGAAATTCAATCAAACCCATTTCTAAATTAAGGTTCGAGATATTCAGAGTGGCAGAAAAAGAGGTTCTTCTTGGATTTTAGTGGCAAGGGTGAGGTTCGATTTCGGTCTTTCGACCTCGGAACAGGGCGGTGGATTTTTGCAGGCATCGGCTCCTGCGTCCAATGATTTGGCAGCAGACGTTGA
>Ga0105050_10002102_pt1 | contig 28954 bp, 27 predicted proteins | sample FRY01_FD_78088 | JGI IMG/M metagenome (GOLD analysis project Ga0105050, IMG submission 78088) | Freshwater microbial communities from Lake Fryxell liftoff mats and glacier meltwater in Antarctica - FRY-01 | ecosystem: Environmental > Aquatic > Freshwater > Ice > Glacier meltwater ...
CGCAGCCCTCTCCCCTCCACCCCTTGCTTGTGATCTTCCACTGCCACCATGACCTTGTTGTTACTTGAAGCGCTGGGCGCGTTGGTGTTGCTGGTGTTCATTGTTTGGTGGACCATGTTTTCGGGTCGCAAGAAGGGGGAGCTGCCGGCGCACGCCGAGCAGGAAAAATTGCACGCGCCGCCAGTGCGCGCCAAGCCCCAGGACAGCGAGCCACCAGCCCCTTGAGGCAACGCGCTGCGCTCACAGCAGGCGCAGCGCATTGGCCAGTTCAACAGCCGACTTCACGTCCATCTTGTCGAACACGCGCGAGCGGTGCACCTCGACCGTGCGCACGCTGATCTCCAGTTGATCGGCCACCCGTTTGTTTGGCAGCCCTGCGGCCACCAGCCGCAACACATCGCGCTCGCGCTCGGTGAGGCCTTCCAGCCGCTGTTGCATGTTGCGCTGCTGCGCGCGCTGTGCAATCGCATTGGCCGAGCGCGCCAGCGCCTGCTCAACGCGGTCTACCAGCAGGTTGTCGGAAAACGGCTTTTCGCAAAAGTCGAAGGCGCCGCGCTTGACCGCATCCACCGCAGTGGGCACATCGGCGTGGCCACTGAGAAAAATCACCGGCAACACCGCCTGCCAGGGCAGCGCCAGCAGCCGCTCGAACAACGCCAGCCCGCTTTGGCCGGGCATGCGCACATCGAGCAGCACGCAGCTGGGCCGGGCGGGCTCGCGCTGCCAGCCACTGGCCTGCGCCATGAACGCCTCGGCGCTCTCGTAAGGCTCGCTGGGCAGGCGGCGGGTGCGCAGCAGCCAGGCCAGCGCACCGCGCACGACCGCGTCGTCATCGACCAGGTAAATGGTGGCATCGGGGTGCGTGGTCATTGGGCGGATGATACGGATGGCGGTTCGGCGGCCAGCGTGAAGCGAAACACGGTACCGCGCGGCTGGGCCGGCTCGAACGCCAGGCTGCCGCCATGTTGCTCGATCACGGTGCGGCACAGCGACAGGCCCAGCCCCATGCCCTCGGGTTTGGTGGTGAAGAACGTTGTGAACAGCCGCGCCTGCACCGCCTCACTCAGGCCCTCGCCGTGGTCGGTCACAGAAAACGCGGTGCCACCGCGCGGCGCGCTGGCCGACACCGTTGCTGCGCTCACCGCAATGCGCAACACGCGCAGGCCAGACGTGGCATCGGGATCACCCTCGGGCATGGCTTGCATGCCGTTGCGTGCCAGGTTGATCAGCACCTGCTCGATCAGCGTGCGGTCGCAGCGCACCGGCGTGAGGCCAGGCGCCACCTCAATCTGCACCCGGATGCCCAGCTTTTTCGCTTGCAAGCCGATCAGCGGCGCGACCGCTTCCACCAGATCGCCAGGGGGCAGCGCCTCGCGGCTGTGCTCGCGCCGGCGCACAAAGTCGGCCACGCTCTTGATGACCCGCCCAGCCCGCTCGGCCTGCTCGCCGATGCGCTCGACCGCCAGCCGCAGCTCGGCGGGAGACAGGTCTTCGGGCGGATCGTCCAGCAGGTTGAGCGCGCCCGAGGCGTAGCTGGCGATGGCAGCCAGCGGCTGGTTCAGCTCGTGGCTCAGCAGCGAGGCCATTTCGCCCACGGTGGTGAGCCGCGCGGTGGCCTGAAGCCGGTCCAGCGAGGCGCGGCTTTGGTCTTCGATGCGGCGCTGTTCGGTGATGTCGAGCACCGCGCCGAGGTGACCGGTCTGCGCACCCTGGGCATCAATCAGCGGCGCTTCAACCACCAGCACCGGAAAGCGGGTGCCGTCGCGGCGCTGGAACACCCACTCCCGGCCTTCGCGTGGCGCCGCCTGGCCAGACAGCAGCTGGTCGTGCAGTTGCCGGTATTCGTCGACCCGCTCGGGCGGCCACCAGGGCGCGGGCAGGCCCGAACCCATCAGCTCCTCGGCGTCATAACCCACCATCTGGCAAAAAGCCGGGTTTGCGTAGCTGATGCGCCCGGACATGTCGCGCGCGCGCAGCCCAGTGACCAGCGAGTTTTCCATCGCCTGGCGAAACGCCAGCGCCTCGGCCACTTCGAACTCGGCGCGCTGGCGCAGCCGCATGTCGCGCCCCAGCAGCGCCAGCACCAGCAGCAGCGCCAGCGAGAGCAGGCCCACCACCGCGGTGAGCACGTTGGGGAACAGGCCCAGCGGGCGCAGCGGCGCTTGCAGCCAGAGAGTCAGCGTGTAGCCAGGCAGATCGAGCAGCACCCGAACCGCCATCGTTTCACGACCCGTTGGCGTTTGACCCAGCGCTGCCAGCAGCTTGCCGTCGGCTTCAAGAAAAGACAGCGCGCGCCCACGCAGCAGGTCTTTGTTGGCAAATTCCGACAACACGCCCGCCAACGAATAGGTGGCCACCAGAAAGCCATTGCGCAGCTCGGCGCGGCCAATCGGCAGGCACATCGCGATCAGCGCGGGGCCGCGGCCCTCGTCGCCGGGCCAGATGTGGCTGCTGGAAAACGCCGGGCCCGCCAGTTGGCGTGCGTTGTCGCAGGCCTGGCGCACCTCGGGCAGCGGGCGCTCGGCGCGCGCAGAGGCGTTGTCGGGGCTGGGAAGATAGGGCGATTCGCGCTCGGCCAGCAGCCGGTAGCCGTTGCTGCGCCAGGCCAGGCGCATCAGCTCGCGGTGCGCCACCAGCAGCTCACCAGCCGGCGCCTCCCAGTCTTCGGCGCGCGGCACGCTGCTGTGCAGCGCTTGCAGGGTTTGCACGTTGCGCATCAGCTGAGCGCGGATATCGCTGGCCAGCGCGGTGGCGTCGCGCTCCAAGGCGGCGCGGTCGCGCGCCTCTTCAAATTGGCCAGCCAGAAACACCAGCACCCCAAGCAGCACCGCCACCAGCAGCAGCAGCGCCACCCAGAGGCTGCCCCGGCGCGCGCGCAGCGCGTCGGCCCGCTCGGCTGCCCAGCGCCGGGCGCGCGCCGGCCAAGCGGGTGCCGCCGCGTTCACAGCCGCCGGTGCTGCAGCGAGGGCAGTTGCTCGCGCACGCTGGCCAGCCGGGCAACGTCCAGCTCAGCCAGCACCACGCCTGGGCCTTCGGCCTGCAGCGCCATTACCTCGCCCCAGGGGTCGATCACCATGCTGTGGCCCCAGGTGCGCCGACCGTTTTCGTGCACGCCGCCCTGGGCGCTGGCGACAACATAGGCCTGGTTTTCAATCGCGCGCGCGCGCAGCAGCACCTCCCAATGCGCCCGGCCGGTGGTGTGGGTAAAGGCCGAGGGCACCAGCAGCAGATCGGCCGCAAGCGCACGGTAGAGCTCGGCAAAGCGCAGGTCGTAGCAGACGCTTTGGCCAATGCGCCAACCCTGGCCGCTGCGGTCGTGCAGCTCGAACGCGGTGGGCGTGTCACCGGCACGCAGCACCGCCGATTCGTCGTAGCGCTCGCGGCCGTTGTCGTAGCGAAACAGGTGCATCTTGTCGTAACGGCTGGCGCACTGCCCCTTGGGCGTGTAGGCCAGCGAGGCGTTGGCCACACGGCTGGGGTCGTCGGTGGCCATGGGCAGGGTGCCACCCACGATCCACAGATTGAGGTCGCGCGCCGCGTCCGCCAGAAAGTCTTGCACCCGGCCCCGGCCAGGCGCTTCGGCCAGCACCAGCTTGTCGTTGTCGTGTTGGCCCATGAAGCTGAAGTATTCGGGCAGTACCGCCAGCTCGGCGCCGCCCTGCGCGGCCCAGTGCAACAGGCGCAGCGCTTCGTTGAGGTTGCTGTCCAGGCTGATGCCCGAGACCATTTGGATGGCGGCGACTTTCATGGCGTGCTCCTGCGGGCTGCTGGGGGCGTGGTGGGCGTGGTGGGCGTGGTCGAGCTGCGCTCGACTTTTTCAACCTGTGGGTCGGCCCAGCCGCCGGTGATCTGAAACTGCTGGGTGGCTGCGGCTTGTAGCGGCTGGCGCAACAGGAACTGCGCGAGAAAGGTGCCCAAGCCAATCGCGGGGTTGATGACGGTGGCGATCAGCGAGGCGGTACCGGCGTTGAGCTCGGGCACCACCACCACCTTGAGGTCTTGCGTTTCCAGCGCGATGTTGGCGCTGCCTTCCATCAGCACGGCGGCGTTGACACCCTTCATTTGCAGGTTGTTGGTGGACACCACGCCACGCTCGACGCGCGCATCGCCGCGCACGAAATCGAACGAAAAACCTTGTGAAAACACATCGCGAAAATCGAGCACCAAGCGGCGTGGCAGCGCCTGCAGGCTGAGCACACCGAGCAATTTGGCAGCGCCCGGCTCCACCTTCAGGAACTGGCCGCGCTCGAAGTCGACCTTGAGCTGGCCGGAGAGGCTGGGGTAATCCAGCGCCAGCGGCGAGCCCAGCCAGGCCAGCTGGCCATGGATGAGGCCCCTGCCGCCGCGCACCGTCTCGGGCCGGTCAAAGCGCGTCAGCAGGGCGCCAGCGTCGGCCACATCGAAGGTGAAGTCGAGCGTGGCCTTGCGCGGCGCGCGCGGGCCCAGGCCCTGTGGGTCGGCTGCCCAGCTGCCGGTGGCGCTGAGCTGCGCTTCGGGCAGCGTGGCCTGCAACCGGTTGAGCTGCCACATGCTGGCGTGGCCCACGCCGCCGCGGTTGACCGCCTGCACCTCCACCCGCCCCAGCCGCAGCTCGCCCAGCGCCAGGTCGTCCACCGCGATGTCCAGCGCTGGCACACTGCGCGGCTGCTGTAGCAAGCGCTCAACCTCGGTGACAACCGATGGCGGCAGCTGCAGCCGGGCCAAACGTGCATAGACACTGCCAGCACCGCCGGCGACCGGCTGGCGCCACTCGCCATAGCCGCTGAGCTCAAGCGCATCCACGTTGGCGCGCCACAACGTGTCTACCCGCGAACCACCGAGCACCACCCCGTTGAAGGTGCGGCCTGAGACGCTGAGCTGCTCGGCGCGCAGCGCCAGCGTGGTGGGCAAATAGTCGAGTTGCGGCGCGACCACGCTGGCTGGCGCTGTGGCGGCGGCGGTGACGCCGGTGGCGGACTCAAACGCCCGCTGCCAGGCACCGACGTCGATCTGGCCAAAACGGATGTTGGCCAAAACACCAGACGCCGGCAACGGCGCGGACTCGTCTGCGCTCAGCCCGACCGCGATGCTGCCGCGCAGCACGCGCGCCTCAGCCCCCGCCAGGTCGCGTTCGTAATGCAAATCCACCAGCGGCAGTGCGGTTGGGCCGACCTGCACCCGCAGCCGGTCGCTGCGCGCCAGCCCGTCGGCCTCGGTCAGCACCGCGTTCTCAAAGCGCAATGGCAGCGGCGTATCGGCGCGCTTGCCCAGCGGCGCCGGCAGCCGGACCGCCATGCCTTGCAGGCTGCTGGTGACCTGCAGCTCGGGCATGCCGCCCCGAAACACAAGCTCGGCGCTGTAGGGCGCGCTGCCACTGGCCTGCTCAAACAGGCGCGACACAAAGCCCAGCCCGGCCTGTGCCAGCCCGGTGGCCGTGGCGAAGCCCTGGCCCTGGAACGCGATGCGCGGCGGACCACCGCCCAGCCCCGGGCGCATGCCGCCGGAAAAACGCACCGGCCCCCCGTAGAGCTGGGCCTGCGCATCCTCAACCGCAAAGCCTTGTTCGCTGAACCGCAGGCTGCCGCTGGCGCGTCCCAACAGCGGCGAATCGGGGCCGATGCGCACATCGTTGCCCGCCAGCGTAACGCTGCCGGTCACCCGCGTGGCATCTCGGTTTCCCAGCGGCAACCGAAGGCCAAACAGCACATCCGCGTTGCCGCTGATGCGGGCACGCTCCAGCGCTTGGCCGGTGAAGAAATTCACCGGGCTGTTGCGCACAAATCCCAACACCTCATCGGCTGGGCCCTGCGCGCGTGCGCTCACCACCAGCGTGGTGGTGGCTTGCGACAGATCGCCCAGGTCGATGCTGGCTTCGCTCAGGCGCAGGTTGGGCGCGCCGCGCAGGCCGCCGGCCAGGTTGCTCAGCTTGAGCGAGCTGCGCTCCAGCACCAGCTCGCCGCGCACGCCGCGCAGGGCCGGCCAGGGGGTGTCGCTCTCGGCCTGTAGGTGGCTCGGTACATACGAAAAATCCAGGTCTTTCAGCTGCGCAGCAATGCGGAACTCACCGCTGGCGCCAGGCGCGTTGAACGGCATCTCCCACAAATCGCCGTTGACGCTGAAATCGACCCGGTCCGCCCGCCCGCCTTGCACCGCCTCGCGCACATAGCGCCGCGCCTGCGGCCCGACCGACAGCGGCAGGTAGCGGTGCACCTGCTCGGCGCGGGCGCGGGTTAGCGTGGCGCTCAGGTCAAGCACGCCGGGAAAGCGCGAGCGCGAGGCACTTTGTGTCGGGTCGCTGGTGTGCCAGCGCAGCTGGCCACTGCCTTGCAGATCGGCGTTGGCCAGGCGCAGGCCATCGAGCGCGATCTCGATGCGCTCGCCCTGAACGCGCCAGCTGGCGTCGGCCTCCAAGCGGGTCAGTGTCAGCAGCGGGTCTTCAAACACGCCCGGCAACGCCAGCGTGCCGTCGGCCACGTTGAGCCGGGCGCGTCCGCCCTGTTCGGTGAGGTCGAAATCGACCGTGGCGCCGGCAATGCCAGGGCGTCCGGGAAAGAGACCGTCGGTGGCGCTGGACGTTTTTTCGTGGGGCTGGCTGGCCAGCGCCAGGCCCGTCACGCGGCCCTTGGCGCGGTAGCGCCTCTGGCCCTCGCCGGGCGCGCCACCAGCAGCCGCGCCAGCGTCGCCTTGCCAGTCGATGCTGAGATCGCTCGCCTGCCCGGTCGGCTGTAGGCTGGCGAGCAGCTCGCGGGTGGTGCCAGGCAGCGGCAGGCGGGTGGCGAGCGCACTGAGCGCGCCGAGATCGAGCCGGTCGGCGGTGAAGGTCGTCTTGGCGGGCTGGTTGGGTGCGGCGGCCACCTGGGTAAGGCGCAGCTGCCCGCCAGGCCAGGCATCGCCCCCCAGGGTGCGAAATTGCAGCGCATCGGCGCCGAGCACGAGGCTGTTGTCGCGCCACTGTGCATCCAGCCGCCCGCTCACCGTTTCCAGTTGCAGCGGCGCCAGCTCGGGGCCCAGCTGCGCAGCCACCGCCCGCAGATCGAGGTCGGCGGTGACGCCGACGATCTTGCCGCGCTCCAGCTCGGCCCAGGCGCGCAGCGCGCCGGCGCCCGACTCCACCACCACACCCCAGCGCGAGAGATCCACATGGGCGCGCAGCCGCGTCACATCGACCTCGGGCAAATCGGCATAAAACTGGCCGTCCCAGCGCAACCAGGGCTGGCCGGGCACCGCTGCCGGGCCAGCCAGGCGCAGCATCGGTTCTCGCGCATCACCGCGCAGGCTGAAGCGCTCGCCCCATTCGGGCGGCGGCGTGGCGTCCAGCCGCAGCTTGTGGCTGCGCGCGGTGTTGCGCACCACCAGATCGAGCGAGCGCAGGGCCAGCACCGGCTGCTGGCGCAGCTCGTCGGTCCAGCGGACTTCGCCGCCCTGGATCACCAGCTCGGGTTGATCGAACAGCCAGTCGGCGGCGTTGCCGTCGCCCAAGTCGTTGGCTGACAGATCGAGCCCGGCCACCTCGATGCGGCCAGCGGCGGTGCGCCGCACATCAAGCATCGGGCGCTCGATCACCAGCTGGTCCACGCTCAGACGCCACAAAGAACCCACCGACAGCGCCATGCGCACCAGCGGCAGCTGCAGCGCCACCCGGCCCTGCGGGTCGAACAAGCGCACATCGCGCAGCTCGAAGGCCGGGATGAGAGAAGGGAGATGGGCTTGCAGGCCGCTGGCGCCGACGGCGCGCGGCAGCGCCACGATTTCGCCCACGCTCACCGGTACCCCCACCGTCTGGCTGGCCCAGCGTTCCAGGTCGGGGCGCCAGGCGCCGATCCCCGGCACAATCCAAAACTGCACCGCAGCCCAGCTCAGCGCAAACAGGCTCCAGGCCGCGAGTACCAACCACAACAGGATGCGCGTCACGATCGACAGTGTCTTGAGGCCTCTCGGAAAGGGGGCGATCGGCGCGGTTCTTGTGTGCATATCAATTGCAAATTATGACGGCCACACCAGCACCAGGTTCCGCAGCCCGAGACAGCACTTTGTCAACAAACGTGAAGCACCAGGCCGCCGCCGACCACTCGCGCTTCGTACAGCGGGTGCGTCGCCGATACGCCACCGAACTGCATCTGTTGCCCCCCGGCGCGCCGCTGCACAGCACGCTGCTCACAGCGCTTGACGCGCTGCTCGTCAGCGGTTTGGCCATGCCGGCGGCGTTGCGGGTGTTGCGCCAGCTCACGCTGGAGCGGCTCGCGGTGCTCGACTGCGAACAGGGCGCCAGCCTGGGCACCATCACCCGCAGCATGACCGAGCTGGCCGAGCTGGCGCTCGATGCCGCCTGCCGCCTCGCCTTCGCCCAGCTGGACACGCTGCACGGCGCCCCACAGGCGCTCGACGGCGACCCGCTCCCAGGCCATGCAACACCGCCGGCACGGGCCCAGCTCTGGGTGATCGGCATGGGCAAGCTCGGCGCGCGCGAGCTCAATGTATCCAGCGACATCGACCTGATCTACGTCTACGACGAAGACGGCGAGACAGCAGGTAACGAACACGGCCGCAACCGCATCAGCAACCACGAGTACTTCGGCAAGGCGGTCAAACACATCTACATCACGGTCGGTGAGGTCACCGAGCACGGCCAGGTGTTCCGGGTCGACCTGGCGCTGCGGCCCAACGGCAACTCTGGGCCGAGCGCGGTTTCTACCAGCGCGTTGGAGGCCTACTTTCTGGTGCAAGGGCGCGAGTGGGAGCGCTTTGCCTGGCTCAAAAGCCGGGTGATCGCACCGATCGCCTGTGTGCACAACGGCAGCGCCAACGCGCTGCGCTCCCTGGTGCTGCCGTTCGTGTTCCGCAAGTACTTGGACTACAGCGTGTTCGACGCCCTGCGCAGCCTGCACCGCCAGATCCGAGAACACGCGGCCAAGCGCGCCGCCGGCCATCCAGGACGTGCCAACGATGTGAAGCTCTCGCGAGGCGGTATCCGAGAGATCGAGTTCACCGTGCAGCTGCTGCAGGTTGTGCGTGGCGGCCAGTTCCCCGAGCTGCGCAGACGGCCCACCTTGGACGCACTGACGTGCTTGGCGCGCGCCCAGCTCATGCCGCAAGCCACCGCCGATGCGCTGGGCAAGGCCTATGTTTTTTTGCGTCGGGTGGAGCACCGGGTGCAGTACCTGGACGACCAGCAAACCCACACCCTGCCCACGCGCGACGACGACCTGGCGTGGCTTGCCAGCAGCATGGGTTTTGCCAGCGTGAGTGGGTTTCTGCATGCGCTCGACGCTCACCGCGAAACCGTGGCGCAGGAGTTCGACACCCTGCTCGGCGGCGCTGGCGCTGGCCAGTGCAAAGGCAAGGGCTGTGCCAACGGGCGCAGCGCGGCAGACGACCTGGCCAGCGTATTGCCACAGCTGTCGCCGGTGCTGGCCAAGCGCATCGGCCAGTGGACAGAGCAGCCGCGTTTTCTGGCTCTGCGCGAAGACGCGCGGGTGCGCCTGGTGCGGCTGATCGAGCGCACCGGCGCCTGGCTTGACGAAGGCCGGGTGAGTGAGGCCGCCTGCCTGCGCATGGCTGACTGGATCGAGCCGCTGTTTCGCCGCGAGAGCTACCTGGCCTTGCTGCAGGAGCGCCCGGCAGTGCACGAGCGGCTGCTGCGCCTGCTGGGCGCGGCGCGATGGCCAGCGCGCTACCTGCTCAAGCACCCGGGCGTGATCGACGAGCTGGCGAGCCCGCAGATGCTGAAAGAGCGCTTTGATGCCGCGCAGTTCGAAAAGGAGCTCGCGGTGCGTTTGGCCGCTGTGAAATCGACCGGCGAAGACGACGAGGAGGAGTTGCTCAACCTGCTGCGCCGCGCCCACCACGCCGAGGTGTTCCGCACCCTGGCGCGCGACCTAGAAGGCCAGCTCACAGTGGAAGAGGTGGCCGACGACCTGAGTGCGCTGGCCGATGCGGCGCTGCGGGTGGCGGCGCGCTGGTGTTGGGCGCGCATGAAGCAGCGCCACCGCGACCAGCCGCGCATCGCCATCATTGCCTACGGGAAAATGGGCGGCAAAGAGCTGGGCTACGGCAGCGATCTGGACATCGTGTTCGTCTTTGATGACAACGATGAAAACGCCAGCGAAATCTACGCCATCTTTGTGCGCAAGCTCATCACCTGGCTGACGGTGAAAACCGGCGAGGGCGACCTCTACGAGATCGACACCGCCCTGCGTCCCAACGGCAACGCCGGGTTGCTGGTCACCCGCTTTGATGCCTACGAGCGCTACCAGCTGCAACGCGGCACCAACACCGCTTGGACCTGGGAACACCAGGCGATAACACGCTCGCGCTTTGTGATGGGCATCACCGAAGAAGATGCAGAAGCCGCGCCGCAGAACATGCGCCAGCGTTTCGACGCGGTGCGCGGGGCGGTCATTACCGCCGAGCGCGATCACGCCGCGCTGGGCGCCGAGATCCGGGCCATGCGGATGAAGATTCGCCGTGCACGGCCGGTGCGCGGCGAGCTGTTCGATGTGAAGCACAGCGCTGGTGGCATGGTCGATGTGGAATTTGCGGTGCAGTACCTGGTGCTGGCGCATTCACGCAAGCACCCCGAGCTGCGGCCCAACCTGGGCAACACCAAGCTGCTGCGCATTGCCGAGGCGGTTGGTCTGCTGCCCGCTGGCATGGGCGAGGCGGCCGCGCTGGCGTACCGCGAGCTGCGCATCCTGCAACACCGTGCCCGGCTCGACGAAGAACCAACCCAGATCGATAAAACGCAGGTGCAAGAGGCGGCAGCAGCGGTGCGCTTGCTGTGGCTGCAGGTGCTCGGCAGCGAGCCCGATCGGTCGCCTGCGCCAACCGGCTCCTGAGCTGAAACCCTCGGCTCGGGACTGGCTGCTGCTGTGCGTGCTGCGCGGGGTGGCCAGCATGCTGCTGTGGTGGTCGGGCAAAGGCCCGGTGAATGCGCTGACCTGGCAGGCCATGGATTGGCACGCCCAGCCCTGGGCGCTGTGGACCACCGCCTGGGTCCACATCAACACACCGCACCTGATCACCAACCAGATGGCGCTGGGCGCGATGACCGCGCTGGCCTGAATCGTGCGTCTGCCGCGCCTGTGCGCCCTGGTCTGGCTGCTGGCCTGGCCGCTGAGCACGCTCACCTTGCTCTGGTGGCCTCAGATTGGTCACGCGGTGAGGCTGTCGGGCGTGTTGTATGCCGGCGCCCTGGTGCTGGCGGTGCAGCTGCTGTTCGAGCGCCTGGCGGTGCCGAAGGCGCGGCGCTGGGGCGGCCTGCTGACGCTCGCGGTGCTGGCCCAAGCTGCTGCTGGAGCAAAGCTGCTGCTGGAGCAAGGCTGGTCGAAGCCTGTGGTGTGGCGCCTAGGCAACGGGATGTCGGTGGTCCAGGCGGCGCACCTCGCGGGCAGCGCTTGGGGCCTGTTGCTGGGCTTGGTCACCGTTTGGCTGGGCGGTGGTTGGCGATTGAGGCTGCATGGCATTGGCGTCTGAGCATCACCGTTGCGCCAGTCTTGTTGGCGGTCGCCAAGGACGTGTCTTTGTCACGAGCGTCACGGCCGCGATCTGCCAGTCCCGCGGTGCCTAAGGCGCGGCCTTGCCGCTGCGGGGCGCTTGCGCGCGGCAGCGGTCGCTGCAGTACTTCACCTGCTCCCAATTGCGCGCCCAGGCTTTTCGCCAAGTCATGGCACGGCCGCAGACCTCACACGGCTTGCTCGGCAGCGCGGCCTTGTTGCCTTTGAAGTCGCTGGCGCCGCGTGCTGGATCGTTGCCGCGCGGCTTCATGGTGCTGCCGCATTCGGGGTGGCGGATTGCGCCGCGCTGGCTCGCCAGTGCGCCACGGCCAGCGCAATGTCGTCCAGCTGCGGCAGGTGGCGGTGGCCTTCCAGACTGAAGCTGCCGCGGCCGCTGGCCTTGAGCGTTGGGCAATGACCACCGCTCCACAGCGCGCGCTCGGCGGGCAACTGGGCCCGCAGCTGGAGAAGCGCAGCGCGCACCTCGCGCGGGTTGAGCACCGCGCTGAAGCCCAGCGCCACCACGTCGGCGCGGCAGGCCTGAGCCGCCGTCACAATTTCGGTCAGCGGTGTCTGCACCCCCAGCGCCAGGGTGTCGCAACCGGCCAGCGCCATCTCGCATTCGGCCATCAACAAGCCCAGCCCGTGCGGCTCGCCCGGCACGGTGGTGAGCAGCACGCGGGGCGGTTGTGGCAGCCGCTGGGTGGCGAGCTGGCTCAGCGCCTGGCGCAGCACCTGCTGCACCACCTCGGCGTAAAGATGCTCCTCAAAAATGGCCAGCTTGCCCACCAGCCATGACTGACCCACCTGCACATTCATCGCCGCGATGCCGTCACGCACCAACCGGCCCAGGCCGTGGGCCGACAGGTACTGCTCCATGCAGCTGCGCAGGCCGCGCGCATCGTGCTGGCGCAACACCGCCATCCACCCGTCGACATCCAGCGTGGCTGGCTGTGCCGATGCACAAGCCTGGGCCGAGGGTGCGTTGGGCGTCGGATCTTGCGCCACCGGCAGCGCCAGCAGCTCGGCCAGCGGCAGTGGCACGACCTTTCCGGCGCGAAATCCTGCGTCCAGCAGACGGCGCAGGTGGCGCAGGTGCTGCACCTGCGCATCGTCGTAGCGCCGCTCGCCCAGGGCATCGCGTGTCGGATCTGGAAAGCCATAACGCCGCTCCCAGATCCGCAGTGTGTCCTTGGACAAACCGGTGTCGCGCTCCACATCGGCGATGGTGTGGCTTAAATTTGTCATTGACAATGGGTTCCATCACGGTTTTTTTCATTATGAGGCGCCTTCTATGATTCAGTCAGTACCGGTGGCAGCAGCCCCCCGCAGCGGGTGGCGACACACGCTGTCCTGTGCGTTAGCGGCGGTTTTGATGTCGTTGTGGCCCGCTGCGCAGGCCCAGCCCGCCACCGGTCCGGCTGCCGCTGCCTGCCCACCGCTGCTGCAACACAACTTTCCTCGCCTGCAAGACGAAAAACCGCAGGCGCTTTGCCAATACACCGGGCGCGCAGTGCTGGTGGTCAACACCGCGAGCTATTGCGGCTTCACAGGCCAGTACGCGGGGCTGGAAGCCCTGTACCGGCGCTACCAGGCGCGGGGTTTGGTGGTGCTTGGCTTCCCGTCCAACGATTTCGGACGCCAGGAACCGGGCAGCAACCAGGCGATCGCTGATTTCTGCGAAAACACCTTTGGGGTGAAATTTCCCATGTTCAGCAAGACGGTGGTGCTGGGCTCGGGTGCGCACCCGCTGTTTCAGCAGCTCGCGCAGCGCACCGGCGAGCGCCCAGGCTGGAACTTTCACAAATACCTGATCGCCCGCGACGGGCAGGCGGTGCAGAGCTTTCCCAGTGCGATGGCGCCAGATCACCCTGCCGTCGTGCGGGAGATAGAGAAAATCTTGTCGGCCAAATAGTGACTGATCAGTCACGATTAAACCGCATGGTGCAAAATCATACGAACCAATCTTAATTTTCTTGTTTGCTGAGGGCAGCCTTTGAAAGTCAATTCACGGAACCACTCCCGCGCGTTCGCCCTCTGGCATGGGAACGCTTTTTCGCTGCGAAGCCTGCAGGCTCTTGAAAGCTCAACTGCTGTCCTGGGGCGGTTTTTTTCCTCCTCCTCACCTCCTTTCTTCGCGCTGGGACACTTTGCAATTTTTTGTTTCCCAGGACAGGTCTGATGTACGCAGACCCCTCCCTGCCCGCTGTGGGCGGCACCACGCCCCGGCCCCGGGTTGCCATTGTTGGCTCTGGCATCTCTGGCCTGGCGGCTGCACACACCTTGCAAGGCCTGGCTCACATCACGTTGTTTGAGGCTGGCGACTACTTCGGCGGTCATACCCACACGGTTGACATGACACTGCCCAATGCGCAGGGCCAGGCGGTTACGTTTGGCGTGGACACCGGATTCCTGGTGCTCAACGAGCGCACCTACCCAAATCTTCTGGCCTTGTTCAAACAGCTTGGCGTGGCGGTTGCCAAGTCGGAAATGTCGTTTTCGGTCAAAGCGCCTGGCGCCGGGCGCAACGGGCGCTCGCTGGAGTGGAGCGGCTGCAACCTCTCGAGCGTGTTTGCCCAGCGCGAAAACCTCGTGAATCCGCGCTTTTGGCGGATGCTCAAAGACATCGTGCGCTTCAACCGCATCACCACCCGGCTGGCCCAGCAGGGCGAGGACCTGAGGCCCAACAGTCCGCTGATGCAACCGCTGGGTGATTTCCTGCGCGAGCAGCGCTTCTCCGAAGAATTCCGCAACTGGTACTTCCTGCCCATGATGGGCTGCATCTGGAGCTGCCCGACCGATCAGATGCTGGCCTTCCCGGTCGCCACCATGGTGCGTTTTTGCCACAACCACGGCCTGATCCAGATCACCAACCGCCCACAGTGGTACACGGTGACAGGCGGCGCGCGGCACTATGTGGAGAAGATCACCGCCAACATCGCCGACAAGCGCCTGAACACGCCGGTGCAGCAGGTGTTGCGCGACGAGCAGGGGGTGAGCGTGGGGACCCGAGGCCAGGTTGAGCGTTTCGACGCCATCGTCTTCGCCTGCCACAGCGACCAGACGCTGGCCATCCTGGGCACGCAAGCAACGCCCGCCGAGCGCGCCGTGTTGGGCGCTATCCGCTACCAGCCCAACCACGCGGTGCTGCACACCGATGTCTCGGTACTGCCGCAAAGCCGGCGCGCCTGGGCGGCCTGGAACTATGAGCGAGCACCGAGCGCCGACCGCGAACAGGCTCAGGTCTGTCTGCACTATTTGCTAAACCGCCTGCAGCCGCTGCCGGTGGCGCAGCCGGTGGTGGTGTCGCTGAATCCGCAAACGCCGATCGCCGCCGAGCGCGTGATTGGCGCGTACGACTACGCGCACCCGGTGTTCGATCTTGCCGCCATCGAGGCGCAGCAGCGCCTGCCCGGTATCCAGGGCCAGCGGCACAGCTGGTTTGCTGGCGCCTGGGCGGGCTACGGTTTCCACGAAGACGGTCTGAAATCGGGCCTGCAAGCCGCGCGCGGCCTGCTGCAAGCCCGCCACCTGCTCACCGCCACCGATGCCAACACCGAGCGCTGTGTCGCGCTGCCGGGACTTGTCGCGTGAGCCAGCGCAGCGCGCCCGCGGTGGCCCAGATCGGCTTTGGTCAGGTGCGCCACAGGCGCCACCGGCCCAAACACCACGCGTTCGCTTACCCGACCTATTTTCTGTTGTTGCCGCTGCGCAGCCTGAAGACCAACGGCAACGGCGCCCTGTCGCGCAACATCCGCGCCGCGCTCGCGTTTCACGACAGCGACCACGGCGACGGCCGCGCCGACTGCCTGGCCTGGATCGACAGTCTGCTGCTGCAACACAGCATCACCGACGCCAAGGGCGAAATCTGGCTGCACACCTACCCACGCGTGCTCGGCTATAGCTTTCGGCCGGTAAGTCTCTGGTACTGCCACCGCAGCGATGGCTCGCTGCGCGCGGTGCTGGCCGAGGTGAACAACACCTTTGGCGAGCGCCACTGCTATTTGCTGGATGCGCCGCAGTACGGCGTGCCATGCACGGCGACCAAGGTGTTTCACGTTTCGCCGTTTTGCCCGGTACGCGGCCAGTACCGCTTTGTCTTCATGCGCACCGAGGGCGATGCCCAGATGCCCGCGCGCACCGTGGCCCGCATCGACTTTTTCGACGCCGCAGAGCAAGGCGTGCTGATCAACACCAGCGTCAGCGGTACGCTGGAGTCACTGACCGCGCAGACGACACGCCGCGCGCTGTGGCGCTACCCGGCGATGACGTTCGGCGTGATCGCCCGCATTCACTGGCAAGCGCTGCACCTTTGGATCAAACGCGCGCCGCTTTTCCGCCAGCCCGAGCCGCCTGCCCGTTTCGTGACGCCAGGTGATGTACCAGGCAACGCCCCTGCCTCCGACTTCCGTTATTGATATTTCGTTGATTCAGAAGCCCTCTGCCCATGACCAGCTCCAGTTCCGCCTCCTCCGGCCACACCACCGGCTTCGCCTTGCCCCGCAACGCGCCGGCCGCTGCCCGAACCATGCTGCAAATGCTGCAGCGTCTGCGCCACGGCAGCCTCACCCTGCAACTGCCCGATGGAAGCATCCAACGTTTTGGCGACAGCCAGGGGCCATCGGCCAGCCTGAGCCTGCACAACTGGAATGTGTGTGGCGCTGCGCTCAAGTCGGGTGACATCGGCTTTGCCGAGACCTACATCGCGCGCGACTGGCACACGCCCGACCTGACTGCCCTGCTGCGCCTCTTGATCACCAACCGGCGCGACATCGAAGACATGGTCTACGGCTCCTGGCTTGGTCGCCTGGCCTATCGAGCCAAGCACCTGCTGAACCGCAACTCCAAGACCAACAGCCGCAAAAACATCCACGCCCATTACGACCTGGGCAATGCGTTCTACGGGCTCTGGCTCGACGACACGATGAACTATTCGTCGGCCTGGTTCGAGACACCCGAGCAAAGCATGGGCGACGCCCAGCGCGCCAAGGTGCGCCGCGCGCTGGCGATGGCAGGCGTAAAGCCTGGCGACCGGGTGCTGGAGATCGGCTGCGGCTGGGGCGCGCTGGCCGAAATGGCGACCACCGAGTTCCAGGCATCGGTGACGGGTGTGACGCTCTCTACCGAGCAGCTGGCGTATGCGAACAAGCGAATGGAGAAACTGGGCGTCGATAAGCACGCGGATTTGCGCTTGCAAGATTACCGCGACATCAGCGATGGGCCTTTTGATGCGATCTGCTCGATCGAAATGATCGAGGCGGTGGGCCGCGAATACTGGCCGACCTACTTTGCCTCGGTGGCCAAGCTGCTCAAGCCGGGCGGCCAGGCTTGCATCCAGAGCATCGTGATCGACGACGCTTTGTTCGAGCGCTACATCCGCAGCACCGATTTCATCCAGCAATACGTTTTCCCCGGCGGCTGTCTGCCCAGCCCGGCACGCTTTCGCGCCGAGGCCGAGCGTGCGGGCTTGCAGGTGGTGGACCAGTTCGCCTTCGGTGCCGACTACGCGCGCACACTGCAGCTCTGGCGCGACGCCTTCATGCACCAACGCGAACGTGTGCTGCAACAGGACTTTGACGAACGCTTCCTGCACATCTGGGAGTTCTACCTCGCTTATTGCGAAGCGGCGTTTGCCGAGCGCAACATCGACGTGATGCAGTTCACATTGCGCAAGTCCGCCTGCTGACACACCGAAGGAACGCCATGATCCGCCCCCTGCTCGCCACCGCTGCGCTCACGCTGCTTGCTGCTGTCACATCCGTCCACGCCAGCGCAGCAGACAGCGCCCTGGCCAGCGCCGTGCAAGACAAACAGGTGGTGGGCAGCGCACGGCTGCGGGTCTGGGGTTTCGAGGTGTACGACGTGCGTCTAAAAGCCGGGCCCGGCTTTGACACCGCCCGATTCGCCGATGGACCACTGGCGCTGGAATTTGACTACTTGCGCAACCTCAAGGGACCCGACATCGCCGAGCGCTCGCTCGATGAAATGCGCAATCTGGAGACCATTGCCCCCGTGCAGGCCGAGCTCTGGCTGGCTGCGATGCGCAGCCTGTTTCCCGATGTGAAGAAGGGCGACCGCCTCGCCGGCATCCACCAGCCCGGTCGCGGCGCGGCGTTCTACCTCAACGATCGGCTGCTCGGCGAGGTGGTCGACGAGCGCTTCTCGCGCCTGTTTTTCGGCATTTGGCTCTCGCCCAAGACCTCGCAACCAGCGATGCGCGAAACCTTGCTGCAAGGCCTGTTACCGGTGGCGCGTAGCCGATGAGCCAACAGCCCACGCTCGCCGACCCAGCGGCTGCCTTTGTCGGTCCTGGTGCGTGGCGGCGCGGGCTGGGTTATGGATTGCTCGGGCTGCCGCTGGCATTTGTAGCGCTGCCGTTGTATGTGATTTTGCCCAACCACTACGCGCGCGATTTTGGCGCGCCGCTGGCCGCACTGGGCGCGGTGCTGCTGGGTGCGCGCTTGGTCGATGCGGTACTGGACCCGATCATCGGCCGCTGGGTAGACCGTCTTTTTGTGCGCTCCATCGCCGCTGTGTTGTTGGCCGCTGCCATCGCCTGCGTGGTGCTGGCGTTGGGTTTGTGGGGGCTGCTGTTTCCGCCCGCAGCGGTGCAGGCCGCCGGTATGGCAGCGCTGCTGGGCTGGGCCGGCGTGGTGATGGCCATTGCCTACACCGCGTACAGTGTGGTCAGCGTGGCGCACCAGGCCTGGGGCGCGCGGCTCGGCGGCAACGAGGCGCAGCGCAGCCGCGTGGTGGCTTGGCGCGAGGCGCTGGCCTTGGTGGGTGTGCTGACCGCTGCTGTGCTGCCCGGTACGCTGGGGCTGGGTGTGACTGTGTCCACCTTCGCGGTGCTGCTGGCGCTGGGCTGGTGGGCCTGGAGCCGCTCGTTGCGGCCGCAACCCTCGGCACTGGCGCCCACGGCGAGCGCCCAGCCCGCGCTGTCACCGCTACGCCAACCCGCGTTCCAGCGCCTGCTCGCGGTGTTTGTGATCAACGGCACCGCCAGTGCCATCCCCGCCACACTGGTGCTGTTTTTCGTGCAGGACAGGTTGCAGGCGACACCCGCCCAAGAGCCGGCGTTCTTGGGCTTGTTTTTTCTGTGTGCTGCGCTGTCAATCCCCATGTGGGTGCGTCTGGTGGGCCGATTTGGCCTGGCGCGTACCTGGCTGGCTGGCATGGCCCTGGCGGTGTCGTCGTTCATCTGGACGGCGACGCTGGGCGAGGGCGACATCGTGCGGTTTTTGATCGTCTGCGCGCTCTCAGGCATGGCGGTGGGCACCGATCTGGCGCTGCCCGGCGCGATGCTGGCTGGCTTGATCGGCAAGCTGGGCGAGCGCGGCCAGCGCGAGGGCGCCTATTTTGGTTGGTGGAGTTTTGCCGCCAAGCTTAATTTGGCGCTGGCTGCCGGTCTTGCGCTGCCGCTGCTGGGCTGGTTTGGCTACTCCCCTGGCGCGCGCGACCCGCAGGCGCTGTGGGCCCTCACCGTGGCTTACTGCCTGCTGCCGTGCGCGCTGAAGCTGCTGGCCGGTGGCGCCCTCTACACCCTGGTCATCCGCCCCGAGCGCGCCAACGCGTCTGTGGCCTCCAACTCTGCTTTGAAAGCCAAAAAATGATGCAAAGACGACTTGCGCTCGGTGCCGGTCTGGTTGGAGCCGCCGTGCTCGCGGGCTGCGCCGGCCCCCAGGTCACCGACCACGCCAAAGAGACACCGTTGCTCGATCTGCGCCAGTATTTCAACGGCACGCTGGACGCCTACGGCGTGTTTCTCAACCGCTCGGGCAAGGTGGTACGCCGCTTCACCGTGGTGATGAACTGCAGCTGGAACGGCGCCGATGGCGTGCTTGACGAAGACTTCATCTATTCCGATGGCGAGAAGCAAAAACGCGTCTGGCGCATGAAGTACCTGGGCGAGGGCCGCTACAGCGGCACCGCTGGCGACGTGATCGGTACCGCCTTGGGCCAGACCTCAGGCAACGCGTTTCGCTGGGGCTACACGCTCTCGTTGCCGGTGGGCGACAAGGTCTACGAGGTGCAATTCGACGACTGGATGTACCTGATGGACGATCGCGTCATGCTCAACAAAGCGGTGATGAGCAAGTTCGGCATCACCCTTGGCGAGGTGCAACTGACCTTCGTCAAGCGTGGTGCATGAGGGGCACGCCATGAGCACACCGCGCCAATTTGCTGCCGGGCCTGCGGCCCGTCCCGCCATGGCGGCTGCGCCCGCAAACGCCAGCGCAGTGAAGCGCGGGTTCTGGTCCAGCCTCAACCCTCGCATCCCCGAGTGGCATGGCCTGCGCGTGTGGGTGGTCGGCGCCTCCAGCGGCATCGGCGAAGCCACCGCAGCGGCACTGCATGCGCGGGGTGCGCAGGTGCTGGTGTCGGCACGCAGCGCCGACCCGCTTAACGCATTTGTGGCAGCCCACAGCAGCGGCGCCGGCGCGCAGGCCTGGCCGCTGGACGTAACCAACGCCACCGCCGTGAAAGCCACCGCCCAGGCCATCCTGGCGCAAGGCCCGCTCGATCTGGTGCTGTACTGCGCTGGCCACTACCGCGAAATGCGCGCCACCGAGATCGACATGGCCGACCTCAAAAAGCACCTGGCCATCAACTACACCGGCGTGTTGCATGTAATCGAAGCGATGCTGCCCGCCATGACCGCGCGCGGCGCCGGCCACCTGAGCCTGGTCAGCAGCGTGGCCGGTTTTCGCGGCCTGCCCAAAAGCCTGGCTTACGGCCCGACCAAAGCAGCACTCACAAATCTGGCGGAAAACCTCTACCTCGATCTGGAGCCGCTGGGCCTGGGCGTGAGTGTGGTGCACCCCGGTTTTGTGCAAACGCTGCTGACGGCGCAAAACGACTTCACCATGCCGGCCCTCATCACACCTCAGCAAGCAGCGCAGGCCATGATCGCGGGCTGGGCCAAGGGCAACTTTGATATCCATTTCCCCAAGCGCTTCACCCGCGTGATGAAGTTCTTGCGCCTGCTGCCCTACCGCGCCTATTTCCCAGCGGTACGGCGCGCCACCGGGCTGTGAGTGCGATGAGCACAACGAGCACGACATGCCAGGACACCGCCACTGCGCGCGCGGCAGTGGACCGCGTGTGCGAGCTGTTCGAGCACCTGAGCCGCGAGCGCCTGCCCGAGCTGGCACCGCTGTACACCGATGGCGCGCGCTTCAAAGACCCGTTCAACGAGGTGTTTGGCAGCGCCGCCATCACCCGCATCTTCGAGCACATGTTCGAGAGCCTGCACGGGCCGCGTTTTGTGGTCTTGCAGCGCATCGTCGACGGCGCGCAGGTGTTCCTGGTGTGGGAAATGCACTTTCGCTTCAAGCGCTTTGACACCGTGACGCCGCAGGTGATTCGCGGCGGCTCGCACCTCAGGCTGGCCAGCGACGGCCGGGTGGAAGACCACCGCGATTACTGGGACGCAGCCGAGGAGCTGTACCAAAAATTGCCGGTGCTGGGCGGGTTGATGCGCTGGTTGAAAAAGCGCGCGGTCACCTGACCGCTCCCGCCGCGCCGGCTTTGCCGTCACCTCCCTGGGGGGACGGCAGTGGCCGACTGGCAAAGCCAGATCGGCGCTGCCCTCGGTTACATTGCGCGCTGCAAGAGCTGTCTCAGCCTGTGTCAGTTTCACGCCGGGCCTTTGTCATGGGGCCCATCAATTTGGCTTGGTGTCTTGAAACGACGTCCGCAAATTCAGCTTGTCGCTCAGCTTCACCAGATTCGGGTGCGCCGCTCGCCACCCGATCTGCGGGAACCGGAAGTCAACATAGCCCAGTGCACAACCCACCGCCATGTCAGACAGGGTGAAGTGCACACCGGAGCAAAACGGTTTCTCGCCCAAGCCGCGCGCCATGGCGATCAAGGCGGCTTGGATCTTGCCGAACTGGCGCTCGATCCAGGCCTGGCTGCGTTCTGCATCGCTGCGACCGGGCCAGGTGGCTTCCAGGCGTGCCAGGATGGCGGCATCCAGCAGACCGTCGGCCAGCGCTTCCCAGGTCTTGACCTCGGCACGCTCGCGGCCTGACGCCGGGATCAGCTTGCCCACCGGCGACAGCGTGTCCAGATACTCGGCGATCACGCGCGAGTCAAACATCGACTCGGCGCCTTCCATCACCAGGCACGGCACCTTGCCCAGCGGGTTCGAGGCGGTGATTTGCGTTGTAGCGGCCCACACGTCTTCGGTGACAAACTGGAAATCCAGTCTTTTTTCTGCCAGCACAATGCGCACCTTGCGCACGTAAGGGCTGGTGATGGAGCCAATGAGTTTCATGGACAGAGGCTTGAATGACAGGTTTCCCTCGGGCTGGCCATTCTAGCCAGCGCCGGCCCACGGGGCAGGCCCGCCAAAGTCGGCTTCTACAATCGCGCCATGCGCCCCACCCCCCCCTCAGCCGCCTCTGCCTCGCCCTCTGCCCACCACGCCACCCCGTCGCCAGTGGCAGCCCTGTCACCGCTGGATGGCCGATACGCCGCCCGCCTGGTGCAACTGCGGCCTTACATGAGCGAACAGGGCTACATACACCGCCGCGTGCAGGTGGAAGTGGCCTGGTTCATTGCCTTGTCAGACGCTGGTTTTGCCGAATTCAAACCGCTATCGCCCGGCGCCCGCAGCTACCTGATGGGCCTGGTGAAGCACTTTAGCGAGGCCGACGCCAACGCGATCAAGGAGATCGAGAAGGTCACCAACCACGACGTGAAAGCAGTCGAGTACTGGATCAAGTCGAAATTCGAGGCCCGCCCTGAGCTGGAGCGGGCGGCCGAGTTCGTGCATTTCGCCTGCACCAGCGAGGACATCAACAACACCAGCCACGCGCTGCAGCTCAAGGGCGCGCGCGAGGTGGTGCTGCTGCCCGGGCTGGACGCGGTGATCAACAAACTGCGTGAAATGGCCCACGCCTTCGCCGCTGTGCCCATGCTGAGCCGAACCCATGGCCAGACCGCCAGCCCCACTACCGTGGGCAAAGAAATGGCCAACGTGGTGGTGCGCTTGACCGCTGCTCGCGAAAGAATCGCCAGCGTGAAACTCTTGGGCAAGATGAATGGCGCTGTGGGCAACTACAACGCCCACCTGAGCGCCTGGCCCGATGCCGACTGGGAAGCCTTCAGCCAGCGCGTGGTCGAGTCGCCCGAGCCGCTCGGCCTGGGCCTCACCTTTCAGCCCTACAGCATCCAGATCGAGCCCCACGACTACATGGCCGAGCTGTTTGATGCGGTGGCCCGTGCCAACACCATCCTGATCGACCTCTCGCGCGACATCTGGGGCTATGTGAGCCTGGGCTATTTCAAGCAGCGCCTGAAGGCTGGCGAGATCGGTTCTTCGACCATGCCGCACAAGGTCAACCCGATCGACTTCGAAAACGCCGAGGGCAACCTCGGCCTGGCCAATGCGCTGCTCAAACACATGAGCGAAAAACTGCCCATCAGCCGCTGGCAGCGCGACCTGACCGACTCCACCGTGCTGCGCAACATGGGCGTGGCGCTGGGCTACGCGGTGCTGGCCTACCACGCGCTGGGTGTCGGCCTCAAGAAGCTCGAACTCAACGAAGCCGCGCTGGCGAAAGACCTCGACGGCGCCTGGGAAGTGCTGGCCGAGCCAATACAGACCGTCATGCGACGCTACGCTGTGGCCGGTGCCTACGAAAAGCTGAAGGAAGTCACCCGGGGCCAAACCGTAACGGCTGAAGCGCTGCACGGTCTGATCCGCAGCCTGGAGATTCCCCAGGCCGAGAAGGATCGATTGCTGGCCATGACCCCAGGCAGTTACATCGGCAAGGCGGCCGAATTGGCGCGGCGGGTGTAAGCCCTCGGAGCAGCGGCAAAGACCGCGCTTTTCAGCGTTTCACGTTGGCGCTGCCGGGCCGATACTCCCTCACGGATGCATTTGACACCGTTGCTTTATTGACACAGACCCATGTCCCAAACACCATCTGCACCGCTGGCGAATCAGTCTGACACCCCTTACACCCTGAGCGACTGGGTACGGGCCGGCGACTTGCCAGCCTCGCTGCGCGAGCAGCTGCTGGAGCGGATCGACACCTTGCCCAGACCGCCCAGCGCGGTGCAGCAGTTGCTGTCGCAGGAATTCATCGACAACGCATCCTCGCCCGAGCTGGCCAAGGTGGTGATGAGCGAGCCCGCCGTGGCGGGCAAGGTGATCGCCACGGTGAACTCGCCGCTGTACAAACTGCGAAACCCGGTGTCCAGCATTGGGCAGGCCATCACCTTCCTGGGCATGAACCAGGTGCGCGGCATTTGCATTCAGCGCCTGCTGACCGGCTGCTTCACCAGCGACGACAGCCGAGTTGGCAGTGCGTTGGACTCGGTCTGGCACGCCAACGGCGCAGCCACCTTGCTGCAGCCCAAGCTGGCTCAAGTTTTCCGCGTGCCCGACGCGGCAGCCCTTACCTCGCAGGTGATCCTCAGCTTCATCGGCCAGCTGGGTGTTGCCGCTTTGCTCCCGGTGGCGTCTTTGGAAGCTTGGGGCCGCAGCGATCTCATGCAGCGCTGCCGGATGGAGGAGCAGTTAATTGGCATCAACGCCACTGAAATCGGCGAACTGGTGCTGCGCAAATGGGGCATTCCAGAAGCAATGGTGATCGCGGTGCGCGATATGGGCCGCATACTGGTGACCCCATTGAGCGAGCCGTCACCAGGGGCCAGCCATGCCAATTCGGTTGGTTTTTTGTGTGTCTGGATGGCAGAACAGCTCACCCGCGGGTTGGGGTCTGCCAAGGCTTTGCCCTGGAAGCCGCTGGACACACCGGCGCCCGAATTGCAAGCCTGGTTGACCTACCTTGAGTTGCCTCGCATGCAAGAAGGAGCCGCTGTGCTGGGTGACGACAGCATGCAGGATCTTTATCAGCAGATCCGCTCCGGCCAAAACTCCTGACAATCCCTGCGATCCTGCGGGCTGTTTTCAGCGCAAGGATCGGCGGGCTGCGGCGTGTAACCACCCCACATTGCCACGCCACACCGCATCAGCGTTTCACCGTCTCCAGTGCCCGCTCGGCGTAGCGGTTGAAACGCCAGGAAGTGCCTTCCCCTGTGATTCGGTGCCAGACGCTGCGCTTCTCGCCTGGTGACATCTCGGTCCAGCGCTGCACCTCGTCGAAACTGCGACCACAGCCCTTGCACTGGTCGTCGCCCTGGCTGGTCGAACAGATCGCGATGCAAGGGGTGTCGGGCATGGTGTCAAACCAGACCAGCCAGGCGTCGTGGGCGGGGGCGGGCAGGCGTTGTTCGTCAGCGGCGTCCTGGCCATGGAACACCATGAGCGCATACACCTCAGCCAGCGCCCGGAGCGGGGCGGCGAGCAGCACACCGTCGGGCGATGGTGTACGCGCACGCCAGTAATTGATGGCGGCTTCGATGTCGGTGATGGGGATGCCAAGCATAAGCGCTTGATGATAGCGGGCAGCTTGCGCGCGTGCGCAGGGACAAAAGATGGCCCCGCATCTGACAGCAATCCAACGCGCCGCGCCGATACAGTTTCCGGTTGCGTCAACTGGGCGCAACCGCCCCATCGGTGCAAACCATGGAATTCCTTTCTTCACCCGCGTTCCAGGTTGCGCTGGCCTGCGCCGTAAGCTGCCGCCAGCACAGCGCACCGAGCGCATCGTCTGAAGCACGGCGAGCGCCATTGTGTGGCAAGCGGTGCTGATTCTGTTTGCGATGACGCTGCTCAACCTGCCCTTTTTGAAGCTGGTTGGCGCGCTGCTGCTGCTGGTGTGGAGCGAGGTGAAACTGCTCGCGCCCGATGACAACGACCATGGCAACGCTCAGGACAGCGACCGGCTGCTGGCTGACAACAAAACCTCCCTCGTGGCCGATCTGGTGATGAGCGTGGACAACCTGATCGCGATTGCCGGCGCGGCGCAAAACGCGGGCGAGCATTCCGCGCTGCGGGTGGTGCTGGGCCTGCTGATCTCAGTTGCCATCATCGTGGCCCTCGGCCAGCTGGTGATCAAGCGCATGGCGCGCTTCCTTTTCTTGATCATGCTGGGCCGCATGTTGTTGGGCTGGATCGCTGGCGGCACGCTGATAACCGACCCGGTGCTGGCGGACCCTGGTCGCTGGACCTGGATGCTGAAGATCCCGCAGTCCGACCTACTGAAACACGCCGCTGCGGTGGCGCGCGCGCTGCTTGCGCTGGCGCTGAGCAAGGCGCTGGCCGCTCGCAAGCCGCCCTTGAAAGCCGCCTGAGACCCCGCGCGACCGGCAGCTGACGCACCCATTGGGCGCTACCGCCGGTGCTAAGCTGATTGCATGACACTCGTTCTCAGATGGTTGCTTGCGGCCTGTGCGCTGCTGCTGGTGGCATACCTCTACCCTGGCGTGCAAATCCAAGGCTTCGGCTCGGCCCTGATCGCAGCCGCCGTGATCGGCCTGTTCAACACCTTGCTGCTGCCGGTGCTGGTGGTCCTGACACTGCCGGTGACGGTGGTCACCCTGGGCCTGTTCTTGTTTGTCATCAACGCCCTCATGTTCTGGGCTGCCTCCGGCGTGCTCGCGGGCTTTTTTGTCGCCGGCTTCTGGGCTGCGATGCTGGGCTCATTGATCTACTCGGCACTCATGCTGGTGGTGGACGCGGCGCTCAGGTCGATGCGGCCGCGCTGAGCGCCCGGGTTGCTGCCTGCGCCGGGCTGGCGCACTGCCAAGAAAAACCCGTCTGGGCTAAGTTGGCCAGCTCGGCTGTTTCATGGCCGCATCCGCCGCCTCACCTCTCGCTCTCCCACAACTTCAGCTGCGCCTGCACCTCGCGGCGCCGGCTGTCCACAATCGCAAGCTCGATCGGATCGGCCACACGCAGCGCTTCGGGCAGCGCCTGCGCCGCCTTGAAGCGCTCCAGCGCGCCGGCGTAATCGAACTGCACCGCCCGCGACTCGGCTTCTGCCCGCACCGCGCGCAGCGTCTGGCCCTGCGCCTGCCAAGCGCGTGACAGCAGCTGCCAGGCCAGCGCATCGCGCGGGTGCCTCACCACCCATTCCAGCAGGCGGGCGCTGGCTTGTGCGGCGCTGTTGCTGGCAAGCGCCGCCTGGGCGCCTAGCAGCAGGCCAGCGCGCGAGCCGCTGACCAGCAGCTGGTCGCGCAGTGCGATCCATTGCGTGATTTCGTTGTCGCTGAGTGGCGCGCCGGGGGCTGTCAACAGCTCCAGCAGCAGCAGGTCGACCGCCGATTGCTCCGGCGCAGCTACCTCGCCGCGCAGGCGTTGCGCCAGCGCCAGCGCCTCGCTGCGCTGCCCCAGCCTGAGACCAGACAGGGCGCCGGCGTAGCGCTCGCCCGGCGTGGCGTTGGCGCCTTGCCCTTGCTGCTGCCAAGCGCGCCAGCGCTCGGCGCTGTCGTCGCCCAGCACATGAGCACGCGATGCCATCAGCTGGTGCAGCGCGACACTGGGCAGGCCTGTGACGACAGATTTTGCGTGATCGTCGTGTGGGATGGGCGATGAAGTTGCGGTGCTCCCCAGCGGCAGCCGGGCGCGCATGTCGGCGATGCGCTCGCCTGTCAGCGGGTGGCTGCGCAGGTAGGGAAACGCGCCGTCGTCGTTGAGGCGACTGGCCTGTTGCAGCTTGTCGAACATGGTCACGAAACCGTAGCCGTTAAAACCCGCGCTGGCCATCACACCAAAACCCACGCGGTCGGCCTCACGTTCCATGTCGCGCGAAAAGTTGAGCTGGCTTTGAGCCGCCAGCGCCTGGCTGCCGACCAGGGCAGCTCCGGCCACATTTGCGTTGCTGCCTGCGGCCAGCGCGCCCAGCATCATCGCGCCCAGCATCCAGGGCGCCAACCGCTCCTGGTTCGCCACCATGCTTGCGATGTGCCGCTGCGACACATGGCTGAGCTCATGCGCCAGCACAGACGCCAGTTCCTCGGGCCGCTCGGTGATTGCCAGCAGCCCGAGATTCACACCCAAATAACCCCCGGGCAGCGCAAATGCGTTGACCGTCTTGGTGCGGTCGATCATCAGCTCCCAGGCCAGTCGCTCGCTCAGCTCCGGCGCCACGTCACCGCGCGCACGGGCCGCCGCCATCAGCGGCTGCCAAATTGACTGTAAGTAGTCCATCAGCACCGGGTCGTCCAGGTAATCTGGGTCGCGGTAAATCTGCGCCGCAATCTGGTCGCCAAGACGGCGTTCGTCGGCCACCGACATCCCAGGGCCATCGCCAAGGCTCGGCAGGCCTGGTGCAGCCAGCGAGCGTGTTGGCGTGGTTTGCGCAAGCAGCGGCAATGCGGGCGCGCTCGCCAGCAGCACCGCCGCCAGCAGCGAGACCGCTGCGCGCTGGCTGCGCGAGCGGGAAGAACGGCCAGAGGCTGAATGAAAACGCATCGCCGTATGATGCCGCGAACAGCGCCAAGGTTTCCGCTCTTGGCAAGTAAAACGCCCACCGCGTCGCCATGACAACCGATACCAGCACCCAATCGCCAAACAACCCGCTTACTCACTTCGATCGCGACGGCCAGGCCCACATGGTTGACGTTTCCGCCAAGGCCAGCTCCCACCGCGTGGCCGTGGCCGAAGGCCGCATCACCATGCTTCCCGCCACACTGGCGCTGATCCAAAACGGCAGCGCAAAAAAAGGCGACGTGCTCGGCATCGCCCGCATCGCCGGCATCCAGGGCGCCAAAAAAACCAGCGACTTGATCCCCCTGTGCCACCCGCTTGCGCTCACCCGCGTGGTGGTCGAGTTTGAGGTGGAGGACCAGGCCAGTACCGTGCTGTGCCGCGTCACCGCCGAATGCACCGGCCAGACCGGCGTGGAGATGGAAGCCCTAAGCGCTGTCACGGTCGCCCTGCTCACCATCTACGACATGTGCAAGGCGGTGGACCGGGGCATGGTGATCCATGCGGTGCGGCTCATGGAGAAAAGCGGCGGGAAGAGTGGGCGGTTTGTGGCGCAGACAGATACGAGCCCTGGACAGTGAAGCTCGCATTGCCTGGGGTTGGCTGCAACTTGTTCCTAAAGCGGTCCAAGAACCTCCAAAGCGACGCCAACCCACACAGCTGGCCAGGGGCGTATGACCTTGCCCCTGGAATCCGCACCCCATAACCGAGTCACGCATTGGCTTGCCTGGGTTGATTGGTCAGCCAACTTTGCTCGAACTTCATCGGGCTGACATAAGCCAGCGTCGAGTGCAGCCGGGAACCGATGACTTCGTCCTTGGCCTGGCGTCTGGTCGCGAAGACCTGTCCACGCAGCCGCTCGACCTTCAGCGATCCGAACACCGTCTCGCTGCAGGCGTTCTGCCAGCAGTCACCACGCCGACTCATCGAGGCGGTGATGCTGGGGTCTTACAACAGTCCCCGCAAGTCCTGACTCGCATACTGGCGGCCCCGATCGCTGTGGAACATCACATGAGCGCGCTGACCTTGCTCGGGTGGCGCTTGAACCAGGCCATTCGCAGGCCATCAATTGCGATGTCGCGTGTCATGTCTCGACGCAAGCTCCAGCCCACCACCTGGCGGCTGTACAGGC
>Ga0105050_10002104_pt1 | contig 28928 bp, 25 predicted proteins | sample FRY01_FD_78088 | JGI IMG/M metagenome (GOLD analysis project Ga0105050, IMG submission 78088) | Freshwater microbial communities from Lake Fryxell liftoff mats and glacier meltwater in Antarctica - FRY-01 | ecosystem: Environmental > Aquatic > Freshwater > Ice > Glacier meltwater ...
CTGCGACCAAGCTCCCGCGCCACCGGCGAAAGAAAATCGGGCAGATACTGGGCGCTACGCTGAAAAAGCGATCCAGTCCATTCCATGCCCGCAATGCTGGGCGGCGAGGCGCAGAAAACGCAACTACTAACTTAACGTAGTAATACTAGGAGTCTGGCGCGCCGTGCTGACATGATTTCCACGGATCTTCCGTTTCACTGCTGCCGGAGCACCCAATCAATTACCGGGCTCTGCTCGTGGTTGACGACGATCTGGAGTCCGCCGGTCTTTCCAGACGGTAGGTCGAAGGGCACCGTCAAGACGGGAAGGCCTCCGAGGCTGGCCGGAGTGTTGCACGCGAGGATGCGTTGGCGGTTGACCAAGGTGCACTCGGCTTTCGTCAGAGTTGCGCAGGGTGCGGCCGGGAGAATCAGGAAATCGTGACTGAGGAATACCTGCGTCCACAATAAGCGCACCGCGGCTAAGGTCACTTGCGCTGATTCGATCTGTTCCTGCGTCAAAGCGGCTCCGGCTTCCAGGCGAGCGCGCACCGCCGGGTCATAGCGTTCCCGATGATGGACGAACCACGCTTGATGGTTCTGCGAGGCTTCATGTCCGGTGATGACGCCGTAGGCTGAGGAGGAGGAGGCGAATCCGCGCAGGAGATCGCTCTGCGTCGCCTTGTCGGCAGGTTGCGCGAATTTCGAAGCGGCCTCGCGGTAGGTCCGGGCGATATCCGGATCCAAGTTGGGCCATTCGAGGAAAGCACCGCGCGGGTGGCGCTGGCTCGTGCGGCGGCCCATCAGGGTGGAAAGGAGCAGCTGCAGGTCGGCGGCGTTTGACGTGAGCAAGCCGGCGGCATCGAAGGTTTGCGCGAGTGGAACGGCGTCACGAATCCAGTCATTTTGCGTAGCGAGGCGAAATCCGAAAAGTCCGCAAAAGGCGGCGGGCAGGCGCACCGAACATCCCGTGTCCGAGCCGACGGCAAACGGCACCACGCCGGCCGCGACCAAGGCGGCGGATCCGCTGCTGGACCCACCGGTGGTGTGGCCCGGGAATCGCGGATGCTCGCAATCGCCGAAATGGGGGTTTTCTCCAGTCATGCCGAAGGCGAATTCGTGGAGCTGCGATTTGCCGGCCAAAACAGCTCCCTTCTCGCAGAGCCGCCGAGCCATGACGGAATCCGTCGACGGGGTTGGTCGCACTTCGGGTAGGAACGTCGATCCCGCAGCGGTGGGGAGACCGGCGACATCAAATAAATCTTTTAGGAAATAGGGGACGCGGGCCAACGGAGCCTGAGCGTCGGCGGACTCAAAGGCCGCAGCGAGCTTTGCTTCGGGGGGGCGCCAGGCCACCGCGGCGCGTTGTTGCGCGGCCGGCAAGGTGGCCAAGCGCTCGGCGATGCGGCGGGCGGCGAGGGCGGGCGAGAGCGACTGCCAGTCGGCGAAGGTCATCGGGACAAGGTCACATCGTCGAGCGTCGGTGGCAATCCCACGCGAATGTTTCTCGCCCCCATGGGCGGGCGATGCATCGTGGCGAACGTGCGAAACCTCCTGTCATTGCTCGTCCTTAAGAGTGCCCTGCTCGGTGGAATCATCGGCTTGGGCGGATGCCGTCCGGCGTCTGAGGTGGCTCCTGTTCTGCGTCCGGTGGTCTTTCAAAGTGACTGGTTTCCCCAAGCGGAGCACGGCGGATTCTACCAAGCCTTAGCGAAAGGTTATTACGAAGAAGCGGGACTGGCGGTCGAGATTCGCTCGGGCGGACCGGGTGCCGGGATCCTCCTCAAAGTCGCCAAAGGGATCGCGGATTTTGGGATGAGCCGGGGTGATGACACGATCCTCGCCGTGAGCCGCGGGCTGCCCTTGGTGATGGTGGGGGCGACGTTGCAACACGATCCCCAGGCGCTCCTCGTCCACGCCAGCAGCCCGGTGCAATCGTTTGCCGACCTCGACGGACACACGGTGACTGCCGCGCTGGGGATGACTTGGATTCCCTATATTCAGAAGAAATACGGGATCACCTTCGGGCTGGTCCCGACGAGTTATGGGCTAGCGAGTTTTCTCGCCGACAAGACTGTGATTCAACAGTGCTTCCTGACGAGTGAACCATTTTTCACGAGCCAGCGCGGTGTGGCGGTGCGCACGCTCCCGCTGACCGAGACGGGCTATGATGTCTATCATGCGATCATCACGACGCGCGCAATGGTGCGAACAGATCCGGACGTCGTGCGAGCGTTTGTGGCCGCCTCGATCCGCGGTTGGCAGGACTATTTGGAAGGGGATCCCACTCCCGCGCACGAATTGATCATGTCTCGCAACGCCGATATGACCCTCGCCCAACTTGCCTACTCTCGGCGAGCGCTCCTCGAGCATCATCTGGCGACGGGGTTTCCAGCGAGAGGCGAACGGGTGGGGCAGTTGAAGCTGGAGCGGGTCCAACACGAGATCAATGTCTTGCGCGAGTTCAACGTGCTCGAGAAACCACTGCGTGCGATCGATGTCGCGACCGAGGAATTTCTGCCGCCCTCGACGCAGAAGTAGGCCTGCGGACCCATTTAGAAAATCCGCTTTGCGTCGCGGCCGTTTTGCGTTCCCCATGCCAGCATGAATCCTGAAGCAAAACTCGCTGAGCTTGGTCTGACCCTTCCGACGCCGCCTCCCGCTGCCGGGAGTTACGTCGCCACCGTGCGCACCGGCAATCTCCTCTATTGCTCCGGCACGATCTGCATGATCGACGGCAAGATGACTCACACCGGACAGGTGGGCAAAGAGCAGACGGTGGAATCGGGGGCCAAAGCGGCGGAGATCTGCGCGCTGAACACCTTGGCCAATATCAAGGCCGCGGTGGGTTCGCTCGATCAAGTCGCGCGGATCGTCTTCGTGAGTGGATTCGTCAACGCCGTCGACGGATTCGAAGACAGCCCCGCCGTGATCAATGGGGCGAGTAATCTCTTCAACGCCGTCTTTGGCGAGGCGGGCAAGCACACCCGGGCGGCCGTGGCTACCAACGGACTACCCAAAGGCACGACAGCGGAGATTCAAGTCGTCGTTGAATTGAAGGCGTGATTTCGAGCAGGTTTTAAGCACGAATTCACACAGATACTAAACGGTGCGATGTCGGATGAATTCAGGGAATCGTGATCGGGTAGCGAGTTCTGCTCAGTCATGGATTCTCAGAGATTCGTGTTTATTCGTGCCCATTCGTGGTTACCTTGGATTTCTACTTCTTCATCCCATGAAAAAATCCCTGCTTCTCTTCGCTTTGGTGTGTTCCTTTGTCATCGTTCGGGCGGAGACTTACCGCATCGCGGTTGTGCCCAAGGGCACCTCGCACGAATTTTGGAAATCGATTCACGCGGGGGCCGTGAAGGCTTCGCGCGAACTCGCGGCCGAGGGGTTGCAAGTCGAGGTGATTTGGAAGGGACCGCTGAGGGAGGATGATCGGGAGCAGCAGGTGCAAGTGGTCGAGAATTTTATTGCGCGCCGAGTCAGCGGGATCGTGTTAGCGCCACTCGATGCACGGGCGCTCGTGGCCCCGGCGGAGACGGCGATGCGGGCTGGAATCCCCGTGGTCATCATCGACTCGGGCCTCAACTCGTCGAAGCCGATCAGCACGGTCTCGACCGACAACTACAAAGGCGGCGTGCTGGGCGCGCGACGTCTGGCTCTGCTTCTCGGCGGGAAGGGGAAGGTCATCTTGCTGCGAGTCCTCGCTGGCTCGACCAGCACGGAACAGCGGGAAGCGGGATTTCTTGAGACGATTGACCAAGAATTTCCGGGAATTGAAATCATCTCAAGTGACCAACACGCGGGAGCGACCCGCGACACCGCTTACCGGGCGGCGCAGAATCTTTTGAACCGCTTCGGGCGGGATCTCGATGGGGTGTTTGCTCCCAATGAATCGTCGGCGACCGGCATGTTGCTCGCACTTCGGGATGCCGGGCTCGCGGCCGGAAAAGTGAAGTTCGTCGGCTTCGACACCGGCACTCAAACCATCGCTGCACTGAAGAGCGGCGACATGCAGGGCCTCGTCGTGCAAAATCCGTTTAAGATGGGCTACCTCGGGGTATTGACGGTGATGGCTCACCTTCGCGGTCAAGACGTCGCAAAGGAGATTGATACCGGCTGTGAACTCGTGACACCTGAGAATATCGGCGATTCCGCCATGGCCGATTTGCTGACGCCGCCTCTCGCCAAGTATTTGGACTAAGGGTGGATTGTTCGCTGTGCTCAGAATGACAAATTTTTCGCAACCTCCAACCGCCCGCCTCAAGCTCACCGGCATCAGCAAAGCCTTTGGAGCGACCCAAGCGCTGGAGGGAGTGTCCTTGGCCGTGGGCGCGGGAGAAGTGCATGCGCTGATTGGCGAGAATGGAGCGGGGAAGAGCACGTTGATGAAGACGCTCAGTGGAGTCATCCAGCCAGATGCTGGAACGATGGAACTGGAAGGGATCGGGTATCGCCCGGTCGACACCTTGGAGGCTCGCCGTCATGGCGTGGCGATGATCTATCAGGAGCTGAGTCTGGCCCCCCACCTAAGCGTGTGGGAGAATATTGTGTTGGGGGATGAACCGCACCGCGCTGGATGGCTCAACCGGAAGGCGGCTCAGGAACAGGCCCGCCAAGTCCTCGCCCGATTGGCGCACGATCATCTCGACGTCGACCGCCCAGTGGGGACGTTTTCGCTTGCGGAGCAGCAAATCATCGAGATCGCTCGCGCGCTGCTCATGAATCCGCGCGTGTTGATCATGGACGAGCCGACGAGTAGCCTGACCAAGAAGGATACCGAGCGTCTGTTCGGGGTGATTCGCCAGCTGCAGGGGCAGGGCGTGAGCATCATCTACATCAGTCATTTCCTCGAAGAAGTGCGGCAGGTGGCCGACCAATTCACTGTGATCAAGGATGGGCAGACGGTTGGCACCGGGAGGATCGAGTCCACCAGCCTCGATGAGATTGTGCGCTTGATGGTCGGGCGAGAAGTGACCGAGCTTTATCCACGGCGAACGGCGCAGGTAGGCGCGGAGGTTTTTGCGCTCGGTGGGGGTTTGCAAGTGCGCGCGGGCGAGATTCTGGGCATCGGAGGATTGATTGGCGCGGGGCGGACGGAACTGTTGCGCAATGCGTTTGGTTTGGCGCGGGGTAGCCGCTCGAGTCCGGCGAAACGCTGGGCGGAGGGCGTGGGTTTCTTGAGCGAAGACCGCAAAGAAGAAGGGCTGATGCTACCACTGCGAATTTCGGAGAACGTCGCGTTGCCCAAGTATCGCCAGCTGTCCCGCTGGGGCTGGCTGAGGACAGGACAGGTAGCCGACGCGGCGCGGAGGTGGATCGGTGACCTCGGCATCAAAGCTCGCGATGGGAATCAACCGGTGGGCGAATTGTCTGGGGGCAATCAGCAGAAGGTGGCGCTGGCGCGATTGCTCGAGCATCCGGCGAAGATATTCTTGCTGGATGAGCCGACGCGGGGAATCGACGTCGGGAGCAAGGCGCAGATCTATGAGCTGATCGCTGATCTCGCGTCGAAAGGCCGCTCGGTGGTGTTGGTGAGTTCGTATCTTCCGGAGCTCTTTGGACTCTGCGATCGCATCGCCGTGATGAGTCGGGGCGAGGTGGTGGCCTGTCGACCGACGGCGGAGTGGACCGAGCAAACTTTAATGAGCGCGGCGATCGGCACGGCGGTCGCCTGAGTTGTTGACCGCAGAATTTTAACCATGCCAACGATGAAGACAGAGAGAATTCACAGACGAAAATTTTCCCCATGGATTATCCGCGTCAATCCATGGGATCCGCGGGAACAGGTATTTCTATGAAAAAGCTAATCGCCCAATTCGGTCCCTTTTTCGGACTCCTGCTCGTGGTCGGGCTGTTCTCTATCGATCGTGAAGTGCGGGAGTTCTTTCTGAGCTACGCCAACTTCAAGATCGTGTTGACACAAACGGTGATCGTGGCGATCGGCGCCTTGGGGATGACATTGATTATCATCAGTGGAGGGATCGATCTCAGCGTAGGCTCGGTGATCGCGTTCACGAGTGTCGTCGGCGCGCTCCTGATCCAACACGCTTGGCCGGCGTGGGCGGTGGTCTTGGCGGTGATCGCTGCGGGAGGGGCGGTCGGATTACTCAACGGCGCGGCGATCGCGGGTTTGCGCATGACTCCCTTCATCATCACCCTCGGCACCTTGGGCATCGCGCGGGGGGCGGCGAAGTGGATGGCGAACAATGAAACGGTGAATTATGATACGTCGCCCATCAATCAGTGGATGACGACCGCCAACCCTTTTGATCGCTCACTCCCACCCGGCGCGTGGGTGGCGCTCGGGCTCGCCGTGGTGACGGCGGTGATGCTTCGACGCACGGTGTTTGGGCGGCATATCTTTGCGATCGGCTCAAATGAAGCGACGGCGCGCTTGTGCGGGGTCGCCACGGTGCGCAACAAAATCTACATCTACGTGCTCGCGGGGTGTTTCTTCGGCTTGGCCGGTTTGATGCAGCTCTCCCGCTTGCGGCAGGGCGACCCGACGGTGGCCGTCGGCGTGGAGCTCGACATCATCGCCGCCGTGATCATCGGTGGCGCGAGTCTCCACGGCGGTGTCGGCACGATCTTGGGTTCAATGATCGGTGCCCTGATCATGGCGACTCTCCGCAACGGCTCTCAGCAGATGGGCTGGCCGACCTACTTTCAGGAGATCATTATTGGCGTGGTGATCATCGCCGCAGTGTTTCTCGATCGCCTTCGCCAGACGCGGACTGATTGAGCGATGTTCGGCGATCAGAAGTGCGGGAGGGGAACCCACTCGGCCCACCGGAATCACAAGGTCTTGGTCAGCACTTTGGCGTTGCGGCCGTTGTCGGCGTAAATCTTGAGACGATCGGGCGGGAGCACGGATTTGTCGGCTTCGGTGAAAGCGCACACCTTGGTGAAGAAGCCGAACCGCTGGGTGGACACGGCAATGATCTCCTTTGCGCCCAGTTCCTTCGCCCGGAGGCAGCCATACTCGACCATCTTTTTGCCGATGCCCCGATTGTGGTAGAAGGGCAGGACGTAGAGTGATCCGATTTCAGCCAAGGTGGAGTCGCCCGGATATATAATTAGCCGGACGCAGGCGATGATGTTCTCGTCGATTTCGAACACGTAGAATTGATCAATGTTCTTCTCGATCGACTGAAGCGTGCGGTGGAGGAGCTCCTCGCGTTTCACGGCGGCGCGGGTCAGGCTGTGGATCATCCGCACATCGCGACGAGTCGCCTTGCGGATCTGCTGGTAATCATTGCCGTAGATGAGGGTGCCGACGCCCTCGTTGGAAAAAATCTCGTTGAGCAAGCCGTCGAGGATACGTCCGTCGACGAGGTGAACCCGCGGAGTGCCGCTGTCGATCGCACGCACGGCGTTGACGGCCTTAGAGTGACCGAGGGCGGCGATCTGGTCGGGAGCCTCGGCAAGCTGCTTGCGCAAAACCTCAACGGCGATCTGCGGCCGGACTTCTCCGTTGATCTCGAGGCCTAGTTGCGGCGTGAGATAGATGATCTTGGTGGCGCTCAGGGCTTCGGCGAGCTCGGCCGCGAGGAGGTCGGAATTGACCCGCAGCGACTTGCCATCGGCACCAAAGGCCAACGGTGAAACGACGGGGATGACTTGCTCGTTGATCAGGCTGCTGAGGAAATCCTTGTCGATCCGATCGACGCGTCCGGTCAATTGTTGATCGACCCCTTTCAGAATGCCAGTCGGGAGGGCACGCACCGAGTTAGTGATGACCCCCTTGAGATTGTTTTGCGCGAGTCCTTCGAGGACCAAATGGGAAACCCGTGAGGAGGCGCGGATCGCAAGATCGAGAGTGGCCGCGTCGGTCACGCCGGTGCCATCGACATCGCTGATGGGGACGCCGCGCAGATCGGAAAGCTCCTTGATCTGGAGCCCGATGCCGTGCACGAGCACCACTTTGATGTGGAGGCTCCGCAGGACCGCGATGTCGACGAGCAAGTTGCTGAAATTGTCGTCAGCGACGATCGAGCCGTCGAGCGCGATGACAAAGATCTGACCTTGGAATCTGGGCACATACTTCAAGATCCCCCGGAGGTCGGTGGGCTTGATGGTGGTCGCGAGGGCCGGAGTGGCCGCCGCGCTCGCTGGCTGGCTGGTGCCTTCAGTCATGAACGTCGGCGCTGTTTTTTGCGGAGGAATCGGGCCGCGTCAATGCACTTGCAACGTCCAACCAAGGGAGGATTTGGCTCCGGCGAGGACCACTTGATAGCGACCGGGCTTGAGGGCTCCCCCGGGAATCACTAGGCGCACTGCCTGGGTGAGGTCGCGGGCGAGGAGTTCGCCTTTGAGTCCGGCAAACTCCGGCACGATGATGATCGACTCTTGGCGCAAGTAGAGATGGGCGTCGCTGAGCTGTTGGCGTTGGTGGCTGAGGGAGCAGGTGAAGAGGATCGGGTAGGCGAGCAGCGCGCTGGTCTCTCCGGCGGCTTCGACCTTGAGGATAGTCTCGGGCAGTTGCGGGGGATCGAAGAGGCTCTCGCGGAGCGTGGGGGGGAGGCCCCCGGGGGCGGCGCCAACGGTGGTTAGTTGGGCGATCGGCGGAGGATGGGTCGGCTGGTCGGCCGTGAGGGTAATGCGTTGGTAGCCGGTCGTAAGCAGATTGTGCGTTTGCCCGCGCTCCTTAAGGTCATTGAACGGCTCGTAGGCCTTGTTGGGCTTGCGATATTTCAACGTCACATAGGTGTAGCCGCCCATGAAGAGGATGATCACGATGATGATCCATTTCATTGACCAAGCTTCTTTGGGCGGTCCGGGAAGTGTAGGCATGGAAGGAGCCGAATAACGGGCTTCGGGCCAGATGCGCAAATAAAATTGCTCCTACCCTCTGGGGGTGTTTCGTTCCCAGACTCCATGAAACTCTGGTCGCAGTATTTTGTCCCGACACTGAAGGAAAGCCCGGCTGACGCCGAGATCGCTTCACACAAGCTGCTTTTGCGGGCCGGTCTCGTGCGCAAACTCGGCGGAGGTCTCTACACTTATCTGCCGCTCGGGCTGCGGGTCATGCAGAAGATCACGCAGATCTGCCGCGAGGAAATCGACCGCGCTGGGGGCATCGAGATGTGGATGCCGCATCTGCATCCGGTGGAGAACTGGGAGCAGGGACCGCGGTGGAGCGCGACCCGCGAGATCATGTTCCGGGCGGACAGCGCCGGTGACGGGCAGCGTCTGTCGAAGGAACCGGAGTTCGTGCTTGGGCCGACTCACGAGGAAGTCATCACGCCGCTCATCAGAAACGAGATCACGAGCTATCGGGATCTGCCGAAGAATTTCTATCAGATTGCCACCAAGTTTCGGAACGAGATCCGGCCACGCTACGGACTCATGCGCGCCAAGGAGTTCGTGATGATGGATGCCTACTCGTTCGATGCAGACGATGCGGGAGCGGTTAAGAGCTACCAAGCGATGAAAGGGGCCTACGAGGCGTTCTTCAAACGACTCGGCGTGCTTTCGATCGCAGTGGAAGCCGACACCGGAGTGATGGGCGGCAACTACTCCCACGAATTCATGGTGCCAGCGGAGATCGGCGACGATGACATCATTTACTGTGAAGCCAGCGGGTATGCCGCCAATCGTGAGAAGGCGAACAGCGGTCTGGTTCCGAAGAATCTGGCCGACGCAGCGCCGACAGGTGACCGCGAAGAATTTGCCACCCCGGGAGCGACCACGATCAACGCGCTGTCCAAAGAGCCTTACAACGTCGCGCCCGACGCCCAGTTCAAGACCCTCGTTTACCACGGCGACGGCAAACCGTTTCTGATCATCCTGCGCGGCAACGATGAGCTAGAGGAAGCCAAGCTCGGCAGCCTCGGCTTCGGGGGCGTGCGTCCAGCGACTCCCGAGGAAATCATCGCGATCATGGGAGCGAAGCCCGGTAGTCTCGGGGCGATCAACGGCACGATCAAGGACGCCTCGGCGCTCGCCGGAGTGTTTGCGGATCACGCGATTCGCTTGATTGGCAACGGAGTCACCGGGGCCAATCAGGACGGGGTGCATGTGCGGCACGTCAACGTGAAGCGCGATTTAGCCGTGACTCAGTTTGGTGATTTCCGCCGCGTGCACGCGGGCGAGCCCTGTCCGCTTTCTGGCCAACCGCTGCAGAGCCGCCGCGGCATCGAAGTGGGGCACGTCTTTGTGCTCGGCACGAAATACGCGGAGAAATTTAACGCGGTTTACACCGACGATCAGAAGCAATCCAAGCCGATGGTGATGGGCTGTTACGGCATCGGCATCAGCCGGACGATGCAGGCGATTATTGAACAAGGTCACGATGCCAACGGCATTGTCTGGCCGTGGAATGCGGCGCCATTTCAAGTGCTGGTCACGCTGCTCGATCCGAAGGATGAAGCGGCGCTCGAGGTCGCGATGACTCTGGCTCGCACGGCGGAAGCGGCCGGGGCCGATGTGCTCGTCGACGACCGTGATGAGCGCCCGGGAGTAAAATTTAAGGATGCCGACCTGATTGGAATTCCTCTTCGGATGACGGTGGGCGGTCGCGGCTTGAAGGAAGGCGTGGTGGAGATGAAATGGCGCACGGAGATGGATGCGCGGAAGGTTCCCCTTGCGGAAGTGGATAGGATTCTGACGGCCGCCGTCCGGGCAGCCGCTGCAAAGGCATGAGTTTGATCCAAGCGAAAACAGAGGTGTGCCCGGAGCCGCAGACTTCGACCGCGGTGGCGTTCGATGTGCGGTGGCACGTTGTCGTGCTCAACGATCCGGTGAACCTGATGTCCTACGTCGTCATGGTGTTTCGCAAGGTCTTTGGTTTTCCAGAAGTGAGGGCCCGCAAGCACATGCTGGAGGTCCACGAGGACGGTCGATCGATCGTCTGGACCGGCGAACGAGAGCAAGCGGAGGCGTATGCGCACACCTTGCAGCAATGGCATTTGATGACGATTGTGGTGGCCGATGAAGCGTATTGAGGTCAAATTGAGCATCCCCGTCGTGGCCCCCTTGCTCGATGTAATCCGAGCGATGGCCGAGAGCCTGAAAGGGTCGCTCGCGTCGACGGTCGACGTGGAGTCGATCGACGAGGATCTGCGCGGAGCTTGGATTGACGATCTGCTGGCAGCGCAGAATCGTGATTTGGACGTGCTGCTCGCGCTGTTCGATGAAGATTTCTTTCGGGAAGGCGCGATTCTTCTCGATGAGGAGAATGCTGAGGTGATCACACGGGCGTGTGCGGCCGTGCGGTTGCGCCTGCGGTCGTCCCAATTGAGCGGGATTGACGACCGGGTGATGGAGCAGGGGAACCCAGCGTTGGACGACCTGCCGGAATCGTCACGAAAGGCGTTAATGTGCTACGTTTTTCTCGCCACGATGCAGGAGCTGATCATCCAGCACCTAGAATTAGGTGACCCAGATTAGCGATTCGGATTTGACGAGGCGACGGGAGGACTTATCCTCCGAGGATAACACCCTGCAGTGTTCGAGGTGCTTTCATTTAACAGCTCTTCGCCTTTGACAAATTAAGGGAACCAAGACCGTCGCGGAAGCTGCTAGGCCGTAAATCGGAAAGCAAACGCTGCGGAGGAGGTGCCCACCTATCCATAAAAAGGACCAGGGCCTTTGGGCGCACGGCACAGGCGGGGTGTTATTTCTTTTTTCATGAATCCACACGAACTCAATACGCTCCACATTCTTCATGTGGTCTCGGTGATCGGATTAGTTGGCGCGACGTTTTACGCGTGCGCCGGTGCTCCGGTGACGCGGAAGAAGACGCTCATGTGGGGTGGGATCGCCAGCTTGCTCGTGGTGTTGACGGGCGTGCGCATGTGGCAGGCCCTTTATGATTTTTCCGGCGGCTGGGCTCTGGTCAAGGTCGTTTGCTGGCTCGGTCTGTCGGCCTTCATGGGACTCGCTTACCGCCGGCGTGAACACGCGGCTCGCTGGATCTATCTGACCATCGCCTTGACCACGATTGCTCTGGTCATGGTCTACGTCCGGCCGTTCTGACGGCCACGATCATGGCCGGTTCAATCTGCGGAGCCTGGATCGACGCGGAAGGCCGGGCGCATGTCGCCCGGGCGCAACCCGACGGGCGTCGCGTCGAAGAGTTGGCCGACTTTCGACCCTTTGCGTGGTTGCGAGAGAATCCGTTGGACGAAGCGATCAGCGAAATTGAGATCGAAGCGTTGAAGGGGAATGGCCCGTTTGCCTACCTGGCGCACGCGGGATCATTGGCAAGTTTCAAGGGGTTTACCCAAGTCGCGCGCGAAGCGGGAGGAGTGGATATCCTGCGACCGTTGGAAGCGCAGTTTCTCCTGCAAAAACGCGAACGGTTGTTTGCGGATCTGACCTTCGCGCAATTGCGGAGATGCCAATTGGATATCGAAACCTCATCGACTGATGGTGCTTTCAGCGATGCGCGGAAGCCCGGTGATCGGGTCTTGGCCATCGGTCTGCGGCAAGCGGGAAGGAACCGGTTGCTGGTGCTCGTGGAGGAGACAGATGAGGCCGAGAAGCAACTGTTGGCCGATCTGAACACGGCCATCGCCGAACTCGATCCCGACGTGATTGAGGGGCATAACATCTTTAAGTTTGATTGGGAATTTCTCCGGCTGCGTTGCCGCCGGCACCGGGTGCCTTGTGCTTGGGGACGGTTTGGGCAGACGGCGACGTTTCGCAACAGTCGGCTCAAAGTGGCCGAGCGGTGGATTGATTTCCCGCGGTGCGATCTCGCCGGGCGGGCGGTCGTCGACACCTACCTGATGGTCCAGTTGTTTGATATCACGACACGGGAGTTGAGTTCGTATGGGCTGAAGGACGTCGCGGTGTATTTTGGGATCACTGACGAGGATAGCGCCGAGCGCACTTACATTGAGGGGAGCAAGATTGCCGACTGTTATCGCAGCGATCGCCCGAGGTTTTGCGCTTACTTGGAGGATGACCTGCGAGAGACCGAAGGGGTGGCCAATTTGCTGCTACCGACTTATGTGGAGCAGGTGCGGGCTTTCCCGCTGACGTTACAAGAGGCGTGCTTGCGCGGCACTTCGACCAAGGTCGATCTGCTTTTTCTCGAAGAGTATTACCATGCCCGCCAAGCCGTCGCGGAGCCGAGGGAAATGGCCTCGTTTGAGGGCGGCTACACCAAAAGCTTTGAGGAAGGAGTCTTTAAGCACGTGCTGCATTTCGACGTGGCGTCGCTCTACCCGAGCCTGTTGATGGCGATTGGGCGCAATCCGCAGAGCGATAGCCTCGGGGTGTTCGTGCCGCTGTTGAAAAAGCTCCGGGACTACCGCCTGAAGTTCAAGATGCTCGCCCGCACTGCGGAGGACGCAGACTTGCGGGCGGAATACGCGGCGCGCCAAGCGGCGTTTAAGATTTTGATCAACTCGTTTTACGGTTACCTCGGTTTTAGCGGAGCCCGTTTTGGCGATGGCGAACTCGCGGCCGAAGTCACGCGGCGGGGGCGAGAGTTGTTGCAGGCGCTGATCGATGAATTTGTTCGCTTAGGTTGCGTGGTCTTGGAAGCGGATACGGACGGAATTTATCTTTCGTCGCCTGATCACTTCGCTGCCCCCGATGGACTGTTGAAGTTGATGGCGGGCGTGCTACCCGAAGGGATCGAGCTCGAGTTCGACGGCAGCTATCAGGCGATGTTTTGCTACAAGGCGAAAAACTATGCGCTCTACGATGGAAGTAAGATCACGCTGCGGGGAAGCGCGTTGCGTTCGCGGGGGATCGAGCCGTATCTGAAGTCGCTCTCGGAGCATTTGATCAAGTTCCTGCTGGGAGTGGTTCCGGAGTCACCGGAGGAACGGTTGCGCGATTTGCGGGAGCGCATTGCGAATCAAACCGTGCCGGTGGCTCAGTTGGCCAAGAGCGAGATTTTAAGTCAGAATCCCGAAGTCTATGCGCGAAACATGGCGGCGGGCGGAAAGCCGCGCCGAGCCTCGGCGGAGGTGGCGTTGAAGATGACGCCCCAACCTAAGATGGGCGAACGGGTGAGTTTCTACATCTTGCTGAAAGAGAAAGGGCAGACGAGCGACTGGCAGCGGGCGCGCCCATTGGCCGACTACCATCCCTCGACCGCGCCCTACGATCCTCAGTATTATCTCAAGAAGCTCGACGATTGGGAGAAACGCTACGGAACGTTCCTCGACCTAAAACCGATCGGCGACGTGCAAGGCGAGTTGCTCTAGACGGACGCGCACTACGCGGCGACGCTCAACTCCAAGCAAGATTATGGCGGGAGATCGGGAGCGAGCGGATCCGTAGGCCGGTGGCGGCAAAAATCCCGTTGCACACGGCCGGGGCGAGAGGCGGCAGAGCGGGTTCGCCGAGACCGGTGGGCGGGTTGTCGCTCTCGATGAATTCCACGTGCACCGACGGGGTGTCGCTGATGCGCAGCAGAGGATAATCATCAAAATTCCCCTGCACGGTGCGTCCCCGCTCGATGGTGATCTCTTGGAGCCAAGCGGCGCTCAAGCCGTCGATGATGCCACCTTGGACCTGGGTCTCGGCGCCGCTTCGGTTGATGATCGGACCGACATCGCCGCAGGCCCAAACATCGTGAATTTTTAGACGGCCGCTCGGCGTCACGCTGACTTCAGCGATCTCGGCAAAATACCCGGCGTGGCTGTAATAGAAGGCAAAGCCCTGACCACGACCGCGGGGCAAAGATTTACCCCAACCAGCATTGGCGGCGACCCGCTGGATGACACCTTTCATCCGCGTGACGCTGTAGGCATCACCGCGACCGCCGGCAGGTGGAAGCTCGCGATCCTCGCCGAGTAATTTGAGGGCAAATTTCACGGAGTCGGTTCCCGCCGCATGCGCCATCTCGTCTTGAAAAGATTGGAGCACATAAGCCATGGCGTTGCTACCGGGGGCGCGGAGGGGACCGGTCGGAACGTTCGTCTCGATGAGGGACTGTTCGAGTCGGAAGTCAGGAATGAAACGCGCCGGAAGATCAAGCGTGCTCATGCGGGCGGACGAGGCGGGTTCGGTGGTCCCGCGATAACCGAAGCTGACGAAGTGGTCTTTCCATGCGGTCAGATTGCCGTGGTCATCGACGGCGGCTTTGAAAAAGTGATAGCCGGCCGGTCGGTAGAAATCGTGCCGCATATCGTCTTCGCGCGACCACGTGAGTTTGACGGCCACCCCAGCGCGGCGAGCGATGGCGACGGCTTCGACGATGTAGTCGTTGCGAAGGCGGCGTCCGAATCCTCCGCCGATTCGGGTGACGTGCACGGTGATATTTTCGGTGGGCAGGCCGAAAGTTTTGGCGACGAGAGCTTGTCCACCGCCGGGCGTCTGCGTGGGAGCCCAAATTTCAACTTTATCGCCGACGACAGCCGCGGTGCAGTTCTGGGGCTCGAGGGTAGCGTGGGCGAGAAAGGGATAGGCGTAGTCGGCTTCGACAACCTTGGCGGCTCGCGCAAACGCGGCCTCCACGTCGCCATCTTCGCGCAACACGGTGCCGGTCTGGCGCCCGAGCTCGCGAGCGGTCGCGTGATACTTCTCGGAGCTGTGGTCAGCATAGCGACCTTCATCCCAAGTGACCTGTAGCTGGCGTTGCGCGGACAAGGCGGCCCACGTGGAGCTCCCGAGGATGGCGACGCCGGAAACCAGTTCTTGGGGGATGTCGCCGCCTTCGATGACAAAGGCATCCCGCACGCCCGGGAGAGTTTTGATCTGGGCGAGATTAGCTGAGACGACTCGCCCACCATAGACTGGGCACTTTTCAAAAACGGCATAGGACATGCCGGGGACTCGCTGATCGATGCCGAAGAGGGAGCGGCCCGTGACGATGGCGAGGTTATCCACCCCGCCGACCCGTTGGCCGAGAATCTTGAAATTGGTGGGGTCCTTGAGCTTCACTTCATCGTCGGAGGGCACCGGGAGGAGGGCAGCCTTCGAAGCGAGTTTTCCGTAGGATTGGGCGCGACCTGTCGGGCGATGGAAGACCGAGCCGTGTTCCGCGTAGCAATCGTCGACGGGCACGTCCCAATCGGCGGCGGCCGCGGCGATCAGCATGGTGCGAGCGACGGCGCCGGCTTTGCGCATCCGATCGTAATTCTGAGCGATCGAGAGACTGCCGCCCGCGAACTGAGGACCAAAAGAAGTCTCATCAAGATCGGCTTGTTCGACCGTGATTCGATCAAAATCGACTTCGAGTTCCTCGGCGATGATCATCGGCAGAGACGTTTTGATCCCCTGTCCAATCTCCGGGTTCTTCGAAACGAGGGTGACTTTGCCGTCGGGGGTGATGCGGATGAAGGCGTTGGGCGTGAAGACGCGGTCGGTATCGTCGATGGCTCCGCTCGGCTGGGCGAAGGCTCCGCTGCTGCCAGTGAAACCGAAAGCGAGGGCGAAGCCGCCGCCCGCCATCGCGGAAACGCGAATGAATTCACGGCGAGTCACGTCGGGTGGATTCACGCGAGCCCTCCGTTAGTGGCGGCGGTTTTCACGGCCGCCCGAATTCGTAGATACGTGCCGCAGCGGCAGAGGTTGCCCGCGAGGGCCGAATCGATCTCATCGTCGCTGGGATGCGGATTGTTTTGGAGCAGGGCCGCCGCAGTCATGATCTGGCCGGCCTGACAGTAACCGCACTGCGGGACGTCGTGTTCAATCCAAGCCTGTTGCAGCGGGTGGGATCCGTCGGAAGAAAGACCCTCAATGGTGGTGATCTTCAAGCCCGCGGCCGTTTTGACGGGAAGCTGGCACGACCGAAGAGGAGTGCCGTCGACATGGATGGTGCAGGCGCCGCATTGGCCGATGCCGCAGCCAAATTTGGTGCCGACAAGACCGAGTTGGTCGCGGAGAATCCAGAGCAAGGGCGTGTCCGCCGGGGCATCGACTGGAAGAGACTGCCCGTTAATTTGCAATTGATAGGAAGGCATCGGGGGCGAGGGGCCCCTGAGATTGCACCTCCATGCGGTAAGGTCAAATCCGGACCTCGGCGGACGAAAGGGAATCGGTTCGGTGCGCCGAGTCGTTACTTTCCAGTGCGGGCCACGACCCAATCGATCACCGCCTCGTCGTTGTCGAGATGGCGCCAGACGAGATTGAGGAATTCAGAGGGGAGGATGTCGTGTTCTTTGAAGAATCGTCGGTCACCCCCGCACGGATACATGAGCGAAGCGGGAAGTTCACCTCGCAATTTGGCTTTAGTTTTGGGCAGGATGCGGGGAAGCCAGTCAATGCCACGAACGGAGTCCGACTTGGTCGGCATCGTCGCTTCGTCGAGCACCGTGGAGGATGGGTTTCCGCACTGCACGTTGAGAAAATAATCCCGCCGCACTAACTCGATGCCCAGCGCACTTTCGAACCCGGGCTCGCCGGAGTTCTGGTCGTCCTCGGCGTAGTCATAAAGGTGCTGCGCCGTGAGGCCGTTAGCGGAAAGATAGGCGAGATCCGCTTCGCCGAAATAGGTGTCGGCGCCCCGTTGGCCACCGGTGTAAAGCGCGACGGCGCGGTCGTAAAGGGAACGAAAACGGGAAGGGAACTCGTAATGACTCATGGTGGTTGGGTGCCACCAAATCAGCATGGACGCAAAACCAGAACGCAGGAATTTCGCAAATCTGCCCGCAAAGCATGCCGAAGATGCCTGCCGCCGATCAATCCGCCGGTTGAAAGTCGATGGTGCGTTTGAAGCGATCGACCCTCTCGACCACGACCTTGAGCCGAGCGTTAAGCTCGTAACGTTTCTTCCGACGTCGACCGACGAGGGCGGTGCCGTCGTCAGCGAGATTGTAATGATCGTCGCGCAGGACCGACGCGGGGACCATGCCGAACGTCATCGACTCGACCAGCTCGATAAAGAAACCCATGGGCCGGACATCGGTGATGATCGCGTCGAAAATAGTCTTGGTCTTCTTCTGCAGCTCGCGATCGAAGTATTCGAGGAGCTTGATTTTGACGGAATCCCGCTCGGCTTCCTGGCTGTTGACCTCGGTGAGCGAAAGGTGTTCGGCCAAACTCTCGACGCGGGCCACGTTGTAACCCGATTGCTTGTCGGGATGGGCGGGATAACCAGCATGCTTGATCAGATAATTATCGAACACCCGATGGACCACGAGATCGGCGTAGCGTCGAATCGGTGACGTGAAATGCGTGTAGTCTTTCTTGCTCAGACCGTAGTGGCCATCCGGCGAGGCGCGGTAGCAAGCTTTGCGGAGACTGCGGAGGAACTGCGTGCGCAGCGTGTAGCCCTGCGGATGGTCCTTCAGGATGCGGAGGAGCTGGAGAACTTCGGGGCGCTTGGTAAGATCGCCGACGCGAATCTCATAAGTGCTGAGCAGCTGACGGAGCTCCGCGAGTTTCTCGACGTCGGGTTCGTCGTGAACCCGGTAGAGCGACGGGAGACGATGCGCGCGAGTGACGTGCGCGACCGCTTCGTTAGCCGCGAGCATGAACTCTTCGATTAACTGGTGGCTCTCGTCATTTTCAATCTTCTCGAGGCGATCAGCGTAGCCGTCGGCATCGACGTAAATTTTCGTCTCTGGCATGTCGAGATCGAGGCTGCCTTTGCGCATGCGGTCTTTCCGCATCTTCGAGGCGATTGCCCAAAGTTGACGGATCCAAGTTTGCAGATCGGTGAGTTCGGCGTCGGAAATGCGATTGAGGGCGCGGCCGGTCGAACCGGTCTGATGTTTCGCAGGGAGCGGTAAGGCGCGGATCTTGGCGTGATCGTCCTCGAAGAGCAGGGCGTAGGCTTGTTTGTAGGTGAGACGTTTGCGACTGCGGATCACCGTATTGGCGAAACTCGTGTCGGTCAGACGCCCGTTCGGGCCGAAGGTTAAGAAGACGGCCTTGGTCAGGCGATTCTCCGCCTCCACGAGTGAGCAGAGTCCGTTGGAGAGTTTCTCGGGCAGCATCGGAATGACGGTGCCGACGAGGTAAGTGGAATTGCCGCGGCGTTGGCCTTCTAGGTCGAGGGCGGTGCCAGCCTTGACGTAGGACGACACGTCGGCGATGTGGATGCCGACGCGCACTTCGCCGTTGCCGAGTTGCTCAAGGGAAATCGCGTCGTCGAAATCTTTCGCGTCGTCCGGATCGATCGTGAGCGTGGGCACCTCGCGATAGTCGAGCCGGCCGACCATCTCGGAGGGGAGCACGCGATTGGGCAGCTTGGCGACTTCGCGCTGCACGGCTTCGGGAAAAGCAGGATCAAGTCCGTATTTCTCAAAAACGCCGCGCATCTCGGCCTGCGGTTCGTGGGTGCGCCCTAAACAAGAAACAACGTCGCCGGTGAGGGGGTCCTGCCGCCGCCGCCAGTCATGCAGCTTAACGACAACTTTGTCGCCGCCGGTTGGGGCGGGTTTTAGTTTGGAGCGCGCCGGATCCTTCACGATCACGTCGTGCACGAGCCGTGGGTCGTCCGCGACGACGATCCAGTTGCGTCCCGCCTTGCGGAGGTTGCCCACGATGGTGTCGCGCGCGCGTGCGATGACATTGACGATGCGGCCGGCGATCTCACCGGGGCGCCGCGTGCGCACGCCATGCAGGATGCGCACATTCACGCGGTCGCCGTGCAGAGCGACGTCGGTGGCGTCGGGGGAAATCTGAATCGACGGGCGTTCCGGCTCGCCCGGCGGGGTATCGTCACGGACGACGAAGGCGGAGCCACCAGCGCGGAACCGGATGTGGCCGGTGATCTCGGGGCTGAGCTTGGGCCGTGAGGTCTTGGGTGGAGTGCTTGTCGGAGGGTTTTTTGCCGGAATCTTGTTTGATGATCTTCCGGAAGAGAGTAGCCCGTTTTTGCTGCGGTTTAAGTTTCCAGCGGACACCAGCAAGCGCACCTCGTGTGCGAGCGAGGTATTTTCATTTTTGCGGAGTCCGAGGGCTCGGGCGATTTGAGGCTCTGTGGCGGGCCGATAATTGGCTTCCCGCAGATGAGCGAGAAGGCGATCTCGAAGTTTCATGTAAAGATATCCTCGCGGGGCGCTCAGGCCACGCTTTGGGATTGGATTGACGAAAAGCGGTTGGTAGAGGTGGTGCGATGAAAATCGTTCATGTTGCCAGTGAATTGTTTCCCTATGTGAAAACGGGGGGGCTCGCCGATGCGGTGGCCGCGCTGGCGGGAGCTCTCGCCGATGAGCAACATGAAGTCGCCGTGTTTATCCCGGGTTACCGAACCGTGCGAAAGAAACCGCAGGCGGCCGGGGCGGTCCGCAAGTTGAAGCTAAAGATTGAAATGGGCGACGAGTTCATGTCGGGGCACGTCGAAGTTTTTTCGCCGCGGCCCAAGGTTGAGATCTATTTAATCTGTCGGGATGAATTTTTTGATCGGGAGCATCCTTACGGAAACGGGGAGCGTGATTACGAGGACAATGCGGAGCGGTTTATCTTTTTTGCGAAGGCGGTCGTCGACACGTTGCGCCTGACCGAGTTGCAGGCGGATGTCGTTCATGCGCACGATTGGCAGGGTGCCTTGGTGCCGCTCCTCTTGCGCGTGGCCGAGCGGCGTCACGGTCTGACGCTGGCGATGAAAACCGTTTTCACGATTCACAACATCGCGTTTCAGGGATTGTTCCCGGCCCGGGCATTTCTGCGGACCAATCTTCCCGACGAACTCAACAACATCGACGGGTTGGAATATTACAACCAGATCAGTTTGATGAAGGCGGGCATTTTGTTTGCCGATCGCGTGACGACCGTGAGTCCGCGCTACGCGCAGGAAATTCAAACGGCGGAATTTGGCTGTGGGCTGGATGGCGTGGTGCAATCACGCACCGAGGACATTGTCGGTCTGCTCAACGGAATCGATACGGCGATCTGGAATCCTTCGATCGATGGGCTGTTGCCTGCCCGTTATTCGGTTTCCAATCTCAAAGGGAAAGAGCAGTGTCGGGAAGCGCTGTTGAAAGCCCACGGACTTGAGGAGAAATCCCGAGTTCCGGTGTTCGGCATGGTGTGCCGTTTAACTGAGCAAAAGGGCATCGACCTGTTGCTCGCCAACGCAGATTTCTTCCTTGAGAACGACTGTCGCTTGATCGTGTTGGGTAGCGGTGAGAGCCGCTATGAGGAAGCCTTGAAAGAACTCGTCGAACGTGCTCCCGAGAAAATCGCGCTGAGCGTGAAGCTGGATGAGGCGATGAGCCACCTGATCGAAGCGGGTTCTGATTTCTTTTTGATGCCCTCACTGTTTGAACCCTGCGGGTTGAACCAGATGTATTCTCAGGCTTATGGCACGGTGCCGTTGACCAGTAACATTGGCGGGTTGGCCGATACCGTGACCGATGCCGATGAGGATGGGGAGAATGGCACCGGTCTGACGTTCCCGGCGACAAACGATGGCGTGAGAGATGGTCTCCGCCGCGCGTGGGCCCTGTTTGCCGATCCCCAGCGCTACGCCGTCGTGCAACGGCGCGGGATGGAGAAGGATTTTGGCTGGAAGCAGGCGGCCGCGGGCTACGAGCAGCTCTATCACAATTCGCTATAACGCCTGTGTCCACCCCCCCCGCCTTACTCTGGGTCCGGCAGGATCTTCGCTTGCAGGATAATCCGGCGCTGATGGCGGCGCATCGATCGGGGCGCCCGGTCGTGCCGCTCTTTATTCACGATGATGCGGGCGAGCATCAGTGGGCGGCGGGGGGAGCCTCCCGATGGTGGCAGCAACGCTCGCTTCGGGCGTTCGATACATCGCTTCGCAAGCTCGGCTCGCGGTTGGTGAATAGGTCGGGCGACACGTTGGTGGAGCTGCAGCGCGTGGTGGCCGAGACTGGCGCCGGCGCGATTTTTTGGAACCGTCGCTATGAACCCGCAGTCGCGGCACGCGACCGTGGGCTGGAGAATCGATTTAGGGAGAGCGGGCTGGAGGTGGGGGTTTCCAACAGCGCGTTGTTGTTTGAGCCAGAGTCGATCGCGAACAAATCGGGGAAGCCGTTCCAAGTGTTCACCCCTTTCTGGCGGCACTGCTGGCAGCTTGAGGTCGCTAAACCTGAGAGGTTTGGCTCGCCACGATTGGTCGCGCCGGGACGTTGGCCTGTCGGGCTGGATTTGGACGAAATGGTGCGATCCACGGAGGCACGCTGGTCGCAAAAATTTGACCAAGTGTGGCAACCGGGTGAAGAGACCGCGTTGACGCGGTTGAAGGAATTCTCCCGGGACCAGGTAGCCGGTTATGCCGACCGGCGGGATGGGCCGAGTGTCGATGGCACGTCGAGGTTGTCGGCGGCATTGCATTTTGGGGAAGTGAGTCCGCGGCAGGTTTGGGAGGCGGTGCGAAAGGTAGGGGATGCAGCGGGAGTTTTTCCGGCGAATAACGGAACGCGGGTTTTTCTGAGCGAGCTGGGGTGGCGGGAGTTTGCGCACCACTTGCTCGTGCATTATCCCCACACGCCCGAGAAACCCTTACGCGAAAAATTTGCGGCTTTTCGGTGGGCGAGCGATCCGCAAGGAAATCGGCTGCGGGCGTGGCAGCAGGGGCTCACGGGGTATCCGGTGGTCGACGCGGGCATGCGGCAACTATGGGCGACGGGGTGGATGCACAATCGCGTGCGAATGGTCGCCGGATCTTTCTTGGTCAAGCACCTCCGGCTGCCGTGGATCCGAGGAGCCGAATGGTTTTGGGACACGCTGGTGGATGCGGATCTCGCGAACAACACGTTAGGCTGGCAGTGGACCGCGGGTTGTGGAGCTGATGCCGCTCCGTATTTTCGAATCTTTGCGCCGGTCGCCCAAGGTGAGCGGTTTGATGCTGAGGGCGACTATGTGCGCCGGTGGGTGCCAGAGCTGGCGGGGATGCCGGCGAAATTCATCCACCGACCATGGGAGGCGAGCGAAGGCGTGTTGGCGTCGGCGGGGGTGGAGTTGGGGAAGAATTATCCCCGACCGATTGTCGACCATGCGACGGCGAGAGCGGAAGCGCTGGCGGCCTTCCAACAATTGAAGGAGCGACCATGAAAATTGTGGTGACGGGTGCTTCCGGGTTTGTCGGGGGCGCGCTGGTGCCGTGGTTGCGAGAGCATGGCCATGAAGTGGTGCGATTGGTTCGGGCGCGCGCGCAAGCGCGCGACGAGATTTCGTGGGATCCGAAGACGGCTGACTTGGATCCGGCGAAACTGATAGGCGTGAATGCGATCGTGCATCTCGCGGGTGCGAACGTGGCCGCGGGTCGGTGGACCGATCGACGGAAGCGCGAGATTATGAGTAGCCGGGTAGACGGACTGCGGACGCTGACAGCGGCCATCCGGCGTGGTTCGCAACCACCGGAGGTATTGATCAGCGCGTCGGCCACGGGTTTTTATGGGGATCGCGGGGATGAAATCTTGGACGAATCGAGCGGGCCGGGAACCGGTTTCTTGGTGGAAGTCTGTCAGGCGTGGGAAGCAGGATTGGGCGATGCGCGAGCTCTCGGGATGCGCACGGCGTCGGTGCGTTTGGGTGTGGTGTTGGGCCCAGATGGAGGCGCGTTGGCGAAGATGGTGCCGGTGTTTCGGCTGGGCCTAGGCGGACGCTTGGGGAGCGGTCGCCAGTGGATGAGCTGGATCGCGATGGAGGACCTGCTGTCCGTTTTTCACCAAGCAGTGACTGATCGAGAGTTCGAGGGAGTGATCAATGCGGTCTCGCCCGATGCGGTGACCAACGCCGACTTTACGCGAAGCTTGGCTCGGGTGGTGCGGCGTCCCGCGGTGCTCCCGGTCCCCAGCTTCGTTCTGCGCGGGATATTCGGGCAAATGGCAGACGAAACGCTGCTGGCGAGCACGCGCGTGGTTCCCGGTCGATTGGAAGGATGGGGCTTCCGCTTCGCCCGCCCCGACCTCGCTGAAGCGCTGGCTCACGCTTTGGCGGACTTTGATCGCCCGTCAAAATAGGGCGAAGGCCCTACAAAAAGGGCTTTTCAAACGGGCGTCGAGTTGTAAGGTCTTTTCCTTTATGCAGAAAACATTCGTAATCTTTAAACCTGATTGCATGGAGCAAAAGCATGTCGGCGATGTGCTTAGCCGCTTTGAGGGCGCTGGTTTCACCGTGGTCGGCTGCAAGATGATGCGGCTGACTCCCGCGCTCCTGCGCGAGCATTATGCCCACGTGGCCGACAAGCCTTTCTATCCGGAAATCGAAGAGTTCATGAGCTCCCGTCCGGTGATTGTGATGGCGTTGCAAGGCGCCGACATCGTCGCCATCGTGCGCGATCTGCTCGGACCGACTGATTCCCGCAAGGCCGCCAAAGGCACGATTCGCGGAGATTTTGGCACGGAGATGATGAAAAATGTCGTGCACGCTTCGGACTCCGACGAGAACGCCCAAATCGAATTGGCGCGTTTCTTCAAAGCCGAAGAGATCTACGCGGTCTGATCGGAGGCGAGGAGAATTCCCCAGGCCGTCTGCGAAGGCGGCCTTTTTTGTGGGTGGGCACAAAAAAAGCGGGTCGGTAAGAACGCGCTTTTCCCTTAAAATTGGTGCCCTCACGGGGAATCGTTTTACCTAGCGTCATAGGAGGAGGAATTACGAGTTGTAACACTCTGTGCTTGATTGTTTGTGTGCACACCGCTAGGTGTTTGTGTGCATGAAGACGAAACGCACAGGAAAACGGTTCAAGATTCGTCGAGGATCGGTCACGACCTGCGTTTACCAGTTCAATCGCAAGCACCCCACAGCAGCAGACCCCGACGCAAAACGGGAGATTTTCACTGCAGCCTGGACGGTCGGTGGCGTGCGCTACACCCGACAGTTTTCCAGCTATGCAGCAGCACATGCCGAGGCCTCACTAAAAGCCGACCAGCTCGCAGCAGGGCGCATTGACGCCGCGGCGATTCTGACCGCCGAGGACGGTAACACACTGAAGGCAGCACGCCAAATTACAGGCGACACCCCATTGCTGGCCGCGCTCCAAGAATGGGCCAAGGCCCGAAAACTCACAAACGGGCAGATCATCCCCGCAGCCGAAGCGTGGAAGCAGCGCCACGCGCCAACGATCAACCGCATCACACTGAGCAAGGCCGTGAACAGTTTCATATCGGCCAAAAACAAGGCGGGTCACAAAGGGGAGCTGACTTATCGCTCACGGCTGAATGCCCTGAACGGCTATTTCAAAGAGGATCCAAACCTCGACGAAATTACATCCCAACAGCTCGGGCACTACTTGGCGCAGATGGCCGACGCGGTAACGCGCAACGATTACCGCAAGCGCGCGATTACCCTTTGGAAGTGGGCGATGAACAACGGACACTTGCCCGAGGGTATGCCACTCGCGCCAGAGCGCACCATGCGAGCCAAGGAAACGGCAACCAAGATCGGAATTATCAACGCGCACGGCTTTGCGTCATTGCTTGAGTTCATTCGGGCAAAGCACCCGCAACACCTTGCCGCGGTGGTTTTGGCTGGGTTCTGTGGCATTCGGGTGGATGAGATTCACGGCAAGCGACCCGGCCGCACCATCAGGCAGTCATGGGAGGACATTTACCTAGGTCGCAAATTCCTGAGCGTTACCTGCGCCAAGGAAAACACACCCGCATGGCGCCATGTCCCGATCTGCGATGCAGCGATCTCTTGGCTAATGCTCTGCGGTGATCGCACGGGAGCAATCTGCGAGGGTGGGGCGATGGAGAAGGTCCGCAGACTGGCAAAAGAGGCCGACCACATATTGCCCGAGAATTGTCTGCGTCACTCGTTCATCAGTTACCGCATTGCATTGACCGGAAACAAGCCACAGGTGGCGCTAGAAGCCGGCAACAGCGTGACAGAGATAGATCGTCGCTATCGTGTGCCGGTCACGAAGGACCAGGCAGAGGATTGGTTCAATGTGTTACCGAAAGGTAAAGCCGAGATTGTTCAAATCAAGGAGGTCGCAAATGCCTAAGAAAACCAATTCAGCTTCACCTAGCGAAAAATCGCAGTCGGAAAGAATGCTCCGGATCGGGAAATTAAAGACTGCCGCGTGGTCAATGGCGCGCACGCTGGCAACGAGCTCAGATGAGTTTCGGGCCGCACAACTGAGCGATCCCGTTTATCAGAATGCCTTTGGGAAGGACACCGTGAAGGGGTTTACAACACGGGCAGAGTTTGAGGCCGGCATGGAAAAGCGTCGCGCACGGAATCGTGAAATTGCAATCGGGCAATTGTGCACGGCGGCATACAACGGAAACGCTCGCGCGTTTAGGGCGCTGGCCGACTGCGTGGAGTTTATCAAAAAGAACGGCATTGAGGAAAAATGGTCAGATCCACTTGCCCAACAGATTCACGATTATGTTTTCGACAGGTGGGTTGAATCGTTGGCTAAAACAGGTCGCACGGATCCCGACTCATTCATGCGGGAAAACGATTTTTTCAACATCGAGCAATTTATCGAGGACACCGGCACAGAGCAGGATCGTGCCACGATAAACAAGCGCGTGCGCGCTCTAGGCTATCGGGTGAACAAGGGCCGGCCCACCGGCTCAAAGAACAAGAAAAGGTAGGGAATTTATTTTCACTCCCTCCATACTTCATTGACGACAAGTATGGGATAAAAGTGTTCATGGGAACACAAAGCAGCATACAAACTCACATAAACGTTCTGCGTCCGACCCGTTGGGCGATGCAGAAACTAGGTTACAGCAACCGCAGCGCGTTCTGGTCATTCTGCCACGCGCAAGGCGTTCCATATATCCGCCTCAATTCGAGGTCATGCCGATTCGACGAAAACGCGCTGAACGCGTGGCTTGAGCGCCGAACAGTTGGAGGCGCGCCATGAGCCACCAAACGCAACGCCCGGGGACTGGAACCCGCCGGGCGTCACAACAACACTCACGCTTCACCAGTAGCCGATACGTAAATACGTTCAGTATGCAAGCGCGACGCCGCGAGGCCCTCGACGCCGCCAAGGCCCTCGTGGGCATTGCCGCCGCATGGGTTGCGCTTGGCCTGCCGGGCGAGCCGCGACGTTCCTGTCGCTCGCCCTTCCGTGAGGACCGGCACCCGTCCTTTTCGATCTCCGCCGATGACCGGCTCTGGCATGACCATGCCACCGGCGAAGGCGGCGACGTGGTGGCATTCATCATTGCCGCCACCGGCTGCACACCAGCCGCCGCCATTGCCCGCGTGAAGGAACTTGCGGGCGGGACCATAGCCACGCCGCCACCCCTGCGCAGGATGCCCGCCAAGGCCAAGGAATCGCCCCCACCGGCGAAGCCGCTGCCTGCTCTCGACGTGCCGACATTCTCGGAAGTGCGCACGCTTGCCGCACTTCGTGGTTGGCCGATGCTCGCCGCGTTGGAAATCGCCGCCGCCCGTGGCCTGCTCCGTTTCGCCACCTTGTGGGACGCCGGCAAAACCGTCCGGGCTTGGATTCTCACCGATGACGCACGCCACACCGCACAAGCTCGCCGTCTCGACGGGCAGGCTTGGCAGCGCACCGGGGCGAAGTCTGACACCCTCCGCGCTGATTCAGAGCATCCCATCGGCCTTGCCGCCCTTGGCAATCGGCCCGTGGTTGCACTCTGCGAAGGCGAACCGGACACGCTCGCCGCTCTGCACTTCTCATTTCTCGCCGGCCTTCACGAGTCGGTTGCGCCGATCTGTTTGACCGGAGCCGCCAAGCGCATCCCGCCCGCCGTGGCAGAGAAATTGCGCGGCCGGCAAGTGCGTATCTTCCGGCAATCTGACACCGCCGGCCATTCGGCAACCCTGCAATGGGCGGAAGGCTTGGAAGCCGCCGGCGTGGAAGTCTGCGCCGTGAATCTCGATGGGCTTACCCGCTCGGACGGCACGCCAGCGAAAGACCTCGCGGACCTCGCCCGCTGGCCGGTGGAGTCATGGATTGAACCGGAGGCCGTGGCACTCGACGCCGCGCAGTATGGCAGCGAAGGCCGCACGCTTGGCCCCGTCGCACCGGGTTACTTCAACCTTTTCGGAGGGCTCAAATTATGATCTCCGAACGCATCCAGACTCCCGCCGATCTTCGCGCCGGGGCGGAGTCCGCGCAACTCAATGCAGAGAAACCGCCGCCGCTGTCGTTTCTCGACTCCGTGCTGTCCGCCGAATCTTTGGAATCGCTGGAAATTCCACCCCGCGAGTGTTTGGTGGGCACTTGGTGGAGAGAGGGCGGACAAGGGTTTCTCTTTGGCCCGCGTGGGCTCGGCAAGACTTGGTTATCCATGTATCTGGCCCGCTGCATGGCTGAGGGACGGGATTGCGGCCCGTGGAGCATCACCAAGTCCCGCCGCGTGCTTTACGTTGATGGGGAAATGCCTCTCGACGGATTGCGCGAGCGGGACCGGGCTTTGCGCAAGAACACAAGCGCACCGCTCTTTTTCCTCTCGCATGACCAACACTTCCGCAAAACAGGCCGGGGACTGAATCTCACCGATCCCTTGGCGCAGTCCGCTTTGCTGAAGCTCTGCGAGGAAAACAAGATTGAGGTTCTGTTTCTGGATAATCTCTCATGCCTATTCTCGGGCATACGGGAGAATGACGCGGACGATTGGGAAGCCGTCTTACCGTGGTTGCTCATGCTCCGCCGCATGAAGATTGCCGTCTGTATCATTCACCATTCAGGCCGCGCCGGCACTCACATGCGCGGCACAACCAAGCGTGAAGATGCCTCGTTTTGGGTGATGGGTTTGGCCGCGCCAAGCATGGCAGACGACACACCCAGCGCACGGTTCGTTGGCCGCTTTACCAAGAACCGCGAAGGCGAAGAAGGCGAAGCCGGCCCGTGGCAATGGACATTCAAGACGGACGCCAGCGGGACGCACGTAAACCATGAGAAAATGGATGCCCTGGATATGTTCGTGCAGTTAGTCCAGGACGGTCTGAGCTCGTGCAAGGACATTGCCGAGGAAATGGGAGTCTCCAAAGGCACCGTCTCCAAATGGGCGAAGCGGGCGAGCATCGCCGGCAAGATTCGCATTGATGCGGGGGCGTATCTGCCGCGCGACTAGGCTAACGGTTTCCCGTTTCCCACCCTACGGTGGAAACGGGAAACGAATGGAAACCAAAATGGAAACGAACCCGTTTCCCCCTATGAGGAAAGGGAAACCAACAAAC
>Ga0105050_10002112_pt1 | contig 28860 bp, 20 predicted proteins | sample FRY01_FD_78088 | JGI IMG/M metagenome (GOLD analysis project Ga0105050, IMG submission 78088) | Freshwater microbial communities from Lake Fryxell liftoff mats and glacier meltwater in Antarctica - FRY-01 | ecosystem: Environmental > Aquatic > Freshwater > Ice > Glacier meltwater ...
ATTTTTTTTAAAAACCTTATGGAATATCCTTTGTGTTCATTGTAAATCTTCGTAAAAAAAGATTCATCTGTCCTGAGTTTGAATAACTTTTCTTTGTCAGTCATAATTCAAATCTAATCTAAAAAAACTGCAATATACAGAACATTTTTTAAATAAAAAGCCAATCAGAATAATAATGATGACTTCATACTATCTTGTTAATTATGAGTTATCAAACTAACTAATAAACGATTTTACTATAGTTTTCAGTAAACTCTTCATAATTGTGCGCTTGATTTAAAATATTTTTCAAATTATTAAAATACAGAACCTTAGTCCTTTCCATTGTTACTTTATTTATTGATGATTGGAAACTCGACTGTTAACCATTGGATGTAATACACCAAAAATGCTTATAACTAGCAAAATAATAGCCCATGCCGGAGTTTCATTTGATGAAACCAAGCCGAATATTACAAGAACCACTGCAAGAAAACTTACTAGAATCAACGCTGTTAAATTATTATGGGCATGCTCAATTTTTGCATTTCTATAAAGCGGTACTTCTCGGCTTAAGTTAGTTTTCGTTTTCAATAAGTCATAATCTCTTTCTGAAATAAAGGAGGGTGGAGTAAAAGTGTAATTTTCAACTATTCGAGTAAATTCAATACATGACATAATAAAAGATTTAAATGGTTTCAAGTACTTATATATAAAAGATAAAAAGGTAACCCTGATTTTTTTCAATCCAGCTGATTTCTAAAAATTCAATAATCGTGGTTACCTTTTTTACAATTCTCTATTAACAGAAAACAAGTAATTAATTACAATTAAAAAACAATCAAAATGAAAAAATTATTTTTAAGCTTAGCATTAGCGTTTATCGCTCAATTTTCTTTCGGCCAATCTACTGTTTGTGTAAGTGGTTATTGGAAATCAAATGGAACTTATGTTCAACCGCACTATCGAACAAGTCCGAATAGCACAGTAAGAGACAATTATTCCACTTATCCTAACGTAAACCCGCATACTGGACAGACTGGAACCAAAAATTACAATTCTTCATCAAATAAAACATACTATTATGTCCAACCTAAAGCAACGAATTATAAACGGCCTCAGACAACGAATTACAACTATTATCGCAAATAAGAATTAATAATTTATTAAAACAAGTAAAGCAACAAAAATGTGATATCATTTTGAGCACAGTTGTATTTTCGTTACTCCATTGAGAAAAGCAACCATACAATTTCAATAATTTGAATCTGATATTATTCTTAAGCAAGTATATTTTAAATCACTACTGTCCGATAAAAATCAAATTTAGTCTATTTACTTTCTGAAAGACTTGATTTTACTGATTTGAATATTCATAAATGAAAAGTAAGCCTCTCATTTATGCTGAATTGAAATTTAACTGAAGTTGTGTATCAATTTCTTTGAGCAAGTCTTTTTCTGGGTTTTCGAGAAATTTTGTAATATGAATGTAGTTGAATAAATGTAATCGACAGAGGCTCGCAAAGTTTGAAAATGCCCATCTGCGCTTGACTTTCTTGTGTATCATAGTAAGTAAAAGATTCACAATTAGCGTACACCAAATCTGAATTTTGATAACGTTTTTTTTGTCTCCCGGAAAGTATTTAAGTGGAAAATTCTGTTTTAACTGCTTTTAAAAAGTTTCATCGGACAGTAGTGATTTTTTTTATTTCAAGAGATAATGGTTTCAATTTAGAGAGACTTTCATTAACTTGTTTTACAAATTCTCAAAAAGATTTTCATCCACAAAATTAGGCAAGGTTACTTTCAAAAGTGGTTCAGCTTCCATAGCTCGTTTGATAGCAAAAATGGCATTTTCATTTCGAGCCCAATTTCTTCGGGCAATTCCATTGTTGACATCCCAATGCAACATCATTTTTAAATTTCTGTCGGCAGTTTCACTTCCATCTAATAGCATTCCAAATCCACCGTTTATCACTTCTCCCCAACCAACTCCGCCTCCATTGTGAATAGAAACCCACGTTGCTCCACGGAAACTATCACCGATAACATTTTGAATCGCCATGTCAGCCGTGAATTTTGAACCATCGTAAATATTTGACGTCTCACGGTAAGGTGAATCTGTACCTGAAACATCATGGTGATCACGACCTAAAACAATTGGACCAATTTCACCTTTTGCAATCGCTTGATTGAAAGCTTCAGCAATTTTCATGCGTCCTTCAGCGTCAGCATATAAAATACGAGCTTGTGATCCTACAACCAATTTGTTTTCTTGTGCGCCTTTAATCCATTGAATATTGTCCGCCATTTGTTGTTGGATTTCATTTGGTGAATGTTGCATCATTTCTTCTAAAACTTCGCACGCTATTTCATCTGTTTTTTTTAAGTCTGCTGATTTTCCAGAGGCACAAACCCAACGAAAAGGACCAAAACCGAAATCAAAACACATCGGCCCTAAAATATCTTGAACATAAGATGGATATTTAAAATCAATGTTGTTTTCAGCCATTACATCAGCACCAGCTCTTGAAGACTCTAACAAAAACGCATTTCCATAATCGAAAAAATACGTCCCTTTAGCTGTATGTTTATTCACAGCTGCCGCATGCCTCCGCAAACTATCTTGAACGTATTCCTTAAATTTAACTGGATTATTTGCTAATAAATCATTTGATTCCTCGAAGGTCAGGCCAGTAGGATAGTAGCCTCCTGCCCATGGATTGTGTAAGGAAGTTTGATCGGAACCAAGTTCTATGAAAATGCCTTCTGTGTCAAATTTCTCCCAAACATCCACCACATTCCCCAAATAAGCAATTGATACAATTTCTTTTGCAGCCTTGGCTTTTTTAACTCGTTCTGCCAGTTGGTTCAAATCAGAAATTATTTCATCCACCCAACCTTGCGAGTGTCGCGTATACGCTGCTTTTGGATTCACCTCAGCCGTAACTGAAATTACACCCGAAATATTTCCAGCCTTTGGTTGAGCCCCAGACATTCCACCTAGTCCCGCAGTAACAAATAATTTTCCTTTAATGTCGTCTCGCGTTTTTGCAATTCTTCTCAACGCATTTAAAATGGTGATTGTTGTACCATGCACAATTCCTTGTGGACCAATATACATATAAGATCCAGCAGTCATTTGACCATATTGTGTAACTCCTAAAGCATTAAATTTTTCCCAATCGTCCGGTTTAGAATAATTTGGAATCATCATTCCGTTGGTGACAACCACTCGTGGCGCATTTTTATGAGAGGGAAATAAGCCCATTGGGTGACCCGAATACATTACTAAAGTTTGTTCATCTGTCATTTGAGATAAATAACTCATTGTTAATCGGTATTGAGCCCAATTTTGAAAAACAGCGCCGTTTCCACCGTACGTAATTAATTCATGAGGATGCTGTGCGACGGCATGATCCAAATTATTTTGAATCATTAACATTATAGCTTTCGCTTGCTCTGATTTGCCGGGATATTCAGAAATAGGACGCCCAAACATTTTATAATCAGGTCGATAACGGTGCATGTAAATCCGGCCAAACGTTTCCAATTCTTCTGTAAAATCAATAATTAATTCAACATGATTTTCCTTTGAAAAATAACGTAAAGCATTTTGTAACGCCAATTTTTTTTCTTCTTTGGAAAGAATATCTTTACGTTTTGGCGCATGATTCACGCTCAAATCAAAATGTTTTTTTGTTGGGATTTCGCTTGGAATTCCTTGTTGAATTTCCTGTTCAAAAGATAGATTACTCATTTACTTTTATTTTGAACAAAAGTAATCAAAGCAACTATTTTATTAACAACTTAAAATTTTAAATTAGCCAAAAAAAAACGAGAAACCATTAATTAGTTCCTCGTTTTTTAAGTTCATCGAAAAGTTTTTTTTAGTATTTCACGACTACGAAACCATGTTTCACAAATTCATCGGTCAAACCATCAAATCTACCTACAATTTTATAGAAGTAAGTTCCCTCCGTAACTGGTTTTCCGTTTGCGGTTTTTCCATCCCAAGTTCCTGCTGGATCGCTATATTCATAGATTAAATTTCCCCAACGATTGAAAATCATACAATTGAATTCTGAAATTCCATTATATTGAACGAAGAACAAATTGTTTCCCGCCGTAGAAGATAGGTTAATAATATTTGGAACTTCTATATCGCAGGGTTTTAAAACTATAGTTGAGGTTGCACTTGTTGTGTAACATTGATTTGAAATTGTCGCTGTGTAAACCCCTGCTGTATTTGTTGGTCTAATTACATTTTCACTTCCGTCTTCCCAAGTAAAATAAATTGGATTCACATATCCACTTTGAATAGGTTGAACGTTATTGAATAATGGAGCTAAGTTTAAAGTAGTCCCTATACATATAGCAGTGTCAATTAATGTTAAAGACAGTTGCGGAGGAAATAGTATGGAAGCATTTAATATTGTTTGACAAATAGGATCTGTAAATGTTGTGATATAAATTCCAGCCATTGTTGCGTTAACGATTGGATTTGGAATAATTGTATTTGAAAAAGAAATTCCTGAATTAGCAGATGACCATAAACCTCCGTTAGGAGAGTAAGTTCCAATAATTTGATGTGTTAAATTACAAGCCAGGGTGTCTGAGAAAATAGCTGGTTGATCATATACTATTAAAGAATCGGAATCAGTCGTACAAGCATTTGATACTGTTATCACGTAGTTTCCTGCGACGTTCGCCAATATTGTTGTGTCTGTTGATCCATCTTGCCAAGTTATATCATAAGTTGCAGTATTAAGCGGCCCGCTTGAAGTAATATTAGGAACAATCGTGTAATTATTTCCTGCACACATAGTTATATCAGGTAAGCTTACGGCGACATTTTGTAGAAATTGAATTTCAGAAGACACAAAACTACTACATTCATTATCTAAATAACTTACTGTATATGTGCCAGGACTCGATGCTGTTACTAAAGGATTGGGGACATTTGGATTTGAAAATGATACCTCAGGATCAGTAGATGACCAAACGCCACCACTGAACGAACCAGTTCCAAAAATTTGGAATGTTGAACTACATGTGATTGTATCAGGGAAAATTTCTGGACCTTCTACGACTACGAAAGAAACAATTGTATCAAAGAAACATCCAAAGTCATCAATTATATTAAACTGATAATTAAACGTTCCAATTTGGCTAGGTTGAACAACAATTAAAGTATCGCCATTTAATCCCGAAATAATTGTTGGGTCAAAACTCCACCAGTTAGTATCTACAATATTTGCATAACCCTCTGATTCCGGGTACAATGATGAGTTAAAATAAATACCCCATTGGAAGATATAGCCGTCATCAATTCCTTGGTTATCTCTAACTGTAATTGTCCAGTTTCCATTTACAGGACAACCTGCAAAATTGTTGAAGTTGCCATCCGGTAAATAAATACCATTTGGATCCATTGAGGTAAAACCATAAGCGTTGGGTATTGTATTTCCAGCTGCATTTTCAGCACATATCGTCCCAAAAGTTGCAAGGTTCGGAGAGAAGCAATACGATACCACTGGTGTTCCAGGAGCACCACCATCAAGATTGGTATCATTTCCTAGAAAAGTTCCAATCCCACTTCCACAACCGCCGGGGGTCAACTGTGAGCCAAATGGACTATTATAAGCATTCATAAGTGATACTGTCGTTCCGTTTGGACACGTGAGCGCAATTTCTAAATCTCCAATATAAGAATGTTCGATATCTAAACACAGTTGATCAAAGTCAGCTGCAGATGTAATAACAGAAGAAGAATCAAATCCTGAAATCGTAATATTAGTTTCATATTCTTGTCCTGAACCATCTGGAAGAAAAGTCAAGCCAGCAAATACTCCTCCAATTTGAAAAGAACCATCCGGAATATCAATTCCTACTGTATCTGTTGGTGTTACACCTCCTAATAAAATGGTATTAGAACCTAGACAGACGGAATCTTCAAGTGGTCCCGTTCCTGTAAAGAGTGGCTGTTGAGAAACCCGTACTTTACACGTAATTCTTTCGATTAATGGGAATATGTCTGTAATTCGTAAATCTACATAATAACCAACACGTTGCGGGGGGGTAAACCAAATTGAATCATTTGAAAACTGACCTACTCCGCTTATTGTCCATTGGTATTGACAATTGTTTGCATTTTGAGAGTAACCTGTGTTTGTGTTTTCTAATGAATATGGGAAAAGTGGTTTTGCAACTAGTAGGATAGAATCACCTAAACAAACATCAACATATCCAGTGTCTAAGGGATTCAACACATTTGACCCAACTCCATTCTTAAAAGCCTCAATGTGAGGGTAAAAAGGTTGTGGCAAATCTCCACAAGCAATATTTGCTACCCATCCTGTTCCTTCTAAAGTTGCATCAGAATGAAAAACAAGGGTTAAACAACCTGAGGGGTTATTTAAAAAAGAAGCTTGTGCATAAAATCCATTTGGATTTGTTCCAGAGTTATATTCACCTAACAATGGGGAACTCGTGTTCGGACCATCAAAAACATATAAAGTATCTGTTGCATGGATATTAAACTCAAAGCCAATATTTGTAGCAAAAGCAACAGTAACTTTTGAACCTTGCGTTAAATCAGGACAAAGCACTAATGTGTCACTCATGTTTGGTAAGTAATTTCCTGTACCATCAATAAAATTGGTGCCACCGCTTCCTGGGGGAATAATTGCTGTACAATTTAACGGGGCGGTTTGTGGAAAATCTGGGCCCGTAAGCGTCATTTGAGAATAAGAAAGTGTGCAAATAAAAATTGCAAGTAAACTTAAAATGTGAGTTTTCATAGTTTTTATTTGTTTTTCATTTCTAATTCAAGAACGTATAACGACTTTACTACTAGTAATTTACCAGTTTCCTTTGACGTAAAATACTGTGTTTTATCTGTGATTTTTAATCCTAATTCAGTAAAATCAAGCAATCCGTTTTTAGTGTTTAATGTTGGAAAATCGCTGATTTTACCTTCTGGCTTAGCTATGTAATAACAAGCGTTAGCTATTGCATATTCTAAAACCTTTATTTGATTTGGATTTTCTTGTTCAATTTTAGTCAATTCCGACGTTGAATAACTTTTTAATAGACTAGGGTTGAACTGTTGTGCCTGCGCAAATTGAACACTAAAGAAGAATAGCAACAAGCTGAAAAGATTTGTTTTCATCAATTGATTTTTTTAAAGACTATATTTTCGTTGAAAAGTTGCAGTAAATGTTTAAACATTTCAAAGAGGCACTAAGTTAATAAAACTTAGCTTTGCACACCAAAAAAACACCAGAAAATGCAAAACGAAGAATTGAAAAAAATCGCTTCACAAGTAAGAAGAGATATTGTTAGAATGGTAGCAGCTGTGAGTTCGGGTCACCCAGGTGGCTCTTTGGGTTGTGCTGACTTTTTTACGTATTTATATTTCGAAGGAATGAAACACACTCCCGAAAATTTTTCAATGGATGCGAAAGATGAGGATGTTTTCTTTTTGTCAAATGGTCACATTTCACCTGTTTTTTACAGTGTATTAGCACACGTTGGCTATTTTCCCGTGAGTGAATTAGCTACTTTTAGAAAGCTAAATTCTCGTTTACAAGGCCATCCTTCTACAGATAAAAAACTACCAGGAATTAGAATAGCTTCTGGTTCTTTGGGTCAAGGTTTGTCAGTTGGAATTGGAACAGCTTTGACTAAAAAACTAAATCTCGATCAATCTATAGTTTACACTCTTCATGGTGATGGCGAATTACAAGAAGGACAAATTTGGGAAGCCGCAATGTACGCCGCAGCTAACAAGGTAGATAATATCATTGCAACTATCGATTATAATGGACGTCAAATTGATGGAGATACAGAAAATGTATTGTCTTTGGGGAATTTGGAAGCAAAATGGCAAGCTTTTGGATGGGATGTTCTTTCGATGGAAGGTCACGATTTTGATAATATCCGAGAAACAATGCAACTCGCTAAATCCAAAATTGGAAATGGTAAGCCGATTGTCATCATAATGAAAACAGAAATGGGGCAAGGCGTGGATTACATGATGGGAACTCACAAATGGCACGGCTCTGCCCCAAACGCTGAGCAATTACAAAATGCATTGAACCAACTCGAAGAAACTTTAGGCGATTATTAGTGAAAATTTTATTTCTTATAGCATTTTTCTTAACGACAAATATTTCCTTTGCGCAACAAAAAACACGTATTCTTTTTATCCTTGATGCTTCCAATAGCATGAATTTAAATTGGGACAAACAAACGAGAATGGCAGCAGCAAAAGAAATTTTGATGCAATCCGTTGAAGGCTTGCGAGGAATACCAGATTTAGAAATTGCCTTGCGTGTTTACGGTCATCAATCGAATGTGACCAGTACTTACCAAGATTGCAACGACACAAAATTAGAAGTGCCTTTTGGAGTAAACACAATCGATGCAATTAAAACTAAAGTTCGTGGTTTAGCTGCAAAAGGAGCAACCCCAATCGCACGTTCATTGGAAGCTTCAGCTGGCGATTTCCCTGATACTTTAGCACGAAATTTTATTATTTTAATCACCGATGGATTAGAATCTTGCGACAACGATCCATGTGTAATTGCAAAAAAACTGAAAGAAAAAGGAGTCAAAGTTACGCCCTTTGTAATCGGTTTAGGAATGGATTTGTCGTATTTAGAAAAATTCAATTGTATTGGTGCTTTTACCGATGCAGAAAGTAAAGAAGCATTTAAAATTGTTTTAAACAACGTCATTTCTAAAGCACTTTTAAACACAACTGCACAAATCAATTTGTACGATATCACCAAAAAACCGAAAGAAACAGACGTGAGTATTTTTATGTACGAAACAGGCACAAAAAACTTAAAATACACATTAACACATACTTTAAACCGTTATGGAAATCCGGACACCTTAATCATCAATCCAGATCTAAAATACGATATTGTTGTGAATACACTTCCAAAAATTGAGAAGAAAATTGTCTCTATTCAAAAGTACACACACACCATTATTGAAATTGATGCGTCTCAAGGTTTTATTCGTTTCACTACTAATAGCAAGACATTCAACAACTTGAATATGCGAGTGATGCAAAAAGATAAAACTGAAACATTAAATCACCAAGAATTGAATTCAAAGGAAAAATATTTGGTAGGGATTTATGATGTGGAAATCTTCACGCTACCAAGGACATATCAGCGTGTGGAAGTAACACAAAGTAAAATAACATCCATTGATGTCGTTGCTTTTGGAACTTTGAACTATTCAAGTACCAAGGGTCTTATCGGACAAATTTTTGTTGATAAAGGAAATTCAACTTACGAATGGGTGTGTAATTTAGAAATAGGTGGGATTAAAGGAACTTGGAATTTACAACCGGGAAATTACAAAGTCGTTTACCGTGAAAAAGACCAAAAATCCACGGCTTACACGAAAGAGAAAAATTTTAGAATAGATTCAAACAAAACAATAACATTAAATTTTTAATCATGGAATTTGAAATTTTAGGCAATAAAGATACCCGTTCGGGTTTTGGCGAAGGTTTAGCAGAATTGGGAAGAACAAACCCAGATGTAGTAGCACTTTGCGCTGATTTGACTGGTTCATTAAAAATGGATGAGTTCAAAAATGAAAATCCAGATCGCTTTTTCCAAGTGGGGATTGCGGAAGCTAATATGATTGGAATAGCTGCTGGTATGACTATCGGTGGAAAAATTCCTTTTACTGGTACATTTGCCAATTTCTCAACTGGACGCGTTTATGACCAAATTCGTCAATCAGTTGCGTATTCACAAAAAAATGTCAAAATCGCAGCTTCACACGCTGGTTTAACCTTGGGTGAAGACGGTGCAACACACCAAATTTTGGAAGATATTGGAATGATGCGCATGCTGCCAAACATGACTGTCGTCGTTCCTGCGGATTTTAATCAGACAAAACAAGCGACAATTGCATGTGCCTCACATAATGGACCAGTTTACTTGCGTTTTGGTCGTCCGGTTATGCCTATTTTCGTAAAACCTGACGCTGAGTTCGTGATTGGAAAAGCTGATAAGTTAACAGAAGGATCCGACGTAACTATTATAGCTTGTGGTCACTTGGTTTGGAAATCAATCGAAGCGTTAAAAACACTCACCGAAAAAGGAATTTCTGTTGAATTAATCAATATGCACACGATTAAACCTTTAGACGTTCATGCAATTTTGAAATCTATCGCGAAAACACGTTGTGTAGTTACTGCTGAAGAACACATGAGAAATGGCGGTTTAGGCGATGCAGTTGCACAAGTTTTAGCGCAACAAGATCCTATTCCACAAGAATACGTTGCTGTGAACGACACATTTGGTGAGAGTGGCGCGCCTATGGAATTAATGACAAAATACGGAATCGATACAGCGGATATTATTGCTGCGGTTGAGAAAGTAATTGCTAGAAAGAAATAATTTTCTTTTCAGCTTAATTTTACGTTTTACACAATGATAATTGAACACGATTTTCCAAAGATTGAATGGTCTTTTATGGACTATATTATTCTGGAACCAAATGCACTTATTACCGATACATTAATGGCATTGATAAGCTTGTATTTGGCCTATTTGTTATACGAAAAAAAATTTAATAGTACTTTTTCAAATCGCTGGTTTATTTTTTTCATTGTTTTTGGAATTAGCTCATTTTTAGGCGGTTTGGGACACGCACTCTTCTACTATTTTAGTGCAATGGGAAAAATGCCCAATTGGATTTCTGGCATTGTTGCCATTTATCTGATAGAAAGAGCAATGGCTGCTGCAATCGAAAATGATAAAAAAAGAATCAAATATGAAAATTTCATCTTACTAAAAATGATTCTTGTTTTTGCGATTTTTACTTGGGTTGTAAGTACTCAAGCTATTAATGATAAACCAGAAATCGGTTTTCTTCCCGTGGCAATTCACACCGTTATTGCTGTTGTTTCTTCCGCTGGAATTCTAGGTTATAAATTTTCTAAAACAAAGGATAAAGCTTACAGCTATTTTTATTGGGGAGTTTTAATAATTTTACCTAGTACATTTTTCTTTTTACTTAAAATCAATTTAGCAAACTGGTTTGACAAAAATGATTGTTCCCACATTTTCATTACTCTCGGAATTCTTTTCTTTTACTTAGGAACCGTCGGGGTTGAAACAAATAAACTTAAAAGAAATGCTTAAGTTTAATAAGTGATTTTAAGGGCGCTATATTTTGTAACTGCCTTACCGTCTGCGTCTTTAGCTGTCACATAATAGATGTAATTTCCAGAAGGTAATTTATCACCGTTCATGTTTGTTCCTTCCCAATTGAAATTTGAATCCTCTGATTTGAAAACGACATTGCTTCTTGCATCCAACACAACAATTACAAACTCCGTAACATTACTTACTTCTAATTTAAGTACATCATTGCTTCCGTCACCGTTTGGTGTAAAAATATTGGGCAGTTTAAGTTGTAATTTACTTTCCTCCGGTGCTTTTTCAGCAACAACCACCGCTTCTTTTTTCGGTATTGGGTTAATCGTTTTCTGTACTGCTTTTTGAGGCGTAATTGGGTTTTTAACTTCTTGTTGAGTTGCAGTCTCAGAATAAGATATAGATCCTTCAATCAATTGTAAATTAGAAGAAATTATAGTTAATTCAGGATTTTCTTTATTATCAGCCGCAGAAATATTCTTATTTACTTGTGGGTTTGAATGTTGATTTGAAGAGGTTGTGCCTTCTTTTAATTCATTATTTTCAGTTTCAGGTGAATTGGTTTGCCCTTGTTCTTCTATTTTAATTTTATTTTCTGTTTTCGGTGTTTCCTTGACCTCATTTTTTGAAATGAAAAGAATTGTTCCAGTTATACTTACAGCGATTGTTACCCCAATCGTTATTTTCGCTAAAATAGAGACTCCTGTTGAAGCTGCAACTACAGAAGTACTTGTAATTGAAGACGAAACCGCTGACCAAAGTTCGGAACTCACAGGGCTTTCCAACTGCGAAAGTTTTTCTTGAAACAAATCCTTAATACTATCTTTCTCTTCCATTTTATCTTTTTTCTAATCGATCTCTCAAATATGCCCTTGCACGTAAATACTGTGATTTAGATGTGCTTTCTGTTACGCCAAGTGCGGCTGCGATTTCTTGATGTGAGTAACCTTCGATAGCAAACATATTGAAAACAACTTTATATCCTTCAGGCATACTTTGAACTAACTTCATCAAATCCTCTGCCATCATTCGTTCAACAATGAAATCTTTATGCTCCAATTTATACTCCACTTCTTCCGCCTGAATATTTCCTTGAAATTTAACGTTCTTACGAATTTGATCTAAACAAGTGTTTACCATAATTCGACGGATCCAGCCTTCTAAAACACCTTCATTTTTATAATCAGGTAGTTTTCTGAAAACTTTTACGAGTCCATCTTGTAACACATCTTCAGCCTGTTGACTATTTCTCATATAACGTAAACAAACACTGAACATCTTTGGGGCAAACTTGTCAAACAGCTTTTTTTGCGCCTTTGGATTTCCTTTTATACATTCAGTAACCAATGTGAAATCATCCATAGTGCTCATTATAGACTTGTATTATTTTTTAAAAGTTGCATTACTACTGTTTAATAGCTTAAATTCGTTGTGAAATATAATCATTTTTATGCGACCAATTTTCCTTTTTAGTCTACTTTTTGTTGGTCTTTGCGCTTTTAGTCAAAGAACCAAGAATCTCCAGCCTGGTCATTGGCGTTCTGAATTAGCAATGAATGATCGATTATTCATTCCTTTCTTTTTAGATATTTCTAAGAATAGTAACCGCATTCGCTTGGAAGTTATTAATGCTGAAGAGCGAATTTTATTGCGTGACATTGAATTTAAAAACGACAGTGTATATGCACATTTTCCAGAGATGGACGCTCAGATTGTTTTTCAAATTTCTGAAAAAGGAAATGAATTACGCGGTTATTGGTTAAATCATGCTCGAAAAGAACCAATTAAAATTCCCTTAAACGCATACATTACAACAGAAAACACAGAACGCATTTCATTCTCAAAAACTGAAAATAATAGTTCCATTGCGAATTTAACAGGAAAATGGGACGTAACATTCAACCCTTTTGAGGGGAAAAAACGTAAAGCAATCGGCTCATTTGAAGTGAAAGAAACGAAAGTCACGGGAACATTTCTAACGGAAACAGGAGATTATCGCTTTCTAGAAGGCAATATTAATGGCAACGAATTTGCACTTTCTAGCTTTAATGGTTCGTGGGCTTTTTATTTTACGGGAACCATTACAAGAGACTCCATCAAAGGAAAATATTACAGTGGCGTTTCTTTTTCAACCGATTGGATTGCAAGTAAAAACGAACAAGTGAAGTTGCGTGAACAAGAAGAATTAACTTATGTAATCAATAATTCTGACTTTAATTTTACTGAATTAGAAGAACTTAACGGAAAACCATTTTCATTTCCAGGAAAAAAATACAAAAATAAAGTTGTCATTCTTCAAATTATGGGAACTTGGTGTCCAAATTGCATTGACGAAATCAATTATTTTAAAACTTTATACTCAAAATACAATGAGCAAGGACTTGAAATTGTTGCATTGGCTTACGAGGTTGGCGATAACAGAAAAGCACAGTTAAAAAAACTACAGGCCTTCAAAAAGCGCACTGGAATTCCTTACAAAGTGATAGTAGCTGGAACTTCAAAAACGGAAGTTGCGTCTAGTCATTTTCCAATGTTGAATGGAGTTATGAGTTTTCCAACTACGATTTTTGTAGATAGAAAAGGTAAAATTCAAAAAATATTTACAGGTTTTAGTGGTCCAGCAACTGGCAAAGCATACGCTGATTTAAAAGATGAAATTCAAAACGAAGTAGAAGTATTATTGGGCTTGTTGAAATAGATTTTGAGTGTCCGCTTTCTTAGCAATAACAATTAAAAATAGATTTTTGATTCTATACCACCCATCCTATTCCAAAATTTTAATTACTAGAACATCCCTGATTTTTAAGTAACTTTCAGTTATTCAAACTGTAGTATGTGCAAAAGAACAAGATTTCTTATTTCAATCAAACAACTAAATTCTTACGTTAAATTGCTCAAAAAATCACTAAAACTATTCGGCTCAAAATCAAGCACATCGAAATTTACATCCCAAATCTGACTAAATCCCAAATCGTACCGTAAATTATTCATGTTAACTAATTTTTCCTTGAGAGATATAACAAGAAACATGGTTTAATAAATAATAAAAAAAGGCTACCTCTGTTGAGATAGCCTTTTCTACTATTGATAATATTAATATCTATTCAATAACTAATCTTTTTGTCACTTTAGTACCGCTAATTGATAATTCAACAAGGTAAATTCCAGTGCTTAAAGTAGAAGTGTTTAAGTTTTCCGACCAAGATCCAACTAAAGAACCATAATTTTTAGCAACCATAACTTTTCCTGAAAGATCTGTTAATCTCATTTCAACTTTCGCTTCACTAACCAAGTTCAAGCTAATAGTTGTATTTGAGCTTGACGGATTTGGATACATTTTAAATGAAACTAAACTGTTTGATAATTCATTAACATTTGTTAAACCATCTAAATTTGTGGCTCTAACGATTCTTCTACAAAAATATCCCAGGGTTGAATCAATGTAAGACATTGATTTAGAAATACTCATATTTGGATTTTGTTGAAGATTAGAAACGTGAGCTTGAGTACCTTGAGCCGCTGGCAAACCTAATGAAAGTGCTATATTAACTGTAGTTGTTGAATCCCAAAAATCCCACGGCGCAGCTTCAAAAGGATTACCTGTTACAAAAGGGAAAATATTATCAACAGGAACTCCAATTACTGTCCCACCAATATCTGTCATTCCTTGAACGTTTTGCGACGCTGATCTTGCTGCAACTGTGTAAGGGTCGCTTCCCGAATTTACAACGTCAAAAATGGTATTATTTCCCAGTAAATTTGCCTTTTTCATTACATCATAGCTTCCGCTAATATCTGTTGTAACTACTCCAATTGACGCAATAGAAACGTCACCTGTTGTGTAAGTTGCAACTGGGTCTGTTGGACAATGTACAGCGCACATTGGAGCATCTCCTGCTTCTAACCAACTTAAATCACCCATTCCGCCACCCATGCTGCAAACCATGTGTATTTTGTTTGAATAACCCAAATTAGTTTCAATGTTAAACTCACCGCCGATACCATCCCAATCACCAATAATAGTAGTGTCAACCAATGGATTTGCATTTGCATCTAAAAATTTCGGTAATTGTATTTCAGCTAGTTTATCAATTGTTGCATAACCTAAGGAAACCCATCCTCCTGAGCCTTGACCACAAAGGATAATTTTGGAAGTATCTATCCCCCATTGGTTTGCATCTTCATAATCTTTTCTGAAATAACGAACAGCACTTTTGGTATCTTGAATAGCTCTATAGACAGCTTTCATTAAACTTGCGGCTCTATCTGCTTGAGTTGGAGCAGCAGGATTCCATCCTAATCTGTATTCTAAATTGGCTACTGTATAACCTCTCTTGGCATAACTTTGACAAATTTGAGATGTTGCGTAATCAAAACGAGAACCAGTTGGATTACCGTTATAAATAATCGGCAGGAACGTTCCAGTATGCAACATAATTATCAAAGGTCTTTCTGCTAAAGTATCATTATCGGGTTGATAAAAGTCAAAAACCAATGCAGGAGCTTGGGGGATTGTTCCTGTTGCTACGTAGGGAAGACCACTAGAAGCAGCGATTACGGAGTTGTTCACACTGTAAACAATCCCGGTATCTACCGTAATACTTGAAAATACTTCATTAACAAACCTTTGATTTTGAGCAAAGAATGTTGGCAAAGTTAGCATTGATAGAATAAAAGGTAAAAGTGTTTTTTTCATATTTATTTGTTTTTTGTTTTACTAAATTAATCAATTTTTTTCTAACTTCCTTTATATTTTATTATCCATGTCAAATGAAAGAGAAATATAAATCATTCTACCTACATTAGGGCCACCAAAAACCTGTAAAGCTTTATTATTTAATAAATTAGAGGCACCAAGTTTTAACGTTAATTTTGCTTTTTCGATAAGTTTGTTTACTTGAGCGTCCATTAAACCATACGACGGAATGTTGCCCGTAAATTGAGGAGAACCTTCAGATAAAAAGCCTTGAATCCATTTGTAATTAACGTTAAACCCTAAACCTTTAATTTTTTTAATTGATAGGTTTTTTCCTTGAAAACCGAGGTTGAATTTATTCTCAGGTGTATTATATGCTGGTATAATTGGATCATCAGATTCTTTATTTAATTTATTCCAAGAATAATTTCCATTTAGTGAAAAATGGTCACTTAAATAATAATTTAAGCCGATAGTAACGCCTTGAGTTGTAATTCTTTCTTTAGAATTTGTAGCAATTCGGTAAACATCATTAATTATAAGTGTATTGTTTGGAGTAACAAAAACATTCACACCATTTACGAATCCTATGAAATTTGTATAACTATTGAAATAATAGCCAATATCTACAAAAAATTTATTGAAAAACATCCCCTTGTAACTTACTTCAAACGACATTACTTTTTCAGGAGCAATTGGGTCTAAATTAAAATACTCCAACGTGTCAATATTCGGAACTACTGTAGAATAACAATTTCGAATAGACTCAACTGTCACAAGTGAGTCATATCCATTGATATTCCCTAGTAATTTCGCCCTTCCAACATTGTAATACATATATTGATTTAATAAGGTTGGGTTTCGAATGGCTGAAGTTAAAGTTCCTTTTAAGGTGTGTTGTTTAATCGGTTGCCAAATTAATGATGCTGCCGGAGAAGGTAAAAAGTCAAAATTTTCATTTTTATCAACTCTAATACTTGCTCTAAAAATCCATTTATCATCATCAAATCTTTTTTCCATTCCAGCATAAACGCCAAATTCCTTATTCAGAATCCTTACTCCATTCGTATCACTAAATAAAGATCCCTCTGAACGAGGATTGTAAATTCTTCCGTTACCACCAATTGTAAATTTGGCAAATTCGGAGTTAATTATCTTTTCAGCTTGTAGGTGATAGAGTGCAGATTTATCAACTATCCTTGAACCACCTGCTAAAAAAGAAGTTTTTGTGGTTATATCTGCTAAAAGTGAATCAAATCTTTGTGAACCAGGCTCAAAAAAATCTACCATTTCCAAATTGCTGAATTTTCCATCCGCAAATTCTCTAGCCTCCTGATGCCAAGCAAACATAGAGTCTTGATTTGCATCTATCAGCTGATTTATTGCATTGTAATCAGCTGGTGAACCAACAACTGGAGTCCATTGAACACTCGGGTCTAAAGCTCTGACACGACTTGTAATTTGATTTGACCAATATTGACGATATCTATTTTGCCAATTAACATCGCTTGCTGCAGCATCTTGCAATAGAAAAGCTGTAAGAACGGCATCATAAGAATTACCAGCATCTTCGTTAGTTACATAAGCACGAACAAAAAAGTCGTCCTTTTTTTGAATCTCAATTCGATTTTGAAAAAACAAAATATCCTTCAAACTAAACCTGTTATCACCTTGGTATACCGTTGTACCAGTCCCAAAATTTGAAGCAACAATCAGTTCTACTTTTGGTTTTAGCATGAAATGAAAAGCCGCTGATGCTTTTAAATTCTCTGTTTTATAATCGACTACATCTCTCTCCCAGTAACCAGTTCTATGCCAACGTCCCAAACCAGGAGTTTGCCATACCGCACTTAAATCAAGCGCATTATTTATGTTTGGAGAAAGATTTTCATCACCATATCTATTAACCGCATCATAACCTCCAGGGTTATTTCTATCCGTATCAAGATTTTCAACTGAATTACTATTATTTGCCTCCCAATCATTTGCCCTCAAATAAGAAACATTCAATTTATAAGCAAAAATATCTCTTCCTTTTTTGAACTTATAAGCTTTTGCATAACGAACCGAATATTCATTAAGAAAACGTTCTCCTCCTTTTACGCTTGCACTAAGCCCTTGAAATTTAAATGGGTTTTTTGTATTCATACTAATAACGCCATTGAAAGCATTTGGTCCATAAAAGGCAGAACTTGCGCCAGAGATTATGTCGACCTGCATTATATCTAGTTCAGATGCTCCCAAAAAATTACCTAGTGAAAAACTGAGTCCAGGAGATGCATTATCCACCCCATCTATAAGTTGAAGTGTCCGGACGGGTGATGTTGAGTTGAATCCACGTGTATTTATAACTTTAAAACCAATACTTGCAGAAGTTAAATCAACTCCTTTCATGTGACTAAGTCCTTCATAAAAATCCAAAGATGGAGTGGCTTTAATTTCACTTAAAGACATTGTTTCGATAGATAACGCTGATACTTTTTCCTTTTCACTTGCCATACTTCGTACATTGACGACATCAAGTTTTTTTACATTTTCCGGATTCATTCGAATGTAAACACTGTCCTTTTCATTAGTAACTATTACCTCTATTTGGGTATATCCAAATAAGATACATGTTAAACTTATGGGATAATTTACACCTACATTGTTAATTTTAAATTGACCCTTTTCGTTGGATATAGCTCCATTATTCGCCCCAACAACTTTAATTTTAACACTTTCCAATGGTGTGTTAGAAAAATCGTCGAATACAATTCCTGAAATTGAGTTTTGAGCGTAAAAAAAACTAGAACTAAAAATAAATAATATGAGGTGTAGGGTTTTTTGTTTTATCAAAATAAGAGTATAATTAATTGGTTACTAAATATTTTAGTATCAAAGATATTAATATAATTATTGTTAACGGAGTTGCAGCCGAGTTATCCCAAATTTAGCCAATTTAATTTAGTTTTCAATCTTCGCTGAGTAAATAACAATTTTGTAATCGATTACTATTTTCAAAAAATGGCATATTGAGCATTGACTTTCAGAACCTTAAGTGTATTTTTTGGCTGCTTAAATATGATTTCTCAAGATTACAAATTGGTTTTAAATTAAAGTAAATTATTGATTCACTTACCTCCATCCCATTCCAAAATTTTAGTAGCTAAAACATCGCTTAATTTGAAGTAACTTTCGGTTGTCCAACCTCCAACATGAGGAGTTAAAACAACGTTTTCAGCTGCAATTAAATATCTGAATTCTTCAGGTAATTGTTGCTCAAAAAAGGACTCAAAACTCTTCATTTCAAACTCAAGTACATCTAAACCTGCACCGCGAACTTGACCAGACTTTAAAGCTTTTACTAAATCTTTAGTATTCACAATTTTACCGCGAGAAAGATTTAACAAGAAAAATGGTTTGGCAAAAGCATTAAAAAACGCTTCGTTTGCCCAATATTTTGTTTCCTTATTTTGCGGAATGTGAAAGCTGAGCACATTCGCTTGCTGTTGAATTGCTTCTAACGTACATTCTTGCACAAAATGGTCGCCAAAACCAGTTTTATATTTATCGTAAGCCATTACTTTCACGTCAAAACCACGTAGTTTTTTAGCGAACGCAGCACCGTTATTTCCAAAACCAATGATTCCAACTGTTTTTCCATCAAGCTCTTCTCCTCTATTCGCTTCACGTGTCCATATACCTTTACGGATTTGTAAATCGGCTGTATGTATGTGATTTAATAAAACCAGTAACATTCCCAAAGCATGTTCAGCAACCGCATTTCTATTTCCCTCTGGTGAATTGAAAAGCGTAATATTTCGCTCTTTACAGTATATTTGATCGATGTTTTCCAAGCCTGAACCTGAACGAGCAATAAATTTTAGTTGAGGAGCATTTTCCAAAAATTCAGCATCCAAGGTAAAACGGGATCGAATTACAAGTCCACTTACTTCAGGTAAGACAGCAGCAATTTCTTCTGGTGAAAATTGAGTGCCGTTAATGCATTCAAAACCCATTTTTGTCAATCGCTCATTTAAAATCGGATGCACAGAATCAATAAATAGGACTTTAAGCATGATAACTGAATTGAATTGTGAATAAAGTTAGTGTTTTTTAGATGATTAATTCTAAATACAAGAAAGCTAACAAAGAATTACAATCAAAGAAAGTAAATCTAAATTGCAAATTGAAAGAAAGAATTAAAAAGTAAGAATCGAGAATTGCAAATGAGGATTTGGAGGCGTTTTGAACAAACATTTTCTTTTTTATCGACTACTTACGCGATGGTTTTGGTCGCAAAAAGTTACTTTTTATTCAAAATTGACAAAATCAACAGTAAAATAAAATTTTTTTTGCCTTTACGTATTTTGGGTTAAAATATATACCTCATTAGCTTTTATGCTAATTTTAAGTGTTGAAAATAACGTGTTTACGTTAAATATTTTTATATTTTTATAAATATTTTATAACGCGATTTAAATATTTTCGCTAATATTGTTTAAGATTTTAGCCAAAAGGTTAAACAAAACTTAAATTTAAATTTTATGGAACAAATTGAACAAGTTAAAATTGTACACGACATTATTGAAAACAACAATTACGTCGCGTTTACGTTCTTCATCGGAACGATGGCTATGATGGCCGCATCAGTATTTTTCTTCTTTGAGTTAAGCAACACGCCTCAAAAATGGAGAACTTCAGTCCTGGTTTCAGGATTAATAACCTTTATTGCAGCAGTACACTACTACTACATGAGAAGTTACAACCTTGAAACTGGTGATTCTCCAACTTTTTTCCGCTATGTTGACTGGATTTTAACAGTTCCATTAATGTGTGTTGAATTTTACTTAATTACCAAAAAAGCAGGTGCTAAAATCGGTTTACTTTGGAAGTTAATATTCGCATCATTAGTTATGTTAGTAACTGGTTACTTAGGTGAAACAATCGATAGAGGTAATAGCGTACTTTGGGGCGTTGTTTCTGGAGCAGCTTATTTCTACATTGCTTACCTAGTATGGTTTGGAGAAGTTGCAAAATTATCTCAAACAGCTGGAGTTCAAGTTGCTAAAGCAACAAGAATCCTTGCTTGGTTTGTATTAGTAGGTTGGGCAATTTATCCATTGGGTTACATTTTAGGTACTCCAGGTGGTCTATTCGGTATTAAACTAGTTAGTGATCCAGAAGCAGCAGTTCGTGCAATGGACATAGTTTACAACATTGCTGATGCAATCAACAAAATTGGTTTTGGTCTAGTAATTTATGCTTTAAGTAGAAGTTCTGATGAGCAAACAGCTTAAAATTTAATTTAGTTATCAAAAAAAATAAGGGGTAGTGCGTTAAATAGTCGCTGCCCCTTTTTTAATGCACTTTAATCCCGTCTTATAAAATGAAACAACCAATAATTGATAAATCGCCAGTAAAATTCGATTTTCTTTTCATAGGTTTAGGGGCTGCAAATTGCTTATTAATTTTAAGGTTGAACGATAAAGATTTGCTAAAAGGGAAAGCGATTGGCATAATTGAACCAGACAGTAAAAATAAAAATGACAGAACTTTTTGCTTTTGGGCAACAGACAAGGATGTTTTAAATTTAGAAGTTAAAAATCTCGTAAGCTTCTCTTGGGAAAACCTAGAAATTAATTCAATAATTAAACAGACTTTAAGTCCATTAAAATATCACCACATCAAAGGTCTTGATATTTACGAAAAGACAAAAAACATACTCAGCAATTATGAGGTTTCATTCTTTAAATCCTTTCTAAAAGAAAATCCTTTAATCAAACCAAACTATTTTGAAATTAGTTTAGAAAATGAAAAAATAACTGCTAATAAAGTTTTTGATAGTCGCCCTCCTATATTTAAAATTACACGAAAATATCAAAGTCATTTACTTCAATCTTTTTATGGTTGGAAAATTAAATCTACATCTAAAACGTTTGATCCATCTACAATTGTGATGATGGATTTCAACATACCTCAACATAATTTCACTCAATTTATCTACATCCTTCCTTACACCGATGACACAGCATTAATTGAAATTACAAGATTTGGAAAACAAAATTTGGAACAAGGTGAAGCAGAAATCATACTGTCTAATTATTTAAAAAATCTAGCTATTGTATTTGAAATTTTAGAATATGAACATGGCGTGATTCCAATGTCTTCAGCAAGCTTAGAAACACCGAATTATGGTCCTAATTGGATTAATATGGGAGCAAGAGCAAACATGCTTAAATCTACAACAGGATATGCTTTTCATGCAATGGCAGACGATGCTTTGGTTCAACTTGACGCTATTAAAAATGATCAATTACCATTTAGAAAAGCAAGAAAAAAACGATTTGTATTTTATGATAGGTTACTTCTCAAAATATTAAGTGAGAGTCCTGAGTATGGAAAAATAATTTTCGAAACCCTTTTCAAAAAAGTACCAATTAAAACTGTTTTAAGTTTTCTTAGTGAAAAAACATCTTTTTCTAAAGAACTTTTGATTTTCTCAAAATTACCGAAGCGTATCTTCATTAAAACCGCGATAAACGATTTACTCCAACACATTGTTTTTTTACCAGTATTAGTGTTGCCCTTTTTATTTACCATTTTAACGCTAATTTTATCATTCTTAAACTTACAATCTATTTCGTGGGGAATATTAGCTTTCGGTTTTTTAACCGTTGGTTTATCACACGGAGCGCTAGACCACCTTACCTCAAAAAAGATAATTAATACTAAATATCTGTTTTATTTTATTATTAACTACTTATTTAAAAGTGCAGTTTTAGGTTTGATTTGGTTCATTTTACCCGATGTGGGATTACTTATTTTTATAACTTATTCAACATGGCATTTTGGTCAAGCTGATTTTAAAGAATGGGGATTAAAACAAGGATGGGGCTCATTCTTATGGGGTATTATCGTTTTAATGACAATTCTTTTCTTTCATTTTAATGAATTAAATTTGATCCTACAACAAATTCCTAATTTGGAATCCGTAAACTTGATAAATAAAATAACAGAAAAACAATTAATTCCAATTCAACTTATTATTGCTATAGTTGGAATAGCTTTAGGCCTTTTACAGAAATCAAAATACATGATTTTAACTTTAACATACCTGTTAATTTCCAGTATGTTACCTTTACTCGTTTCTTTTGGAATTTACTTTATTGGTCAACATAGTTTGAACGGTTGGCGACACCTTACAATAGGATTGAATCAAAGTTCCTCAAGTCTAGGATTAAAATCACTTCCTTTTAGCATAGGAGGAGCATTGATTATTATTACTTTCTTACTTTCATCTGATCAAAATTATGTAGGTATATTTTTTATAATACTGTCTTGTTTAAGTATTCCTCATGTAATAAGTATGCATCAATTTTACTCGAAATTTAAAAACAAATTTTCTTAACATTTAACTATTTACTTATAATCTCCACATTGGGTTATAGTAGCGCTTTGCTAAAAAATAAGTGTGTCTAAATTACGAATGAAGCTTTGCAAACTATGAACATAGATTTTGTGAGCGTTCCGCACAAGTAGTTTTTTTTACAAATTAATCTACAGTGCTAGTGTTTGCAATTAAAAAATGTTAGCTCTCATTAGCAATTAAAAATTCACTAAAATCAATGTGCCTCCAACCAATTTTGAGCCAACTTTAATTCAACTTCCATCGGAACAGCTAAATGAATGGCATTTTCCATAGCTTCTTTAACCAATAATTGCATCAACATTTCTTCAGAAACATGCACATCAAAAACCAACTCATCGTGTACTTGAAGAATCATTTTTGATTTCACTTTTTCATGCAACATTGCTTTATGGACTGCCACCATCGCCATTTTGATAATGTCTGCGGCTGAGCCTTGAATAGGTGCATTTACAGCATTGCGTTCGGCATAACCACGTACAACTGCATTTACAGAATTTATGTCTGGCAAGTAACGACGGCGTTTCATTATTGTTTCGACATAACCCTCTTCTCGCGCCTGGGCAATCACTTTATCCATGTATGTTTTTATCGTTCCGTATTGTTCAAAATAGCTGTCGATAATTGACTTCGCTTCGGTACGTGAAATTTTCAAATTTTGTGCTAAACCAAAAGCAGATTGTCCGTAAATAATTCCAAAATTTACTGCTTTCGCTGCGCTACGTTGGTCTCTCGTTACCTCATCAATCGTTGTGTGAAAAACTTTCGCTGCTGTTGCCGCATGAATATCTAAACCATCTTTAAACGCTTTAATCATGTTTTTGTCGCCACTTAAAGCAGCAATAATACGCAACTCTATTTGAGAATAATCGACCGCCATAATTTTATACTCATTGTTCCGCGCCACAAACGCACGACGAATCTCTCGGCCTTTTGCAGAACGAATCGGAATATTTTGCAAGTTCGGATTATTTGAACTCAAGCGACCCGTTGCGGTAACCGTTTGCATGAAATTGGTGTGAATGCGTCCATCAGTTTTATCGGCGTAAGTAGGCAAAGCATCGACATACGTACTTTTTAATTTGCGCAATTGGCGGTACTCCAAAATCAAAGGAATAATAGCGTGGTCGTGCTCGTGTTTTTGTAAAATGTCCTCAGAAGTGGCGTATTGACCTGTTTTAGTCTTTTTTGCTTTTGAAGAGATTTTCAAGTGCTCGAACAAAACTTCTCCGAGTTGCTTTGGTGAATCTAAATTAAACGGAATTCCTGCGTACTCTTTAATTTGTCGTTCTAATTCAATTAAAGTAATATCTAGCTCTTTGGAATACTCTTGCAATGCACTCGAGTCGATTGTAATTCCCTCTTGTTCAATAACTTTCAATACTTCCACCAAAGGCATTTCCATGTTGTAGAACAATTCGTATAAGTGTGGCTTTTGAATTTCAGGCTCAAATAGTTGCTTCAGCTGAAACGTTATGTCAGCATCTTCGCACGCGTAATCTGAAATGTCTTCTTGAGCTAAATCACCCATATTTCCTTGACCTTTACCTTTTTTTCCAATCAATGCTTCAATAGACACGGGTTGATAATTTAAGTAATACGTTGCCAAAAAATCCATGCTTTGTTTCGCTTCTGGATTGATTAAATAACTCGCAATCATCGTGTCAAAAGTAGGCGCTACAACAAAAATCTCATAACGGGAAAGTACTTTTAGATCATATTTAATATTGTGTGCAATTTTCTCGATGGATGGATCCTCAAAAAACGGTCGAAATTCGTTAATGATGCTTTTTGCTGATTCAAAATCCTTTGGCACTGCGACATAAAATGCTTCACGAGCCTTGTAAGAAAAAGAGAAACCTACCAAATCTGCGTGTAAAGCATCAATATCTGTTGTTTCAGTATCGAAGCAAACTTGTGATTGTTTCAATAATAATTCCAACAGTTCTTTACGGTCTTCTGGCGAAGTTAACAAATGATAACTAGGTTTTTCAGTAACAATCGTTTTGTAAGAAGCAGTTTCAATTGGTTCTTGTTCCACCACCATACTTTGCATTCCAAACAAGTTTAGCTGCGCCTTATCAACTGTTTTTAAGGCTGTTGCACTTGATGTTGATACAATAATATCCGTGCCTAAAACACGCCGCGCCAAGTTGCTAAATTCCAGTTCTGTAAAAATCGCTTTCACTTTTTCTTCATCGTGCGCACACATAATTAATTCGTCTTCATTAAAATCAACGTCTAAATCTGTGACAATCGTCGCTAATAATTTTGATTCCAAACCTTGTGCTGCAAAATTGATAACATTTTCTTGTTGTTTGCCTTTCAATTCGTGAGCGTGCTCAATCAAATTTTCGATGGAACCATATTTTTGAATCAATAATTTTGAGGTCTTCTCTCCTATTCCAGGAATTCCAGGAATGTTGTCTGCGGCATCACCCCATAATCCTAAAATATCAATCACTTGTTCAGGACGTTCTACTTCGAATTTTTCACAAACCTCTTTAACCCCTAAAATTTCTGGCGGATTTCCTCCGCGACCTGGTTTAAAAATAAAAGCTGTTTCTGTCACTAATTGTCCGTAATCTTTGTCTGGCGTCATCATATATGTCACAAATCCTCGTTGATCTGCAATTTTTGCAATTGTACCAACAACATCATCTGCCTCATATCCGGCCACTTCCAGAATCGGAATGTTCAAAGCTTCTACAATTTGTTTTATTGGATGAATCATCGCCCGAATGTCTTCAGGCATTTCGTCACGATGCGCTTTGTACGCTTCTGAAATTTCAATACGATGTATCGAACCTCCCGGTGGATCAAAAACGACAGCAATGTGAGTTGGCTTTTCGTTTTTAATTACGTCAATTAACACATTTGTGAAACCGAAAGCTGCGGACGTATTTTGACCTTTGGAATTGACACGTGGATTTTTAGCAAAGGCAAAATAAGCCCGATAAATCAATGCAAAAGCATCGAGTAAAAAGAGTTTTTTTGGAGCTTCTTTTGATAACATTCTAATTTTTATTAAATTGATTCATGCTTTTCATCGGGTTGAAACTTTTGGGCGATACAGAACGTGTAATATCAAGTGGGAATTTTTTGTAAAGGAAGAAAACACCACCTTTTACGTCACCAGTCAATTGTAATTTTACCGAATCTTTTAAAGCCAACGTCATCAAACTCATCATAGCCCCTTTTTCTAACTCAATGTGCATTGGTGCCTCAAGTAAGGTCGCTTGTTTCGCTTTCATTTTTAATTTGGAGTCCAAATACAAAACACCTAATTTTTTACCTTCGATGGATACATCAAGAACAGAAGGTTTTACTTTCAAAGCAAACCAATTTTGATTTTCAACGGTTGACTTTAAAGTAAAAGAAATTGTTCCGTTGTCCATTTTTCCCATTTCAAAGCCGTCAAAACTTTTGAATGCAGGATCTTTAAATGGTGCACAAGCTAACAATACAAGTGTCAAAATTGACAAATAAATAACTTTCATTTTATGCGTTTAATTCATTGAAATAGTGGTAGAAATAAGGAATTGTTTCGATGCCTTTGTAAAAATTGAACAAACCGTAATGTTCATTTGGTGAATGTATTGCATCACTGTCTAATCCAAAGCCCATCAAAATAGATTTTAATCCCAATTCTTGTTCAAAAAGTGCAATGATTGGAATACTTCCTCCACTTCTCACAGGAATTGGTTTTTTGCCAAATGCCTTTTCATAAGCCAGACTTGCTGCTTTATAACCGATAGAATCAATCGGTGTCACTGCTGGTTGTCCGCCATGATGAGGTTTTACAATCACACGAACTGCATTTGGAGCCATTGCCTCGAAGTGTTTTGTAAATAATTGAGTAATTTCTTCTGGGTCTTGATCTGGAACCAAACGCATAGATATTTTTGCAAACGCTTTTGAAGCAATCACTGTTTTTGCTCCTTCACCTGTGTAGCCTCCCCAAATTCCATTCACGTCTAAAGTCGGACGAATGGCCCCACGTTCTGGTGTGGAATATCCAGCTTCTCCCAACGTATCTTTCAAATCCAAAGCTTCACAATATGCTTCGTGAGAAAAGGGAGCTTTTGCCATTTCAGCGCGTTCTTCGTTCGTTAAATCGATTACTTTGTCGTAAAAGCCAGGAATGGTAATTTTTCCATTTTCATCGTGTAGCGAAGCAATCATTTGTGCTAAAACGTTAATTGGATTTGCCACACATCCTCCGTAAAGTCCAGAGTGTAAATCGCGATTAGGACCTGTCACTTCCACTTCCACATAACTCAAACCGCGCAAACCAGTCGTTATGGATGGAACGTCGTTTGCCAACATTCCTGTATCGGAAACTAGGATAATATCTGCTTTTAATTTTGCTTTATTTTCTTTGATAAAGATACCCAAGTTAGCACTTCCAACCTCTTCTTCCCCTTCAATCATGAATTTCACATTGCACGGCATTTCACCGCTTGCCAACATTGCTTCTACCGCTTTCACGTGCATAAACATTTGTCCTTTATCATCACAAGCACCGCGTGCAAAAATTGCTCCTTGTGGATGCTTATTGGTTACTTTGATTACTGGTTGAAATGGCGGTGAAGTCCACAATTCTAATGGGTCTGCTGGTTGTACATCATAGTGGCCATAGACCAAAATAGTTGGCAACGAAGCGTCTACCATTTTATCACCATAAACAATTGGATGACCAGCCGTCTTACAAATTTCTACATTATCAATTCCGATTGAAACTAAATTGGCTGCAAGATGCTCAGCACAAGCTTGCACATCATTTTTATAGCTTGGATCCGCAGAAATGGATGGAATTTTGAGTAAATCTATTAGTTCGTTTAAAAATCGTTCTTTATTTTCTGAGATAAATTTTTGGCTGTTTTCCATGAGATAAATTTTAAAGAATCAAAGATGCGAAAAATAATTGGCTGTACGAATAACTAGCAGCTATTATAAAACTTTAATACTAGGTTATCTTTAGAAAATGAGAAATAGGATTAAAAAAGGAACTTGAATAATTAGTTTAAGGAACTTAGATTCAACTAATAAATGTAACTTTTTGAGATGAGTTCCAAAATCAATATTTATTCAGAAATAGAAAAAAATGAATTCTTCTTTTTGACAATTATGTAAATGAAACCAAACTTCCGATGTTTAATAATTTTATTTATTAGTGCAAAACGATGGACTGTAATTAAAATATAGTAATCAATTAAAGTTAGATTTTAAAAAAAGACAATCAATATAGTATCATTAAATTAAGATATTTGAAATAACCCAAAAGCTAGCTTTATACTTGAAGAAAGCAAACTCTCTCAAACAAGAGCATCTCTAAAGAATTTAGGGAAAATGGTTTACGTTTTCAAGAATCGATAATTTACGACCAGAAATAGCAGAGGAACTAAATAAGCTTGAAGATGAGAAAATTGATGCTTAATATATCGCTGGATTAAAACGAATTGAAGAATAAACCTAAAATCGGTGTTATATGAAACTCATTAAAATAATCCCCCAATTATTAATTGCGTACATTTATCTACTTTTGATTTTTTAAAATGGCGCAATTTAAAAAC
>Ga0105050_10002120_pt1 | contig 28826 bp, 11 predicted proteins | sample FRY01_FD_78088 | JGI IMG/M metagenome (GOLD analysis project Ga0105050, IMG submission 78088) | Freshwater microbial communities from Lake Fryxell liftoff mats and glacier meltwater in Antarctica - FRY-01 | ecosystem: Environmental > Aquatic > Freshwater > Ice > Glacier meltwater ...
CCATCGCCAGCGATGAGCGTGTCATTGCCCGCTCCACCATCCACCACATCGTCGCCTGCACCGGCAGAAAGTGTGTCCGCACCGGCCAGACCACTCAGGGTGTTGGCACCGGTGCTGCCGGTCAGGGTGTCGTCAAACGCCGAACCGGTCAGGTTCTCCATGGAGACAAACACGTCACTGGCGCCATCACCATCATTGCTCGCCGTCTGCGTAGAAAGACTCGCCACCACCGATCCGGCAGCATTGGTGTAGTCCACCGTGTCGGTGTTCGCGCCACCATCAAGGGTGTCCACGCCGCCGCGACCCACAAGGGTGTCGTTGCCGGCGGCACCCATCAAGGTGTTGGCGTTGCCATCGCCCGTGAGTGAATCGGCAAAGCCGGTACCCAGCACATTCTCGATGCTGAGCAGGGAATCTGTCGCACCATCGCCGTCATTTGACGCAGCACCGGCGAGCAGACTGACCACCACCGCGCCGGCGGCCAGCGAATAGTCGGCCGTGTCGGAGCCACCTTCACCGTTCAGGAGATCGACGCCACCACGTCCACGGAGGACGTCATTGCCATTGCCGCCGAGCAGGGCGTTGCCGCCGGCACTACCGGTAATCGTGTCTGCAAAAGCGGAGCCGATGACCCCTTCGAAGTTCTGCAGGATATCGTTCGCACCATCGCCATCATTGCTGGCGGCGCTGGCGCCCAGATCCACCACGACAAAGCTGGCGGCACCACCGTAATGCACTACGTCAACGCCGCCGCCACCGTCCAGGGTGTCGATCCCGCCAGCACCCCACAAGGTGTCATCGCCGTTGAACCCATCGATGATGTTGACCGCAGAGTCGCCGAAGATCGTGTCACCACTGGTCGTTCCGGTGATGTTTTCGATATTGCGTATGAGGTCATTGCTGTCGCCCGCGACGGTCACCGTGACCTGCGTCGACCCGTTCAGCGTGACACTGATGGCGCCAAGGCCCGAAGCCGAGTAGTCGAGGGTGTCGATGTTCGCTCCACCATCGATGATGTCGGCCCCCGCATCCCCTGTGATGCGATCGTTGCCCGTACCACCCTGGATCGTATCGTTGCCCGTACCCCCTTCCAGCGTGTCGTCACCTCCCGCACCATCGAGTTGATCGTGTCCGCCGAGACCACGCAGCAGGTTGTTTTGCGCATCGCCGGTGATGACGTCATCACCGCCGGTACCAATCACATTTTCGACGTTACGCAACGTGTCGTTGTCACCACCAGTAACCGTCACCGTCGCATCCGTCGCACCGTTCAGCGTCACCGAGATGCGGGAACCGCTGCTGAAAGAGTAGTCAACGGTGTCGGTGCTCGCGCCGCCATCGATCACGTCATTACCGGCGCTCGCCAGAATCAGGTCGTTACCAGTGTTGCCGAGCAGGGAATCATTGCCGCCACCACCATTGAGCGTGTCGGCTCCGGAGCTTCCATCCAGCAGGTTGTCCAGCCCGTCGCCCGTCAGGACGTCATCACCGAAGGAACCGATGATGGATTCGATATTGGTGATGGTGTCATTCTGTCCACCTGTCACGGTGACAGGCGCAGCCGTCCCGCCGTTCAGCGTCACGCTGATCCCGGTCACCCCTCCCAGACTCGAATAGTCGATGATGTCCAGACCTGCTCCTCCATCAAGGCTGTCGGTACCAGCACTGGCGATGAACGAGTCATTGCCTCCGGCACCGTTCACCGAATCGGCCCCGGACGATCCGGTGATCGTATCTGCCTGGTTGGTCGTGATGTACTGCTCGAAGCCGGTAAAGGTCTGGATAAAGGCACTGCCACCGCCAACCGCAAGACCCGTCGCCAGGTTCAGCGCGACACCGATTCCGCCGATACTGTCGTACCGCAAGAGGTCGATATCGGCCCCACCGATCAGATTGTCGTTGCCGAGACTGCCGATGATGGTGTCGTTGCCCGCTCCCCCATTGAGTATGTTGACGCCGTCGTCACCAGTCAGCGTATCGGCCCCGTTGGTGGCAATGATGTTCTCGACATTCACCACCGTCTGATCAGTCCCGCCATTAACCGTCACGATGGCATTGGTAACGCCATTGAAGACAACGGAAATCGAGGTGAATCCGGCAAGACTGTAGTCGACTATGTCCGTACCAGCACCACCATTGATCGTATCGGCACCGCCGCTGGCAAAGATCGTGTCATTGCCGTTGTAGCCGTTGATGATGTTGGTGGCGCTATTGCCGGTGATGATGTCGGCACCGACCGAGCCGGTGAGGTTCTCGAAGTCGCGAATAGTGTTGGTGATCGAACCGTTCAAGGTGACGATCGTGTCGCCCGAGTTCTGCAACACCATGTTGATGCTTGTCAGACCCGCATCGACCGCAGCGTAACTCAGCGTATCGTTGTCGGCGCCGCCATCGAAAACGTGACCATTGCCAATTCCGCCGTTGTGCACGTTGAGGGTGTCATTGCCGGTCCCAAGGTTGACATTGGCCGTCAGAGCCCGCACAAGGACGGTGTCATTGCCGGCGTCGCCGGTGATCAGTGCATTGTTGGCGTTGGCCTCGATATAGTCGTTGCCAACGCGGCCTTCGATGTAGATGGTGCTGGCATCGCCGTAGATCGTGTCGGCAAAGTCACTACCGATGATCCGTTCGGTACCGGTGACCAGATCACTTCCGCCACCACCATCGCTGACGATGAAACTGCCGAACAGCAGGATGTTCATGTTCGTGCTGATACCGGCGGCGGCATTGGAGTAGTCGAGCGTATCGATGCCGGCGCCACCACTGATCGTGCTGTTCCCCGTGGTGATGCGAAACCAGTCGTCACCCCCTTCCCCGGAAAAGTCGAAGCCGCTGTTGTCACCCACCACGGTATCGTTGCCACTGGTGCCGAATATGTAGTCGATGGCGATACCGGTATCGGTTTCGATCAGGGTGCCACCGGGGTTGAACACGCCGGCCGTGAAATTGCCGCCCCCGGTCATCGTCACTTCGACGCGACCGACACCGGTCTGCGTCCGGTAGTCCATGTAGTCGTAGCCTAAGCCACCGTCATAGATGTCGTTACCGGCATCGGCGCGCAGGGTATCGTCGCCGGTACCGCCGATGAGCGTATCGTTGCCCGTACCGCCGTTGAGGATGTCGTTCTGGTCACCGCCATCGAGGATGTTGTCCTGGGCATCACCGGTGATGGTGTCCGTTCCTGCCGTGCCGATGATGTGGGTGAAATTGACAGCAACGTCGACTTCCGCGCCGATGGTGGCGTTGAAGGTCGAGCCGGTGCTCATGTTGACCACCAGCGAGCCACCCCTTCCTGCATAGGACAGCGTATTGATCCCGGCACCACCTTCCAGGCGGTCATTGCCGGACCAGCCGTTGAGCGTGTCATCGCCATCCCCGCCGACCAGCGTGTTCACCAGCGCATCCCCGGTGAGGACGTCGTTGCCTGCCGTGCCGATGATGTTTTCGATCCCCAGAATGGAGTCGTTGGAACCACCATTGACGGTGACCGTGACGGGTGTACTGCCATTGAGTGTGACACTGATGGAGGTGATGCCCACTTCCGTCGAATAGTCGACCCAGTCGAGCCCGCTCCAGCCATTCATGATATCGGCACCTGCGCCACCGATCAGCGTGTCATTGCCTTCCCACCCGTGCAGGCTGTTGTCGTTGGCATCACCCGTGATGATGTCGTTGAAGGTTGAACCCCACACGTCCTGAACGCTGATGAGGGTGTCCACACCGCCATCACCGTCGTTGGTGGCAAGCCCGGTGGCCAGGTCGACCACAACACCGGCTGCAGCTTCGTAATACCGCACCCGGTCCACGCCATTGCCACCATCCAGGGTATCGTTGCCACCACGACCGGCCAACTCGTCATTGCCGTCGCCACCGCGCAATATATTGACGGCACCATCACCCCAGATGGTGTCGTTGCCGGCGGTACCGGTGATGTTTTCGACATTGAGGGCAAGGTCGTCATCTTCGCCGTCGATGGTGATCGCTGCGGTCGACGAACCACTCAGCGTTACCTGGATGAAGTTGATGCCCGCCTGGGTGGAGAAGTCGGCGGTGTCGATGCCGGAGCCGCCCTGATAGGTGTCCACGCCGGCACTGCCGAAGAACAGGTCGTCGTCCGCTCCGCCGTCGAGATAATCGCTGCCCGCGCCACCATTCAGCGTGTCGTTGCCCGCGCCGCCATAAAACTCGTTGTCCAGTGCATCGCCGGTAATCGTGTCATTGCCGCTGGTGCCGATGATGTTTTCAACATTGCGGACGAGGTCATTGACGTCACCCACCACGGTGACCGTGGCATTGGTACTGCCGTTCAGGATCACGGCGATACTGGTGATGCCGGTCTGCGAGGAATAATCCAGCAGGTCATTGAATCCGGCGCCACCGTCAAACGTGTCGGCACCCGCATCGGCGCGCAACACATCGTCAGCATTGCCGCCATCGAGCAGATCATCACCGAGTCCACCGGTCAGCGTATCTTCGTCATCACCACCGAACAGCGAATCGTTACCGCTGCCGCCGATGAGGGTATCGCGGCCCCGATCTCCCGACAGCACGTTGTTGCCACTGTCACCGGTGATCGTATCGTCGTTGATCGAACCGGTCACATTCTGGAAATTTGTGGCGAGTTGGGTGTTGCCGTTGACCGAGACCGAGAAGAAGCCACCGGCGACGACGCTCATGTCCACGACGATGGGCGAATTGAGGTCGTTGTAGCCCAGGGTATTGGTACCGGTACCACCATCCAGCGTGTCGTTGCCGAATTCAGGGCGAATGAGATCGTTGCCACCCATGCCGAACAGCAGGTTGGTGTTGGCGTCGCCATCCAGAATGTCGTCACCGGCGGTACCGATGACGTTCTCGATATCACGGATGGTGTCGTTGACATCACCATTGACGACGACGGTCATCGTATTGGCGCCATCAAGGTCGACGGTTACCGAGGTGACACCCGCCTGGCTGGAATAGTCCAGCGTGTCGGTGCCCGCACCGCCGATCATGAGGTCGGCGCCGCCGCTGCCGATCAGCGTATCGTTGCCCGAGAAACCGTCGAGCGAGTTGGCCAGATTGTCACCGGTGAGAATGTCATTGCCGGTGCTGCCGATGACGTTCTCGATTTCCCGGATCGTGTCGTTGGCATCGCCATCCACCGTGACAGTGGCATTGCCCGCACCGTTCAGCACTACGGAAATGAAGTTGATTCCGGTCTGGGTGGAGTAGTCCACCGTATCGACGTCGGCACCACCGATCAGCGTATCGGCGCCGCCATGACCGCTGAGCGTGTCGTTGCCTGCTCCACCGGTGAGTACGTTGACGAGGTTGTCACCGGCCAGATTGTCCGCACCACTGGAGCCGATCACGTTTTCGACGTTGGCGACCAGATCATTGTCCGAACCAGACAATGTCACCGATGCAAAGGTTGCCCCGGACAGCCGGACACCGACACCCGTGACTCCGGCCTGGGCGGAATAGTCCAGCGTGTCCACGTCCGCGCCACCATCGAAGGTGTCCGAGCCTTCACTGCCGAGCAGGAGGTCGTTGCCGGCATCGCCGAGCAGATAGTCCGCGCCACCAGCCCCATCGAGAGTGTCGAGCCCGACACCGCCGTTCAGGACGTTGGCGAGGGCGTCACCAATGATGATGTCATTGCCGGCAGAGCCGATGACGTTTTCGACATTGCGAACTGTATCGTTGTCACCACCATTTACGGTGATCAGCGCATCGCTCGACCCGTTAAGGGTCACGCTGATGAAGTTGATGCCGAGCAGGGCGTAGTTGACGGTGTCCGTCCCCGCCCCGCCCTCAAAGGTATCCGTGCCGGCGCTGGCGTTGAACATATCGTCTCCACCCAGCCCGTCGACCGAGTCCGAACCCGTGGAGCCGATCAGCGCGTCGGCCTGATTGGACAGAAAATAATTCTCGAACAGGGAGAACGTGTCGGTGCTGCCATCGCCGGAAAACAAGGCGGTGGACGTAGACAGGTTGAGGGTGACCCCCGCACCCGACAGGTCGTCGAACCGCAGCTGGTCGATACCGGCACCCCCGATCAGTACATCGGAGCTGTTGCCACCGTAAATCGTGTCGGCACCAGCGCCGCCGTCGAGCGTGTTGACCAGCGCATCACCACGCAGAACGTCGGCGCCACCGGTGCCGACGACGTTTTCGATGTTGCGAATGATGGCGTTGTCACCACCGGTGACGTTGATGACTGCATCCGTGGCACCATTCAACTGGACACTGATGCCCGTCACACCGGCAATCAGCGAATAGTTGACAGTGTCAGCGCCAAGGCCGCCATCCATGGTGTCGAGACCGGCGCTGGCGAAGAACGTGTCATCACCGCCCTCGCCCAGCAGCAGATTCACGCTGGCGTCACCCGTGATCCGGTCGGCATTGGCCGATCCCCGCACGGTTTCAAAACCGCTCAACGTATCGGTTGCCCCATCACCGTCGTTGGACGCGACACTGGCACCAAGATCAACCACGATGCCGCCAGCGGCGAGGCTGTAGTCGACGACGTCGGTGCCGGCGCCACCGATGAGCGTGTCCGAGCCACCACGGCCGGCAATCGTATCGTTGCCATTGGCTCCGTTGAGGACATTCGCGAAAGCATTGCCGATGAGCACATCGTTCTGTGTCGAACCGGTGACGTTTTCGATATTGACCAGCGTATCCGAGCCACCATCGCCATCGTTGGCCGCCTGACCGAGCGACAGGTCCACCAGCACGCCATTGGCCGCTTCGCTGTAGTCGGCCGTATCGGTGTCGGCACCCCCATCCAGCGTATCCACACCGCCCCGTCCGCGCAGGATGTCGTTTTCCGCACCACCGGTCAGCACGTTGTTGCCGCTGCCGCCGAGCAACGTGTCGGCCTGGTTGGAGCCTGTGGCATTTTCGATCGACAGCAGCACATCGCTGGCGCCATCGCCGTCGTTGCTGGCCTGGCCCAGTTGCAGATCCACCACCACTGCGCCAAGCGCCAGGGAATAGTCCGCGGTGTCCACTCCTGCACTACCTTGTAGTGTGTCGACTCCGCCCCGTCCCTGCAGCACGTCGTTACCGCCATTGCCGTCGAGGACGTTGGCGCCAGCATCTCCGATCAGCGTATCGGCATTGATGGAGCCGAGTGCATTTTCAATATTGAGCAGGGTATCCGTGCTGCCGTCACCGTCGACGGCAGCGAGGCTGGCCGCCAGGTTGACGATGACCGAGCCGCCTGCCGTGTCGTAATACACCCAGTCGACATCGGCACCACCATCCAGTACATCGGCACCTGCGCCACCGGACAAGGTGTCGCTGCCGGCAAGTCCGGAGAGTGAATTGTTGCTGGTATTGCCGCGGATGACGTCGTTGTTGGCAGAGCCGAGGACATGTTCGATGCTGTTGAAGGTATCGACGCCGCCTTCACCATCATTGGCTGCGGTATTGGTTTGCAGGCTGACGTTGAGGCCAGGACCGGCCAGACGATAGTCGGCGGTATCCTCGCCCAGCCCGCCGACCAGTGAATCATTGCCACCACGGCCGGCCAGCGTATCGTCGCCGTCGCCGCCGTCCAGTCGGTTGGCGCCGGCGTTGCCCTGGATCACATCGGCCTGAACGGAACCGGTGACATCTTCGATGGAGATGAGCGTATCGACACTGCCGTTGCCGTCGTTGGCTGCCTGGTTCAACGCCAGGTTGACATCAACCGACCCCGGCGCATTGGCGTAGTCAGCCACATCGGTACCGGCGCCACCATCCAGCAAATCGGCCCCACCACCACCCAGCAGCCGGTCGTTGCCAAGGCTGCCGAACAGCGAGTTGCTGTTGTTGTCACCTTCGATCCGGTCATTGAAGTTGCTGCCAAAGATGTTTTCGATGGAGATAAACGTATCCGAACCACCATCGCCATCATTGCTGGCCGTACCGAGCAGCAGGTTCACATTGATCGCACCTGCGGCTTCGAAGTAACTGGCCAGATCAACGCCTGCGCCACCATCCAGGATGTCGGAGCCTCCGCGTCCACGCAGCATGTCAGCGCCGGCGCCACCGGCAATGCTGTTGTCACCGGCATCGCCGTACATTGTGTCATCGAACGACGAACCGATCAGATTCTCGATACTGATGAGGGTGTCGACACCGCCATCGCCATCATCCGACGTCGTAGCCAGCGCAAGATCGACCACCACACGCGCTGCCGCACTCTGATAACTGGCCGAATCGATGCCGGCATTGCCGTCGAGGGTGTCGTTGCCACCTCGCCCCTGCAGCGTGTCGTTACCAGCATTGCCGTCGAGCACGTTGACCGCGCCATCACCGATCAGCGTGTCACTCAGCGTCGAGCCCGTCAGATTCTCGATGCTGATGAACGAATCGGTGCTGCCATCCCCATCCTGTATCGCCGCACTCAGCCCAAGATCGGCAACCACGATACCCAGTGCCAGGGAGTAGTCGGCAGTGTCGATGCCGGCGTTGCCGTCGAGAATATCGGCTCCGGCACGCCCGCGCAGCCGGTCGTTGCCGGTAAATCCGTCCAGCCGGTTGTTGTTCAGATCGCCGGTCAGGATGTCGTTGCCGGCTGTGCCGATCACATTCTCGACATTGCGGATCGTATCGTTGGTGCCGCCGTTGACCACAATCGTCGAGTCAAGCGCGCCGTTCAGCGTCGCATTGATGAAATTCGCCCCGGCCAGCGTCGAATAGTCTGCCGTATCGACGTTGGCGCCACCGTCCAGCACATCGGCACCGGCGCTCGCGACCAGGGTATCGTTCCCGGTTCCTCCCTCCAGAAGGTTGTCGCTGTTGCCGCCGCGCAGCCGATCGTTAAACGCCGAACCCCGCAGATTTTCGATACCGATCAGAACATCCGCAGCCCCATCGCCATCGTTGGTGGCGAGACCAGCGCCGATATCCACATCAACTGCGGCACCGGCGTTGGTGTAATCCGCCGTATCGATGCCCGTGCCACCGACGAGTGTGTCGAGCCCGCCCCGACCTGCCAGTACGTCATTGCCCGCATCACCATCCAGCCGGTTAGCTAGACCATCACCGGTGATAGTGTCGGCACCGGCACTGCCGATGACGTTTTCAATGTTGCGGACCAGATCGTTGGTCCCACCGACCACCTGCACCACGGCGTTGGTGCTGCCGTTGAGGGTCACGTTGATGTTCAGAACACCGGCCAGCGTGGAGTAATCCACGGTATCGATACCGGTTCCGCCGTCCAGCGTATCCGCGCCACCACTCCCGCCCAGGCGGTCATCACCGCCACGCGCTTCGATGAAGTTGTCCGAGTTGTCGCCGGTCAGGTTGTCGCCAAAGTCGGTGCCGATCAGGTTTTCGACATTGCGAACGATGTCGTTATCACCCCCGGCAACGGTCACCGTCGCATCGAGCGCACCAGCCATGACGACGGTTACGCCGGTAATGCCGGCAAGACCGAAATAGCTGAGCGTGTCGACGTCGGCTCCACCGTCATAGACATCGTTGCCGATGCTGGCGAGAAAGAGGTCGTTGCCGTCTTCGCCGAGCAGCGTGTCATTGCCACCGGCGCCGTTCAACGTGTCACTGTCACCACGGCCGCTCAGCACATTGGCCAGATTGTTTCCCACCAGCACATCACGCCCGGCGGTGCCGATGACGTTCTCGATATTGCGCAGGACGTTGTTGTCCCCACCGGTCACCGTGACGATGGAATCGCCGGTATTGGCCAGCGTCACGGCAATGGCCGACGCCGCTGAAGGCACTTCGAAGTCAGCGGTGTCGATTCCTGCTCCGCCATCCAGCGTATCCACACCGCGGCTGGCCACGAGCAGGTCATTCCCGTCCCGACCCTGAACATAGTTGGCGTTGCCGTCGCCCTGGATCCGGTCGTCGCCGGCACTGCCGATGACGTTCTCGATGTTGCGGATCAGATCGTTGTCACCGCCGGTGACGAACACCGTGGCATCGATGGAGCCGTTGAGTGTCACGTCGATCGCCGTGACACCGGCCAGTGCGGAATAGTCGATAGTGTCGACGTCCGATCCACCATCAAGCGTATCGGCGCCTGCCGATGCGTTCAGGGTGTCGTTACCGGCGAGCATGAACACCACATCAGCACCGGTCGAGCCAAAGAGTGTGTCGACGAACGCCGACGTCTGGTACGACTCGAATCCACTGAAGGTGTCTACCGAGTTGTCAGCCAGACTCGTGGCCGTCAGTGTTGCGAGATTGAGGATGACACCTGCACCAAGGTCATCAAACACCGCGAGGTCAGTACCGGCACCGCCGATCAGTACATCGGAGCCGAGTCCGCCGCGAATGATGTCATTGCCACCTGCGCCGTCGATGGTGTTGACCGAGCTGTTGCCGGCCAGATTGTCGACAAATACCGAGCCCAGCAGATTCTCGATGCTGAGCAGTGTATCGACGCCGCCGTCACCGTCGATGCTGGCGAGGTTGGTGCTGAGGTTGGCGGCAATACCACCACCTGCGATCGTGTAGTCAGCCGTGTCGACGCCGCCCCCACCCTGCAGCGTGTCGTTGCCTTCGCCACCTCGCAGTGAGTCATTGCCGAGGCCACCGTCGAGCAGGTCATCACCGATGCCGCCAGTCAGGAGGTCCGCCCCGCCTTCGCCAAACAGCTGGTTGTTCTGGTCATCACCGGTGAGGGTGTCGGCGCCGGCCGTACCCCGCACGTTTTCGATGTTGCGAATGCGTGTGGTATCACCGCCATTGACGTTGACGTCCACGAAGGTGCTGCCGTTCAGCACGACGGTAACGAAATTCACGGCGGCGAGGTTGGAAAAGTCGATCAGGTCATCGCCGTTGCCACCATCAAAGGTGTCCAGGCCGCGGCTGGCATTGAAGGTATCCGCACCGCCCAACCCGAATACCACATCGGCCGACAGGGAGCCGTTGATCGTGTCGGCCTGATTGCTCGCGTAATACTCTTCGAAGCCGGAGAAGGTGTCGTTGCTGCCGTCACCACCAAAGGTTGCAGTTCCGGTTGCCAGGTTCAGTTCGATGCCGAGCACGGTGAGTTCGTCAAAGCGCAACTGGTCCTGGCCGAGGCCGCCATCCATGAAGTCGCTGCCACGGCCACCACGAATGACGTCATCGCCGCTGAGACCAACCAGGGAATTGTCCAGTGCATCGCCGGTCAACGAATCATTGCCGCTGGTGCCAATTACCCCTTCGATGTTGCGGACCGTATCGTTGTCACCACCATTGACCGTCACCGTGGCGTCGTTTTCAGCGTTCAGGGTAACGGTTATGAAGTTGATGCCGAGCGCCGAATAGTCGATGACATCCCGGCCAAGTCCACCATCGAACGTGTCATTGCCGGCGGTGGCAATGAACGTATCCGATCCGCCCAGACCGTAGGCTTCGTCGCGCTGCGCGGAGCCGGTGATCGTATCGGCCTGGTTGGTGGTGAAATACAGTTCGAAACCACTTAGCGTGTCCGTGCTGCCATCGGTTGCGTAAAACGCCGAGCCGGTGCCGATGTCAAGCACCACGCCGCCATCCAGCAGGTCATCAAAGCGGACCGTATCCGCAAGACCCGCGCCGCCGTCCAGCACGTCGCTGCCACCACCGCCGCGGATGATGTCATTGCCGCCCAGTCCTTCCAGTGTGTTGCGTGCGCTGGAACCAGTGAGGATGTCATTCAGCGCCGTACCACGTAGGTTCTCCACACTGACAATCGTGTCCACGCCACCTTCGCCATCACTCAGCGCTTCACCGGCCGCCAGATCGACGGAAATGCTGTTCGTGACGCCGGTGTAGTCGAGGGTATCGCTGCCCGAACCACCGTCGAAATAATCGTCGCCGAGGCTGGCGATGAAAGTATCAGCACCGGCTTCGCCATACAGCGAATCGTCACCGTCGCCACCATCGAGAATGTCATCGCCAAGATAGCCCTTGAGCACGTTACCGAGGGCATCACCGGTGATGATGTCATTGCCCGCCGAACCGTTGACGTTTTCGATACGGCGAATCGATGTGTTGTCACTGCCATTGACGGTAACAAAAGCCGGATTTGCCCCATCCAGCGTCACCTGGATGAAGTTGGCCGATTCGTGCAGCGAATAGTCGATGGTGTCCGAGCCGGTGTTGCCATCGAAGACATCTGCACCAGGTCCGCCAAAAAACGTATCGTTCCCTGCACTGCCGTCCACGGTATCGGCGTTCAGCGAACTGTAGATTTCGTCAGCCTGCAACGAGCCGAAATAGAGCTCGAAAGCCTGGAAGGTGTCGATGCTGGAATCGCCGCGGTACAGGGCCGTCCGGTTAGCGATGTCGAGTACGACACCAAATCCGGCGAGATCATCAAACCTGAGCTGGTCGATGCCGTTGCCCCCGTCCATGAAATCGGCACCGGCGCCACCCATGATGGTGTCGTTGCCGTCGTTGCCGAGCAGGGTGTTCTGGGCGAGGTCTCCTCGCAGGTGGTCGGCACCCGCAGTGCCGATGACGTTTTCCACGAACCTGAGCGTGTCGTTATCCTGGCCGGTGATGGTGGCGATGGCATCGAACCCGCCATTGAGGGTCACCGTGACGGCGTTACCCGCTCCCAGCGAGCCATAGTCAGCCGTATCGCTGCCTTCACCCCCATCGAGAGTGTCGGCGCCGAGACTGGTCAGGAACCGGTCATCCCCGGCGCCGCCCCGCAGGACATCATCGCCGCCTGCGCCATCGAGGGTGTCATTGCCACCGATCCCGCTGAGCGTGTTCGCCTGTGCGTCACCAGTCAGGATGTCCGCATGCAGGGACCCTTCCAGATTCTCGATGCTGATGAACGTGTCCTGTCCACCCTCACCATCGTCGATCAGCCCCGTGGCGGACAGGTCGACGATCACTCCGATGATCGGCGCCTGGGAATAACTTGCCGTGTCGGAACCGTTGCCACCGATCAGTGTGTCGTCACCTGCACGCCCCTGCAGGATGTCGTCTCCTTCACCACCCCGCAATACGTTGACACCACGGTCACCCACGAGTACATCGTTGAAGGCAGAACCGTTCAGGTCTTCAATATTGAGAATGATGTCCCGGCCGCCCTCGCCATCGTCATTGACGACACCAAGGGACAGGTCGAGGTTGATCCCTGAAGTCACTCGCGAATAGTCGGCGGTGTCACGACCCCGGCCACCATCGAGGACATCATTGCCGCCACCACCGGCCAGGGTGTCATCACCATCCCGGCCTTCAAACAGGTTGTCGTTCGTATCACCGAACAACGTATCGTCACCGGCAGTGGCGATGATGTTTTCCAGATTTCTGGCCACTTGATCGTCGGCGCCACGGATGACGATGGTGCCATCACCAGCCCCTGCCAGCGTGGCGAAGATCGAGGTGGCATCACCGAAGTTCTCGAAATCGATGGTGTCTGAACCGCTGCCGCCGTCGATGGTGTCGCGGCCTCGACTGACGATCACCAGATCTTCTCCGGCCCCGCCGTTCAACTGGTCCGCACCCTCGCCGCCATCCAGGGTGTCATTGCCACCGGCGCCATTGATGATGTCATCACCATCTGCACCCTGGAGGATTTCAGCCCTGCTGCTGCCCGTCAGGTTGTCATTGAAAGACGAGCCGGTGACATGTTCGAAATTGCGCAGGCGGTCCACCTCGGAACCGATCAGCGCGGTGGTGTACCCGGCCCCATCGGGTGCCTCGCCAAGGTTCAGCGTGACGCCGGTGTTGGCGTCGGAGAAGTCCACAAAGTCGTTCTGGCCATTGCCGCCATCGAGGTAGTCGTTGCCACGTCCACCGGAAATGCGGTCATTGCCGTCACCGCCGAATATGGTATCGGGATTGTCCGAGCCGATGATCCGGTCATCGAAGGGTGTCGCAATGAATATTTCGACCTCAAGCACCGTGTCCTGATTGCCGGCGTTGATGAAGACGTTGTTCAGAGGCAGACGCAGGTCTGCATCCAGGGGACTCGCCGACAATGAGTAGTCGACAGTGTCAATACCCGCCCCACCGATCAGTGTGTCGAAGCCGCCATGTCCCACCAGGGTGTCACTGCCACCACCACCGTGCAGCAGGTTGTCGGCGTCATCACCGACGAGCGTGTCATCGGCCGAACCAGCGAGTATGTTTTCCACCTGCCGCAGGCGATCTTCCTCGAACAGCCGTCCCCCGCGGTCGATGATGACGTATGCCGCACCACTGGACTGGTCGTACAGGTTGGCTTCAATCCTCACTGTATAGTTTGAATAATCGGCAGTGTCCGATCCGGCGCCGCCTTCCAGCAGATCGTTGCCGATGCCGCCGATCAACACATCATCACCACGTCCACCGGTCAGGGTGTCGTCACCCCGTTGACCCAGCAGCAGGTCGTTGCCGTCTCCGCCATCGATCGCGTCGCTGGCTACGCCACCGGTGACGGTATCGTTGCCACTGCCGGTGAAGATGCGGTTGGAATTCGGGTTATTGGCCAGCACCCAGACCAGATCGCCCTCGTCATCGATGTAATTAAGGTCCTGCGCCTCGAAGACGGTGCGAACCGCCACCTTCTGGTCACCCTCCGTCTTCATGAAGGTCTGCAGCGGTACGGGCAGGGGCAGTCCGTTCTCGTCCTTGGCCAGCAGGTTGAAGTTCGCCTCCAGCTTGATATGCAGGACGAACTCGTGATCGGAGGGAACCGGGTAGGTGACATTCACGCGAATGTTGCCGCGGCCATCGAGCGTCGGATTGGTCAACTCCCAGCCGCTGCCGGTCAGCACCGCGCCTTCCACGACGTAACCTGGCGGAAAGCCGTCGATGACGACCAGGGTCGGTTTGAATCCGGCCGGCAGGATCGGCTGCAATTCGATGACCCGGGTCATGAAGGTTTCGCTGAACAGTTCGCTGTTGTCGGCTTCGACGATCAGGTCCGTGGTGGCCGTGGCGAGGTTGAGCGTTTCCGAGGAGAACTGGGATTCGTTGCTCGGATCGAACACCGAGGCTTCGGAGCCGCCCCCCCCCCGTATAAACGCAATACCGTCGGCAGTGGTCTCGCTCGACCGACCGGGCTGCAGCAACCGGATCTCGAACAACGGCTTCTGTTCAGGTGACTCCGGTGCTTCATCGACATTGAAGGAAATACCGCTGCTGGAAGACTTTTCGACAATCGGCGGTCGCGGCTCGACAAACACCCCTTCTTCATCCACCGAACTCTTTTTGGCATCGTTCTTCTTTTCGTCGATCGATGTGTTCTGTTGCGCTGCCTGCTGCATCGCAACTGCTTCCTGGATAGCCTGCATGACAGCTACAGCCGCTGCTTCGGCCTGCTGGGACTCTTCCTTCTTCTCCTCTGCGTCCTGCTGAAGAGAGTCCCGCAGGATGCTGCTGATGGCGATGTAATCCTGAACCGAGAGGTTGCCGATCTCGCCGACCTTGGAAAGAAACACATTGGGCGCAATGAGGTCATCATCAAAAAAGATGCGCGGGGCGAGTTCTTCCTCGAACATCAGCAGTGCCATACCGGCACATATGATCCGGGCACCTTCCGCATTCGTGACGATGACATCGGAATCAACGATGTCGATCTTCACATCCTTGAAGTCAACACCATTGAAGACGAGGTCCGTGCCTGGCTGAATGGTCACAGTCTTGCTGTCGCCTTTGGCGAGACCGTCGAAGGACACCACTACTTTGGAATTGCTCGCCATACCTGCTCTTCTTGCAATCGCCCATAGACCACCACGGCACTTCCAATGCCGCCAGGCAACCATAGTGCATCGATCAGTCGAGGTCCGGATCAAGCCTGCAAAGCGTGCACTGGATCACGGCAGCTTCGCCGGTCAGGCTCCATTCTTGCCCCAGCTGGTGAAAATGCGACACCGGATCTGGCAAAACACAGAGGTTTTGCTAGTTTGAACACTACCGGCGTGGACTCGCCTGTACGTTCTTGTGTCATTTGACAAGGAATTCAACGGCGTCAAGCGTTTGACGCCAATACGGAACAAACGCGCGACAAGGATTGGCGATGCGCTTCAAGTTTCCTGCTCTGTTGCGTCACAAGGCGCTGGACGAACGTGACCGGACAGTTCCGGTCAATCTCCTGACCTACATTACGCCAGGCATCATCGCGACTGTGATCACGGCCGCTTTTGCGATCTGGTCAAACTGGGACATGCTGTCCAAATCATTCGGATCTGGCGTTGTTCTCAACGGCCTGATCATTGTCATCGGCCTGATTGGCGTGATGAGTTCGGTGTGGTCCAACCTTCGCTGCCTGGTCACCGCGCGCTTTCTGAAGGCGATCGATGACCTTCGGACCATACCTGAGCGTCTCTCGGAAGACGAGATGAAAGCCTTTCGCCGCGCACTGAAAAAAGAAGGCCGACTGCTGGATATCAAGCAGATGGCCGACCTTCTGGAAAACCTGCCGACGATGGGTCATTTGAACGTCACGGACAACGATGCCCGGATGATCAAGTCGAAGCTGGGGTTTCGTGTCAGTCTCATGCGCGCCAATGCAGGGTTTCTCGCTGGCATCCTCATCATGCTCGGCTTGCTGGGCACATTCCTTGGTCTGTTGACGACCATCGACGCGGTGGGTGTTGCGATGAGCAGCATGTCAAACATCGGCGGCGAAGATCCTGCCGCCATGAGCGGCTTTCTGGCAAAAATCTCTGCGCCTCTCGCTGGTATGGGTCTCGCATTCAGCTCCTCCCTGTTCGGCCTGGCGGGCTCACTGCTGCTCAGCTTCACCAACTTTCTCGCCGGTGGTGTACACGATCGTTTCATCGAGCGGGTCAGCCGATGGGTGGACGACCGGATCCTCTCACCCACCCAGCAGGCGCGGAAGGCACAGGAAAATCCGAAGGTGGCCGGTTCCGATGAACTCAAGGCGTGGCTGGCGGGATTCGCCCAGTCTGCACTGGACACCAATCGCCGAATCGAGCAGCTCATTGCGGTGATCAGCGAACAGATGCAAAACGTTGCGCAGACTTCCAGGATCAATCGGGCGGTGCTGGCTCAGGGCAAGGCCAATCAGGAGGAGCTGAAGGAACTCCGACGATCCTTTGCGCGCGGTTTGAGCATCGTGCGGAAAGAAGTCAACGATCGCTCTTTCGATCTTTCCCGCAAGCTTGGCATCAAGCGTGACAGCGTGAGCCAGGCTGATCTGGTCCAGAGTGACTCGCATGACTCGCTGGATATGACAAGCGATCGAACGGCGTCAGGAAAAACATCAGGAACAACAGCAAGAACAACGGACAGATCGATAGAGGAGTCACATAACCAACTGTCATCGCTCGTCGAGGAACTGCAGTCACTGCTGGACGGGCAGGATCTGATGCAGGCATTTCGCGCACGGCAGGCGGCAGTGGACTCCGAAGGATTGCCACCAACCTTCAGAAAGGACGAGCAGGGCAGAGCAACCGTGGATCGCCCGAGCGGGCACCCTCCAGAATGAGTTACAGCGGTGAGGATCTTGATGGCATGGCCATGTCCGGATTTGTCGACATACTGTCGGCGACTCTCCTCATGTTCATGTTTTTCATATTGATTACGGCAGTGGCGCTGTTTTTTCACGTTCTGACCTTTACCAGCAAAGAAGCCCCGGTCAGCGCCGAGGAAATCCTTGAAGTCAAACAACTGGTAGTTGTGCTCGAAGAAGAAAACCAGGAATTACGTGAACAGGTTGCTGGACTCAATCAGAAGGCTATGGAAATCGATGCCAACTTCAAGGAGTCGATTGGCGAGCAGCGTTTCACCGTGTCGCCGGATGGTATGACATTCGTAGTCTTTTTCGGCCCCAACAGCATCACCATCACCGAGCAGGTCAGCGGCGAGATCAAGACGTTCATGGAAAAAGGCATCGCCAAACATGGCACGACAGTGTCGGCCTTCATGACCGCACCCAAGACCAGGAGCAACATCGACACAGTGGCTCGCAAGGTCGCGATCGCCCGCATCCTCAATACCCGCAACAGCCTGCTTGAGACTGCGATCGCACGTGAGTCGATTCTCCTGGAAGTAAAGCCACCAGAAGACATGGACGGCGAATCGAACTGGGCAATGATCGAGTTGAAAAAGCGATGATCACACTATCGTGAGAGCGTTTACCTCCTTGTCAGGGCTCTGCCTGGTGGTTGCATTGAGCCCGGTATTGGCCAGTGCCGATGGCCTTAACTGGACCGTGTGGTCCGGAAGCAGGGCAACCACTGACACCATTGAAGCAGATCATCAGCCGACAGCTGACAAGCCGATCGACGCACTGGTCGAAGCCGGGCTTGATGACTCTCCACAGGCTCCGTCTGCAACAGCACAGGCTGACCTTATTCAACCGGCCGTCGACGTTGACTCGCAGCCCGAGACCTGGAGCGGACCCATTGAGGAGAGCGTGATTGATGCAGCCGTGGTGCTGCCTGAATACGAATCTTCCGGCCAGGTAATCGACGAATCCGCAACACACGTGTTGTCCGTGATCGATCAGTCAATCGACGAGTTGGCCACGGAAACACTGGAAATGCCCGTGATTTCTGCTGACACTCCAACCATCGAAGAATCACAGGAAACTGTGCTTGCAGGTGAAGATGAAGCAATCGAGGCAGGTCTTGATGGCTCACCGGTCTCGTCCCCTGAAGCCGACGAGGTAGCTATAAACCAGTCCGACGACCACGTTGCGGCAGCGCCCGGTACCTTGAGCGCACCCGAGCCAGCGGTCACAGCAATCGCAACTGAAACGCCGATTGTTGAAGAGTCGACGCTTGCAGACGAACTTGCAGACGAAAGAGATGCGACCGACGCTGAATCTGCAAATGACGCTGTTCCCGCAACACAGGTTGTCGCCACCACGGATGCTTATTCTGACGGGACCTTTGGAGAGGTGCCAACGATTGAACCCCAACTGGTGGTCACGCCAGGGCAGAAATTCGCGGCCGGCCCCGGGATCCAGACAGCCGTCGCAGACGACCTGGTGCCTGTCAAATCCGCAGATGCCGTAGTGGGTTCGGAATCTGTTGAAGAGGCTGCCTTTGCAGCTCTGGAAGCCGAAATGAACGACACCATGATCCTCGGCCCTGTCGCCATCGCAGAGGATCTTGCGGTCGCGGCCGATGGCGCAGAAGCCGTTGCCGAAGACGCATCCGGCGGCTCAATGACAGCTGCAACAGACGCCAATTCAAACCAGCCCGGTCGATACGATGAACTGATGTCGGAGATCATCAAGGCAGACCGGGCTGACGGTACCTATGAGTCAGCGGACACCAGCCAGCCAGACCCGCTCCTGCTCGAGCAGGTACTGGAACTGGCTCTGACCAATAACCCGGAAGTTGCCATGGCACTGGCGCGGGAAGAACAGGCTCGCTGGGGTGTGCGTGAGGCCGGCGCCTACCGATCACCTACCGTGGACATGGTGGTCGAGCTTGGCCCTGAACGTAACCGCCCCGCGACCAATACCTCTGACATCGACGATATAACTCCCGGTCGGAATCTGAACCTGAGGATTTCCAAACTCCTCTATGACGGTGGAGTTTCCGTAGCGGAAGAAGATCGACGCAGGCAGATCCGCAGGTCAACTGAAATCGAAACCCGACTGGTGATCGAAGAGATCGTCCTCAAGGCCGTCAAGTCGTACATGGAGATCCTGCAGAACCAGCAGGCGGCGCGGGTGGCAGAGGAATTTGTCGCGGAGATGCAGCGTATGGTCAATCAGATCTCGCAGATGCATGAATCCGGCGCCGCCAGCAAGATCGAACTCGATTTTGCCAGGTCACGACTTGCTTCGGCACGCGCACAGACCGGTAACTCGGCGGCTCAACTGAATGACGCGCTGTCGAATCTGGAGTTTTTGACGGGCGATCTGCCGGAGTTCATTGCCATTGCACCGATCGATGTATCGACGGTCATGATCGACACACTGCTGAACTACGTGGACACCGCACGCAACAACAACGCGGCGGTCCTGCTCAACGCCTCCAACAAAACAGCTCTGTCACTCAAGATTCGCGGCCAGCAGGCTCAATACAGTCCTATTCTGTCGCTCAACTTCAAGAGTGAGTCACTGGCCGATGAGGGTGGCAATCAGGATCCGCGCAACACGACCGAAGTGAAGTTGAAAGCGGAGTACTTCCTCATCGATGGCGGTGTCCGCAAAGCACGAATTCAGCGCAGCAAGGCACAGCTGATGGAATTGGAGTGGGATCACGAACGCCTGGTGAAGGATATCGACAGACGCATCAAGCAGTCGTACAACCAGATCACCACCAATCGACTGACACTGGCTGCCACCGAAGACGAGATCAAGGCCAACCAGGAGCTGCGTCGGTTGAACCGTCAGAATCTGGAGATCGGTGATATCAGCATTCTGGAACTGATCGAAGTGGAAGAGCGGTTGTTCAACTCGCAGGCGACCTGGTATCGGATCAGTTCGGAGATGCTTCGCAACTACTATGAACTGCTGATCGGTGTGGGTGACCTGCCAGCGGTACTGGTCGAAGACTACACGAGCAGCCGCATCACTGACAAATAGGCCAGGAGCGACAAATCAGGACTGCTCGGTCAGGGCCGTTCGCTGTTTTCGATCAGCTCGCGATAGCGTTGCATGTGACGTCTCGCTGAGACTTCGTCACCACCCAGTTCGGCAAGGCGCGCCAGGTTGTAGTGAGCGTCTGGAATACCTGTCGCACGCTCGTAGTACACACGCGCCCGATCAAGTTCATCTAGTTCGTCGAAAATCGTACCCAGATTGTAGTTTGCCAACTGGTGTTGCGGTGCGAAGCGCAGTGCCGTTTCGTAGTGACGCTTGGCGTGCCGGAGGTTGCCCTTCAATTGATACAAACGCCCGGCATTGACGTGCGCGTCAGGATTCTCAGGGTCCAGTTCGAGCGCACGACGGTAGGCCTCAGGAGCCTTGTCGAGGTCAGCCTCTTCCAGATCCAGTCCCAGGTTGTACCACTCGTCACCCGTCATCTCGCCAGCTTCGCGGGTGACGACAAGATCACCACCTAGAATGGTCGATACCTGTACAACAGGCCGCGACGACTCGAATGAAAAATGGGCCTGCCCGGTTTCGGCATCCCAGTACCGATTTTCGGAGCACACCACAACGTTTGCCCCATCCTTGAGAATTCGCATCGCAGAGAGCGAAGGCAAATCGGGCATCTGGTGTTTGAGACGTGTCAGCACGCGCAGCGCCCGACGAGGTGTAATTGCAGAATCAAGCAGACCCTTTGCCGTGCGCAGGAGCACCACGTCCTGGAACGAAAACCGGTATTCGCCTTTGTCGCCACGATTCGGGCTCAGCAGTTCTCGTCTCACGTAGTGCCGCACCTGATGTGGCTTGAGCCCGATCAGTGTGGATACTTCCTGAGTGGTATATCCCGCCATCAATTGTCTGGAACCTGCTGCCTGTTGATCTCGAAGACTTGCGCCTGAGTCGACGCGCGCCGGCGGCATGATACGAGATATCAGTTAAAGTTCGTACCCTCCCGGGATTGTTTACTGTGCATTTCAATTTCTGCCGGGATTCAATTGCGTCAGGCTGAACGTCATGGCAGGACAACCAGCGGTGGCCAACTCTACCCGTGACCATCTCATCCAGCGTCGCAATCTGCCAGATGGACTGGCGCGCCAGCCCACATGGAAAGTTCCTGTCGACAGAACTTTCGCAGTGATCGAACAGCAATTGGCTTGATTCCATCGGATGCCAATCTCTAACATCGCGGCCGTACCAGTCTTTACCCATCAGGAGAACGGCGTGAAAGCCATGAAACTCGGTCTGCAACTCGGCTATTGGGGCGCCAATCCACCCGCCAATCTGGTGCCTTTGGTGCAACAGGCCGAAAAGCTGGGTTACGACTCGGTATGGACTGCTGAAGCGTACGGCTCCGATGCCCTCACGCCACTGGCCTGGGTCGGCGCCAACACCAGCAGGATACGCCTTGGCACAGGTGTCTGTCAGATGTCCGCACGAGCACCTACAGCGCTCGCCATGGCGGCGATGACACTGGATCACCTGACACAAGGTCGACTCATACTGGGCCTGGGGGTGTCTGGCCCGCAGGTGGTGGAAGGCTGGTACGGTGCGCCTTTTTCCAAACCACTCGCGCGCACTCGCGAATACATTGACATCATCAGACAGGTGCTCAAGCGAGAAGCACCGGTGTCCAACGCGGGCGAGCACTACCCACTGCCTTTTCATGGCGAAGGCTCCTGGGGTCTGGGCAAACCGTTGAAGTCGATTCTCCATCCTCTGCGTAAGGACCTGCCAATATTCCTCGGTGCGGAAGGCCCAAAAAACGTCGCCTTGACTGCGGAAATCGCCGACGGCTGGCTGCCTCTTTACTACTCACCTTTCCGGCAAGAGGTCTACAGGCCTTCACTGTCCAACGCAAAATCAGGCTTTGAGGTGTCACAGGGCATTGTCGTGAACATCACCGACGATCGTGAACGTGGCCTTGCTCCCGTCAGGAACATGCTGGCGCTGTACATTGGCGGAATGGGTGCCAAGGATCGCAACTTCCACAAGGAACTCATTTCCCGCATGGGCTTCGAGGCCGAAGCCCAGCAGATCCAGGACCTGTTCCTGTCAGGCAAAAAGGCTGAAGCCGCGGCTGCCGTGCCTGACAAACTGGCGGACGAGATCTCACTGGTTGGAACCAGGGACTACATCAAGGACCGGCTCACTGCCTGGCAGGAAACACCGGTGACTTCGTTGCTGGTCTCCGCACGTGGCAGTGCAGAACTCGAGACGCTTGCCGAGTTGGTGCTGGGTGCCTGACGGACTGCGGCGGAAGCCCTTGTTCGGTCAGCGCGTCCTTATCGGTTTCGTTTCAGTTCCTTGCGTAGAAACTTGTATTGCGATGATGTTACCGCCGACACGCTGTCCACCACACAGTGTGCGCTGGGAATCTGGCTGACCCGGTCGATGGCATTGATACGGTCCAGTCGACAGAGGCGACTATCGCGGCCGCTCAGGACCAGCAGGTCATCCCGATCCAGGCCCTGACAGGGTCGCATCAGTCTGACGATATAGTACTTGTCACGCGAAGCTCGAAAAGATATGTGCTGCCGGTCCAGGATGTAGGTGTCGGAAACGCTTCTCAGCGCCAGACACCGTTGGGACTCGTTGTAATCTTCTTCAGTGAGCGTCTCGGCCAGTATCTGCTCGACGGTCAGTTTGACCGGCTCTTTTGGCGGCGGGGTTTTTTCCTGCGCATCAATTTTTTCCTGCGCATCAATTTTTTCCTGCGCATCAATTTTTTCCTGCGCATCAAGAGGTGGCATGATCAAGGCCAGGGCCAGCATCAGACATCGCAGTTTCAAGGTATGTTCTCCGCTGTGGGTTCCGCATTGCGCACGACACGGTCAGGATACTGCAGTGCGCGCGCTATGACGCGGGCTTCAGTGGTTGTTACGTGGAAGTTCCCGGTCGCAGACCGCTCATAGGAGTCTGCGCGGCAGAACATCGACGGGCTGCGGCGGCGCCACTTCGACCCGATTTTCCGTTCGTTTTCGTTACGTAGCACTTAACTCAAGTGCCTCAAACGAACGAAAAATCGGCCTCGAATTGACAGTCGCCTCGCACCGCCGCCTTCTGCCGCGCAGACTCCTAGCCCGGATTATTCATGAAGGTTCGTCGCCAGTGACGAGATGCACGAAAAGACAGTGTGGCGCGCACTGAAAGGCGCGCAGTCGTACTTACCAGTACGGCGAGCAACTGGAAGGAGCACGCACTGTGTTTTCACGCCAATCGGCAGCCACAGCAGAAGATTCATGAATAGACCGGGCTAGATTGTCGGAGCGATCTCCTGATCGCGAACAACTTCAGTCAAAAACAGCTGTTCGAGGCCTGAGCGCTGCGGCAAGCGCCGGCAGGATCGATTCGCAACGTACCTCGATTTTCTGGGCAAGCAGATCATCCGCCCGGGTTTTGCCATCGTTGACAGCCACCATCGGCACTCCCCGTTCGTGCGCGCGGCGACAGAATCGAAAGCTGGAGAACACCATGAGCGATGTGCCAACAATCAACAGGCCGTCGCTGCCATCTATCATGGCATAGGCAGCGTCGACCACAGGGTGTGGAACGCTGTCACCATAGAAGACGACGTCGGGCTTGAGGATGCCACCACACGATTGACAGGCCGGTACACGCACCGCGGCAATGGCTTCCGGGCTCAACTGCAGATCCGCGTCACCATCCGGTGCTGGTGTAAACACCGCGCTGCCCAGCCAGGGGTTTTCGCGCGCCAGACGATCCTGCAGTTCCGCCCGCGTGGTCCAGGTGTGGCATGCGAGACAGACTACCCGATCCAGTCGCCCGTGCAGATCGATCACATCAGGCTGGCCCGCTGCCTGATGCAGACGGTCGACATTCTGGGTAATCAATCCGCAGATCCGGTTTTGCAGCGCCGGCGACGCCAGTGCGTAATGCGCCGCATTGGGCTGCGCCTTGACGAAGGATCGCCAACCGTGAAAAGACCTTGCCCAATAACGCTGACGAGTCGCCGCTGATTTGACGAAGGCATCATGCTGAATCGGCGGCGCACGCTTCCACTGACCCTGCGCATCCCGGTAGTCACCAATCCCCGAAGGGGTGCTGATACCGGCACCGGTGATGACAACCAGTCGTTGATGGGTCTCGACAAACCGCTGCAATGTGTCCACAAATTTGTCAAACAAGGTGGTCAGCCGCTCGCATGGCAGCGGCCGCGATGCGCGGCGTGCGGGAGTCTCCACTGGGTGTGCCGGTACCGCTGTTCACCGTCAGGGCAACGGCCAGACGCCGCGAAGGATCACAGAATGCGCCACTGCCACCATAACCATAGTGGCCAAACGCCTGCGGTGCTCGCACCCCGAATGCAAACGCGCGGTGATACCCAAGCCTGAAGTGCATGGGTATGAAGAGCACGTTGTCACGCGTTCGATTGCGCACTACAGCCATGGTTCTTATGCGCTCCTCAGACAAGAGGCGCACACCATCCAGCTCACCACCTTCGGCAATCATGGCGTACATGCGGGCGAGTGATCGCGCCGTAAACTGTCCGTTGGCGGCTGGAATGCACGCTTGTACGGTCTGCGGATCGTTCCAGTCGAAAGGTGCATCGAACGGCATCAATGCCGCGCGAAACTCCGAAGTGTCCAACCCCACCGACCGCAATCCTCGTCGCATCACATCCAGCAAATCGGCACGCCAGCCCGATTCCGGAAGACGTGGTGGCCGCATGAAACCATTGATCAGTATCGCGCGACGTTCCATGGCCTCGTTGGGTAAACCAATAAAAGCACCATCCAGCTTCAGAGGTACAATCAGCTGGTCATGCAGAACGTTGGCCAGTGGCTGTTGCATGATTGATTCGATCAGGCCACCGAGCAACCAGCCGTACGTGATGGCGTGGTAACCATGCTCGGTACCTGGCTTATGCACCGGGCGGGCGTTGATGATCGCCAGCTTCATCGCCTCCCAGTCGAGCATCGCTGCGGGATGACTGATCATCTCGCCCAGCCGATACAGGCCAGCTTCGTGGCACAACACGTGGCGAACCGTGATGTCTTCTTTGCCGTGCACTGCAAACTCTGGCCAGTGTTTACACACCGGATCCTCATAATCGACTCGACCTTGTTCTGCCAGCACGTGGAGTAGTGTCGAGAGCACGCCCTTGGTGGTCGAGAAGGAGGGAGCGATCGTATCTTCCCGCCAGAACCGCCCTTCGCGATCACGGGTCCCGCCCCACAGATCAACCACCTTGACTCCACGATGAAAGACACAGGCCGCCGCACCACCCTCCCGAGCGCGCAAAAACCTCGCCAGTGTCGCCGCGACTGGGGCAAAATCCGGATGCACATAACCATTCAGCATGGGTGGATGCTACCGCGAGCCGGACAGATGAACCACTGCGGATGACAAACGGCTAGACTCTGAACCGGACAACTAAGCGGCAGCTGGACATGCCATGCACAAACAGCCTGTTTTTCGCAGTCTCAGACTCACATTGACACCGGCCCGTCAGGAACATCTACCAATGCTGCACGGCTGCTGGAATCATCCGGACGTGCGCCGCTACCTTTTTGACGACTATGTGGTTACTCAGGCCATGGCGCAGGGATTGCTCGATCATTGCCTGGCCGTGCAGAACGATGGGCTGGGTTTGTGGATGGTCAGCCTGCGCGACGAAGACACCTTCATCGGCTGTGCAGGCCTCAATCCGGTCGGCATCGCTGCACACTACGAGCCGCGACTTGCCGGGCTGCTGGAACCGCTGGTCGCTCTCGACCCACAGTACTGGCATGGCGGTTACGCTCGGGAGGCACTGCGTGAACTGCTGGACTATGGCTTCATCACCCTCGACCGGCCAACCATTGCCGCGGTCAACGACGCGCCAAATCTGGCGTCCGAAAGGATGTTGCTGAAAACCGGGTTTAGCTTGCTGAGCCAGAAGCCAGGGCCACGTCATCCGCTGTGCACCTACACCCAGGACACGCCGCACTGGATTGGGCTGCGCAACACCATTTGAGCGCGCCGCCCCTGACCATGCGGGTCAGCTCGCGCCGATCCGCACATCCTTTGGTGTTTGCCGGGACAACAACACATAGGTGACTACGGACGTCGTCAGTGCCGGAAACAGCTCATGCAGCATCTGACCAAAACCGAGCAGCATCCAGGCCAGCAGTACCACGATACCGATACCCATTGAGACCAGCACGGCGAACCACGACCCACGCCGCCAATACAGGCCAAGCAACACCGCCGGCAGGAAACAGACCGCATACAGACTGCCGGAAAACAGGGTCATCTCGACGATACCGCCGGGGGGATTGAGCGCAAGCAGGGCCGACACCACCGCGAACCCAACCACTGCGTATCGGGTAAACCGCACCGGCGGTGTGTTTTTCCAGCGTACGACGACGATGTCGCGGAATAGTACGCTGGCAGCTACCAGCAGTACGCTGTCCATGGACGACATGGCAGCCGCAATGATGGCGACCACCAGAAAGTCGGACACCGGACGCGGAAAAATTGCTGGATCGTTGATGAGGGTCGGCACGATGCGATCAGTGTCCGTTACGTCGTCCAGCAGGAAGTGGGCATAAACACCGATCGGGAACAGGCAGAACTGGATGATCGCGATACCAATCACTGCCACCCAGATTCCGACCCGGATCTGCTCTTCATCGCGTAACGCATAAAAACGCGAGAGCTGCCGCGGGTCCACCATCAACTTGAGCGCCCCGGACAGACTCATGCCCACAATGACCGCAACCGGAACCAGCGTTCCGTATTCGAACAGTGGGGCCGTTTCCGGGTCGGCCTTGAGCTCCGGCAGCCGCGTTACACCACCTGCCGCGTCGGTGACAAAGTAGAAAATCGTGACTGCACCAACCAGCATCATGACGCCTTGCACCATATCGGTCCGCACCACGGAGACAAAACCACCGAGCGCCGTGTACGCCACGACGATGACCAGACTTATGCCAACCGCCGTTGCATAAGGCACGTCGAGAAACTCCTGGAAGACATTGCCTGCACCTTTGAATATGGCCACCAGATAAAGTACCGACGAAATTGTGATGACCAGTCCGGAGGTTACCCGCAGATACTCGCGGCCAGTCGGGTGCGGGAACCGGATCGCCAGAAAGTCCGGGATGGTCAACGCATCAAATTCGCTGACGAATCTGCGCAGGCGCGGTGCAACAAAGCGCCAGCTTGCCCAGGTGAACAGGACAATGAGTACCGCCAGCGTGAGCCAGGGCAAACCATAGCGGTAACTCTGACCAGCATGACCTACATAACTGTTGGTGCTGGCAAAGGTTGCGAAGTAACTGAAGCCAATGGCGACACCACCCATGTTGCGCCCACCGACAAAATAACCACGCAGGTCAGTGCTGGCTGTACTGCCGGCCTCCACATTGCGAAACAGTATCGCGGTGTAAAGCGAAAACAGCGTGAGCAGAAACCAGTGTTCCATCACCCAGTCAATCAAGCATTCTCTCCCTGTTTGCCGACCGGGCTATTCATGAACAATCCGGGTCAGGAGTCTGCGCGGCAGAATATCGACAGGCTGCGGCGCAGATTCCTGGCGACCCCGATGTTGAGCCCGCCGCACATTCGGTACACCATACCTGTATGCAACGACTGCTCATCCTGCTGCCAGCAATTCTCATCATCCTCGGGGTGATCGTCGTCCTGACGCGTCGGCAGAAAGATTCCGACCCGGACCTGGAAAACAACCACTACGGCCTGCTCGTCATACTGTTGATCATCGGCGCTGCGGTTGCCATCGCAGCGTTCTGGTTCTTCCAGACCGAACTCCACGTCGAATCATGACCATCCACGTGACTCCGGAGTCTGGCGGATTCGGGGCACACGTGGAAGGCATCCGGCTCGCGGACGAACTGACTGCGTCGGAGGTTGCCCAGATCCGGACCATCTGGCTCAGGCACCAGGTGATCTGGTTTCCCGATCAACCGCTGACCCATGCTCAACTCGAACGATTTACCGGTTACTTCGGTCCATTTGGTGATGACCCTTTTGTCGAGCACGTAGAGGAGCACCCGCATGTGCTCGAGGTACGCCGTGAAGCGGACGAAAAGGTTTCACCGTTTGGCAGCAATTGGCACTCCGACTGGTCCTTCCAGACATGCCCACCCATCGCGACGATGCTGCACTCGAAGATCGTCCCGCCAGTGGGAGGCGCAACCTGGTTCGCCGACAGCTACCGCGCCTACGATGCCCTGTCATCATCGACCAAGGCCACGCTTGAGAAACTGGTCGCCATCCACTCAGCCAGGCGCCCGTACACCCTGCGTGGCTTCCTGGCCTCAGGTGGCCATGCCCGCAGCATGAAGATCAATCCGAGCGACAAGGCGATGGACACCCAGGCGCATCCGGTGATCCGCACGCATCCGGAGACTGGCCGCCGGTGTTTGTGGGTGAA
>Ga0105050_10002123_pt1 | contig 28801 bp, 26 predicted proteins | sample FRY01_FD_78088 | JGI IMG/M metagenome (GOLD analysis project Ga0105050, IMG submission 78088) | Freshwater microbial communities from Lake Fryxell liftoff mats and glacier meltwater in Antarctica - FRY-01 | ecosystem: Environmental > Aquatic > Freshwater > Ice > Glacier meltwater ...
ACTTTGGCCTTGAACTCAGAACTGTGGATCTGACGCTTCTTGACTTGACTCATTTTAGGTAACCCTTTTGATTCAGGGCTACAGCTTAAACTACTGTCTCAAATCCCGGGTCCACTATAGAGATCAGGACACCCGCCATGCATAAAATCGATGACTTTTTCATAAGAATTCCCTTTTGTACCGGCGAAATAGCCAGTTGAAACCATTAGAAAACGGCGGTGCAGCGTTATGCCGTCGCTACAATCACTATACTTGTTTGGCGAGTGTTTGAGCCAAACCAATATAACTACGTGGCGTCATCGCTAACATCCGTGTACGCACCTCAGTAGGCAAGTCTAAACCGCTAATAAATTCGCGCAAAGCCTCTTCAGTAATGCCCTTGCCGCGCGTCAACGCCTTTAATTGTTCGTAAGGCTGAGGCAAGCCGTAGCGACGCATGACCGTCTGAATCGGCTCCGCCAAAACTTCCCAACAACGATCGATGTCTGCATCAATCGCAGCGGCATTCACTTCGAGCTTACCTAAACCGCGCAGACACGCATCGTAGGCTACCAAACAGTAACCAAGTGCGACACCCAGATTTCGCAAGACGGTCGAGTCAGTCAAGTCACGCTGCCAACGCGAAATCGGTAATTTTTCAGATAAATGTCGCAGTACGGCATTGGCTAACCCGAGATTGCCTTCCGCATTCTCGAAGTCAATTGGGTTGACCTTATGTGGCATGGTAGAAGAACCAACCTCGCCATCCTTGAGTCTCTGTTTGAAATAACCTAAAGCGATATAACCCCAGATATCGCGATTTAGATCAATCAAAATCGTGTTGGCACGGGCGATGGCATCAAACAAGTTGGCCATCCAGTCATGAGGCTCAATCTGGATCGTATGGGGGTTTTGTTTAAGCCCGAGCTCTTTGAGCACACCTGCGCTAAAGGCGGGCCAGTCCAGCTCAGGGTAGGCTGACAAATGTGCGTTGTAGTTACCAGTCGCGCCGTTCATTTTTGCCAACGGCACAACCGCCTCAATATGATCAATCGCGTCTCTCAGACGCACTGCAACGTTGGCAAACTCTTTGCCCAGGGTTGTAGGTGTCGCAGGCTGCCCATGGGTGCGTGCCAGCATAGGCTGGGCGGCTTGCGTTTGCGCCATTTGCTGCAAAGACGCCAGCACTTTGCGCAATTGTGGCACCACAACCTGTTCACGCGCACGACCAAGCATCAACGCATGCGAGGTATTGTTGATATCTTCTGAAGTACAAGCAAAATGAATAAACTCCCCGGCTTTTTCCAACTCAGGTGAGCCAGCGACTTTCTCCTTAAGCCAGTACTCAACCGCTTTAACATCATGGTTGGTCGTGCGTTCGATCTGCTTGATTCGATCTGCATCCCCCTCAGAAAACCCTGTCACAAGCCCGCGCAATATCTTGAGCGCCTGCTCCGAAAATGGGGGCAGCTCTGTTAAGCCAGCCTTTGACAAGCCGATCAACCAGGCGATCTCCACTTCGACACGATGCGCCATAAAGCCCGCCTCGGAAAGAAGGGGTCTCAGGGCATCACAACGCGAAGCATATCGGCCATCTAAGGGTGAAACGGCGTTCAAAACGGTTAGAGCTGGATTTGTTTGCATATGCGAGAAAGCTGACAAAAAAACGACAAAATGAGTAAGTTTGAGTTTATCACCATGGTTTAGAGGCGAATCACTTACATAGAAGGCGCAACTCAGAGTATGGTATTAAAGTGTAGATAAATACGCTTAATAGTGTGTTGGTTCTGCTCGTCGTGATTAATTGTCTAAATCAATATAATCAATACATCCTTGCTGCTTATAGCTGTGGTCGATTCCGCCGTAAAGTTGAAGAATATGAAACTCCTCGCCTCACTCACTAGTCCATATGTTCGCAAAGTGCGTATTGTGATGGCCGAGAAAAAACTCGATTACCAGATGCAGATCGAGAACGTCTGGGCCTCTGATACGTTAATGCAGGACTACAACCCATTAGGTAAGGTGCCTTGCCTCATCACAGAAGATGACAATCGACTTTTCGACTCACGCGTGATTGCTGAGTATGTCGATACCTTGTCCCCCGTCAGTCAGCTGATTCCCAAAATGGGACGTGAGCGTGCAGAAGCTAAATGCTGGGAAGCCCTTGCCGATGGCACCCTCGATGCCGCAGTCACAATCGTCAAAGAAATGCAGCGCCCACCTGCACAGCAGAGCCAAGAATGGATTGATCGTCAATACGGCAAAATTCATGCCGCGATTAAGGCAATGGAAGCTGACCTGGGCACCAAAAGTTTCTGTTTAGGCATCAACTTCAGTCTTGCTGATGTCGCGGTTGGCTGTGTTCTCGGCTATTTGGACTTCCGATTCCCACACATCGATTGGCGTGCAGAGTCTCCAAATCTCGAGCGTCTCTACATAAAGCTTAGCCAACGTCAAAGCTTTATCGATACCGAACCACCAAAACAATAACCCGCCATTTGCAAGTCAGGCGATTATTCCACCACCTAGGCAAATCTCTCCGTGGTACAAAACAGCGGACTGTCCTGGGGTGACCGCCCATTGAGGCGAATCAAAGCTCAAACGGAAGTCCTTTGCGTCACGCTCCACCGCAAGCACACAGGGCGCATCACTCTGCCGATATCGTGTTTTAGCAGCATAACGGCCACTCGCTGGAGAGTCACCACTCACCCAGCTGAGCTGCTCGGCGACAAGCCCCTCAGCCAATAACCAAGGATGATCGTGGCCCTCGACGACATAGAGAATGTTACGCGCCATGTCTTTACGCGCCACGTACCAGATAGGGCCTGTGCCATCGGCGTGCTGTCGACCTTTGACGCCACCAATGCCTAAGCCTTTACGCTGACCTAAGGTATAAAAAGACAAACCGTGATGAACACCAACTTGCTGTCCGGACTCCGTCAGGATGGGACCCGGCTGCGTCGGTAGATAGCGATTTAAAAACTCTCTAAATGGCCGCTCACCGATGAAACAAATACCAGTTGAGTCTTTTTTTGTCGCATTGGGCAATCCAATATCAAGAGCCATCACCCTGACTTCCTGCTTGGTCACTTCGCCTAGAGGAAACAATGTGCGTGAAAGCTGCGCCTGATTGAGTCGATGTAAAAAATAACTTTGATCTTTGGTGTGATCCACAGCCTTAAGCAACTCATAACGTTGCCCGACAACGACATGCCCAGCTGCCATGCCGTTCGAGCGTGGAGCAGATCGCACGCGCGCATAGTGACCGGTCGCAATATGGTCGGCCCCAAGCGTCATCGCATGGTCAAGGAACGCCTTAAACTTGATTTCTGCATTGCATAGCACATCGGGATTGGGGGTACGGCCAGCCGAGTACTCTCTCAAAAAATCTGCGAACACACGGTCTTTGTATTCAGATGCAAAATTAACGGCTTCGATATCAACACCCACGACATCGGCCACGCTTGCGGCATCTAACCAGTCCTGACGCGTCGAACAATACTCGGAATCATCATCGTCCTCCCAGTTTTTCATAAACAAGCCGATGACCTCATAGCCCTGTTCTTTGAGCATCCAAGCCGTGACGGATGAGTCAACACCTCCGGACATGCCGACCACTACGCGTTTTTTGCGCACAATAGCATCGACTGGTTCGCTGGGCATAGAAGTGACTGAATTTGTAGAATTGGATGTCTGCATATAAAACAAATTGTAGTCGCTCTGTGCACATTTCTATTGTGCGTATGCCTTTAAAACGAGCAAACCACAGGCCAACATCCCTTCGCTTGGTGTATAACCTACAGATTCATAATTTTACTCAATGGAGAGCTCGATGCGCATAGGAATTCCGCGCGAGACTCGCGATAGCGAAACACGTGTGGCAGCGACGCCAGAAACCGTCAAGAAATACGTTGCTGCAGGACACGAAGTGCTGGTCGAACAAGCGGCCGGTTTGGCGGCCCACTTTTCCGATCAAGCCTACGAGCAAGCTGGGGCTCAGGTCGTGGATGCGAAGCAAGCCTTTGCTGCACCCCTCATCCTCAAGGTCCGCGCGCCGAGCATCTCGGAGTTGCCGGGTATCGCCGCTGGGACGACCTTAGTCGGCATGCTGGATCCGTTTGATGAGGCTGGGCTCGACGCGATGGCGCAAGCAGGACTCACTGCATTTTCTCTTGAGGCAGCGCCTCGCACGACGCGCGCGCAAAGTCTGGATGTGTTGTCCTCGCAAGCGAACCTTGCAGGCTACAAAGCAGTCCTTTTGGGTGCGCATTATTACGGCCGAATGTTCCCGATGATGATGACCGCTGCCGGCACAATTAAGGCTGCGCGTGTTGTCATTTTGGGTACTGGCGTGGCCGGCTTACAAGCAATTGCGACAGCGAAGCGTTTAGGTGCAGTGGTCGAGGCCTCCGATGTCCGACCCGCCGCCAAAGAGCAAGTTGAATCATTAGGCGCCAAATTCATCGACGTCCCTTTCGAGACGGATGAAGAGCGGGAAATCGCCCAAGGCGTAGGAGGATACGCCCGTCCAATGCCCGCAAGCTGGATGCAACGTCAAGCCGTTCTCGTCTCAGAGCGCTGCAAGCAGGCCGATTTGGTGATCTCGACTGCGCTCATTCCGGGTCGTCCAGCCCCCACACTGATCTCGGCGGAAACAGTCCACGCCATGAAGCCAGGCTCGGTGATTGTCGATTTGGCCGTAGAACGCGGCGGCAACTGCCCACTTTCCCAAAAAGGCCTAGTTGTCTACGAGAATGGTGTCGCACTTGTCGGCCTCACCAACCTCCCCGGGATGCTTGCAACCGATGCCTCGGCGCTCTACGCACGTAATCTGCTGGACTTCCTCAAACTCATCATCGACAAAGATGCCAATCTGGCAATCGCCCGCGATGACGATATTGTCCTAGCCTGCCTCGTCTGCGAAGGCGGCAAAAATTTAAGGAAGAAATAATGGAAGCGATTAGCCCCACCCTCGTCAACCTCATCATTTTTGTGTTGGCCATCTATGTTGGTTATCACGTCGTCTGGAACGTGACCCCCGCCTTGCACACACCGCTCATGGCCGTGACCAATGCCATCTCAGCCATTGTAATTGTAGGTGCCATGCTGGCTGCGGCGCTGACCGAAGGCGGTCTCGCACGCAGTATGGGTGTATTTGCCGTGGCGCTTGCTGCAGTCAACGTGTTCGGTGGTTTTCTAGTGACACGCCGGATGCTAGAAATGTTCAAGAAAAAAGCACCTAAAGACAAAGCCGTCAAAGATAAAGCAACAAGCCATGGGAGTCATGCATGATTTCCATTAACGTCGTCACACTCTTCTATTTGATTGCGTCAGTCTGCTTTATTCAGGCACTCAAAGGCCTGTCGCATCCAACCACCTCGCGTCTGGGTAATGCCTTTGGTATGGCAGGCATGGTGATTGCGGTGCTCACCACGGCGGCACTCATCGTCAGCCTCTCGCGCGAAGCGCAAGCGGGCGTTGGTTTGGGCTGGGTCTTGTTTGGCTTGCTGATCGGCGGCTCGATCGGCACGATCATGGCCAAGCGCGTTGAAATGACCAAAATGCCTGAACTCGTCGCTTTCATGCACAGCATGATCGGTCTAGCTGCCGTCGCGATCGCAGTCGCCATTGTGGCCGAACCCCAAGCTTTCAGTATCGTCTCTGCAAAAGGCGAGCCGATTCCTTTCGGTAACCGCTTAGAGCTATTCATCGGCACTTTTGTGGGCGCCATTACATTTTCCGGCTCAGTGATCGCCTTTGGCAAACTTTCAGGTCAATATAAGTTTCGCTTGTTTCAAGGCGCACCAGTCTCCTTTGCCGGTCAGCACATGGTGAACTTAGCGCTGGCGATCGCAATGGTCGGCTGCGGCATCTGGTTCATGCTCACGCAAGACTGGACACCTTTTGTCATCATGACTCTCATCGCTTTCATCTTGGGCGTGCTGATTATTATTCCAATTGGTGGTGCAGACATGCCCGTCGTGGTGTCGATGCTCAACAGTTATTCTGGTTGGGCCGCAGCGGGAATTGGCTTTTCGCTCAATAACCCCATGCTGATTATTGCTGGTTCGCTGGTAGGCTCTTCTGGTGCGATTCTGTCCTACATCATGTGCAGAGCCATGAACCGGTCCTTTTTTAACGTGATCTTGGGTGGTTTTGGAGGCGCAACCGATGCAGGCCCAGCAGCAGGCTCTGGTGCGCAACGCTCGGTGCGTTCAGGTAGCCCAGATGATGTCGCCTTTTTGCTGACCAATGCAGAAACCGTCACCATCGTTCCTGGCTACGGTCTAGCCGTTGCAAGGGCGCAGCATGCGCTTAAGGAACTCGCTGAAAAACTGACAGAGCGTGGCGTGACGGTAAAGTATGCCATCCACCCCGTCGCAGGCCGTATGCCTGGTCACATGAACGTGCTGCTTGCCGAGGCCGAAGTCCCCTACGACCAAGTGTTTGAAATGGAAGACATCAACAGCGAGTTCTCGCAAACAGATGTCGTATTGGTGCTCGGGGCGAACGACGTCGTCAATCCCGCGGCAAAAACAGACCCTAAATCACCCATCGCTGGCATGCCAATTCTCGAAGCCTACAAAGCCAAGACCATTATTGTCAACAAACGCTCAATGGCCTCGGGCTACGCCGGTTTGGATAACGAACTCTTTTACATGGACAAGACCATGATGGTCTTCGGCGATGCTAAGAAAGTGATCGAGGATATGGCGAAAGCAGTTGACAACTCATAAAAATCATTGAAAGGCTCAGTAGCATCAAGACTTGGGGCTTAACGCCCCATCTACAATCTCGATCCAATGCCTGACAGGCGTGTCGGTACCACTTTGCAAGTGACCGATACACCCGATATTCGAAGACATCACGACATCGGGTTCAGCCGCATTTAAATGACTGAGTTTACGATCGCGTAACTCACCAGAAATCTCTGGTTGTAAAACTGAATAGGCGCCTGCAGAGCCGCAACATAAATGGCTTTCACCGAACGGCTGCAGCGCGAGCCCTAATTTTTTCATCAACTGTTCGCTCACGCCACGCAAATCCTGTCCATGTTGGAGCGTACAGGGAGGATGAAAGACGGGGCGTTTAGGTAACTTCTGTGCATCAACCAGTGCAGCTAAAATCTCGGCCTGGGGCTCGACAATCTGAGATATATCGCGCACCAAGGCAACAATCTTTTGTGCCTTCGGTAAATACACAGGATCGTCACGCAAATGATGGGCATACTCTACAACCATCGCACCGCAACCCGAGGCATTCATCACGATCGCCTCAACTTTGCCCGATTCAACCCAAGGTAACCACGCATCGATATTCAAGCGCATCTGAGCGCGCGCACGCTCTTGATCATCCAAATGAAAACTCAACGCGCCACAACAGCCTGCGCCCTTTTCTACTCGCGTACCAATCCCGAGTCGGTCTAACACACGGATCGTTGCGGCATCAATAGAGGGCATCATCGCCGGTTGAACACATCCCGATAACAATAGAATCTGTCGTGCGTGTCCGGTTGTGACAGGCCGAGAACCCACAGGACGAGGCTCTATGACTTTACGCTGTAACGCTTCAGGCAACCATTGACGCACAGACTGACCAATCTTGTAGGCCGGTGCAAACAAGCTCGAGGTTAAGCCCTCGCGCAACAGCGCTCGCTGAATGCGCTGCCCAAGCGGACGCTTGACTTGCTCCTCAACAATCTGGCGACCAATATCAATCAGATGGCCATATTCCACACCCGACGGACACGTCGTTTCGCAGTTGCGACAGGTCAGACAACGATCCAGATGCTGTTGTGTCGCCACAGTCGGAGCCTTGCCTTCCAACACTTCTTTGATTAGATAGATACGGCCGCGCGGACTGTCAAGCTCATCGCCCAGCACTTGGTAGGTCGGACAAGTCGCCGTGCAAAAACCACAGTGGACACAGCGACGCAAAATATCGTCAGCTTCTTGTCCTAGTTTTGAGTCAAGTGCCCACTGAGCAAGATTTGTCTGCATGGTTTGTCTGCTATATGCCTGCTATCAATCGGCCGGGGTTAAAGACGGCCTTGGGATCAAACTCTCGCTTCAGTCGCTGCACAATGGTGGCAACCCCCTGACTGAGCGGATGAAAGACACCAGAGGCGGGAAGCGCGTACCCTTGGGGATATTTGAATAGCGTTGCGTGTCCACCCGCACTTTCCGCTGCACTCTGTATGCGCGTGAAATCACCGTCGGCCGCAATCCAACGTTGCCCACCACCCCACTCAATCAGTGTTGGACCGAGGTTTAACGCTGGCGTACCAGGTGCACAAGCCACACGCCACAGCACGGGCGCCGCAAAAAAGTCAAGCTTCTGTTCACGCAAATCAGACCAGTACTGATTAGCCTCATCAACATCGACGATATCAGACCCCATACGTTTACGTGCAGAACTCAATGCTGCCGCCGCACCTGCCAATCGCACGCGCAAGCGACCCAAGCCCCCCAGCGACTCCCAAGATGTCGCTGAAATAGGTAGAGGCAATGCTCGCCAGCTCAGGCAAAGAGCCAGCGCATCCGCTTCACTCATTTGCCACTCAAGTGTGCAAACTTCAAACGGCTTGGGCGCAACTTTAACGGATACCTGTGTCAGCGCGCCAAACATACCTAACGATCCTGTGAGCAACCGAGAAACGTCATACCCAGCAACGTTTTTCATGACCTCCCCACCAAATTTCAAGACTCTGCCCTGCGCATCGAGTAAATGAGCACCGAGTACAAAGTCCTTCATTGGACCGGCACCATAACGCCCAGGACCCGCCAAACCGGTCGATACGCAACCACCAATCGTGGCACCTGCACCATACGATGGCGGATCAAAGGCTAGCATCTGTCCCGAGGCCGACAGCGTGTCCTTCACTTCCTGTAAGGTCGTCCCTGCAAGCGCAGTGATCACTAACTCAGAGGGGTGGTAGTTGACGATGCCCCGCAAGCTGCGCATATCCAAGGTCACCGCGGCTTCGACTTGCTGTTCAAACGGGTTTCCGTAAAAGGATTTTGTCCCTCCACCCGCAATCAAAATTGGCCGAAAGCTCGCGCGTGCGGCTAAAACCTGATCCACTAACTGAGAAATTTCATAATTCATGATGAATCAAAATCTCGGCAAGTCAGGGAATGCAATCGCCCCGCCATGCACATGCATCTTGCCGTACTCAGCGCAGCGCGCTAGGGTGGGAATCACTTTTTCTGGATTCAGTAAACAAGCAGGATCAAACGCCCGTTTGACCGCCATGAACATATCGAGCTCATCACGACTGAACTGCACACACATTTGGTTAATTTTTTCCATTCCGACACCATGTTCACCAGTAATAGTGCCGCCCACTTCAACGCACAACTCTAAAATAGCTGCACCAAAATCCTCGGCTCGACGGACTTCGTCCGCGAAATTAGAATCGAACAAAATCAATGGATGGAGATTGCCATCACCGGCATGAAATACATTGGCGCACCTCAGACCAAACTGCGTCTCCATTTTTTGAATCGCCTTGAGTACATCGCCTAGCCGACGACGCGGGATCGTGCCATCCATGCAGTAATAATCTGGTGAAACGCGTCCGGCTGCGGGAAATGCATTTTTTCGTCCTGCCCAAAAGCGCAGACGCTCCTCTTCGTTTACGGAAACCTGTAAACGCGTCGCGCCAGCGCGCTGGAACACCTGCTCCATCCGTTGCAACTCTTCAGCGACTTCTTCGATAGTGCCATCAGACTCACATAACAGAATCGCTTCTGCATCCACGTCATAGCCAGCTTTCACAAACGGCTCAACCATCTGAGTCGCTTGTTTGTCCATCATTTCAAGTCCTGCAGGGATAATACCGGCACCAATAATTTGTGCCACAGCATCACTCGCTTTATCCACATCGTCAAAACTCGCCATGATGACGCTCGCCAAGGCGGGCTTTGGTGTCAATCGAAGAGTGACCTCAGTCACAACGCCGAGCATTCCCTCAGACCCCACGAATACGGATAGCAAGTCTGGTCCTGGACTATCGGGAGCAAGCGAACCGAGCTCAACAATATCCCCATCCATCGTCACAATACGCACCTTAAGTACGTTATGAATCGTCAAGCCGTACTTTAAGCAATGCACGCCTCCTGAGTTCTCGGCGACGTTGCCGCCGATCGTACAAGCTATTTGACTCGAAGGATCTGGCGCGTAATACAAACCAAAAGGCGCGGCAGCTTCAGACACTGCAAGGTTCCGCACACCAGGCTGTACCACTGCAGTCGCTGACTGAGCGTCAATGCGCTTAATCTGATTGAACTTAGCTAGACCGAGCAAAACACCTTGGACATGCGGCATAGCGCCGCCCGATAAACCTGTACCCGCACCACGCGCCACGACCGGAACACTGAGTCTCTTGCATAATTTGAGAACATTCTGGATCTGCGCCTCGGTTTCCGGCAGCACAACAGCCATCGGAAGAGCGCGATACAAAGACAATCCATCGCACTCATAGGGTCGCGTTTCTTCCTCGCGACTCAGCACACAATGCGGCGGAACGACCGCGCGAAGGGCTAGCACCACCTGCTCTTTAGGTGGCACTACCAACGGAGATAAACCTGTTTCGATGATCGCATTCATAAGACACAACAATAACGTGGACCGACGATTTGCGCAGGACAGGACTTACCCGAAGTTTTCAATTAATGTAGGGTTATTGCTGAGACATTTGACCCTGATTTCACGTAACAGGATCAGGAAAAGCCCTAAACACGGGGATCGATGACCTTGCCGGGGTTGAGGATATTGTTAGGATCGAATGCATGTTTGAGTGCACGCATCAAATCAAGCGCATCTTCTCCATGCTCGCGCGCCATAAATTGCTTTTTGTGCAACCCGATGCCGTGCTCACCCGTGCAAGTTCCATCCGCGTCAATGGCCTGAGTGACGAGCTGGTGATTGAGCATTTCGGACTCTTCCCACTCTTTTTCACTATTAGGGTCAAGCAACATCAGCACGTGAAAATTACCGTCTCCGACGTGTCCAACAATCGTGCTTGGAAAACTCACCTTGGACAACGCTTCAGTAGCTGCATCAATGCATTCAGCGAGCCGAGAAATCGGCACGCAAACATCAGTCGTGCTTGCTTTACAACCAGGGCGTAACTGCAAGCCAGCAAAATAAGCATTGTGCCGAGCCGTCCAAAGACGATTACGGTCTTCGGGCCGCTCAGCCCAGTCAAAATCCAACCCACCACAATCTTTGGCAATCTCTTGGACAGTCTGAGCTTGCTCTTTGACACTGGCCTCACTGCCATGAAATTCAAACAGCAACAATGGCGTTTCGCGCAACGTCAATTTGCTATAAAGATTTCCAGCACGCACTGCCTCTGCGTTCATCAACTCAACACGTGCAACCGGGACACCTAATTGGATCGTTTGAATCACGCACTGCACAGCATCATGCACTGTTGGAAAGTTACAAACAGCTGCACTCACGGCTTCAGGCTGTGGATAAAGCTTGACGGTGACTTCTGTGATCACACCTAGCGTGCCTTCGCTTCCTACGAAGATACGCGTCAGGTCGTAGCCTGCCGAGGACTTTCGGGCACGACGTGCGGTACGCACGACCTTGCCTTCAGCCGTCACAACAGTCAATGACACCACATTCTCTCGCATCGTCCCATAGCGAACCGCATTGGTGCCAGAGGCTCGGGTTGCAGACATGCCTCCCAGTGATGCATCAGCACCTGGATCAATCGGGAAAAACAACCCAGTATCACGGATCTGCTCATTCAACTGTTTGCGTGTCAATCCCGCTTGCACAGTGACTGTTTGATCTTCGGCATGCAGTGCCACTATTTTGTTCATCATGGTGAGATCCAGACTGATCCCACCTTGTACGGCCAAAATATGTCCCTCGAGCGATGAGCCGGAGCCATAAGCAATCAATGGCACGCCATGACGATTACACAACTTCACCACGGCAACAACTTCTTCGGTGTTTTGAGCAAAGACAACACCATCTGGCAACATCAACGGATAAGGAGATTCATCCTTACCGTGATGTTCTCTGACGGCATTGGCCAAAGAAAAGCGATCAGCAAATTGCGCATGAAGTGCAGCAATCATTTCTTCGGGAAGCGGACAACGTAAAGTCTGGATGTCGTGCGGTGCATTCATGAGTGACTCCTCAAACCTTGCCCCACAGGGCAAGACGCTCTTCAATTTACTTACTGTTCGTTTGCCAACAAAGTACGCCGACGCTCGCGCACCGATTCAGCTAACGACTCGAGCACCTTGAATGAACTCTCCCAGTCGATACAGCCATCCGTCACGCTCTGTCCGTAAACCAGTGGCTGCCCAGCAATCAGATCCTGTCGACCCGCCACCAAATTACTCTCAATCATCAAGCCCATGATCCGTGTTTCACCCTGTGCGATCTGCGCACCGATATCAGCACAGACCGCTGGCTGATTCTCAGGTTTCTTGCTGCTATTAGCATGACTGGCATCGATCATCACTCGCTGAGCCAAACCTGCCTTTGCCATTTCTGCACAAGCCGCTTGAACACTCGCCGCATCATAATTAGGCGCCTGACCACCACGCAATATCACATGACAATCTTCGTTACCAAGTGTTGACACAATCGCAGAATGACCGGCCTTGGTCACAGATAAAAAATGGTGGGGCTGTGAGGCTGCCTTCATGGCATCTACCGCGATTTTGACATTTCCATCCGTACCATTTTTAAAACCAACTGGACACGAAAGACCCGAAGCCAACTCACGATGGACTTGGCTTTCGGTGGTACGCGCACCAATCGCTCCCCAAGAAACCAAATCAGCAATGTATTGTGGCGTAATCATATCGAGAAACTCGCAGCCAGCCGGCAAGCCCATTGCATTAATCTCAAGCAACAAACTACGTGCTGTGCGCAATCCTTTGTTGATATTAAAGCTGCCATCTAGCTCAGGATCGTTAATCAATCCTTTCCAACCCACGGTGGTTCGGGGCTTTTCAAAATAAACGCGCATGACAATTTCAAGTTCGCCTTTTAGACGATCGCGTTGCGCTTTCAGCTTGTGTGCATATTCGATTGCGGCCTTTGTATCGTGAATCGAGCAGGGCCCGATGACCACCACAAGACGATCATCCATACCATGGAGAATGCGATGAAGTGCCTGCCGTGTCTCATACACAAGTGAAGACACTTCTGGTGTGCATGGGTTCTCGCTCATCGCATGCGAAGGCGGAGCCAGCTCCTTGATCTCGCGGATACGCAGGTCATCGGTATTATGGGACACAACTCACTCCTAAAACAAACAGCATCAATTGAAAATTTAGAGAAAAATCAGTCAGCGAAAATTAACGCAACATGACACTCAGCAAGTGGCGTGTGTAAAAAAGATTATGCCGTACCACCCACCGTGAGGCCTTCCATTTTGATTGTTGGCATCCCGACACCAACGGGCACACTTTGTCCTTCTTTTCCACAGGTGCCTACGCCACTATCGAGCTTCATGTTGTTACCAATCATACTGACTCGATTCATAGACTCGGGACCGCTACCGATCAAGGTTGCGCCTTTGATGGGGTGCGTGATGCGACCATTCTCAATCATGTAAGCCTCAGAGGCTGAAAAGACGAATTTGCCACTCGTGATGTCAACCTGTCCGCCACCAAAGTTGGCGGCGTAGATCCCTTTTTTCACTGAACCGATAATTTCCTCGGGCGCCTCACTGCCGGACAACATGAACGTATTGGTCATGCGGGGCATGGGCAAATGCGCAAAGGACTCACGACGTCCGTTACCCGTCACGGCAGTTTTCATCAGACGAGAATTCAGCGTGTCTTGTAAATATCCACGCAAAATCCCATCTTCGATCAAGACATTGCGCTGCGTGGGATTACCCTCGTCATCTACGTTTAGGGACCCGCGGCGCCCCTCGATCGTGCCGTCATCGACCACCGTGACACCTTTGGAGGCAACACGCTGCCCGATCCTGTCTGAAAAGACACTTGACCCCTTTCGGTTGAAGTCCCCTTCTAGACCGTGACCGACCGCCTCGTGCAGCAAAATCCCGGGCCAACCTGCGGCTAGGACAACCGTCATCTCTCCCGCAGGCGCAGGACGGGCATCGAGATTGATCATCGCCTCGTGCACCGCCTGATCGACATATTGACGCAGCGTCTCAGCAGAAAAATAATCTAACCCGGAACGTCCGCCACCACCGGCATGCCCTGTTTCCCGTCGACCATCTCGCTCGACGACAACAGACAGCGAAAGTCGGACTAAAGGCCGAACATCCGCAGTCAGACGACCGTCACTCCCGGCGATCATGACAACGTCATACTCCATCCCTAAGCTTGCCATGACTTGCTTGACATGTGGATCTTTGGCGCGCGCCATCTTTTCGACACGCTCAAGCAACCCAACCTTTTCAGGTGCGCTCATCGTGGAAAGTGGATCGACGGGCTGATACAAATTCGGTCCGCGGTCTTTGTGCGCCGTTTGCACACGGGTCTTACCAGCGCCCTGACGCGCAATACTGCGCACCGCATGGGCAGAAGATAACAAGGCCTCGGGCGATAAAGTATCTGAATAAGCAAAGGCCGTCTTCTCGCCGGCAACCGCGCGGACACCCACGCCTTGGCTAATTGAAAAACTTCCGGTTTTAACGATGCCCTCTTCAAGACTCCAGCCTTCGCTACGGGTGTATTGAAAATACAAATCCGCATAATCAACTTTATGCGTAAATATTTCACCCAGCGCGCGACTCAGATCGGACTCGCTCAAGCCCCAAGGATCCAGCAGCAACGATTTAGCGGTGGATAGTGATGCGATAGCAGGATCAATCAGTTTCATTTGTCAGACATTAGTTTGCGATGAGAAAGCGCCGGCAAGGATTGCCGAACTTCCTGAAGACGACTAGGCTCTATGGTACCGCTTACGATCCCCTCATGCTCGGGTAACACTGCTAAGACCTCGCCCCACGGATCAATCAACATCGAATGCCCCCAGGTTCGGCGACCGTTCTCGTGCTGACCGCCTTGGGCAGGTGCCAACACGTAGCACTGGTTCTCGATAGCACGGGCGCGCAACAGCACCTCCCAATGTGACTGTCCCGTTGTATATGTGAAGGCAGATGGCACCAAAATCAAGTCCACTTGACCGAGTGCCCGATATAACTCTGGGAACCTTAAGTCATAGCAAATAGATAATCCAAGCGTGATTGCTGGCGTTTCAAGACGCGTAACAGTTTGACCCGCCAAAATACCCCGAGATTCGTCGTAGCTCTCTTGTCCTCGGGAAAAACTAAATAAATGAATCTTGTCATATCGGACAAGTTGCTCACCAGTCGGACCATAGACAAGCTGAGAATTAAACACGCGCGCAGGGTCCGGGGAAATCAAAGGAATACTCCCCGCCGACAAATAAATATTGTGCTTTCTTGCGGTCTCAGAGAGAAAATGCTGAATAGGACCGCTCCCGATCTCCTCAGCAACGGCCAATTTATCCGTTTCCTTGCGTCCCATCAGGCAGAAATATTCAGGCAAGACAATCAACTGAGCGCCTAAAGCGGCTGCACGCTCAATCCACATCCCTGCAGTTTGTAGGTTTTGTTCTACGCTCGCCGCCGAGACCATCTGAATGCCCGCTACTTTAAATGGCCCCGGGAGTATCGAGAGGCATGCGGTGGAGGGTGTATTTGTAACTAGCATTTGAATATTCATCTCAATTTGACAATACCTATCATTATGCCTAACTGCACTGAAAGATATTTAGTGGATATTTATATCTCAGCATTAATCTTGAAACCACTCCTTGAAACCGCTCCTTGAAACCGCCCCTCCAATAATCTTGGGTAGACTAAAAATATCAGTACACAATAATCGAGTATTATGCTTAAAATACGACCGCATCATTAATTCAGTAAAATAAATAGATATCTTTTAACATAAGGCAAGATCATGACTAGAAACTACGCGAGCCAACAAGCAAAAATTCAAAAGGAAATTGAGCGCCTACATAAGCAAGCTCAGTTATTGCAAAGCAAACAGCGCAAGCCTGTCATTTCAAACATTTTGCGCTCCATGAAAGAATACAACATCACTCCTGATGAAATCGTAGCAGCCTTCGGAAAACCTGGCACAAAAACCCGAAAAGCTGGTCCTAAGATCGCGAAAGCGGAAGGCACCAGAAAACCTGTTGCGCCAAAGTACCGTCATCCAGATACTGCAGCCACTTGGACAGGGCGCGGCAAAGCACCTCTTTGGATCGTTGAGGCCGAAAAAAATGGCCAGCCACGTCAACAGTTCTTGATCTAAGCAAAACTCTTAATTTATATAAAGAAAAGGCCGAGAATATTTCTCGGCCTTTTTTTTGAACATTAATAACCAAAATAATAACTATAGTTAAAAATTAATTAAACTTGAAACCGCCCTTAATCAATCTTAGCGCCAGAGGCACGCACGGCTTTACCCCACTGCTCCAAATCATTATCAATAATCTTTTGGAACGCAGGCAACGTCGTGATGAGTGTCGAGGCACCACGTGCTCGCAACTGGTCGACAACCTTTGGGTCTGCTAAAACTTTATTAATTTCTGCATGAATTTTTTCTCGCAGTGCCAATGGTGTTGAACTATTCACAAAGAATGCAAACCAAGCATCAAGCGCAAGTGCTGGATATCCTGCCTCGCCAAATGTCGGCAAATCAGGCAAGGCCTCGGAGCGACGAGTCGCTGATGCGGCCAAAGGACGTACTGCACCGCTTTTAATTTGTCCCATCACTGAAGGCGCGCTTGCATATACACCCTGCACCTGGCCGCCAATCACATCTGTCAATGCAGGTGCGACGCCCTTATAAGGAACATGGGTTGTTTTAATATCTGCCGCAAGACCAAGCATTTCATTCAGCAAATGGTTGACCGAACCATTCCCAGAGGATGCAATATTAATCTTGCCAGGATTTGCTTTTGCATAAGCAACATATTCTGCAATATTTTTGACGGGCAACGCGGGGTTTACGACTAGGACAAAAGGTAATGTGGCCAAGGAGCCAATCGGCGCCAAGTCTTTGACCATGTCAAAAGACATTTTTTTGTATAACGAAGGATTAATGGCGTGTGTGCCCGAATAACTCATGAGCCACGTTGTGCCATCACCCGGAGACTTAGCGACCGCCTCGCTACCAATATTGCCACCAGCTCCTGGACGATTTTCAACCACAATCGATGTATTCCATCGCTGGCTCAGCTCTGCAGCCATCATCCGGGAAATCGCATCCGAGGCGCCGCCAGCGGCCTGCGGGACAATAATCTTGATCGATTTGCCAGCCAGTTCAGGTGGAATTGCTGAAATAGCTGAGAAAGATAAGGCGGCTGAAACCAACCCAATCATTGGGGCAGCAAAGTAACGGAAATTAAGTTTCATTATTGTTCTCTCTTAAGTTTGTCTGATTAATTTTTATTTGGGCGCATCGCCCTTAAGTGTGATGCGGTGCAGCAACCGTTTGTGTCCGTGATAATCATTAATCGGGTTGTGCAGAACACAACGATTGTCCCACAAGGCAATGGAATCCGCCTTCCAGGCAAAACGACAGGTAAATTCAGGACGGACCTGATGGCTAAACAAATACTTAAGGAGTGGCTCACTTTCCTCTTCGGTCCAGCCCACAAATCGAGTGGTGTGACCAGGGTTCACATACAGTGCGCGCCTACCGGTCTCAGGATGCACACGCACAACCGGATGCTCAGCGCTTAATTCCTCCCGTTCAGAAGCCTTAGCCGAATCAGCTAGGCGATCCTCACGCGTTTTGGTCACGGCAGCCTTTGCTGATGAATTCACCGCATACATTCCACTTAAAGTCGCCTGCAAGGCAGGTGATAGGCTCTCAAAGGCAGCGTAATTACTTGAAAACAAGGTGTCCCCGCCATAAGGGGGGATCTCGCGCGCAATTAACATCGTCGCCATCGGTGGTTCGGCCAAATAAGTCGTGTCCGTATGCCAGACGCCACCAAAATTGTGTTTTTCATGAGGTAGCTTTAGCACAGGAATAATGAGCGGAAAGTCAGGCAGCCCTTTGACAAACGGGTATTCAACCACTTCACCGAATCGCATCGCAAACGCTTGAAATGTGGCGCAATCCAGAGGCTGATCGCGAAAGAAAATAACGCCATATTTAAGCCATATCTCACGAATCTGAGCGATTTGGCTGTCGCTGAGCTTTTCTTGCAAATTAATACCGTGGATTTCCGCGCCAACGGAACCGGACAAGGGGCGAACTTCAAGTTGTGTATTCATGACAAATCTTGATGAAGATGGCTTTAGTAAAACATACGGGAGTCTATCATAGGACAGATTGAGGGTATTTTCTAACTCAGACCACTACAATGATCATGATTCATTTTGGAACTGCGCATGCGTACAGAGACTGGCACCACTATTCGTCGCGAAGACTACCGTCCTTTCGCCTTCACTATCCCCACCGTTCAACTTGAGTTCGAACTCGAGCCTGAGCTCACCTGGGTCAAGGCATTGTTTTTGATTGAACGACGGAAAGATCTTGCGCGCGAATCCGATCTGATTCTTCAAGGTGAAGAGATCGCCCTCATTTCCATTCACGTCAATGGCGTTGAACTTACTCACACACAATACACGCTGACCGACACCACCCTGACGATCAAGGATATGCCGGACCGAGCGGAAGTTCTGATTATTAGTACCTGTCAGCCTGCACGCAACACAAGTTTGTCCGGACTTTATGTCTCTGGCAAAAGTCTCTTTACGCAATGCGAGGCACAAGGTTTTAGAAAAATAATCTGGTTTGCAGATCGGCCAGATATCATGTCAATCTATCACGTCACCTTACGCGCTGAACGCAACCAATATCCTCTACTGCTTTCAAACGGCAACCTCTTGTTCAAGAGAGAACTCGAAGATAATCGACACGAAGCTCAATGGCACGATCCCTTTGCTAAGCCTAGCTATCTTTTTGCCTTGGTCGCAGGCGATTTTGCTTGCAGGGAGCACCCAACCAAGACTGCCAGTGGCCGCGATGTACTCCTCCAAGTCTATAGCGATCCGGGTTCAGAAAATCAAACGCAATGGGCAATGGAGTCACTCGAACGCTCGCTGAGGTGGGATGAGCAGCGCTTCGGACTAGAGCTTGATCTTGATCGCTTCATGATCGTCGCGGCGCGCGACTTCAACATGGGTGCCATGGAAAACAAAGGGCTGAATATCTTTAATGCAGCCTACGTCCTCGCCAACCCCAACACCGCCACAGACTCGAACTACCAGGCCATCGAAGCGGTCATTGGTCATGAATATTTTCATAACTGGACAGGCAACCGTGTCACGTGCAGAGACTGGTTTGAACTCAGCCTCAAAGAAGGTCTAACGGTTTTTCGTGATCAAGAATTTACCTCTGACATGATGGCTCTAGATCTCGATGCACAGGCGGCTTCGAGTGCTCGGGCGATCAAGCGTATTGATGATGTCGTGACGTTACGGGCTGCGCAGTTTCCTGAAGACAGTGGACCCATGGCGCATCCTATTCGTCCCGAAAGCTACCAAGAAATCGGTAACTTCTATACGGCAACGGTCTATGAAAAAGGTGCCGAGGTTATTCGTATGATGCATACACTGCTCGGCGAGTCTGCATTTCGCGCAGGGTTGGATGAGTACTTCCGTCGACATGATGGACAAGCCGTGACTTGTGATGACTTTGTAGCGGCAATGAACTGGTCATTACAAAACCAGCATCCCGAGAAAAGTCTCGAACAATTTAAACGTTGGTACAGTCAAGCAGGCACACCTCGTATATCGGCCTCCTTGGCTTACGATGAGCAGTCGCGATGCTGCACATTGACGCTCACCCAGCAATGTGATCCTGTTGGTGTGGAAAAAAAATCCAACATTCGAAAGCTGCCTCTCCATATCCCTGTGACGATTGGATTGCTTGATGATCAAGGCAATGCACTGTTACTCAAACAAGCGTCTTTCAAAGGGCCGCCCGTCACTGAGCAATTACTCGAACTGACCCAAGAAACCCAAAGCTGGGTATTTGAAGATCTCAGCAAAAAGCCCACGCCATCGCTTTTGCGCAACTTTTCCGCTCCGGTCAATCTTGTCTATCCTTACTCCGACCAGCAGCTCGCACTGCTCTCGGCCCATGACAGCAACGCATTTTCACGCTGGGAAGCTGGACAGGAACTCGCCACGCGTCAAATTCTAAAGATGGCACAGACTTGGAGAGAGACGGGTCAGGTCTGCGCACCCGAACCAATCATGCTGGAGGCTTGGGGTGTCATGCTAGAAGATCACGCGATCGACGCCGGCTATAAGGCCCGTGCACTCAGCATGCCAGTCGAAAAGACCGTCCTTGAGCGAATGTCAGCTATGGATCCCGTTGCGGTGTCTACCGCTCGGGCAGCGCTTCGCCGTCTGCTTGGCGAACACTACAGTGTCGCCTTATTGGCACTCTATAAAGATCAGGCGACACCCGGCCCATATTCTCCTGCACCTGGCCCCGCCGGCAAGCGTGCACTCAAAAACCTTGCGCTCTCTTACCTGATTACCGCTAAGCATCAAGAAGCGATTGCGCTCGCTTTCCAACAATTCAGGCATGCCACCAATATGACTGACCGGATGGCCGCCTTTCATACACTGACGCACGAAACACAAGGCGTAGAAACATCCGATGCCGTCACCAAGTTTTATGAAGACTGGCAGCACGATCCCTTGGTTATCGACAAGTGGTTTGCCGTACAGTCCTCGTCGCCAATGACGCGTGCCGAAGGCATTCGCGGACTCATGGCCCATCCGGCATTCACCTTGCGCAACCCAAATCGCGCACGCTCAGTCATTTTTCAGTTTTGTTCTGCCAATCCACGCGGTCTCCACGCACCAGATGGGAGCGGCTACGCATTGTGGGCCGAGCTCGTACTCGCCCTTGATCACATCAATCCAGAGATCGCCGCGCGACTGGCGCGAGTCTTTGATCACTGGTCTCGTTTTATTCCGATTGCACGTGACCAAATGCATGTGCAGCTCCAACGCGTATCTGACCACCCCGATCTATCTCGCAATACCCAAGAGATCGTCTCTAAGGCGCTTGCGCTTTAAATCACTTCAAGAGTAATTTCGGCTCTATTCCTTTTTCATCTCATTTACATTCACCGACCTTCGAACAAAAACATGAAACGCAAAACTCTCACTCAATACCTTGTTGAGCAACAACGTGCCGAGTATGCACTCAGCGCTGAAGTCAGGCTCCTCATTGAAATTGTTTCCCGAGCCTGCAAGACCATTAGCCATGCAGTCAGTAAAGGTGCGCTCGGCGGTGTGCTAGGCAGCCTTGAAAGCGAGAACGTTCAAGGCGAGATTCAAAAGAAACTGGATGTCATTTCCAATGAAGTGCTGCTTGAAGCCAATGAGTGGGGGGGGCATTTAGCCGCTATGGCTTCAGAAGAAATGGAGACGATTCACCTGATTCCAAATCGCTATCCAAAGGGTGAGTTTCTACTGCTGTTCGACCCGCTGGATGGCTCCTCCAATATTGACGTCAACGTCTCAATTGGCACGATTTTCTCCGTACTGCGCGCACCTGCGAGCGCGTCCGGTCGTGAGATTACCGAGGAAGACTTTCTTCAGCCCGGCACCGCCCAAGTCGTTGCTGGCTATGCCATTTATGGCCCTCAGACCATGCTTGTTCTGACAATCGGTCAAGGTGTGGTTGGCTTTACTCTGGATCGTGAAATGGGCTCATGGATCCTGACTCACGAGAAAATATCCATCCCAGAGGATACAAAGGAATTTTCGATCAACATGTCGAATATGCGTCATTGGGCTCCGCCAATGCGCCAATATATCGATGAGTGTCTAGCTGGAAAAACAGGCGTACGCGGCAAAGATTTCAATATGCGCTGGATCGCGGCCATGGTCGCTGATGTTCATCGCTTGATCACACGCGGTGGCATTTTCATGTATCCCTGGGATGCCCGTGAGCCCAACAAGCCCGGCAAACTTCGCCTGATGTACGAGGCCAACCCTATGAGTATGCTGGTCGAGCAAGCGGGTGGCGCCTCGACCGATGGCTATCAGCGCACAATGGAAATTCAGCCGACTAGCTTGCATCAGCGGGTAGGCGTAGTGTTGGGTTCAAAAAATGAAGTCGAACGCGTGACGCGCTATCACCACGAAGCAAAAAACTAACGTCCGACAACAAATGAAACCAGACTGATACGCAGATTGCCCGTACAAAAAAAACCCGCTGAATCATTGATTTAGCGGGCTTTTAGCTAATGCAGTATCCAGAATCTGCTCGGCCTACTTCAGTGTAAAAATCGTAGCGCCTGTTGTCTTACGTGCAGCCAAGGCAGTCTGCGCCTCACCGGCCTGCTCAAGAGGATAGCGTTGATCGATACGGATCTTGATTTTCTTGGCCAAAACCATCTCGAACAACTCATCCGCCGCTGCTTGCATTTTTTCTTGGGTGTTCACATGAACAGCCAATGTCGGACGCGTGACATAAAGCGAGCCTTTAGCAGCCAAAATACCCAAGCTGACACCCTCGACTGGGCCCGAGGCGTTGCCGTAGCTCACCATCAAACCACGTGGCTGCAAGCAATCCAATGAGGTCATCCAAGTGTCTTTACCCACGCCGTCATAGACCACGGGCACTTTTTTGCCGCCCGTAAGTTCCAGCACCCGCTCAGCCACATTTTCTTTTGAGTAATCAATCACTTCCCAAGCGCCATGGGCCTTGGCTAATGCTGCTTTTTCAGGACTGGATACCGTACCAATGACTTTGACACCCAAGGCGGCTGCCCATTGGCAGGCGATCAAACCAACACCGCCAGCTGCGGCGTGAAACAAAATCGTCTCACCTTCTTTGATGCGATATGTCTGGCGCAACAAATATTGCACGGTCAGACCTTTCAGCATCATCGCTGCGGCTTCCTCAAAACTAATCCCATCGGGCAGCATCACGACTTGGGCGGCAGGTACATTACGAGCCTGCGCATATCCACCAATTGGGCTTTGGCCATATGCCACACGATCGCCCACCTTAAAGCGTGTCACCGCCTTGCCTACTGCAGTCACCTCACCCGCACCCTCAAAACCTAAGCCATGTGGCAAAGGGCTCTTGTAGAGGCCGTCACGGAAATAAATATCAATGAAATTCAGGCCAGCTGCGTGCTGACGGATCGTCACTTCGTTATCGCCAGGCGCGGGGACCTCAATTTCGACGACTTGCAGGACTTCCGGTCCGCCGTTTTTTTCAATACGAATGGCTTTAACTAGGTTGCTCATGAATACTCCTAACTAGGCTAAGGGATACTAAAAAAATAAATACAGCAATATCTAGAAGGACTGAGTTTATATCGCTGCCAAGGTAAAATGCGCTTTTACCTTGATAAATTGCAGGAAACTATGGCCGGACACAGCAAATGGGCCAACATTCAGCACCGTAAAGGTCGCCAGGATGCCAAGCGCGGAAAACTTTGGACCAAAATCATTCGCGAAGTCACTGTTGCCGCCCGCGCGGGCGGAGCAGATCCAGATGCCAACCCGAGACTGAGGATGGCATGGGACAAGGCGACCGCCGCCAACATGCCCAAAGACAATATTCAGCGTGCGATCACGCGTGGTGCGGGTGGTGCTGACGGCGCCAACTACGACGAAATCCGCTACGAAGGTTATGGCATCGGCGGTGCAGCGGTCGTTGTCGACTGCATGACCGATAACCGTACCCGTACGGTGGCAGACGTTCGTCATGCCTTCTCTAAAAATAGCGGTAACTTAGGTCAAGAGGGCTCAGTAGCGTTCATGTTTACGCACTGCGGCCAATTCGTCTTTGCACCAGGCACGTCTGAAGACACCGTCATGGAAGTCGCACTCGATGCGGGCGCAGACGATGTTCTGACTGACGAAGAAGGCGTGATCGAGGTCATTTGCCCGACAACATCTTTTGCTGCAGTCCGCGATGCGCTTCAGGCCAAGGGGCTCGTGCCAGAGATGGCTGATATCGTCATGAAGCCCAACAATGAAGTCGAGCTCTCGGGCGATGACGCGATCAAAATGCAAAAACTTCTTGATGCGCTTGAGTCGCTAGATGACGTTCAAGAGGTCTACACCAACGCAGTGATGGACGAGCAGGACTAAAAAGAATGAAACTATTGGTGATCGGCTCTGGTGGCCGCGAACACGCATTGGCCTGGCGCCTCCTGCAATCGAGCCGTGTTAAGCACGTCTATGTGGCGCCCGGTAACGGCGGCACCGCACTCATGACTGGAACATCAAATATTGACCTTTCAGATCCGCTAGCGCTCGCTGCGTTTGCGAGAGATCACGATGTTGCGCTGACCATCGTCGGACCAGAGGCTCCCCTTGCGCAAGGCGTTGTTGATACATTTCGCGCACAAGGCCTAAAGATTTTTGGACCAACACGTGCTGCGGCTCAGCTTGAAAGCTCTAAGGACTTTGCCAAGACCTTTATGGTCCGACACAATATCCCAACAGCGGCTTATCAAACCTTTACCGACCCTCAGGCTGCGCATCGTTACATTGACGCGCAAGGCGCACCCATTGTCATCAAAGCGGATGGACTTGCGGCAGGTAAAGGCGTGGTCGTGGCAATGACACAACAAGAAGCCCATGATGCGGTCGATGCCATGCTGGGCGATGGTTCTTTAGGCGCCGCTGGCGCGCGTGTGGTCATCGAAGAGTGTCTGCTTGGCGAGGAAGCCAGCTTCATCGTGTTGTGCGATGGTAAAAATATTTTCCCCCTTGCCACAAGCCAAGATCACAAGCGACTCAAAGATGGTGATCAGGGCCCGAACACTGGCGGCATGGGTGCCTACTCCCCTGCTCCCGTCGTGACACCCACCATTTTTCAACGCGCCATGAGAGAGGTCATAGAGCCTACGATCAACGGAATGGCCGCTGACGGCATTCCATTTACTGGCTTTTTGTATGCCGGACTCATGATTGGCGAGGGCAACGATGCCACCTGCCCAATCAAAGTGCTCGAATTCAACTGCAGAATGGGTGACCCTGAAACACAGCCAATCATGATGCGTATTCGTAGCGATCTCTTATCCGTGTTTGAACATGGTGTGAATGGGACGCTCGATCAGGCAAATATTGACTGGGATCCACGTACTGCACTTGGTGTTGTCTTAGCCAGCTTTAACTACCCTGGAACGCCTCGTTTAGGTGATCCGATTACCGGCATCCCCGCCGATGCATCGGATTGCGTCGTATTTCATGCCGGCACGACGCTCAAAGACGGTGTTCCACATACGAGCGGCGGACGCGTTTTGTGTGTCACAGCGCTTGACGACACCGTTCGGTCGACTCAAAAACGTGCCTACGAAACGATCAATCAAATTCATTTCGATGGGGCGCAATACCGTCACGACATCGGTTGGCGAGCATTGGAGACTTAAGAAATGGCTGCGCCCCAAGATCTCACCAAGCACTCTGTTGTAGACCTGCCCGCAGTTCGCGCCTACCTGCTGGGCCTTCAGCAGAACATCGTGACCGCGCTTGAGCATGCGGGTGGTGAGTCATTCCAAAAAGATGAGTGGGTCCGCGCAGAAGGCGGCGGTGGCATCTCAAGAATGATCGAAGGCGGACAGTTATTTGAACGCGCAGGTGTTCTGTTTAGTCATGTCAAAGGGATGACCCTACCGCCATCAGCCACCCTCCATCGACCCGAAGTTGCAGGCCGCCCTTGGGAGGCGATGGGCGTATCGATGGTGCTACACCCCCGCAACCCCTACATCCCGACTACACATATGAATGTGCGCATGTTTGTCGCTCAGGCTCAGCCCGGCAAAGACCAACAAGACATATTCTGGTTCGGTGGCGGAATGGACCTCACTCCTTACTATCCATTTGAAGAGGATGCGAAACACTTTCATCAAGTGAATCACGATGCACTCGCACCGCATAGCACGACCGCTTATGCAGAATACAAAAAATGGTGCGATGAGTACTTCTTTTTAAAGCATCGTAATGAAACACGTGGCGTGGGCGGTATTTTCTTTGATGATCTCAATGCTGAGGGCTTTGAAGCGTCGTTTGCCTTGCTGCGTTCAGTGGGAGACGCTTTTATTGCAGCCTACATGCCGATTGTAGAAAAGCGCCGCGCGCTCCCCTTTGGCGAACGCGAGCGAGATTTTCAGGCCTATCGTCGCGGCCGCTATGTAGAGTTCAATCTTGTTTTTGACCGCGGCACACTCTTTGGCTTGCAGTCAGGCGGGCGAACAGAATCCATCCTACTATCCATGCCACCTTTGGCCGCATGGCGTTACAACTGGCAACCTGAAGCGGGATCACCCGAAGCCAAACTTGCTGAGTTTCTTAAGCCGAGGCAGTGGGTCTAATGCGTATCGGACTCCTAGGTGGGAGTTTTGATCCAGTGCATAATGCACACCTCGCGCTTGCTCAAACAGCCTTAGTTTCCCTGGCTTTAGATGAGATTCAACTTATTCCTGCGGGTCAACCTTGGCAAAAACCCACGCTTGGTGCAACATCCCTGCATCGCCTAAAGATGCTCGAACTTGCGACCCAAGGCAATGAGAGAATCACGGTCAACCCTATTGAAATTCAACGAACTGGCCCAACCTACACAATAGATACACTCAAAACTCTCGAACCCGGTCATGATTACTTCTGGATCCTTGGTGCGGACCAGTTAAAAAATTTTTGTACATGGCAACGTTGGTCGGAAATCGCCGATCATGTTCAACTGGCAGTTGCGCAAAGACCCGGTTCGACCCTCGCTGCGCCAGACGAGCTTTCAGACTGGCTCGAAGCCCATCAACGTAAACTTGTCTTTCTCCCTTTCGAACAGCTGGACATTTCAGCTAGTGCAATCCGTCTACGGCTTGCAAAACAACTATCAGCACGCGACCTCTTACCCGAGGTTGTCGAGCAGTACATCCACGAGCACGGGCTCTATCGTCCGCTCACACCCAAACAGGAAAACTGATGGACATCACAAAACTACAACGCGCAGTCGTTGATGCACTCGAAGATGTAAAAGCGCAAGACATTCGCGTCTTTAACACCACACACCTCACCAGTCTTTTTGACCGCGTCGTCATCGCCTCTGCGACCTCCAACAGACAGACACGCGCACTCGCAGCCAGCGTTGCTGAAAAGGTCAAGTCGCTTGGTGGAAACGTGATTGCAACTGAAGGTGAAGAAACCGGTGAATGGGTACTTGTAGATGTAGGTGACATCGTCGTACACATTATGCAGCCAGCCATTCGAGCCTATTACAACCTAGAGGAAGTCTGGGGTGACAAGCCCGTTCGATTGAAGCTCGCTCCAGAGTCCACACGACCAGCCGTTGCAACAAGCGATATTGCCTTTGACCCAATGATTACCAATGAAGAGCCGACAGGAAGACGTGCAGCAAGTCGCGCATCCTCTAGGCCAACTCGGTCAAACCGCTAAAACATAACTCAACATCCGTGAAAATCCTCATCCTTGCCGTCGGAAATCGAATGCCAGAGTGGATTCTTACGGCATGGGATGATTATGCAAAGCGTATGCCTGCCGAATGGGCGGTGACCTTAAAAGAAATCAAGCCTGAGCCGCGTACGATTGGAAAAACACCACAGCAAATGATGCTAGCGGAAGCAAAGCGCATAGAAGCGGCTGTTCCTTTGCACACTATCCGAATTGCCCTAGATGAGCACGGCCGTGATCTCACAACGAAAATGTTTGCGACAAAACTACAAACATTCAATGATGCGAGTCAAAATATCGCCATCATCATTGGTGGCCCTGATGGCCTAGACCCTGAATTAAAAGCCTCTTGTGACGGACTGATCCGATTATCCTCGATGACAATGCCTCATCCGATGGTTCGGGTTGTACTCATCGAACAACTCTATCGAGCTTGGTCGATATTAGTCAATCATCCGTATCATCGAGACTAAATGACCAATGAAACCTACAATTTATCTTGCCTCGGCGAGCCCACGCCGTCATGAATTACTGAATCAAATCGGCGTAGCCCATCAAGTACTCAATGTACCTGCGGCCCCTGGGGAAGACGAACCACGTCATCAGCATGAAAGCCCACTGGCATATGTTCAACGTACTGCCCTAGAAAAAGCAGTACGTGCTCATGAATATTTGGACAACCTAGACCGTACTCACTTAACGGCACATTCAACGACCCAATCGGCTGAACACAATCAAGTCGAAATTATTGATGTCAACGCTACATTTGCGCAGAACACTGCAATTTTGGCTGCCGACACCACGGTGGCTTTGGATGAACTGGTTTTAGGAAAACCGGCAGATACAGCGGATGCAGTTCGAATACTCAGGCTTTTGTCAGATAAAACTCACACCGTTCATACTGCAATAGTTTTGTCTTGGAAAAGTCAGCAGTGGCGAGCATTATCTACAACCACGGTTACCTTCACGGCATTGTCTGATGATGAGATCAATGATTACATTCACACTGGGGAACCATTTGGTAAAGCTGGCGCTTATGGGATACAAGGCTATGCTGCAAAATTTATCAGCCGAATCGAAGGTAGCTATTCTGGTGTGATGGGTTTACCTCTGTACGAGACAGCTAATCTGCTCAAACACCTCAGTGAGTAACTTTGAATACAAATATTCCATGTAATAACTTTCAGTAAAGTTATTACAAGAAAGCAGCGCACTTTCTACAAAGCATTTCCCCAAAGACAAAGCCCCTCAGTGATCACACTGAGGGGCTTTGAGGGTAAGAGCTTGACGATGACCTACTTTCACAGACGTACGTCCACTATCATCGGCGCAAAGGTGTTTCACGGTCCTGTTCGG
>Ga0105050_10002124_pt1 | contig 28792 bp, 22 predicted proteins | sample FRY01_FD_78088 | JGI IMG/M metagenome (GOLD analysis project Ga0105050, IMG submission 78088) | Freshwater microbial communities from Lake Fryxell liftoff mats and glacier meltwater in Antarctica - FRY-01 | ecosystem: Environmental > Aquatic > Freshwater > Ice > Glacier meltwater ...
ATTGAGAACAGCAATCAATGTGAACTTGAGCGATCGCAATGCAATTGTGTTGAACCAAAATGTACCGAATCCTTTTGCAGAGTCAACGGTGATTACTTTTTCAATCCCAGCTTCGGTTCAAAAAGCACAAATTCATTTTTATGATGGACAAGGAAAGTTGATTAATTCGGTTGATGTACTTGAAAGAGGAAACGGTCAATTAAACGTTTTTGCCAATGATTTATCTACAGGTGTTTATACGTATTCACTTGTTGCAGATGGTCAAATTGTTTCAACAAAACGAATGGTGAAAGATTAAAATAAATTAAAAACAAAATACCTGAAATTTATCTCAGGTATTTTGTTTTTTCCCTAAAGCCTAAAGCCTAAAGCCTAAAGCCTAAAGCCTAAAGCCTAAAGCCTACCCTTCAACTCCTTAGCAACAATCTCCAATTCCTTAAAAAAATCCTCGCCAAAAGCACGAATAAGCGGTTCTTTCAAAAACTTAAAAACGGGGACATTCAGCGACTCACCACATGCACATGCGGGAGAACAGATGTCCCATTTGTCATAATTCAAGGCAGTGAAATCATTGAATTGTTTTACACGTATCGGATACAAATGGCAAGAAATAGGTTTTTTAAAGTTTGTTTTTCCTTCATTGTACGCTTGTTCTACCGAACATTTGGTAATGCCTTTTTCATCAAAATAAACAAAAGCACATTCTTCACCACCATGCAACAAAGCTGTTACAGGCTCATTGTCTTGATCCACATAGAAAACACCATTTCGCTCAACCTCTGCAACACCCTCTGGTCGCATGTAAGGAATAATATGTTCCAAATTATCTTCTAAAAGATGAATTTCCTCAAAAGTTAAGGGAGCTCCAGAATCACCTTCAATGCAACAAGCACCTTTGCAGGCATTCAAATCGCAAACAAATTTTCGTTCGAAGATTTCTGTTGAAACCACCTTGTCTTTTACCTCAACTAACATTGTATTTTTTTTCAAAGATACGACACCAAGAAACTAATTTAACCTTGAGGTTTGTATTTTTAAAAAAAGTAGCTATATTTGCAACGCATTTACGAAGAAATTAACGCAAAATGAGGGGACGAAAGTCCCCTCTTTTCATAACATATGATTGCAAAAAAGACAATTCTGGATTTAATTGATGAGCGCATAGCCGAATTGGCAAATGGGCTTTTTGTAGTGGATTTAACAATCTCTGCAGGAAGTGTCATTCATGTTGAATTAGACAAACATGATGGAAATGTCTCTGTTAGTGATTGTATGTCAGTTTCAAGAAATGTTGAGCACAACTTAGACCGAGAGGTAGAAGATTTTGAATTACATGTTTCTTCGGCAGGACTAGATAGGCCACTTCGTGTTCATGCACAATATGTTAAAAATGTTGGTCGTGAAGTAAAGGTGGTGACACTGGAAGGCGATAAATATGAAGGGGTGTTGAAGGAAGTGAATGAAAATCAAATAGTGATTGAGAATTCACGAATGGAAAAGCCAGAAGGGAAAAAGAAAAAAGAATTGATTGTGGAGCAACAGGTGTTCCCGTTTGAGCAAATAAAAGAAACAAAAATTATCATTTCATTTAAATAGGTAAACATGAATAGCCTTGAATTGGTTGACTCGTTTTCGGAGTTCAAAGAATTGAAAAGCATCGATAAACAAACGATGCAACATGTGTTGGAAGACGTTTTCAGATCAATGCTGAAAAAGAAATTCAATACCGATGAGCATATTGACATCATTGTAAATATTGACAAGGGAGATGTCCAAATCTTTATCAATAAAGAAATTGTTGATGACGGTGAGGTAGAAGATCAAAATACGGAAATCGCTTATTCTGATGCAATTAAAATTGAGCCAGATTTTGAAATTGGTGAAGAGGTAACTGAAGAATTCCGTTTTGGGGATTTTGGACGTAGAAACATTCTTTCTTTGCGTCAAAACTTGATTTCACGTATTTTGGAATTGGAAAAAGACCACTTATACAAGAAATATAAAGAAAGAGTTGGTGAAATCATTACTGGTGAAGTTTACCAAGTTTGGAAAAAAGAAATTATGGTTATGGATGATGAAGGCAATGAGCTTTTATTACCAAAATCTGAACAAATACCTTCTGATTACTTCAAAAAAGGAGAAACTGTTCGTGCAGTTGTTGCGAAAGTAGATATGCGTAACAGTAGTCCAGTGATTATTCTTTCAAGAACAGCCCCTGAATTCCTCGAACGTTTGTTTGAATTAGAAGTTCCAGAAGTATTCGATGGTTTAATTACCATTAAGAAAATTGTTCGTGAACCAGGTGAAAGAGCTAAAGTAGCTGTGGAATCGTATGACGATCGTGTGGATCCTGTTGGAGCATGTGTCGGAATGAAAGGTTCTCGTATTCATGGAATCGTTCGTGAGTTGAGAAATGAGAATATTGATGTAATCAATTACACTTCAAATCCTCAATTGTTAATTCAACGAGCACTGTCGCCAGCGAAAATTTCTTCTATTGACATCAATGAAGAAGATAAGCGTGCGAAAGTTTTCCTTAAACCAGACCAAGTATCATTGGCGATTGGTAAAGGTGGACACAATATTAAACTTGCGGGTAAGTTGACTGGTTATGAACTAGATGTTTACCGTGAAGGAGAAGTAGATGTAGAGGATGTGGATTTAGAAGAATTTGCAGATGAAATCGACGGATGGATCATTGATGAATTAAAGGCAATCGGCTTGGATACGGCGAAATCTGTAATCGAAATGAGTGTTAAAGATTTAGTTCATCGTACGGATTTAGAAGAAGAAACAATCGAAGAAGTAATGAAAATACTTCGAGCTGAATTCGAATAATTGATCCGTATACTGTATCTTGTAAAATAGAATTGATTAACAAAAAGAAGGACGCATAAATTATATGGCCGGAAAACCAATAAGATTAGGAAAAGCAGCTGGAGAACTCAATGTGGGTATGTCTACGCTTGTCGAATTCCTTGGATCCAAAGGGATTAAAATTGATGTAAGCCCCAATGCTAAGTTGGAGGAAGAACATTACGATGTCCTTAGGAAAGAATTTGCCGCAGACCAAAGTCTGAAAGAGCAATCAAAGTTCAGCGCAGTAAAAAGAGAAAAGCGTGAGTCAGTTTCTATTCGAGACAAAGAAGAAGAAATAACACACGCTTCTCAAGTTGAGGAGGACGATAGTGAACCAATTAGCGCAGAAGAAATTAAGCGGAATATCATTATTGAAACCGCTGCGCCTAAGGTAGAAGAAGCGCCTGTCGCAGAAGTGCCTAAAGAGGTAGTGCCAGCTGAACAAAAAACAGTAAGCGCAGGTGATGTGCATGTTTCTGTTGTCGGAAAAATTGATTTGGATAAAATCAATAGCAAAACACGTCCTGATAAAAAGAAGCATCAAGATGAAAAGCCAAAACCAGCTATCGAAACGAAAGTTGAGGTCGTTGCTCCTGTTGCTGAAAAGGTAGAAGAAAAGAAAGTGGAAGTTGTGGAAGCGAAAGTGCTTGCTGCTGAACCTGAAGGACCAAAAGAAATTGAAACGATTCGTGTTGAACGAAAAGTGTTGACTGGACCAACAGTTTTAGGAAGAATTGAACTACCAGTTGAACGACCAAAAACACCGAATCAAAAGTCTGCTGCTGGTCAAGCGGCTGCTGATGCGCGTAAAAAGCGTAAAAGAATTAAGAAAGTTGATCCTGCAAAACAACCAAATGCAGGAACAGCTCCAACAACAAACACAACAAATACACCCAATACTGGAACGGGAACTGGAAATAGACCACCTGCAAGAGGAGGGAATAAGTTTGCGAAGCCTGAGATCAATGTAAGAGATATTCAAAAGGAGATCAAAGATACTTTAGCGCGCTTGTCTAATCAAGGAGGTAAATCAAAAGCTTCGAAGAATAGACGTGCGAAGAGAGATAATGTAGCACAGCGTCGTCAAGATGAAATGCTCGCTGCAGAAATGGATGAGAAAATTCTGAAATTAACAGAATTTGTAACCGTTTCTGAATTGGCGTCTATGATGAATATTCAACCGACACAAGTTATCTCGGTTTGTATGTCACTCGGAATTTTTGTTTCAATTAACCAACGTTTGGATGCTGAAACAATTCAAATTGTGGCTGATGAATTTGGTTTTGAAACGGAGTTTGTAAGTGCTGAAGTTCAAGAGTCTATTCCAATTTACGAAGATAAAGAAGAAGATTTAATAACTCGACCGCCAATTATCACGGTAATGGGTCACGTCGATCACGGTAAAACTTCATTATTAGATAGAATTAGAAATGCGAATGTAATTGAAGGTGAAGCCGGAGGTATAACACAACACATTGGAGCATATTCGGTAACATTGAAGGATGGTCGAAAAATGACGTTCTTAGATACACCAGGTCACGAAGCCTTTACAGCCATGCGTGCTCGTGGTGCACAAGTAACGGATGTTGCAATTATCTTGGTTGCAGCAGATGATGACGTGATGCCTCAAACCAAAGAAGCAATTGCCCATTCACAAGCGGCCAATGTACCAATGGTATTTGCCATAAATAAAATTGATAAAGCTGGAGCAAATCCAGATAAAATACGTGAGCAACTTTCTCAAATGAATATTCTTGTGGAAGATTGGGGTGGAAAGTACCAAGTACAAGAAATCTCTGCAAAACAAGGATTGAACATTGAAGAGTTGTTGGAGAAAGTATTATTGGAAGCTGAAATGCTTACATTGAGAGCGAATCCTGATAAAAATGCCCTAGGTACGGTTATCGAATCTTCTTTGGATAAAGGAAAGGGTTATGTTGCCAATATGCTTATAGAGTCAGGAACTTTAAAGGTTGGTGATGTAGTTCTTGTTGGAAGACATTACGGACGTGTTCGAGCAATGCATGATGAAAAAGGCGGAACTCTAAAAGAAGCCGGTCCATCTCAACCAGTTTCAGTTCTTGGGATCAACGGCGCACCTAGTGCCGGAGATAAATTCCACGTTCTGGCTGACGAAAAAGAAGCAAAATCTATTGCTACGAAACGAGAGCAATTGTATCGTGAGCAAGGTTTACGTACAACTAAACATATTACCTTGGATGAAATTGGTCGTCGATTGGCGATTGGTGACTTTAAAGAGCTTAACATCATCATCAAAGGGGATGTGGATGGTTCAATTGAAGCACTATCTGATACATTGTTGCGTTTATCGACAGAAGAAATTCAAATTAATATTGTGCATAAAGGGGTTGGAGCAATCTCTGAAGCAGATGTTAACTTGGCTTCAGCGTCGGATGCAATCATCATTGGGTTCCAGGTTCGACCAACTGTTGGAGCAAGAAAATTGGCTGATACAGAACAAATTGATATTCGCCTTTACTCAATTATCTACAAGGCAATTGATGAAATTAAAGCGGCAATGGAAGGAATGTTATCTCCAGATATTGAAGAAAAAATCATTGGTTCTGCTGAAGTACGAGAAACGTTTGATATTACAAAGATTGGAACCATCGCGGGATGTTATGTCTTAGATGGTCTCATCAAACGTTCGAATAAAATACGTTTGATTCGCGATGGAATTGTTATTCACACAGGTGTACTAGGATCATTGAAACGTTTCAAAGACGATGTGCGTGAGGTGAAGAATAACTATGAGTGTGGTTTAAATATTGACAAGTTCGATGATATTAAAACAGGCGATATTATCGAATCATTTGAAGAAGTAGAAGTCGCAAGAAAATTATAAAGGAATATTTATAGCATAGAAAGGGTCAACTATTTTTAGTTGACCCTTTATTTTTTGACGCATTTTAACAGTTTAACTTACTTTTCAAATAGCTATTAGCGATATTTCCGTAACTTTGCTTGAATTAAATTGATGTACAATGATTTTAGGAGCATTTGGCCCATGGCAAGTAATCATCATTTTGGCAATTGTTTTGCTGCTTTTTGGAGGTAAGAAAATTCCAGAATTAATGAAAGGTCTTGGAAAAGGCGTTAAAGAATTTAAAGACGCTTCAAAAGGTGAGGAAACAACTCAACCTGAAGAGAAAAACAGTTAATTACATTCCGAATGTATAAATCTTTTGCTGAAGTAAAGTCCGCCCTTTCTTCGGGTGAATCTGTTTTGGGTATTGTCGAAGCATACCTAAAGGAAATACACGCGCAAGAAGATCTCAATGCGTTCCTTGAAGTTTTTGAAGAATCTGTGAAACTTAATGCACAGAAAGTAGACGAAAAACGAAAAAACGGAACCGCTGGTAAATTGGCGGGAATGGTTATTGGACTAAAAGATAACTTTTGCTATGCTGGACATAAAGTTTCTGCTGCTTCAAAAATTTTAGAAGGTTTTGAATCATTATACACGGGCACTGCAGTACAACGTTTAATTGACGAAGATGCTGTTATCATTGGTCGACTTAATTGTGACGAGTTTGCAATGGGTAGTTCAAATGAAAACTCCGCTTTCGGACCAGTGAAAAATCCATTAGATAAAACAAAAGTACCTAGTGGCTCATCAGGTGGCTCGGCTGCGGCAGTTGCTGCTGGATTATGCACTGTTGCACTTGGAAGTGACACTGGTGGTTCAATTCGACAACCAGCTTCGTTTACTGGAACTTATGGTTTAAAACCGTCATACGGAAGAATTAGTCGTTATGGATTAATTGCTTATGCTTCTTCTTTCGACCAAATTGGTCCATTCACAAATACACTTGAGGATGCAGCACTTTTGTTAGAAATAATGTCAGGCGTAGATGAATTTGATGCTACATGTTCTTCAAAACCCGTAGAGAAATATACAGACATTTTTGAGCCCGGAAAATTGAAAATTGCGGTCATCAAAGAAAGTTTTGATGTAGAAGGCGTCGATAAGGAGGTAATTCAAAAAATGGAATCGATTATTGAACAACTTGTAAAAGATGGGCATGAAGTCGAAAAAGTTTCCTTTCCATATCTCGAATTCATGGTTCCAACTTATTATGTGCTTACAACCGCTGAAGCTTCATCTAATCTTTCTCGTTTTGACGGAGTACATTTTGGATACAGAAGCAAAGATGCACAAGGGGTTGAACAAACCTATAAAAAATCACGATCAGAAGGTTTTGGATCAGAAGTAAAGCGAAGAATCATGGCAGGAACATTTGTCCTCTCTCATGGATATTATGATGCGTACTACACAAAAGGGCAAAAGGTTCGACGTGTATTACGCAATAAAACAGATGAAATTTTATCTGCATTTGATATGATAATTTTACCAACAACTCCAGCCACAGCATTTGGATTGAATGATGTAAAAGACCCAATTCAAATGTATCTACAAGATATTTTTACAGTCCATTCTAATTTGACCGGTAACCCTTCGATATCATTGCCGTTAGGTATGCACTCTAATGGATTGCCTTTTGGAATACAAGTAATGGCAAATCATTTCGAAGAAAAGAAAATGTTTAATTTCTCATCCTACTTGATGAGTGCAGTAAAATAACAATATGAAGGGATTTGTTGCCGTGCTAATAGTTTTTATGAGTAGTATATTGTTCGCTCAAAAACCCGCACACCTTGTAAAACCAAGTGACACACTGAACAAACAAGCTTTTATAAACACCGTAGACCAAAGCTTAATGCTTTTTTATCAAGATTATGCGGGAAAAAAAGAATATGATTCTATTATCAAGATCCTAAATTATGAATCGTCAGATCTTCCAAAATTTACAGACGAAGAATATTGTGCACGTCTGGAGGAAATGAATAAAATGAGTCCTTTTCATTTGGACTGTAATCAGGCGTCACTTTCAACAATTAAATTTTTTGTAGATAAACGAAGAGGGTTTATTCGCATTGCAATGGGTCGTTCTGAGTTATATTTTGATATGTTCGAAGAGAAATTAGCAGAATACGGACTACCAAAAGAATTGAAATTTCTTGCTGTAATAGAAAGTGGTTTGCGTCCACAAGTGAAATCGCGCGCTGGTGCTTTAGGTTTATGGCAATTCATGTATCGAACTGGATTGTACTTTGGTTTAAAAGAGAATTCGTATATCGATGAAAGAATGGATCCTGCGTTAGCTACAGATGCTGCCTGCAGATATTTCAGACAATTATATGGTATTTACGGTGATTGGAATTTGGTTTTAGCTGCCTATAATGCAGGACCAGGAAACGTGAACAAAGCAATTCGCCGTTCTGGTAATAAAACAAATTACTGGGAAGTACGCCCTTTTTTACCAACAGAAACGCAAGGTTATGTGCCTAATTTTATTGCTGCAGCGTATCTAATGACGTATCACGCGGAGCACAATATTATTCCTGTTGAAGCGAAAGTGCACAATGCGCAACTGGACACTATGTGTCTGTCTTCTGGAGTTCACATGGCGACAATTACACGATTGATTAATTGGCCAACGGAAGAAATTAAAGAATTGAATCCAATTTATAAAACAGCGTACGTTCCTCATACTTTTCCTGGACAATGTATTACAGGGCCTTTAGATAGAATTGGTTTATTAGTCGGATTAGAAGATTCACTGTATAAATTGGAAAAGAGTATTTATTCAGGCACTTCTGTAGTAAAACCAGCTCCTATTGTAATTGATGTCGAGCCGAATAGTTCTGATACATTAGTTCCATTTACAATTGAAACTACAACGGAAACTTATTTCTATCATGTTGTAAAAACGGGCGAAACGTTGAATGCAATTGCAACAAAGTATGTTGTTACTGTTGATCAATTATTAGAATGGAACGCACTTCGTACAACAAATATTTATGCTGGTCAACGAATAAAAGTCAAAGGAGTTAATAAATCTGTTCCGCCAACACCTGTTGCTCCTGCCAAAAAATATTATTCAGTTAAATCCGGGGATACGTTCTCTAAAATTGCGGATCGAAATCGCATGAGTCAGACTGAATTGCGTAAGCTAAATCCTAAAATCAACATTAATCGCCTAACAGTTGGTCAAAAACTAAGAATAAGATAATTTCTTGCTTGATTTTTGATGAGCCGAAAAATAAATTGTTATGAGATACTTATTTTCTGCACTTCTCCTTATCACCTCTTTCTTGTTTTTTCAACAATGTGGTGAAGGATCATCCAAACGATTTACATCTAGTGGACCAACAGTTACGGGTAAAGTAGGTGAAATATTGGTTATTTGTGAACAGGGCATTTGGGATTCTGAGATCAAGAATTACTTAGATTCCAATCTTACACAATTTATAATGCCTTATTTCCCAGATGTAGCAACTTTTGAATTAGTGCATAGAACATCTTCCCATTTTGAACAAGGGGTAAAGCGTTTCAGAAACACACTTTTCGTGACAATTGATCCAAATCACAAAAAAGATAAAGCAGATATCAATAAACGCTTAGATGTTTGGGCAACTGATCAGCTGGTTGTAGATATTGTAGGAAAGGACTATAATCAAGTGCTCGAGGCTTGTAAATTAGGATTGAAAGCGGTACATGCCGAATTTGATTACATGGAGTGGAAACGAATATTAAAGCAGTTTAAAGCGGATGAAAATCACCATGTTCAAAGAGATATTCGTAAAAATTTCGGTATCGATGTAGCACTTCCTGAAGGAGCTAGAATTGTAACTAAACGAACAAATTTTTACCGTGTTGAATTTCCTGTAAGTTCGCGTCCAATTGAATTTATTGGTTCAGGCACGCAAGATGTAGGCGCGATTCTATCAGGAATCATGATTTACCAATATGATTACACCGATTCAAGTCAGTTTGCTTTAGAGAATTTGTTAATGGCAAGAGATACAATGCTTAAATATAATGTACCTCATGAAACGGATGGTTTGTTTATGGGAACTCAATATACTGAAATGGTGTATCCAGAAGGGAATGAAATGACTAACTACAAAAGCAATATTTCAGGATTTGAAATGAGAGGAATGTATGTTTTTACTGGTAAAAGATTGCATTCTACGGGTGGGGCGTTTTGGGCTTTTCATTTCGTTCACCCAACAAAGAAGAAATTAATCTGCGTAAGTGGTTATGTTGATGCTCCAGCAACTGCTAGTTGGACTCATCCTTTGCGTGAATTACAAGCTGTTTTAAAAAGCGTTGAATTCGTTAAATAATGGCGATTTCTCTCTCTGTAGTAATAATTACCTTTAATGAGGAACGCAATATTGAACGTTGCTTAAAATCATTAGAGGGTGTTGCCGATGAGATTGTAGTAGTAGATTCCTTTTCTAAAGATCGAACCGAAGAAATTTGTAGCAATTTCAGCGTTAAATTCATTCAACATGCCTTTGAAGGTCATATACAACAAAAGAATTTCGCGATTGATGCTGCAGCAAACGATTGGATTCTTTCATTGGATGCAGATGAAGCCTTAACGGAAGAATTAAAAACAAGTATTCTACAAATAAAAAATCAAGCCGATTATCAAGGATACTCAATGAATCGTCTTACCAATTATTGTGGTCATTGGGTCAAATACTGTGGATGGTATCCAGATTCTAAAATTCGTTTGGTGAATAGAAAACAGGCTAGATGGACAGGTGTAAATCCACATGATCGTCTGGATATGTTAGAAAATGCATCTTTTGGTCAATTAAATGGAGATATTCTGCATTATTCCTATTATTCAAAGGCAGATCACTTAAAACAAATCGAGTATTTTGGTAATATTGCAGCAAAAGAATTATTTGATAGAGGAGGAAAGTCAAATTGGCCCCTTATTATTTCGAAGGTTATTGCGCAGTTTATAAAAAGCTATTTTTTAAAATTGGGAATATTGGACGGTTCTACGGGTTTTACAATCTCCCGTTTAAGTGCCTATGCAACCTATCAGAAGTACCTCAAATTATTAAATTTGCAGAAGGGAAGATGAATAAAATTGTAATATCAAGAACAGACAGTATTGGTGATGTAATGTTGACATTGCCATTGTGTGTTTGGTTGAAGAATAAATATCCAGAAGTACAATTAGTGTTTTTAGGAAGTGGTTACACAAAAGCTATTGTGGATTGTTTTTCAGTAATAGACGAATTTGTCGATTGGAAAGAAATGGAAGCAATGCCAACTGCTCAACGTTCAGATATAGTTAAAGAATGGAAAGCAGACGCTATCATTCATGTTTTTCCGAATAAGGAAATTGCATCACTCGCTAAAAAGGCCAAAATTGCCATGCGAATAGGAACGTCACACCGTAGTTTTCACTTATTAACGTGTAACCACAGATTGAATTTTACCCGAAAGAATTCGCTATTGCATGAAGCTCAGTTGAACTTTGAGCTACTCAAGCCTTTTGGCTTAAAAGAATTGCCAAGTATACAAGAGGTTACAGCGATGCTTGATGCGTTTAAAGTTCCTAATATAAAACTCCCGAAGAAAGTTGAAAATCTGCTCTCAAAAGCAGATAAAACAATCATTTTACACCCAAAATCGCAAGGAAGTGCCGTTGAATGGCCGATAGAGAACTACATGGAATTGGCAAAAGTTTTGGCGGATCAAGGTTTTACGGTTTTCTTTACAGGTACAGAAACTGAAGGAAGTCAATTCAGACAATTAATTCCAACGAATAAACAGATTATAGACACAACTGGAGAACTGTCTCTACCAGAGTTAATTGTGCTGATTTCTAAGGTACATAATTTACTTGCATGCTCAACTGGACCTTTGCATATTGCTGGATTTGTTGGTATTCGTGCAATAGGTTTGTTCTCTCCACGTAAACCCATTCACCCTGGTCGCTGGAGTCCACTGGGAACAAATGTGCGCACACTTGTGCATGACGAAAACTGCGAGACGTGTAAAAAGAAAAAATCTTGTACGTGCATTTCTTCGATTTCGATTGAAAAAGTGTTAACCGAAATAATTTCTTAATTCTGCTTAAGCAACTAATAAAGTCGATCGTTTACGGCAATTTTATTGTTGCTCTATCTGGCGGATTTCTTTCCGCATCATTTGCAAAATTTTCAGGAATATCAACTTTTTTGGAATACGGTGTTTTTGCTTTTTTTAGTATTCTGGGTATGTATAACTACCACCGAATCTCAAAATCAAAGGAGCTTGTTAATGAAGATCTAAGGTTTTGGTACAATCAAAATAGGAACAACGTATTTGTACTAACGGTTTTTTCGTTTATATCGGCTTTGATTATTGTACAATTACTAATTAAAGATTACCAAGTGGTATTGTCGTTGTTTGTACCTGTGTTAATTGCAAGTATTTGGTACGTTGTGCCACTTTTTGAAAAGCGATTGAGAGATATTCCTTTTTTGAAGTCACCTGTAGTTGCAATTAGTTGGATGATCGTTTTAATCGCCTTTCCTTTACTAAATGAATACAACCTTACAGTCAATAATTGTTTGCAACTAGTTGGGTTTTTTGCTTATTTCTTAGCGCTTACAATTCCGTTTGATATTCGCGATCAAAAGATCGATGCAACGAATCAACGTTCCCTTCCTCAGTTGTTTGGAAATCAATTTTCTAAAGCAATCGCCTTTGTGTTTTTGCTAGTATTTTACTTTATTTTCGCAATATTTTACGATAATTTGAGATTTAATGTGGTATTTATAGTTTGTCTGTTACTTACATCGTGTTTAATTCTTGTTGCAAATGATAAGAGATCTTACTTGTTTTTTGCCACAGTTGATTTGTCTATGCTCCTGCTTTCTCTCTGTTTTTTCTATAATTAAGAACGCATTATCTCTTTGTAGACGGAATGAACTCGCGGTATTTTGAATGCGATAAATCCGTATTTTCGTAGAAACTAGAAAACTATGCTTAAAACTTTTTTCCTCATTTTCTTTGCTTCTCCTTATTTGATTTTTGCTCAAGATGAAAATTCTACGCAGTGTTCAAAACGGAATAAACATCATACTTCTATGAAGAGTGCTTCTTTATCTGTTGCACAAATTGCAGAGTCAGAAAGATACAATGTGCATTTTTATGCTTTGGATATTGCCATGAATAATTTAGTGACGGATGTTGCAGGTACTGGTGAGATTCATGCAATTGCGCGTGAAAATTTGGATTCAGCTTTGTTCGAATTACATGCTTCTTTTGCCATTTCTGAAATTCGTGTAAACGCTACGCCTATCACTTATTCGAGAATTGGTTCTGCGATAAAAGTTCCTGTTAATGCAAATCTTGGAGATGCTTTTATTATTTCGGTTGATTATGCTGGAACACCTCCAACTGGTGCTTCAACTCCTTTTGGAGGAAGTGGAATGACGAATGATGATTCACCCTCTTGGGGAAATTTTGTGACATGGTCTTTGTCTGAGCCTTTTTCAGCTTATGAATGGTGGCCGTGTAAACAATCGTTGACAGATAAAGCGGATAGTTGTGCGGTAAAAGTTACTGTTCCTTCAACTTGTAAAGCTGGATCGAACGGTTTACTTGAGAATGTTGTTGTTTTAGGTGGTGGTTTATCGCGTTATGAATGGAAACACAGACACCCAATTGATTATTATTTAGTTTCTGTCGCAGTTGCAGAATATATCGATTATACAATTTATGCGAACCCTATCGGGGCACCGAATCCAATTATGATTCAAAATTATATCTATAATAATCCAGCAACCTTGCCGAATTTTCAAGCAGAAATTGATGAAACAGTAGATTTTATTGAGTTGTTTTATGAACTATATGGTCCATATCCATTTGAAGATGAGAAATATGGTCATTGTATGGCACCACTTTCTGGGGGAATGGAACACCAAACAATGACAACACAAGGATTTTTTGTAAAAGGTCTAACAGCGCATGAATTAGGTCATCAATGGTTTGGTGATAATGTAACATGTGCTTCTTGGAGTGATATCTGGGTCAACGAAGGTTTTGCTTCTTACAGTGAATACTTAATGTTAGAAAATTTATATGCTGGTGAAGAAGTTGCACATATGTTGGATGTTCATACAAATGTGATGTCACAATCTTTTGGTTCTGTTTGGGTATTGGATAGCTTGAATGAAAATAGAATTTTTAGTGGACGTTTAACCTATGACAAAGGCGCTGGAATTATTCACACGATGCGTTACATGGTTGATAACGATAGTTTGTTTTTCGCAACCTTGCGTGAATTCCAAGTGGATTATGCCGATAGTGTTGCAACTGGAATTGACGTGCGTAATAAATTTCAAGCAGAAACAGGAATCGATTTCACACCCTTTTTTGAAGAATGGTACTTTGGTGGTGGTTACCCAACGTATTCTATTCAATGGAATCAGCAAGGAAGTGATATTCTCATTCAATTATCACATACCGTTTCTCAGTCTGCAGTAACACCAACGTTTACTAACCCAATTGATGTTCGAATTACACGTCCAACACTTGGCGACACCATTGTTCGTTTGGATGTAAACAGCAATCAACAACAATTTTTAGTGAGCAACGCAGGAGCAGCAGGAACAATGTTTATTGATCCCGCGAACTGGGTAATTAATGCCGTTGGAACAATTGTTTTCAATCCAAATTTACTGGGGGTGAATGAACAAGAAAGAGCGAACATCATTGTAGTATACCCAAATCCGAGTAATGGAATAGTAACAATTGAAGTTGCCGATCCTTCAATAAAAGAATATGTAATTTATAAAATGAATGGGCAAATCATTGAAAAAGGAACTTCAACTGGAAACTTCCAACTTGATTTATCGAAATATGGAAATGGCACTTATTTATTGGAGTTAAATCAACAACGAAAATTGATTACAATCGCGCAGTAAGAAAAGAATAAATAGTGAGAAAATGGAATTAGTTTACTGATTCCATTTTTTTTGGTCTAACCCTCAGGCAAACAGCGCCCTTACTACTTCATCAATTTTCCCGCACATCACCAATTCAATTTTAAAGTTTTTCTGATCTATGCCTTTGTTATATTTGGAGATGATGATTTTATCAAAGCCTAATTTTTCAGCTTCAGAAATGCGTTGATCAATTCTATTCACGGGTCGTACTTCACCCGATAAACCGACCTCAGCAGAAAGTGCAATATTTTTTTCAATAGCTAAATCGGCATTTGATGATAGAACAGCAGCTACAACAGCTAAATCAATTGCCGGATCATCCACTTTAATTCCACCAGCAATATTTAAGAAAACATCTTTAGCGCCTAGCTTGAAACCACAACGTTTTTCCATAACTGCCAATAACATATTCAATCTTTTGCTATCAAAGCCGGTAGATGAGCGCTGAGGTGTTCCATAAGCGGCCGTACTTACAAGAGCTTGTACTTCAATTAACATTGGACGCAAACCTTCTAAAGTTGCAGCAATGGAAATACCACTCAAAGAACTGTCAGTATTGGTGATTAATATTTCGGAAGGATTCTCAACTTGTCTTAGTCCTGTTCCTAACATTTCATAAATTCCTAATTCGTTGGTGCTTCCAAAACGATTTTTAATCGAACGCAAAAGACGATAAACATGGTTGCGATCACCCTCAAACTGCAATACGGCATCTACCATGTGTTCTAATACTTTTGGTCCAGCCAGTGAGCCTTCTTTGGTAATATGACCAATCAGAAAAACTGGGACACCTGTTTGTTTGGCATAGCGCAGTAATTGAGCAGTGCACTCGCGCACTTGAGAAATACTTCCAGGCGAACTTTCTATTTGAGTTGAATACAAGGTTTGAATAGAATCAATAATCACTAATTCAGGTTGTGTACTTTCCGCCTGTATGAAAATGTTCTGAATATTTGTCTCGGTGAGTATATAGCACTGTTCATTTGTTAAACCAATTCGTTCGGCGCGCATTTTAATTTGTTGCTCACTCTCCTCTCCTGAAACGTAAAGCACATTCAACTTATCTTCTTCAATGGCCATTTGAAGCAGTAAAGTTGATTTACCAATTCCTGGTTCTCCACCAAAAAGTATTAATGAGCCAGGAACCAAACCACCACCTAAAACACGTGACAATTCTTTGTCCTTCAACTCAATTCTAGCATGCTCTTGATTTTCAATCGTATGAATTGCTTGGGGCTTCGAATTGCGAGTGGAAGTTGAAAAAGCGACAACTGATGAAGGCACACTCTTCTCAATAATTTCTTCTACAAATGTATTCCACTCAGAACAGGAAGGACATTTTCCTAACCATTTTGGGGTTTCGTATCCACAATTTTGACAGAAATATGCTGATTTTACTTTGGCCATTTTTTGAATTTATCCTCGAGTTTAAAGTTAATGTGAAAAAATGAATTTCCGATTACGAATAGAAAAAACATCAATTAGATAGATGCCAATGGTTGGTTTAGCAAGGAGGAACAGAGAACACAGAGGTGTAACGTTATGTTTCTGTTTGTAACTCAATAGAATAGATAAATATATAGTTCAGCATAATTAAGTTCACATAGACACCTGCAGTACTGCGAATCCTAAATCCCATCTTGATAGCTATCGGGACCCAAATTATTTAGTATTTTCGTTAAAAACAATAACGTATGTCCATCAATACAGCACTTTTAAATAAAATATGCACTACGCCGGGTGCTCCTGGATTTGAAAAGAAAATCAGAGAATTGGTCCTAAAGGAATTGAAAGGTTTAACAGATCACGTTGAATTGGATAATATGGGGAACATTTATGCTGTTAAATATGGAACAGCGAAAGACCGAAAAAAGGTGATGATTGGCGCACACATGGATGAAATTGGATTCATGGTGACCCACATTGATGATAAAGGATTTATTCGTTTTCATACACTTGGTGGTTTTGACCCTAAAACGTTAACTGCTCAACGTGTAATAATTCACGGTAAAAAAGATGTAATCGGTGTGATGGCTTCAAAACCTATTCACGTAATGACTTCGGCTGAACGTGAAAAAGTGGCTAAACTTTCAGATTATTTCATTGATACAGGCTTAAGTGCCGAAGAAGTTAAAGAACTGGTGGAAATTGGAAATCCAATAACGAGAGAGCGTGAATTCATTGAAATGGGAAATTGTGTGAATGGGAAGTCACTGGACAATCGTTTGGCGGTATTTATTTTGATTGAAGCATTAAAGAAATTGAAAGGAAAGAAAGTTCCTTACGATATTTATGGTGTTTTTACGGTTCAAGAAGAGGTTGGAATTAGAGGAGCAAACGTTTCTGCACTGCGTATAAATCCTGATTTTGGTTTTGGTTTAGACACAACAATTGCCTTTGATTTGCCCGGAGCTGCAGCGCATGAAATGATTACAAAGCTTGGTGAAGGAACAGCCATTAAAATCATGGATGCTTCAACAATTTGTGATTACCGAATGGTTGAATACATGAAAAAAACGGCGAATAAGCATAAAATAAAGTGGCAACCTGAAATCTTAACTGCAGGAGGGACAGACACTGCTGGGATTCAACGAATGACCGAAGGCGGATCAATTGCTGGAGCGGTTTCTATTCCAACTAGACATTTACATCAAGTGATTGAAATGGCACATAAGGATGATATTCAAGGAAGTATTGATTTGTTAGTGGCTTGTATTACTGAATTGGATAAATACGATTGGAAATTTTAATCAGATTATTAATAAAAAGGTCAAGTTTACTTGGCCTTTTTTATAACTGGTCAATATTCAATTTGCGCAATTTTGGTGTAAGGCGCGCAGTTACAACTACAACAAGAATTGTCAGAATTCCACCTAAAATAATCGAAGGTTTAACACCAAATGCACGAGCGGTTACACCCGACTCAAAAGCGCCAATTTCATTCGAAGAACCAATAAAAATCCCATTGACAGCTGATACACGTCCACGCATGTTGTCGGGGGTCGATAATTGAAGAATGGTGTGACGAATAACAACACTCACATTGTCAAAAGCTCCTGTTAGCAAAAGGAAAAACAAGGCGACATAGAAATTTGTTGATAAGCCAAAACAAATGGTGGCGAGTCCGAAAGCTCCAACAGATAAAAACAAATTTCGACCTGCATTTTTTGTTAGAGGTTTATAGGCAATAAGCAAAGCCATAATGACAGCTCCAACTGCCGGTGCTGCACGTAAAAAGCCTAATTCAACCGCGCCAGCATGCAAGACTTCATCAGCAAAAGCAGGCAATAAAGCCACTGCACCACCAAATAATACAGCAAACAAATCAAGGGTCAAGGCCCCTAATATCAGCTGATTCTTAAAAACAAACTTAATTCCAGCCGAGAGACTCTCGAACAAGGATTCTGTTTTCTCCTTTAGCGGAAGAGGTTTTGATTTAATGAATAAAAAGGCAATAAAGGCAATAATTAAGAAGGAAATATCCATTATGTAAGCTGTGGAATAATTGACCGCAATCAATATTCCTGCGAGGGATGGCCCGATAACCGAAGCGATATGCCAAACGGTACTATTCCATGTTGCGGCATTCGCATAAACACTTCTAGGAATAATTTGTGACATAAATGAAGGATATGCCGCAGAAATAAATCCGCGAACAATACCAACAAAAGCAACTGAAATGAAAATGGGGAAGGTCCCAAATTGTTTCAATACACCAGTTGAATCAAACGAAAAATAGAGCAGAAATGATGTGACAATAATAAAAAGAAAGCTAAAGAAAAGGATGATGTATTTGCGATTGAAGGTGTCGGCAACGTGCCCTGAAAAAAGGGAAATAGCGATAAAGGGCAAGGCTTCAGTTAATCCGATCATTCCCAAAGCGAAGACATCTTTTGTCAAGGCATAAACTTGCCATCCAACAATTACACTTTGCATTTGTATCCCTAAGGTTAGGAAGAAGCGGTTCGCTAAGAAAAAATTGAATTCCTTGTAACGAAGCACAGCAAAGGGATCGTGTTTTATTGAAGACTGTTTTGGCATGCAGTCAAAATTACACTTTTGTTTCGGTTTTGTGATTCCAATAGTCTCCTTGTATATTTTTTACGCGTCAATCAATTCACTCCAGAAATATTACTAATTTCATCTTTCAATTTTAGAAAATTATGTTCCAGAACCTATCTCTTTTAATCATCTCTTTCCTTGTTTTGCCTTTTGTCGCTTCAGCAAATGATAATTGGATGCGCTACTCGGCAATTTCGCCTGATGGCCAGACTATTGCCTTTGCTTATCAAGGAGATATTTTTACGGTTGATGTTAAGGGTGGTGAAGCAAAACAGTTGACTTCTCATATTGCGCATGACTTTATGCCGGTTTGGTCAAATGATTCAAAAAATATTGCATTCGCAAGTAATCGTTTTGGAAATTTTGATGTTTTTATAGTGGCAAAAGAGGGTGGGGCGCCCTTGCGTTTGACATATCACTCTTCAAATGATTATCCAAATGCGTTTAAATCTTCTAATACAGAAGTGATTTTTATCTCTGCCCGTTTGGATAAGGCTTCTTCTGTACAATTTCCGTATGGTGCTTTAGGGGAAGTGTATTCAATTTCAACTTCAGGTGGACGTGAAAAAATGGAACATACGATTCCAGCTGAAAGCATCAACTATAGCAAGGATGGCAATCTGATGATTTTTCAAGATATTAAGGGCTATGAAGATGAATGGAGAAAACACCAAGTTTCATCTGTTGCAAGAGATATTATTTTGTATAACAAAGAAAAAGCAAGCTATCTTCAATTGACGGATTGGAATGGGGAAGATCGAAATCCTATTTTGATTGATGATAAATCATATTATTTTTTATCAGAAAAATCAGGAAGTTTCAATATTTGGAAAGGAAATTTAGATGGCTCAGCTTACGGTCAACAAATAAGCGATTTCAAAACACATCCCCTCCGTTTCTTGTCTATGTCAACTGCTGGAGTGTTGTGTTTTGGTTACCATGGCGATATTTATACGCTGGAAAATGGGGCAAGTAAAAAAGTGGAAATAACAGTTTTTAAAGACAAGACTATAAATGACACACAAATTCTACCAATAGGAGGAAATGCTTCTGAGTTTGCTGTTTCCGCAGATGGTAAAGAGATTGTTTTTGTGCATAGAGGAAATGTGTTTGCGAGTTCAGTAGAATTTGGAACAACGAAGCAACTAACGTTCACAGCAGGTCAAGAGCGAAATGTGTCTTTCAGTCCTGATGGTAAAAAGATTCTTTATGCAAGTGAGCGCAATAATTCTTGGAACATTTATGAGACAAAGCGTTCGAATGAAAGCGAAAAATTCTTTTATAATTCAACATTAGTAGTTGAGACTCCTTTGGTAGAAACGGATAAAGAAACGTTTGACCCTAAATATTCACCAGATGGGGAAGAAATTGCCTACTTGCAAAACCGAACTACTCTTTGTGCATACAACTTCAAAACGAAACTAAGCCGCGAAGTAATGGCTGGTTCGTATAACTATTCTTATTCTGATGGAGATCAATATTTTACGTGGTCGCCTGATTCGAAACAGTTATTAGTTCAATTCTTTGAGTTCGAACGGTGGAATTCAGACATTGGACTTGTAAATGCTTCAGGAAAAGAAAAACCAATCAATTTAACTCAAAGTGGCTATGGAAGTTCTTGGGCAAAATTCTCAATGGATGGCGAAATGGTCTATTATTCAACTGATAAATATGGCTTGAGATCACACGGCAGTTGGGGAGCTCAAGTAGATATCGAAGCCATTTTCTTAACAAAACAAGCGTATTATAAATTCACCTTGAGTGAAGAAGAATACAAAGCATGGAAAGAAGCAGAGGATGAAGCCAAAAAAGAGGCGGATAAAAAGAAGGAAGAAGATAAATCAAAAGATAAGGATAAAGAAAAGAAGGATGAAAAACCTGCTGTGAAAGCAATAGTAATTGATTTAGATGGCTTGCAGGACAGAAAAGTTCGTTTGACAATTCACTCTTCAAATTTGGCAGATTATGTACTAAATAATGAAGCAACTGAAATGTATTATTTATCCAATTTTGATAAAGGATATGACTTATGGTCAACAAAGTTCAAAACAAGTGAAACAAAGATTCTTTCAAAATTAGGAATGGGTGGATCTTCCTTAACTTTAGATAAGGAAGAAAAATTCTTATTCTTTAATAACAATGGTGGAATTACGAAGTTTGAAATTGCCAATTCAACACCAAAACCAATTGCTGTCAAAGGGGAGATGCAATTAAACACAGCAGATGAAAGAGCTTATATGTTTGAACATGCTTGGAGACAGGTAAGAGAAAAATTCTATGTGGAAGACCTGCACGGAGTTGATTGGAACATGTACAAAAAAGAATACCAACCGAAACTTACAACAATTAATAATGGATTTGATTTCAGTGAAATGTTATCTGAAATGTTGGGGGAGCTAAATGCATCCCACACAGGTTCAGGTTACAGGGTGAGAAAATCAGATGGTGATGCAACGGCTGTTTTGGGTTGTTTTTATGATGAAAAATATACAGGTGATGGACTGAGAATCATGGAAATCATGGATAAAAGTCCTTTACTATTGCATTCAACCAAAATCAAAGCAGGTGTAATTATCGAAAAAGTGGATGGTGAAGCAATCCTGAAGAATCAAAACTATTTTGCATTATTTAATAGAAAAGTAGGCAAGAAAGTACTGTTGTCTTTATATGATTCGAAAACGAAGGAGAAATGGGATGAAACAGTAGTGCCAATTTCTTTCTGGGAGGAGAACCATTTAGCTTATGAACGTTGGATTAAGCGATGCGAACACACCGTAGATAGTTTATCAAAAGGACGTTTAGGCTATGTCCATATTGAAGGAATGGATTCTGAAAGCTTTAGAAAGTTGTTTGATAAAGCTTTAGGAAAGTACAATAAAAAAGAAGCATTGATTGTAGATACTCGCTTCAACGGTGGGGGTTGGTTACACGATGATTTGGCGACTTTTTTAAGCGGTAAAATGTACATGCAATTTGAACCTAGAGGACAAAAAAACATGGGTGGAGAACCAATCTGGAAATGGCAAAAACCTTCTTGTGTGTTGATGAGTGAAGGAAATTATTCAGATGCACATTTGTTTCCCTACACATACAAAGCCCTGGGTATAGGACCTTTAATTGGTATGCCGGTTCCAGGGACAGGAACAGCCGTTTGGTGGGAAACGATGATAGACGGATCGACTTATTTTGGGATTCCTCAAATTGGAATGAGAGGTGTTGCTGATAATTTCTTAGTGGAGAACCATGAATTGCAACCAGACATCAAAGTTAAGAATGATTACAAACAATTTGAAAGTGGCGTTGATCAACAATTGGTGCGTGCAATCGAAGAAATGCTAAAGTAAGAGTCGAAATCCGAAGCTCAAAGCTATGGAAAATCGATACTAATTTGGGGAGTGCTATTTCTAGAACTGGACTTTTGAACGACTAAAGCAATCTTGATTTTTACAGTCATCTTGATTTTTACAACTGCACTTCATTCTCCAGTAGAGATTTACAGCATTTATATTTTTTCATCTGAATTCACTGAATTCAAAGCAAATGTGAATTTATTGGTTTCGGGAATAACCCGAACCGAATATTTATCAATCCAATAATTGAATTTATGAATCGTGATTCCAATGTTTCTTAGAAATTCCACCTTGGATAATCCGCTTTTTTCCAGCCATCAAAAACTGAAACATTTTTTGTCGTAACTTCATCCTGTTATTTTAGGACAAAATTCGGAAGTATTGGTGGATTATTTGAGATGTGGTTGGCGGGGCGGATACAATTAAAGTTTCATTGTCAGATTTCAGGGGTGTTGATCTGGCAAACCTGATAGAAACAATCTATTTATTTCCTAAATCCTGCAGGGATGGTAAAATAACGTCTGATAGTGTTTATTATACGGATTAATAATGAAATCAAAGTTGATTAAATATTTCATAGTTATAGCAGGATTGCTATCCCAAAGTGTTTGTGCGCAGATGGAAAAGGAAAAGAGTTTTAAAGCTTATGAACAAGTTCATGCGTTCCAAGGTTCGGATAGCGCGGTTTATTTGGTATTCGAATACCAGGCGGATACTAATTCTCAGAAACTGGAGAGACCTTACGCTGGATCCTACGCTAAGATAAGTAGTCAAAAAAGAAATGAAAAAAAGTATATGTACTCATTGTACACTTTTGTTAATGATCAAGGAAATTTCTGCAGTGCTTTTCCATCTGATTTGAGCACTTTTTTTAATGATACGGTTATTGTCGAATTTTTACTTCAGGAGCGCGACCAGTTTGTAAGCTTTTATGGTAGCAATGATGTATTGCCAAAACAATTTGAATTTCAGTTTCACAATGTCGCTAAGCTTGGTTTGGAAAGTGGCCAATTCAAAAGAACTGATTCCAATTGGCTTATTAAGAATTCGGACATCTTCGCGTTGTACTCGCAGGGTATTTATTCTCCATATTATTTGATTCAGCATCAAGCTTCAATTGGAGGCTATGGAGGATTTAACAACGCTGGATTTTTAGTTTTAGTTCTAACGAATGTCTTTGAACGGGAAGAACTGGCATTTGAACCTAGGAGACCCTCAAGCTCATTGCCTGTTACGTTTGATTTATTTCTTTCCTTCCCTTATGCAGCAGGACAACTGACATTGTTAATAGGGAAAGGGCATGTGAATTCTGCATTTTTTAAGAAGATGGAAAACAGTTCTATCCATTTTTTATTCCCAATTGATGCTTTCATAAATTTTTCTGGTAAAGCAAGGGTTCAGTATAATGGCAATACCATTCTTGAAAGCTATCGAATACCGAAAGAACTTACGGAATTGGAGACTGTAAAAAAGATGTTTACGCAATTACCAGAGTATACTGAAAACACCTCATTTGTTACCAAAAAAGAATTGGAGTATTTTCTTAAAACAAAATAGAAATGGCAAATTCACTGAAAATAGAAGAAACGCAATATACCATTTGATTTAAAAAATAATTAAAAAAAGTTATGTCAAAGTTCATTCTGTAACTGCAGAATTTTTAGATAAGAAAAAAATATATCAAAAGGAACATAGCAAACAACAAATATGGAAATCCACTTGGTTTGAATTGAAACAGTGGGAAGGTAATAATGATTTCAAATTCTATGAATATTGTATTGTTACACCTGCACATGATAGAGTTTTAAGCAGTGCATGGGAGGAATCTAAGTAATCAGAAAAGAAAAATCCGTCTCCACCCTCCGCATCACACCCTCGCCACAGGCGTACCCTTCAGTCCTTCCTCAACCAACCAACCAATAAACTCAGCAAAAGGCTTAATATCCTGATCAACACTAGCTGTTTCCAATGCATTCATGTAACGCTCTCTTTCCTCAACAGGAATAACCGTCCAAGGATATCCACCAGAAGCCAGCATAACATTAAGTAAGAAACGTCCCATTCGGCCATTACCATCCATATAAGGGTGAATAAATACAAATACAAAATGTCCTAGAACAGAACGTACAGCCGCATTTTCCTCTTTGCGTAAAAGATCGAACAATTCAGGCATAGCATCTCGTACAGCTTCCTTGTTCATTGGCACATGCATAGAACCACCAATATACACTTGATGATTTCGGTATCCTGCTAAGTCAGAAGCCTTCAAAATACCAGTAGTAACACTTGGAGCAAACAATTCCCGATACCAATCAGAGTGTTCGTCATCTACCACTTGCCCCGAATTCTCATTGTTTAGTATTCGCTTAATACTTTCACTAACCTGCTGAGATGCCAGCCAATAACCTCGAGCTGCCATAGCATCCCGTTGCCTTTTATCCGCTTCATTTTCTTTCGGATCCCATCCGCCACTTCGCACGCGTTCAATTAGATCTACCGACACAAGGTACCGTTCGATTGACAACGAGTGATAAGCATCTGTCACATAAATATCCTCAACTGCTTTCAAGTATTTATCATGGTTCTTTGGGATTCCTGGAGCACTCGGAAAATGATTGATTACCACATCCCGCATTTGATACCACATCAAACGAATTCTGTTTGCGAAAGGAGATTTATCTCTTAACGATAATTCAACTGGCGGTTTATCATTAAATGGATCAATTTCACGCACATTATAATCGGCTTTCTGCATGGTCTTCACAATTTCATCTGCCAATTTACCCTGTCCAACATTGCGAAATGCACCAGCTAGTCTTCCTGCAATTGTAGTATGTCCACCATCCAATAGTAACCCAAGTACTTCAGAAGCATCTGGAACCATAGCCAATGCTGTGCGTACATCTGTGGAATTGCGTGTAAAAAAAGTGTTAGAGCAATTCACCAAAGAAGAAGCTAAGGTCAACATACGAATACCGTCTTGTTGTATTACCTCTGCCTTTTCGGGCAAAGTTGACTTCATTGTAAATATGGACGTCCCATTTGGAAAATCCGTACTCGAATTAGTTCCATTTGTTGCACGTATAATCAACTGATGCGGTACAGTTTGATTACCAATATGTAAGAGCAATGACTGTTCTGCTGAGATACAATAAGAATCACCATAGCGTTCAGCAAGATAACGTTCACAAAAATGCCAGTACGAAGCATACCAAGAAGTGCTATCTCCTTGTCGTTCTTCAGGAGGTACAATAATATACCAACCTTGAATAACTTGTCGTATAAAACCGTTTTCAATAAGACGTTCTCGGTTTACACGAGTAAGTTCCGCAGTTTTAATCGCGATAATCCCCTTGTCTTGTAACTTCTTTAAAGCTTCAAGAGACTGTGCTAATTTTTCTTGTGGTGTTGCCATATTTACTGTAATCTGTCCTGTACGAAATTTATACTTTCGTGTTGTACATATAGTATACTTTTACGTTGCGCGATAATTATACTTCTTTGTTGTGCAAATATTATACTTTTATGCTTAGTAAACAAATAGGGGTATTTGATAACATCAAAAAAAGCACAAAATTAATAACAATAACACTACATTTCACAACTAGAAACATCTTTAAGAAAAAGGAAAAGCAGTCTTCTTTCAGTACTTGTTTTATTAAAGTGAGAACCAAAATGTTCTTTTTAAAACTCAAAAACAAAGTTATATCTTCGTGAGGAACCTTGTTAGCAAACATTAAGAAATGAAAAATAGATTTTACATACTTATATTAGTCATACTTGTTTGTTCATGTAATACTTCATCAACAGATAATCATTCTCAACATTCCGAATTAAAGGTTCAAAAGGAAGACTCGCTAATTAAACCAGAATCAATTTTAAAGAGTCTTATGACTAGTAGCTCTAACATAGAACCTTCCAAGGATGTAATTTTAGACGGAATTAGTTTTACAATTGTTTTGAATGAAATGGGAGATACAACACATTGGTCTACCACTGATTTAAAATTCAAAACACTAGAAGGTTATAATGTTGGGACTAATTGGGATAAAATACCAATTGAATTAAAAAAATCAATGGGACATATGGCTGGTTGGGGATACTTCATTAAACTTAATTCAGGATGGCAACTTGGGTTTTGTGAAGGTAAATCTTGTACTGACACAGAACCAAAGGAAGGCTCTATAGTAAAATGGATTTTTAAAAGAAATGATTAAAACGATTTGCTAACACTATGTGAAAATGCATTAAAACGCATTTTACACTAACCGGAAGTCGGGCTTAAATGATTGTTCAGTGACATCATCCAATATGCTGATTTTCAATATTTCAAATAAGCTTTTTAATGATTTATTTACTGATAATCAATTTTTTATGTTTTTTGTCATGTAGTTAGATCAATTAAAGTAAATATGGTCCCTAGAAAGTTAAAGATTTTAGTGGTTTTGAACATTTGTGTCTCAGAGCTGTATAAACCACGCTGCGATTAACCGAGTGTTGTTCAAGTTTCCTAATGTTGCTGGGGGTGGAAAGGTAACAATAGATAATGTCTTATTTGTTAAATAATGAAGTATAGTGTATTACATATAATATTGTTTCTTCTAATCGAACTTTTTCTGAGTTCCTTTTCTCCAAAGAGAATTGCTACTTCCGAAATTAAAACAGAGCAAAAAATGAATCGAACAGAAATAAATCAAACACCTGAGTTTCATGAAACCGTTAATTTTTGGCTCGACGATGCTGAATACAAGTTTTTGACAATTGTACTGCGGATGAACTCTACAAATAGAAAAAAATTAAGAGGTAGTGCTCTTGTAAGTAATGATATTCATGTGGGAAATGATCTATGGCTTGAGGACGATAATTGCAAAAAGCGCGCATTGGAGGTGACCGAAGCAGATATGGGAGATTTTGTTGAGATTCGAGGAATTTTTCTAATTGATGACCTGGAATCTTTTTCGAACAAACTCAAAATTGTTCACCAAACGGGTATCACCCAGGGTAATCAAGGACAAACAGATTTATTTATGAATTCACATGTTGTCGAGCTTACAACAATCGAAATAAAACCGCTCGAATCGACATTACCGCTTGCGAATAAACACTGGTACCACTTATGGAGAACCAAAAATCCCGAATCAAGAGATAACAGATTTAGAATCGCATCTTGTAATGAACAATGCGAATAATTGAAAACGAATATAGAAATAGATGACCACATACCTTATAAAAGCTTCGGAAACGGTGCAAACTTTTAGTTCATGATTACTAAATAAACAATATTATGGCGGAGCAAAATCCCCCCCCTGTATCTGACCTAATTGACGTATCGATGATGTTGAATTTACAAATTAAAATATCAAAATTAACCTATATGTGTGGGGTAATAGTTTTCTCTTCAGGGTGTGGCGTATTTAATCCTATGCAAAAAATGGAAGGCACATATAATAACCAAGAAAAATCTTACCAATCATTTGATGAAAATTATTGGACCGGTCCATTTAATGACTCATTAACATTGATTTCCCAAAATGGTCTTATTGGACTGATTAATAAAAATGGGAAAGTGATTGTTGAAACAAAATACGACCGAATTTTTAGTTTAAACAATGGGGTTGCGATTGTCTGCAAAAATAATAAATACGGTATTATAAACTCAAAAGGAGAAGAGGTTTCCACCACCTCTTTTGATTTTATTTTCAATTTTGAAGAATCGGATGTGACTTGGTTTTATAAAACAGAAAACGGAAAGGAAAAATGGGGGCTTATTGATAAAAAAGGTCAAGTTGTTGATTTCCAGTACAATACTGTCTTTAGGAAAATCAAAAATCAATATTTGGCTACTACCCCAAAAGGCCACAAAATAATTTCTTCAAAAGGAATTCCAATCGTTAATATAGATTTTAAATTATTTGAACAGTTGGAAAAAAATCACCCATTTCTATTAAACATGGATCCGTGGCTACTATATTCGGAAAATTACAAAACCGAAAACCAAAAACGCAATGAATGGAAGCATAGACTTGAAGCATTTGAATAAATTCCCAAAGAATTGGCTTTCTTTTTCCAAGAGGGTCTCGCTATTCTACCTAAAATCGTAAATGGGTCATTAAAGTTCTGTTATATTAATCCCGACGGAAAGGAAATTATACCACCTAAATACGACCGTGCACAACTTTTTGTATGTGGAATGGCTGCAGTTATGCTAAATGATAAATGGGGGATAATAAATTCTAAAGGCGAAACGGTAGTACCTTTTAATTATGATTATTTAGAAATATTGAATGAAAACTATTTTGTATATAATGCTGATGGGAAATCAGGTGTTATTGATAAAACTCAAAGCGTAATTATTAAACCTGAATATTCAGCAATTAAATTCATTACTGATGATATTTTTGCACTCCTGCCATATAGTGTTTCAACAGAGAAATTGCTAACAAGATTTGGCTTTGAACCGAATGATCAAATTATGAACTGGGGTGCCATAAACTGTAAAACTGGTCAACAAATTTTACCTTTTGACTATCATTACATAAAAAAGATAAATTCATTGACTGGTTTGGACTTGCCTTCAAAAACGGGAGACAAAGTTAAGCTATGCAGCTAAGGTCTGATTTTTATTTTGATTATTAAAGTCAGTTATTGATTTATTTCCTAATGCACTGTGAATTCTATTTTTATTG
>Ga0105050_10002140_pt1 | contig 28638 bp, 27 predicted proteins | sample FRY01_FD_78088 | JGI IMG/M metagenome (GOLD analysis project Ga0105050, IMG submission 78088) | Freshwater microbial communities from Lake Fryxell liftoff mats and glacier meltwater in Antarctica - FRY-01 | ecosystem: Environmental > Aquatic > Freshwater > Ice > Glacier meltwater ...
GCCGATGCTCCGCCAAAATCACGCCACGTTCCTCGCCGTTGAGGTGCTTGTATCGTTTGTCCATCGCAACATCCTATGCCCTGAGGGCGCTGGGTGTTGCACTTGAAACTTGAGCCTAAGCGGTTGCAGCGCTCGATTCAAGCGTGCTGCCGGGGTTGGATGTGCAAGATGGCAACCCCTTTGCGTAATCCGGGCGACATGGCCACCTGTTCCGACACCATCTGGCCATCCATTCCGGAGGATGTGGCCGCTTTTGAGGTGCCGCTGCTGAGCGGTGGTTTGTTGGTATCTTCTGGCGGGAGTTTCGTCAACGGTTTTCGGTTGGGTTTTGCGCATTGATGGGCCGTCGGGGTTGATCCGAAAGGCGTTGTGGAGTGAGCCATTGTTGCGCCATTGGTTTGAGCAGTTGGCCATCGCGGCACCATCGGTGCAAACCCGATGGGCGACGGCGAACGCGGTCGAGGATGGCATCGGCGAAGGCGGGATCGCCGATGATCTCGTGCCAGGCGTCGACAGGTCCAGGCTGGTGATCCGTTGCCCGGCAGGTGATTGTGCAGCATGTGTTGGATGGAAATCAACACGGATGCGTTTGCCCGTGCCCCTGCCTGCAAGGTTGTGCCAGTCCGTACCGTGATCTGACCGGCACCGCGGGGACAGACGCACCGGCCCGGGCATTCAATGGAATCTACCGGAACATATCAGGGCCGTGACGCTGCATTGATCGGTTGTGAAGGGAACATGCGGGCCATCGCTGTCCGGAGTTGTCATTGAAGTGTCAATCCCCTAGGATCGGCTCAAGTAGATTAGAACCTGTGTTTTGGGCGCGTTTTTTACATGGGCATCAGGATTGGCGGCATCTCCGGCCGGTTTGAATTGATGAACCGGAATGAGGCAACTGCGGATCGCATCCGCTGTGGTTTTCTTGACCATGGCGAAGCTCTGCTTTTTCTGCGGCGCCACACAGCACCGGCCGAAGTGATCGCCGGGGTTCGCCGGTGGAGCCATGATCTGGGCATTCACTATTCGACCGATCAGGATTTATTGCAGCGTCTGGCCAGTGCGATCGCTGCGGGCGAAATATGGGTGGCCGATCTGGAGCGCACACCAGCCCGACATTCCCGGGGTGGCGGCGGCAGGGTCGATCCTGTGCCGCCGGGGCCGAAACCCGGCCCCTCGCCCAAGCCAAACCCAAAGCCGGCGCCTGTGGCAGAACTTGTCGTGACAGTGAAGAACCTGTTTGGCAAGCCGGTAGAGGGTGCGACGGTGACTGCGGGCTCGCTCGGCTCGAAGAAAACCGACAAGGACGGCGTCGCGGATTTCGGCAAGGTCACGCCGGGGAGCTATGATGTTACGGCCAAAAAACCCGGCCATGGCAAGAAGCGCAATGGCCCGGAAGAGATGGACGAAAAGAAAGCGGTCCCTGTGCCGGATGGCAGCAAAACCGCCGTCAATCTGATCCAGCACCCCGAATGTGCCAATGTGGCGTTTTTCGAAGGCGCTACCACGCGAGCAAATTATTTCGGCTTCGATCACAAAACGAACATGAAAGCAGCGCCGAATGGCGAATACTGGGTGCCGGTGCCGGACAAAGGCACTCTGACCATGCCTGCCGGCAAATTCACGCGCGACGAAGGCCGCTGGGTCTCGGTCGCTGTTGGCAAGGAAACCGAACTGGAGATCCATTTTGCCTTCAAGGGGGCCGAGTGCATCCCCTGTCTGGCCAACAGCGCTTATCAGATAATCCCGGCGAATGTGGCCGAAGTGGTTACAGCCAGGATCACGGCGAAGAAGGCGGTCTTCAAGATCAAAGGCAAGGCCAAAGGCGAGGCGAGCCTGAAGGTGGTCTGCGATGGTCACGACATCGGCTGGTTCCACATCTGGTGCGAAGTCGAGAAAGAATTGCTGGTCGATGTCGCCACCATCGTCACAACGCGGACCACAGCCGCGGCCTTTGATATCGCGGGCCTCTCCACCTACATGAACGACATCTACCGGCAGATGCTTATCAAGCTGAATTTGAAGGATCTGGGCACCATCGACCTGAGCGCGAACGCAGCTTTGGCGATTATCGAGGCGGCAGAGTACCCGGTTGCAGGCGGAAAGTTTCAAGAAAATACCTCTGGCGTGACTGACACGGCCTTTCTGACGGCGGCCGACATCGCTGCGGTGGCATCGCTGGCGGCACGCACCACATCCCCTACACCCCGGGCGGGGGCGCGGCGGCTTTACTGGTATGTCCCGAACGCGGGTGCCATGTGGGGAGGCGAGAATATCAGTATCGGGCATCCGGCGACCTTCATCTATTATTCGGACGGGTTGGCCGCCAGGAACACAGGGGCGCATGAGATCGGGCACAGTCTGAAGCTGCACCATCCGCAGCAACATGCGGGCAATTCAGAGTTCCCGGAACACTTGTGGAAATCCCTGAGCACCGCGGTGCCGGCCTATGCCGCGACAAATACCGAACCCGGCAGCAGCACCAATCCGGCCCACGCCAATATCATGGCAAACGACCCGACCAACCTGATGGGCTATTGGCCCGTCAAGGCCTCGCGTAAATATTTCCGCTATCACCAGTGGAAAGCTGCCGACAGGAGCTGACTATGAATTACGTGGACATTTGCCCGCCCGCCGTCGTCTACCGCATTCAGGAGGCCGATCTGCAATCGGCCGAAAGCAGCAATCTGATCACCTGGGTCGAAGAAAATTCCGACCGCGAATGCGCCATGGCCGCATTGGAATCGGTCGCAACACGGCTGACGGCAACCAGCGATCTGTCGGTAATCGACCTTTTCTACAATGCAGTGGCCAGCTATGCGCGCGTGCTGAACGCCGGCCAAAAGCAGATCATCCGCGCAGCGTATCAGCGAATTCCTTACGAACCAGCCATTTCATTCAACTACTTCCTCGGTCTGCGCAACGCGCGCATCGACCTGCGTGAAGACCTTCGTGGCAAGGTCGGGATCGACTGGAGCTTTGCCTCTCCTCGTCGGGATGCCGAGACATGGGACTATTACCTTTATCTTGCTGCGATGGACGAACCAGGCGCGCTGCTCGCGCTTGCTGCCAAAGTCGCCGACACGAAAAGTGGCAATGACGTGACGCTACTGCTGATCAGCCTGGCGGATCTGCCGGGCAACGGTGTGGACGGCATCCTGAAAAGCTATGCAAACGACCTGCGTACTGCTGAAGGCGTGAACGGCCCAGGCATGCCGATTGCTGAAAATGTCCGGATACTGTTGATGATGCGTGAAGCCGACTGAGCCACGCCCCGGCCTGAGCGTGTAAACGGGCATCATTCCCTGCCGACCCGCGCGAAGATTTCGGAAGATACCCTTGCCGGCTGCTGCTGCTTCATACGCATGCGGCACCCCGCGGGTGGACGTCTGGCGGGTTATCGCATACGCTTTGTCCATTGCCGCGATGCAGCGGCATTGACGTAAACCGACATCTTTCCAGGAGGTAGGCATGAAATTCGTATCCTTTAAGTCCATTGCGGGGGCTGCGCTTGCGGTCGGTCTGATGGCGCAGGGGGCCTTGGCGCAAGAGATGCAGTTTTTCCGCATCGGGACCGGCGGCACGGCGGGCACCTATTATCCGATTGGTGGTCTGATCGCGAATGCCATCTCCAACCCGCCCGGCTCGCGCGCCTGTGAAGATGGCGGTTCGTGCGGCGTGCCGGGTCTGATTGCGACGGCCGTGGCCTCGAACGGGTCGGTCGGCAACGTGAACTCGATCAACGGTGGCACACTGGAATCCGGGTTCAGCCAGTCGGATGTGGCCTATTGGGCGCAGACCGGCACCGGCCTGTGGGAAGGCCAGCCGGCGGTTGAAAAGCTGCGCCTGATCGCAAACCTTTACCCCGAAAGCATCCACCTGGTTGCGCGCAAGGACGCGGGCATCGCATCGGTTGCCGACCTGAAGGGCAAGCGCGTATCGCTGGACGAGCCGGGTTCGGGCACTTTGGTTGACGCCAAGATCATCCTCGAAGCTTTTGGCCTGACCGAAGCCGATATCACCCCGGAATATCTGAAACCCGATCAAGCCTCGGACCGGATGCGCGATGGCGCGATGGACGCGTTTTTCTTTGTCGGCGGCTATCCGGCGGGCGCGATTGCCGAACTGTCAAGCCAGCATGATGTGGTTATCATTCCGATCGCCGGCCCCGAGATTGATGCTCTGCGCGACAAATACACCTTCTTTGCCAAGGATTCGTTCCCGGCCGGCACCTATGAAGGCCAGGATGCGGACGTGGCGACGATCTCGGTTGGTGCGCAGATGGTGACTTCGACCGATCTGTCGGAAGAACTTGTCTACGGCATCACCAAGGCGCTGTTCAACGAAACGACCCAGAAGCTGTTCGCCAACGGCCACGCAAAGGGCAAGATGATCACGCTGGAGAACGCCGTTCAGGGCGCAGGCATTCCGTTCCATCCGGGTGCCGAAAAGTTCTACAGGGAGGTTGGCGCGATCAAGTGACCGGTCTGAGCTAGGATACCACCGGGGGCGCGGCCGGAAACGGTCCGCGTCCCTTTCCACCACTAAAAACACAGACCGCTTGCAGAGGCCTTTGGATGATCGAAGAAAAGCGCGCGCTGACCGAAGCCGACTTGAAGGCTATCGAAGAAGAATATGACCCCGAAGCGCGGTTCCGGACGGTCATGCCTTCGGTAGCATTGCTGGCCGGGGTGATCCTTTTCCTGCTTTCGGTCTATCATTTCTATACGGCGGGCTTCGGCATCCCGCGCGCTACCACGCATCGCGGTCTGCATATGGGCGTGACGCTGTTCCTGATTTACCTCAGTTTTTCGGCGCTTTCTTCCGGGCGCAACAAGACGACCGGTTTTGTCATTCTTGGAATTCCGGTCTATGACTGGGTGCTGGGTATTGCTGCTGCGATCAGTTCGTTTTACGTGCCCTGGATCTATGAACAGCTGGCGTTCCGCATCGGCAACCCGTTGCAAATCGACGTCGTGATGGGGACGATCCTGCTGATAACGCTGTTCGAGGCCGTGCGCCGCTCGATGGGGTGGCCATTGCCGGTGATCGCGCTGCTGTTTATCGGCTATGCCTATTTCGGGCGGTCGATGCCGGGGGTTTTCGTGCATCCGGGGGCGGATTGGTCGGGGATCGTCAATCACCTTTATTTGTCGTCGCAGGGTGTTTACGGCACCGCCCTGGGCGTGATTGCAACCTATGTGTTTCACTTTGTGCTGTTTGGCGTGATGGCGCAGAAGATCGGTCTGGGGCAGTTGTTCATCGACCTTGCGACGGCGCTGACCGGTCGGTTTTCGGGCGGGCCTGCAAAGGTTTCGGTGGTCTCTTCGGCGCTGTTGGGCTCGATTTCGGGGTCGTCGATTGCAAACACGGTGACCACGGGCGCGCTGACCATTCCGACGATGATCAACATCGGTTTCAAACGCCATTTCGCGGCGGCGGTCGAGGCGGCGTCTTCGACCGGCGGGCAGATCACGCCGCCAGTCATGGGTGCTGTGGCTTTTCTGATGGTGGAATATCTGGGCTTGCCGCTGCGCACGATCCTGATCGCGGCGACCGTTCCGGCGTTCATGCACTTTTTCGGCGTGCTGGTGCAGGTGCATCTGGAGGCCAAGCGTCTAGGCATCCGCGGTTTGCGCAAGGAAGAATTGCCCAATGCGGTCAAGGTGCTGCGGGAAGGCTGGCTGTCGATGCTGCCGCTGATCCTGCTGATCTGGATGCTGATGTCGGGGCGCACGCCGTTCCTCGCCGCGTTCTGGGCAATCACCGGCTGTATCGCGGTCTATGCTTTACAGCAGATCATGGCCTCGGGTCTGGTCGAGGGCGCCAAAGAGTTTGCGAAGGGCATTTACGCGGGCTTCGTGTCCGGCGCAAAAAGCTCGCTCTCGGTAACGGCGGCGGCGGCGCTGGTGGGGGTGGTGATCGGGGTGGTCACGCTGACCGGGATCGGGTTCAAGATCGCGTTCATGTTGACCACTCTGGCGCAAGGCTGGGCGGAGTCGACGCACGGCTTTCTGGCTGTGCTGCCGTTCGAATTGTTCAGCATACAGACGCTGGCACTGTTGTTCACCCTGATGATGACGGCGGTGGTGTGTATCCTGATGGGATGCGGTATTCCGACCACGGCCAATTATATCATCATGGTGGCTGTTGCCGCGCCGGTGCTGGCGATGATGAATGTGGAGCCGTTGGTCGCGCATTTCTTTGTCTTTTACTACGGGGTGTTGGCGGATGTGACGCCGCCCGTGGCGCTGGCGGCCTATGCCGCATCGGGCATAGCGGGGGCCAATGCTTTCAAGGCGGGCAACACCGCCTTCCGCCTGTCGATGGGCAAGGCCCTGGTGCCGTTCATGTTCGTCTTTTCCCCGTCGCTGCTGCTGGTGACCGCAGGCTTTACATGGGGGGCGTTCGCGCTGGCCTTTACCGGGGCGGTGTTGGGGATCGTGGCGCTTTCTGCGGCGATCACCAACTGGCTCTTGAGGCCATTGCTGGTGATCGAGCGGGTATTGCTGCCCATTGCGGCGCTTCTGATGATCGCACCCGAGTTTATCTCGACGGCAATCGGTGCGGCCATTCTGGCAGCCGTCACGCTGCGGCAATGGCAGGCAAACCGAACACAAACCCCCGCTTCGATCGGATAGCGCACACGCGGTAAAATCGGGCGGCCACGTTGGGACAGAATGCCGCACGGCCCCGCATCCGCGGCCAATCCGGCGGATACCGGGTCAGACCGGCGGGATATTGACCAAAGACAGCGCGGCACGGCGGAAGGTGGACAGGATCTGGCTGCGCTGCGGGTCGGGCACGCCAGTGTCTTGCATGGCAAGGTCCATGACGGCCAGCCAGTTTTCGGCGTCCTCAGACCGGATCTCCACATGGGCGTGAATCTCGCGCAGGTTCATGTGGCCGTGGCGCTCTTCATAGTAGCGGCGACCGCCGAAGAAGCCGCAGAGGAACGCGAACTGCGCCGGGCGGACATGGGACAGACCGTGGCCCTTCAGGTGCATCTCCATGATCGCACGGCCCTGTGGCAGGGTTTCGATCAGGTCGTAAAAGTGTTCGACGAGAAGGTGAACCTTGTCCTCGCCGCCGATCTGTTCGATCATCGGTTCCATCTGTCAGCCCTCAGCTTTGCGGGCGCGTCTTCTTCGGGTCGTAGTGCGACAGCGGCACGATGACGGCGGGCAAGCGCTTTTGCTGGCCATCGAGCTTGCCGACTTCCAGTGCTGTGCCGGGTTCGGCGTGAGCCACGTCCACCCGGGCAAGGGCAATGTTCTTGCCGAGGATGGGCGAGCGGACCGAAGACGTGACCTCGCCGATTTGCGCCCGCCCGATGTGCAGGCAGTCGCCGTGGCCGACATCGACGTTGGCGTCGATCTCCAACCCGATAAACTTGCGGGACGGGTGTTCCTTGCGGCGGATCAACGCCTCGCGGCCGATAAAGTCATCGGTTTTCGATTTCAGCGGCACAGTGAACCCGATGCCGGCTTCGAACGGGTCGGTCTGGTCGCTGAAATCGGAGCCTGCGAAAATCAGGCCGGCCTCGATTCGCACCATGTCGAGTGCGGCAAGGCCCATCGGGCGCAGGCCGTGGTCTTCGCCATGGGCCCAGACGGCATCATAGACGGCTGTGCCGTCATTGGGGTGGCAAAAGATCTCGAACCCCAACTCGCCGGTATAGCCCGTGCGCGAGACGACAACCGGTGCGCCCGATGGCCCACCAAGCCGGCCTACGGTGAAGCGGAACCAGCCGAGTTCTTCAATCGTGGGCTGATGCGCGGCAGTCCAGATCATGCGCTTCATGATCTCGCGGCTGTTCGGACCCTGCACCGCAAGGTTGTGGAGCTGGTCGGTCGAAGACCGCACCATTGCCCGCAGGCCCAGCTTTTCCGCCTGCTCGCGGATCCAGACTCCGCCATATTCATCCCCGCCGATCCAGCGGAACTGGTCGCGGCCAAGGCGGTAGGCGGTGCCATCGTCGATCATGCCGCCATGGTCGTAACACATCGCGGAATAAACGACCTGACCCTGCGACAGCTTTTTCATGTCGCGGGTCAGCACCCATTGCATCAGCGCCTCGGCGTCAGGCCCCGTCACTTCCCATTTGCGCAAGGGCGACAGGTCCAGCACGACAGCCTTTTCCCGGCAGGCCCAGTATTCTTCAAGCACGCCATTCTGCGAATAGACCTGCGGCAGCCAGTAACCCTTGTATTCCACATGGTGCCGGGTCCGCTCCGAGATGCGGGAATGAAAGGCAGTTTCCTTGGTCATCTGCGGCTCCGAAGCGGGTGTGGGTCGATAGGCGACGGCGCGAGAGAACTTCTCGGCTCCGGAGTAGGTACGGACGTGGATGTCGCTCAGATACCAGCCATTCGCGGGCGAGGTGTCGTCGGGGCAGGCAGAGTTGACGCAGACGATGTCGGTCAGCGCGCGGAAAAGCACATAGTCGCCGGGACGGGACCACGGCTCATCGCTGATCAGCACGCCTTGCGCGTCGATACTGGTGTTGAAGAAAAGATTGACTGCCATCCAGCCGGGGCGCGGATCAACGCCGCGGGCCGCGAGTGCGGTGTTGAAGTTGTCCGAGCAGTTGACATGGCCGGGATAACCGATGTCATCGTAATACTTCGACGCGCAGGCCATGGCGAAAGCGTCGTGGCGCCCGACGGTATCCTGCACCACCTCGACCAATGGCACCCAGTCCTGATCATAATATTTCGAATGCAGACCCGGCATCGAATAGGCGTGGCCCATCAGCGTCCGGCTGGTCGTCACGTCCAGCGCGTGCTGAATGCCCTTGTCCAGCTTGCGGGCGTCAAAGCACTGGAAATCGGTGCATTGGCGGCCATCGACGTCGATGACCTGAATGTAGTCGCCGGCCTTGACGAAGTAAGACTCGGCCGTGGCGGAGCGCACGCGCAGGTCAAGGATCGGGTCGGCCAGCGGGTCGGGCAAGTCATGATGGCCAACCATCCGGGGCGTTGCGCGCTGGATCAGCAGGGTAATCGGCGTGGCAGTGTCCTGCGCCCCGGGTGCCATGGGCAGGCCCGGCGCGGCTAGGATCAGCCACCCGTCATCAAGAGCCGTAAGTTCCGCCCGCGTGCCGGGCGCGGTGTCCGGCCCGAACAGCCGCAAGGCACTGACGTTGGCAAGGTCGATGTGGCGTTGCGTCAGACCCCGGCGCAGGCGCGCCAGCCCTTCGCCTGCCGCATCGCCAAGGGCGAGCATGGCCTTCAGCCCCTCGGCCATGGAATTGGAGGCATGGCCAAGGATGGCCGCGTCCGTGCGTCCGGCTTTCGTGGCGGCGATCAACTCGGCCGGCTGGCCGCCTTCGTCGTTGATCAGCGACAGACGGTCGCCCGTCATCACTTGCACAAGCGTCGCCCCGCCACCGGCGATCACATGGCGTTCCTGCCCAAGATGGCGCGAAAAACCCTGCGGCGTCAGGATGCGGCTTGGACGGGGCGGCCCTGCGATGACGGCCGCATAGGGTTGGTCGAGCATGTCGGGCCCCCAAGAACTTTTATGTGTCGTCCCTTGTGCGGGATTTTAGTGCAGGTAAAACTTGTTCATTACTAAGAATAGCATCTTGTCATCGTGACACAAGCGGCGACGGATCGGAAAGGACGAAAATGCTGTCTTTGGGGTTTGGACTTTTGGCGGCCTCCGCTTGGGCAGTGCATGATCTTCTGGTGCGAAAGCTGGCGCAAAGTGCGGCGGTGCTGCCGATGCTGATGACGGTGCTGGCGGCCGGAATGGTGGCTTTGCTTATCCCGGCGCTGGTGATGGGCGGGTGGGACACGATGGGCCGGGCGGCCATGGTGCCCGCCATTGCAGCGGGGGTGGCCTATGTGGCGGGATCGGGCGGGCTGTATCAGGCGCTAGGTCGCGCACCTGTCAGGATTGTGGCGCCGGTTCTGGGGTCTTTCCCGATTCTGTCCCTGGGCATCGCGGCGGGACAAGGGCGCGCGGTAGCAACGGTGGAGTGGCTGGCGGTTCTGGCCATCGTGTTCGGGATTGCGATGGTCACCCTGACGGGCCGCGATGGGGGCACGCCGACGCGGGGCAGTCTTGGTGCGGCATTGGGTTGGGCCGCCGTTGGTGCTGCCGGGTTTGCGGCGACCTTTGCGCTGAGCCAGGAGGCCGCGCGCCAGGGGGCCGAAGTCCCGGCGATGGTGGTTACCCGCGTCACGGCGTTGGCGGGGGTCCTGCTTTTGTGCGCGACATTCCGATCCATCCGCCCGGTGCCCGGCACAGTGCCGGTTCTGCTGGGGATGGGGGTGCTGGACGCAACGGCGCTCGGGCTGGTCACCGCCTCGGCCGGGCTGCCAAACCCCGAGTATGCGGCGGTCGCCTCGGCGCTGTTCGGGGTGCTGACCATCCTTCTGGCCTGGAAGGTGCTTGGGGAACGGGTGGCCGCGTTGCAATGGGTGGGCATTGCAACGGTCTTTGCGGGGATCGCCGTATTGTCGTTGCAGGGGTAAGGTCGCGCTTTGCGGCCCTATTCCGCTGCCTCGACCCTCGGCGCGATCATGCGGGACTGGCGGACCGCCAGGGTCAGGCGGCGTTCCTCTCTGGGACTGACGCCGAAAAGTGCCGTGTAGTGGCGGATCATCGGACTCGACGTCAGGTAGCCGACCGATGCGGCAATCTCGCGGAAGCTGTCATTCGAATAAAGCACGCGCTGCCGGGCCTTGGCCAGCCGCAGATGGTGGTAGTAGCGCAGGGGGCTCTGCCCGGTTTCGCGCTTGAAGAGCCGCTCGAAATGGCGGCCGGACAGGCCCACGGCAGCGGCAACATCGGGGATACGCAAAGTATCTTCGATGTGGGATTCAAACAGCCGGATCGCGGCGCGGATCGGCGGCGGAAGGTCGTCCGCCGTGCCGCCCGCACCCGCAACGGGAACCTTTTGGCGGGCGTCATTGTCACGGACGAAGGGATGCTGGAACCAGCAGGCGACCTCGGTCATGCAATCGTGGCCAAGACGCTCTTCGATCAGCCGCAACATCAGGTCAAAGACGGCCCCGGCACCCGAAACGGTGTTGAGTCGCCGCGCGCACAGGATCGCGGATTCCGAAGCCACGACATCGGGAAACTCGGCCTTGAACGCGGCCTCGTAACACCAGTGTACGGAACAGCTTCGTCCCGCCATCAGACCGGCACGGGCCAGCGGAAAGATACCGCCGGAAAATGCGCCAAGGGTTGCGCCGGTGCGCTCCAGCCAACGCAGGCGGGCCGGGCTGCGGCGGGGATCGGCGAATTCGGCGGTGGGTGGAGCAATTAGGTAAAGGTGGTCGAGCGCCTCGGTTTCCAGCAGCGTCTCGTCCGGGTCAAAGCCGATTTCGGCCGACGAGCGCACGGGCGCGCGGGTTTCGGCCACCAGCCGCCAGACGAATTCCCGTCGTCCGGTGATCTCGTTCGCGGCGCGCAGGGGCTCGATGGCCGAAGTAAGGCAGGCCATCGGAAAGCCCGGGAACATCAGGAACCCAAGCCGAAGCGGGTCGGGCTGGCCCATCGGTCTTCGCCTTTCAATCCTCTGGCCACCATCCCGGCGAAGTGGGCGCGCCGTCGTCATGTTTCGACAGCCACTGCACCATGGCACTGCGGTTGCGGATGAAGCCCTTGTAGTTGGCAAGTTCTTCCGGCAAATCGCGCAGCACGCGGTGCAGGCGGCGGCCCCACTTCGGCACATTCACCAAATCTTCAAACCGCCCCAGATAGCAGCGGATGTCGAAGGCGATCGCGTTGGATCGCGGCAGGCGATAAAGCGACTGAAGTTCGACCCGCAGGTGTTGCTTCGCCCCGAGGTTTTCGGGCGTCAGCGTGGTCTTGGATGGCCCCCATATCGGATAGGTCTCGGGTGCGGTGTCCAAAAGTGGGTTCACCGTCATGGTCCAGTTGAACCGGCGCACCGGCGCGCCGTGCTGCAACTTGAGAAGAAATTTCAGCGCCCGGTCGAACACGCCTTTTTCGTGCGCAAGCGGCACCGGCGCGTGCCATTCCATGAAGCTCATGCCCACATCGAAATCCAGCGACCAGTCGGCCTGGCTGGTGACCATGCCGGCATCCATCCACAGGTCGTTGTCGCGTTCGTCCTGGAGGCTGAAATCGCCCTGGGTCTGGCGGGTAATGTATTCGAATGGCCCACACGGCAATGTCGATTCGTCAAGAAAGGTAAAGCGGTGGTCGATGCCCAGCGGCCGGTTGACCCAATGCCAGCGGTTGCCGTCCCTGGTCAGCGAGAACCACTGCGGATAATCGCGCGCCTTGTTCTCCATGATAAGTTCCAGCAGATCCCAGCCCGCCAGCGTCATGTGCGGCAAGGACTGGCAGCGCAGCGGGTCGTCGGCCAGCACCTTGGCGCGGTCGATCATCTCGGACACATAGTGTTCATCGACGTCGAAGATATGCTCGAAGGCGGTGCCTTTGCGACCCGGCACATGCGGCTCCATATTGACCGAATACATGTAATCGTCGCGGTCGAAGGGGAACGGAAAGCGCAGGATGTTCTGCGGCGAGTTCCGGTAGGTGAAATCGTCGCGGAACGTCTCGTCCCGGAAGAAGTCGTTGAAGGCACCCGGTTTGAAATCGAGGCTCATGGTCTTCTCCTATCGGTCGATGGTCAGGGTCGTGCCTTCAAAGCGCGACACGCACGGCATGATCTTGGTGTTGGTGGCGTGTTCTGCGGGCGTCAGCCAATGGTCGCGGTGCAGGATGGTGCCGTCGCATTTCACAACGTTGGTTTCGCACTGCCCGCAGGCCCCGCCGCGACAAAGGTAAGGCGCGTCAACACCCGCAGCCTCCATCGCTTCCAGAAGGGATTGGGTGGTGCCCACGGTGACGGTTTTCTTCGATGCGGCCAATTCCACCGTGAAGGGCAGGCCGGTGCCGGGGGCAAGAAATTCCTCGTGGTGCAGCGCCGGTTTGGGCCAGCCCATGCCTTCGGCGGTGGTCAGCACCCAGTTGATCATCCCCTTCGGCCCGCAGACGTAAAGATGCGTGCCGATCGGTTGCATCGACAGGATGCGGGACAGGTCGATGGTCTGCTTTTCGTCGTCGAAATAGCAATGCACGCGGTCGGGGTGGGCGGCGGTAAGGCGGTCCATGTAAGCCCCCAGCGCGCGGTTGCGGGCGGCATAGTGCAGCTCGAAACGGCCGCCAAAATGCGAAAGCTGCGCAATCTGGGCCAGGAACGGCGTAATGCCGATACCGCCTGCGATCATCAGGTGCTTCCTCGCCCGGTTGTCCAGCGGGAAGAGGTTGACGGGGTAGGAAAGCGTCATCTCCATCCCGGGTTTCACATGGGTGTGCATGAAAAGCGAGCCACCCCGCCCGGCATCATCGCGCCGGACGCTGATATCGTATCCGGTGGAGTTTTCGGGGTCCGACATCAGGGAATAGGGGTTTAGTCGGCGGGTGCCGTGATCGTCCATTTCCACCACGGTATGCGCGCCGCCTGAGAAGGCCGGAAGCGGCGACCCGTCGCGGGTGACAAAGCGGAACCGGGTGATCAGGTCGTTGACCTTGACCACCTCCGCCACGCGAACCTGAAGTTTTGCGCCACCGCTCATTTGAACCTCACAACCGCTTGCGGCACCTGACCGGGGTCTTCGGCGTCGATGCAGACGCCCTGAAAGGCGGCCATGCGGCGCGAATAGTGATCGCGCACGAACAGGTGCAGCCCGCAATGGCTGCACTTGAACGGGTCGGTCGCGACATTTTCGGTGATGCCCTTGCAATGCACGCATTGCACGCGGCGCACCGTCGATCCGCGGTGTTCCTTCTGGATCGCCGCGAAGGGAAAGCCGGTCTGCATGATCGCGCGTTCTGCCTGGCCGATCAGGCCTTCAGTGCCTGCAAGATAGAACTGGATGCCCATGCGGGCGTCGGCCAATACGCGGGCAAGGCGGGGCAGCAGGGCCGGAATGGTGGGGGCGCGGAAGAATTGCGGGGCACCAAGGGATGCGAGCCTGGCAGACAGGTCGATGCCGTCAGGGCCGGGGCAATACATGATATGGGCATCGGCCAGCAGATTTCCGGCGTCGGGCGACCTGGCCAGCATGTCGATGACGGCATCGGCCCCTTCGCCATCGGCCACGATCAGATGAAGGCTGGCGGGGCGCGGGGTCAGCGTCGTGTAGACCGGCCGGCTTTTCATGGTTGGGGAAACGGGGGTCAGGGTCATTTTGTCCTATCCGTGAAGGTGCTGCATCGCGGGGGCCCCTGTCCGCGCCGGCGGGCCCCCGAACACAGGGTCTTGATCAGTCCTTGGCGGTACGGCGCTTCTTCTCGGTGTCGTAGAACGGCATCGAGTGCGTGGTCGCTGCAATGGGCCCGTGCGTGCCACACCGCACCTCCAGCGCCGTGCCGTTGTTGGCGCAATCGACCGGCAGGCGGGCGATGGCGATGGTCCAGTCGTTCACGGGCGAATGCATGGCCTGGGTCACCAGACCGACCTGCCTGTCGCCCTTGAATACGGGGGCGCCGTTGCCGGGCACATTCTCGCCTTCCAGCTTCAGGCCCCAGATCTTGAACCGCTCCTTGCCTTGCAGCCGGTAATGCTCCTCTGCGCCGCGAAAGCCCGTCTTGCCGGTGCTGACCGTAAAGTCGAGGCCCAGTTCCCACAACGTGTCACCGGGGCCTTCGTTTTCAAACGGATACATTTCCGAATTATCGAAGGGGAAGAACAGCAGGTAGCTTTCGGTCCGCAGCATATCCAGCGTGGTAAAGCGGCACGGGATGATGCCCATGCTTTTGCCTTCCTCCAGAATACGGTCCCAGATCATGCCCGCATCCTGGCCGCGCACGAACAGTTCATACCCCCGCTCGCCCGTATATCCGGTGCGCGAGATCATTGTGGGCTTGCCGAACAGGCTGGTCTGCATGTGGTTGAAGTAGGCAAGCGCGCGAATGCCGGGGACGTACTTTTCCAGATAATCCACGGCCAGCGGGCCTTGCAGCGACAGATTGTGCAAGTTGTCGTCAAAGCGGATGGACACATCGCGCCCCGTGGCGGCCATGGTCAGCTGTTCATGCGCCTGACCCGAGCCGTGGACCACCATAAACGCATTCGGCGCCAGACGGTAGATCACGCAATCGTCGATGAATTTGCCCTGATCGTTCAGCATGGTCGCGTAGACCGACCGGCCTGGCATCAACTTTTCGATGTTCCGCGTGGTCGCGCGTTCGATGACGTGGCTGGCAGCCGGACCGGAGATGTGGACCTTTTTCAGACCGGACACGTCCATCAGGCCGGCCTTGGTGCGGATCGCCGTGTATTCGGCGTCGGGATCGCCCGTGGAATAGGACCAGGCCGTGCCCATCCCGCTCCAGTCTTCAAGGTCCGAGCCGAGGGCGCGGTGGCGGTCGGTCAGCGTCGAGAAACGCCAGGAATTGGTCATCTTCGGACTCCCTGAAAGGTTGTTGTTTTGCGCCAAGTGTTAGGTGATTCCCGCCAGAAGGCAATATTGAAGTGCAACAATATTTCCCAACAGAAAACTATGTTCACCAAGGGAAAGGGGCCGCCAAAGCAGCCCCTTTGTGTGGTTTCGATCTGTATGCCTCAGGCGGGCCGGATCAGGTGGCCCGGATCAGGTGGCCCGGATCAGGTGGGCCGGATCAGGTGGGCAGCACGAAGAACCAGTTGGCCCAAAGAACCACACCTGCGCCAAGGATCAGCGTCAGGTAAGGCAGCATGCCTGCCTTGCGCTCGCCCATTTCGCCTTCCTTCAACCCAAGATCGTCATAAGCCTCTTTCGGGAACTTGCCGCCGTCCTGAAAATAGTGGCGAAACCAGAACACGGGAATGATCAGGGCCGCGAAGGCCAGACCCGACCACAACGCGTTCTCATACCCCCAGACCTTGGCGCCCGCGCCCAGAAACAGAGCGTTGACGAAGGCCAGAACCGTGTTCAGCCCGATCAACCAGGTGGGCGCCTTCCAGGGGCGTTCAATATGCGCAGAATCGATCCGGTGGATCCATCCGGCGTTGAGGTTTAGGAAGTTGAACAGGATGTAGCCGACGTTCGAGATCGCCAGAACGTAGAAATACCCCCCCGCGTCCGACGCCAGCGCCAGCAGGAACACGTTGAAGGCCACGTCCGTCCACATCGCCCGCCGCGGTGCGCCGTGTTCGTTGACCGTGCCCAGATACTTCGGCAGCCATCCATCGCGCGAGCCCTGGTAAAGCGTGCGCGACGATCCGGCCATCGCGGTCATGATCGCCAGGAACAGGGCGATAATCATCAGGATCACGAAGATCTGGGTGACGACCGGTCCGCCACCGATCATGTTGCCCAGCGCCTCGCCGACACCGGTGCCGTCGACGATGCCCGGCTGGGTCATCCCGTCCTGGCCCAGATAGCCCTGAAAAGAGAAGGGAATCAGGAAGAAGAACACCGTGCACAGCAAGCCCGAGTAAAAGATCGCCCGGAACGTATCACGCTTGGGGTCCTTCAACTCGCGGGTATAGCAGACCGCCGTCTCAAAGCCGTAGGTCGACCAGGCCGCGATGTACATGCCACCCAGGAACAGCGTCCAGCCGCCGACGTTCCACTCACCGCCCTCTCCGGCGTTCGGGGGCATCAAGTTTGTGACGTTCATCCAGTTGATCGACCCGGTCACGATCGGCACAAGGCCCACCAGCAGCAATGGCACCAGCACGATGATGGCAAGCCACTTTTGCGCCGACGCGGTCGATGCGATGCCGCGCTCCTGGATTGCAAGGATGATCAGCATCAACACGACACCGATCAGGAAGGTCGAGTTGAAGTGCAGCGTGCCAAGGCCGGGGATTGCGATTGCGAAGGCCTCATAGACCCGGAACCACGGCGTCAGCGCCGAGACGGCATCGGCCGAAGCCACCGCCTGAATCGCAACATCTGCCGTCGTGCCTGCGTTGTCGGTCATGTACTGCACGACCGACGCGGTCTCGGCGGTGTAACTCGCCAGGTTCGCCATCATCCAGTCCATGACCGGCTGGCTGTCCGCCAGCGGGATCGGGAACAGCGCATTCAGAATGTATCCCGCCGCGATGGCGCAACCAAGCGACAGCACCGGCGACCAGGCGAACCAGTTGCACCAGACCGACAGCGGAGCGATCAGCTTGCTGTATCGCAGCCAGGCGGTCGCGCCGTAAACGCTTGTCCCGCCCGACTTGTTGCCGAACATCCCGGCCATTTCGGCATAGGTGAAGCTTTGTGAAAATCCCATGATCATCGAAAGCATCCAGACCACGAAGGCATATTGCCCCACGGTTCCGGCGATACCGCCGATCGAGAAAAGGACCAGCGGCGGCACACCTGCCGCTACCCAGAAGGCCCCCTTCCAGCTTAGCGCCCGGACCATCTGGCCCGAGCCTGATTGCGTCGTCATTCCCTTACTCCTGTTGAGCTTGCCGGATGGTTCAGCCCTGCCATGCAGAATGCCGTCCTTCCGCGCTTCCATTGATGTCTTGCGGACGAAACGAGCCAAGTCTGGCTGCCGCGACCGCCCCCGATTGCTTCTTCCTTTTCCGCTTCCCTCCGGGCCCGGCTGCAACGCAACCCCTGCGACCCGATGTCGCAAAACAAAGCACGGTCCGCCGCTCAAGGCGAGACAATATTTATCTTTGCGAAAATTTGTTTCCTTGAGGCGGGCGCATTCATGTCCTGCCCGGAATACCGGCACAGCAAAACGGCCCCGGCGTGAACCGGGGCCGTGCCGATAACCCAAAGGCGCGGGATCAGTTGCGCAGGTAGCTTTCCATCGAGTCCTCCAGCGCATCCTTCCACGGCGTATGGTGAACCGGCGCCATGGTGCCGGTGATGACGGATTTGTAGGCGTTGTTGCGGAAATCCATGATGCCGGCCTTCTTGTGCTCTTTCCACTTGAAGAAAGCATCGCAGGCACCGTCCACGTCGAACGCCGGATAGTCGGTTTCCGCAATCAGCTCTTTCACATAGTGGCCCTGATAGTCGATCGCGTCATGCGCGTCCTGACCCGCATTTTCGCCGACTATCCGGTCGGCCACGTCCTTTTGCAGCAGCTTCTTGTCGGCCGGAATACTGATCCGCCCCATGATGGCGTCGCGCACCCACCAGGCCTGCGCGTCGAACATGTTGAAGGTAAACCACTGGTCCTGCATGCCGATGAAGAACAGCTTCGGATTATGCACCCAGGCGACACCCTTGTAGAGATCGGTGGTGGCCAGACGGTTCGCGGTCTTCAACCGCAGATCATCCGGCAGGAACGGGAAGTGGTGCTTGTAGCCTGTGCACAGGATCACGGCATCGACCTTCTTCGAAGTGCCGTCCTTGAAGTAGGCTGTCGTCTCGTCCATGTGGTCCAGCGCCGGTACTTCTTTCCAGTTGTCAGGCCATTTGAACCCCATTGGCGCGTTGCGGTAGGCGACGGTGATCGACTTGGCACCGTACTTCCAACACTGGCTGCCGATATCTTCGGCCGAATAGGACGAGCCAAGCAGCAGCAGGTCCTTGCCGGTGAATTCGCACGCATCGCGGAAGTCGTGGGCATGCAGGACGCGACCGTTGAACGTGTCGAAACCGGGATACTCCGGCACGTTCGGCACCGAGAAGTGGCCGGAGGCGACAATGACGTTATCAAAGACCTCGTCATACATCCGGTCATTTTTCAGATCATGCGCGGTGACGGTGAAGTTGTCCGTGTCGGCGTTGTATTTCACCATGCGGATCGTGGTGGAAAAGCGGATCCAGTCGCGCACGCCGGCCTTCTTTACGCGGCCTTCGATATAGTCGAACAGCACCGCGCGCGGCGGGTAGCTCGCGATCTGCTTTCCGAAGTGTTCCTCAAAGGAATAGTCTGCAAATTCCAGACCTTCCTTCGGTCCGTTGGACCACAGATAGCGGTACATCGAGCAGTGAACCGGTTCACCGTTCTCATCGAGACCCGTCCGCCAGGTATAGTTCCACAAGCCACCCCAGTTGGACTGCTTCTCAAAGCAGACCACTTCGGGAATGTCGGCCCCCTTGGCCTTGGCGGACTGGAAGGCACGCAACTGCGCCAAACCGGATGGACCCGCCCCGATTACAGCAACTTTCTTGTTCATCGACATCCCCGCGTAGGTTGATTTTCGGCAGTTGTCCCGCACACTGCCTTTCGGTCAAGCCTAGAAGACATGTTGCGTGTGTGTCAAATCTTCTTCCTGCTGGTAAAATCGGAAATCATGACGGCCCCGGATCCGGGGGCCTCCGGCACTGAAAAGGCGGCAGACCGTTCTCCGGGTGACGGTGGCCGAACAGGGGACTTCCCCGCCGCTTTGGCCACCTCAGCCCGTATTTGTCGCCAGTGCCCGTTACGACATGGCCTGCGGCAACGGCGATGATCGCCACGTCGGCCTAGCGCGAACCGCCCGCATTTTCAGGCCGGAGTGTCCCACTGCGGGACACCCCTCATGACCTCAGATATCCAGCGTGGTCTGGGTTTCCCAGTCCGTCAGGTGCGAACAATAGCTGCTCCACTCCTTGTGCTTCAGCTTCAGATAGGCAGAGGAGAATTCATCGCCCATCATCGCCTTCAGCGTCGTGTCCTTGTCGTATTCGCGCAGCGCGTCAAGCAGGTTCAGCGGCAACAACGGCGCGTTCTTCACCGTATGGCCCATCTGGTACATGTCGATATCATGGCGGGGGCCAGGATCGGCCTTGGACCGTACGCCGTCGATGCCGGCGGCCAGGATGACGGCCTGCATCAGGTAAGGGTTCGCCGCACCGTCCGGCAGCCGCAACTCGAACCGGCCCGGTCCGGGGACGCGCACCATGTGGGTGCGGTTGTTGCCGGTCCAGGTGACGGAGTTCGGCGCCCAGGTCGCGCCCGAGGTGGTGCGCGGCGCGTTGATCCGTTTGTAGCTGTTCACCGTCGGGTTGGTGATCGCCGCCAAAGCCGAGGCGTGCTTCATGATGCCACCAAGGAACGTGCGGCCCTGATCCGAAAGACCCAGTTCCTTCGTGGGATCAGAGAAGGCATTGGTCTTGCCGTCCAGGCTCCACACCGAAATATGGGCGTGGCAACCCGAGCCGGTCAACGTCTTGAACGGCTTGGGCATGAAGGTGGCGCGGAAGCCGTGCTTTTCGGCGACAGACTTCACCATGAACTTGAAGAAGCTGTGCTTGTCGGCAGTTTGCAGGACGTCATCATATTTCCAGTTCATCTCGAACTGGCCGATCGCGTCTTCGTGGTCGTTCTGGTAAGCCTCCCAGCCCAATTCCAGCATGTAGTCGCAGATTTCAGCGATCAAGTCATAGCGGCGCATCACCGCCTGCTGGTCGTAACAGGGCTTTTCGGCGGTGTCGTAGATGTCCGAAGGGCCGGTGCCGTCGGCGTTCAGGATGAAAAACTCCGGCTCCACGCCTGTCTTCACCCTCAGGCCTTCCTTCTCGGCCTCGCCGATCAGCCGCTCCAGCACGTTGCGCGGTGCCTGATCGACAAGCTTGCCTTCCATCGTCGCCCGTGCGGCCACCCAAGCCACGTCCTTCTTCCACGGCAACTGGATGACGCTGTCGGGGTCCGGCACGGCCATCAGGTCCGGGTGGGCGGGCGTCAGGTCCAGCCAGGTAGCGAAACCGGCGAAGCCTGCCCCATCCTCGGACATCCCGGTGATCGCCTGCGTCGGCACAAGTTTTGCGCGCTGCCCCCCGAACAAGTCGGTGTAAGAGATCATGAAATACTTGACGCCCTTTTCCTTGGCCCATTTGGAAAGGTCTTTCGCCATTCTGTTAGCTCCCTGTCTTTATTTTTTTATTGTCAGAACCCGGTGCGTCCGGGAATCCAGCTGGTCCCGGCAATCGGCACACCCGCCATTGCGGCCGCCTCGATCGTCAGGGCGCACAGGTCCTCCGGCTCCAGGTTGTGCAGATGGCTCTTGCCGCAGGCGCGGGCGATGGTTTGCGCCTCCAGCGTCATCACCTTGAGGTAGTTGGCCAGCCGCCGCCCGCCCAGAACAGGGTCGAAGCGCCCGTAAAGTTCGGGGTCCTGGGTGGTGATGCCCGCCGGGTCGCGTCCTTCATGCCAGTCGTCATAGGCATCGGCCGTGGTGCCCAGCTTTTGATATTCGGCCTCATATTTGGGATCGTTGTCACCCAGCGCGATCAGGGCTGCGGTGCCGATCGACGTCGCATCCGCCCCCAGCGCCAGCGCCTTGGCCACGTCCGCACCCGACCGGATGCCGCCCGAAACGATCAGCTGCACCTTGCGGTGCATTCCCAGATCCTGAAGTGCCTTCACGGCCTGCGGAATACAGGCCAGGATCGGCATGCCGACGTGTTCGATGAACACGTCCTGCGTTGCCGCCGTGCCGCCCTGCATACCGTCCAGCACGACCACATCCGCACCCGCCTTCACCGCAAGCGCCGTGTCGTAATAGGGGCGCGCGCCGCCGATCTTGACGTAGATCGGCTTTTCCCAATTGGTGATCTCGCGCAACTCCAGGATCTTGATTTCCAGATCATCCGGGCCGGTCCAGTCGGGGTGACGGCAGGCCGACCGCTGGTCTATGCCCTTGGGCAGGTTGCGCATCATTGCCACGCGGTCGGAAATCTTCTGCCCAAGCAGCATGCCGCCGCCGCCGGGCTTGGCCCCCTGCCCCACCACAACTTCGATCGCGTCGGCGCGGCGCAGGTCGTCGGGGTTCATGCCATAACGGCTGGGCAGGTATTGATAGACCAGAGTCTTGGAATGCCCCCGCTCTTCCTCGGTCATGCCGCCGTCGCCGGTGGTCGTCGACGTGCCGGCGGAATTTGCTCCACGCCCCAAAGCCTCTTTTGCCGGGCCGGAAAGCGACCCGAACGACATGCCCGCGATCGTGATCGGGATGTCGAGGTGGATCGGATTCTTCGCAAAGCGCGTGCCAAGCCAGACGTCGGTGGCGCATTTCTCGCGGTAGCCTTCCAGCGGATACCGGCTGATGGACGCGCCCAGAAACAGCAGATCGTCGAAATGCGGCAGGTGGCGTTTGGTGCCGCCTCCGCGGATGTCGTAGATGCCAGAGGCCGCCGCGCGGCGGATTTCGGCGTTGACGGCGGGCGTGAAGGTGGCCGAAAATCGGGGCGGGGTCTTGGGGAATTCGGTCATTCTATTGCCTCAGTACGCCGACGCATTGTCGATATTGAAATTGTACAGTTTGCGGGCAGAGCCATAGCGGCGAAAGTCTTCCGGTGTTGCCTTGGCATCCGCCTCGCCGCGTTTCAGCAGATCGGCCAGCAGGGCGATGTGTTCCGGCCGCATCTCTTTTTCGATGCAGTCCGCGCCCAGGGACTCGACGTTGCCGCGCACGAACAGGCGCGCCTCATAAAGACTGTCGCCCAGAGCTTCGCCCGCATCGCCCAGAACCACCAGATTGCCGGATTGCGCCATGAAGGCCGACATGTGGCCGATGCTGCCATGCACGACGATGTCGATACCCTTCATCGAGATGCCGCAGCGGCTGCTTGCGTTGCCCTTGATGATCAAAAGCCCGCCCCGGCCGGTGGCGCCTGCATACTGGCTTGCATCGCCGTCCACGATGACGGTTCCGCTCATCATGTTCTCGGCCACGCCCGGGCCGGCACTGCCCTTGATGCGGATCGTGGCCAGCTTGTTCATGCCCGCGCTGTAATAGCCGGTTGATCCGCGCACGGTGATGTCCACCGGCGCATCGACACCCGCCGCGATGGCGTGCGCGCCTTTGGGGTTGATCACGTCCCAGGCGGTCATGTTGGTCTGGCCTTTCAGGGCGTGCAACGCGGAATTCAGCGCGCGCAGCCCTTCCTTGCCCAGGTCGAAGCTCTGCATTCTCTCAACGCTCCCAAAAGTAGACTGTGGCGGGCTCGGGTTCCCAGACGCGGGCATCCTCAATGCCAGGAAGATTGACCAGCGCCCGGTATTCCGACCCGAAGGCGACGTATTGATCGGTTTCCGCCATGACCGCAGGCTTGCAGGCGATGGGGTCGCGCACCACGCCAAAGCCGTTCCTGGTGCCAACGACGAAAGTGAAAAAGCCGTCCAGATCGTTCAACCCGGATTTCAGCGCGGTGCCCAGATCCTCGCCCTCTTTCAGCTTCTGGCTGACATAGGCGGCAGCGACCTCGGTGTCGTTCTGGGTTTCGAAGGTCATGCCCTTGCGCATCAACTCGCGGCGCAAACCATTGTGGTTTGACAGGCTGCCATTGTGAACAAGGCACTGGTCCGGCCCGGTGGAAAACGGATGTGCGCCCATGGTGGTCACAGCGGATTCGGTGGCCATCCGCGTATGTCCGATACCATGGGTGCCTTTCATCTTTGCCACGTCAAAGCGAAGGGCCACGTCCCTTGGCAGGCCGACCTCCTTGAAGATCTCGATCGAGTCGCCCGCGCTCATCACTTTCACGCCAGGGCGCAGATGGGCCAGAGCGGACCGCGCGGCCTCCATCTGGCTCAGAGGCACCTCGATCACCGCATGGCTGCTTTTTACCAAAAGCGCCACCGGTTGGCCGATCGCCGCATGCAGATCGCCGTCGAGGTTCTTGAAGTCCTTTTCGGGATCGGCCGACTGGACGGTGATCTTGCCCAGACCGTCCCTGGCCCCCGAATAGATTGCGATCCCCGCAGAATCAGGCCCGCGGTCGGTCATGGTGATCAACATGTCCGTCAGCATTTCCCCAAGCTTCGGCTCAAGCTTTGGGTCTTTCAGGAACAGACCAACAATGCCGCACATGGATTCGCCTCCTTCAATTTGCTTGATGTGACGCTAGCACCGTTGATTCGATCCATCAACTGGGAAGAAACTTTTTTCACCTGTCGGGAAAACTGCTGCCAAATGACGTTCCGGATGCGGTTTATCTTGACAGAATGTCGCAGCTGGTTTTCCCTACGGAAAACAATTTTGCCGCACAGGTAAACGACGCCCGGGCTGCGTCATGCGGACAGAAACAAAGGCCCAAGGGAGGAACATTGTGGTTGACCTTAATCAGCGGATTGAGGCGATGCACAAACGCGACGTGCTGGTGGCATGGGCGTTTGTCTTTGGCCTGTGGTTTGCGATGATCTTCGTGGCCATCGCGACCTGGAACCTTGCCCCGACTCCGGGCGCACGCATACTTTTGCTGACCGCCGGGGCCATCGTGCTTGTGTTCAACACCGCCGCAATTCTTGCGATGTTGCGACACTACCGCGAGGATCGCGATTTCATGTACGGCCTCGACATCAGGTTCCTGGACGAAGCGCAGGCGAGGAAGGGCTGAAAATGGCACATTACGTTCCCCCGAAACAAGGCAAGGCAAGCCAGCTGTTCGACGTCGTCGTGCTGGTCATCCTGACGATCGGCGCGCTGTTCGTGCCGCTTTGGCTTGGCATGGCAGGTGCGGCGAAATCGGTCGCTACCCCTGTCGAGAACCCCAGCTGGGAAACCCTTGGCCAGACCCCGGCGCAGGCCGCAAAGTACGAGGCACTGGGCTATGACCCGGCCTCGGCCCACGACCTGATCCTGGCGCGGTTCGACTACAGCTTTTCGATCGGTGCACTTTTGATGATGATCGTCGTCATCGTCCTTTACTACGTCCTGATCCTGCGGTTTTCCGAAGTGGAATACCGCGAGGTCATTTCCGAAAAATTCGGGCAGAAATAGGGGGCCGCGATGGATCTGTGGAACTGGCTAGAATACGCGGCCTGGGCGCTTGCAGCGGCCTTTGGCCTGCACATGTTGCTGGATTGGCTGAAAACCGACAGCACCTATTCCGAAGATGTCCTGACCTCATCCCGCGAAGGCGAGCTTGAGGCCATGGCCGAAGAACACAAGGGATAAGGCCATGACCGATTTCGACATCACCTCGAAGACCATTGACGGTATGGGGCCGCACGGGACCAAGGTCGGCCTTCTCCGCGTTCTTGGCCCTGCGCATATCTGGGCGCTTGGCGTGGGTATCGTCCTTGTGGGCGAATACATGGGCTGGAACTTTGCCGTCGGCAAAGGCGGCGCCTACGCCGCGCTGATCGCCTGCTGGTTCGCGGGCATCCTTTATACCTGCGTCGCCATGATCGACAGCGAGGTTACGTCCACCGTTGCCTCGGCGGGTGGGCAGTATACGCAAGCCAAACACATTGTCGGGCCGCTGATGGCCTTCAACGTCGGCCTCTACCTTGTCTTCGCCTATACGATGCTTGAGGCCGCAAATGCGATTACCGCCGGTTATCTCATCTCGGTCGTGGCCGCGATGTCGGGGCACGAAGCGGCGCTGGACCAGCGGCCGTTCATCATCCTTGTCATCATGTTCCTTGCCTGGCTGAACTACCGCGGGGTGCTGGCGACGCTGACCTTCAACCTCGTCATCACCGCTATCGCCTTCACTGCCATCCTCGTGCTGTTCTTCTCCACTTCCGGCATTCTTGGCGGTGGCATCATGGAACATGCCGCGCTCTTTGAAGGCCACGAGTTGCCCTACGGCTGGATCGGCGTCCTTGCCGCCATGCACTTTGGCCTGTGGTATTACCTTGGCATCGAGGGCACCACGCAAGCCGCCGAAGAGGTCCGCTCCCCTGCCCGCGCGTTGCCCTTCGGCACACTTGCGGGGATCATGACGCTGCTCATCGCGGCCTCGCTTACCTGGTATGTCAGTTCGGGCGTGCTGCCGTGGGAATACCTCGGCGACGGCGTCAACGGCTCGGTGGCACCGTTGTTCGATACGGCGCGGCTTTCCGGGTCGAACGGGCTGGTCTGGCTTCTGGGCTTCGGCACGCTTTTCGCCACACTCGCCTCGGCCAATGGTTGCATCAACGATGCCAGCCGCGCCTGGTTCGCGATGGGACGTGACAAGTACCTGCCGGGCTGGTTCGGCGCAGTCCACCCGAAATACCGCACGCCGTACCGGTCGATCGTGTTCCTTGTGCCTATCGCGCTGATATTCGCTCTGGGCGCGCCGCTGGATCAGGTGATCACCTTCTCCATCCTGTCCGGGCTGCTTGGCTATACGTTCATGCCGGTGAACATCATCATGTTCCGCCGGAAGTGGCCGCTGAACTCGATCAAGCGGGGGTATGAACATCCGTTCCACCCGCTGCCCGCCATCGTGCTGCTTTGCCTCTGCGGCATCACCTTCTTTGCGGTGTTCCTTGGCTATGGCACGCAGTTGGTGGCGATGGTCGGCTTCTACATCATCGTGTCGCTCTGGTTCCACTTCTGGCGCTATCGTTTTGTGAGCCGGGGGGCCCAGTTCACCATGCCCTGGCCGAAACCCCGAGGCTACTGAAGGCATCGGCCCGCCCTTTCCGGGGGCGGGCCATAACACATGACCCCTCTCATTCCCCTTGCTGTTGCCTTTGCCGCGCTTGGCCTGTGGCTTGGCCTGCGGCTGGTGCGCGAAAGTCGCGCCCGCAATCTTGCCCGCGCAGGATTTTTCGATGCGGTAAAGCCGCTGTTCGACAGCGCGGAAGTGCAGCTTCAGCCCACCGGCTTTCCGCGCATGACCGGCCGCAGCAACGGCCTTGCTTTTGACCTGCAAGCGGTTCCGGATACGCTGACCTTTCGCAAATTGCCCGCCCTTTGGGTGATGGTCAGTCTGCCCGAACCAATGCCGGTCGGGGCAACGCTGGACGTGATGGCGCGGCCTTCCGGTCTTGAACCGTTCTCCCGCTTTGCCAACCTGCCGCAAACCCTGCCGCGCCCGTCCTTCCTGCCCGAGACCGTGGTGGTGCGCAGCGACAACGCAGCGCTGGTCGCGCCCGAGCGCCTGATCGCCCGGCTTGCCGCAATCTTTGCAAACGCCAGGATCAAGGAGTTTGTGATCTCGCCCAAGGGGCTTCGCATCGTCTTTCTGACGGAAGAGGCAGACAGGGGCCGCTATCTGATCTTCCGCGACGCCGAAATGGGCATGACCCCGCTTTCCCCATCGCATGTCGCTCCGCTGCTGGACACGCTTGGTTCCATGCGTCAGGATCTGCTCGATTGGTCGAAGGAGCCTGGATGAACGCCCCGCCGAACCCCTTTCTCGTGCTGGCCGTGGCCGTCGTCCTTCCCGGGATGGGCCAGGTGCTGAACCGCCAGCCTTTGCGCGGGCTGATCTTCGTCTTTTTCATCGTCCTTCTGGGCGCGTTCACACTGAAGACCGCTGCACCGGACGTTTCATTCATCGGCAAGATATCCGGCGGTGTGTTCGTCTGGGCGATGGCGGTTTTCGACGCGTACAAAACCGCCTGCATTCGCAGGGCCCTCCGGGATCACGCGCAACGCTAGTTTTCAGCCCTGAGGGTAAGAGATCACCGAAAGATAGCGCGCGGGCAGCTTGACCAGCACTTCGGGCCCATGCGGCGCATCCGCGTCGAAAAACAGCGTGTCGCCGGGCTTCAGCGCATAGACCTGATCGCCGTGGCGGTAATCCACCTCGCCCTCCAGCATGTACAAAAGCTCCAGCCCTTCGTGCTGGAAAGCGGGGAACCTGTCGCTTTCGGTCGTCAGGGTGATCAGGTACGGCTCCACGACCACACCCGAGTTGTTCGACCCGATATGGCCCAGAAGGTTGTATTGATGCCCTGCCCGCGTGCCCCGGCGTTCAATTTCAAGATGCGCGCCTGCCACCACATGCTGCGCTTCGCGGCGTTCTTCATAGCTGCGGAAGAACGCCGTCACGGGGACGGAAAAGGCGTGGCTCAGAACCTGCAAGGTGGTCAGCGACGGCGACGTGTTGCCATTCTCGATCTTCGACAGCATGCCGATGGAAAGCCCCGAGACATTCGCCAGATCGGCGACCGTCATGCCCTGCTGGCGGCGAAAGTTGCGCACCTCGCGGCCGATGGCCGTTTCGAGGTTGCGTTCGGCGATTTCGCGCACCCGGTGCGGGTCCTGATCGAAGGCAGGCTTGCCACGCGGCAGGGCGAGGTCATCCGGTTTTGCCATAGGTCACGTCCGGGTTGAAGATCACTGATGATTTTCACTAACGGGAAACATGCGCTGCATCAAGCCTCGGTTCAGATCACCGATGTAGCAGCCACCTCGATCGCGTGCAGCAGACTGCGCGCCGAAGAACGGGGACCGTAGATCGTGACCTCGCCCGCCGCACGGCGGATCAGATAGCAGCCGGTATGCTCGATCACCGTCCGGCTGGCGAAGCCCACCGGAGCTTTCGGAAAATCGACGTTGCACAGCCGTTCGATCAACGGACGCAGGTCTGCGGCGCTGATATCGAACCGGACCCAGGCGTCGGTTTGTTCGGTGATCGAGGCGGCGTCGCCGAAGGCCGGTTTCAGATGCGAAACGATGTCTTCGTGCGTGGCGAACGGCGCCTCCACCATCCACATTTCGGGCGCGATCCAGAAGGCGCTGTAGGGCGCACCTTCGACGGCCCGTGCAGGCTCGGGCAGCGGCAGCTTGGCCGCCCGTGCGGCCTCGGCCACGTCCTTCTCGCGCCCCTGACGACTGGCAACAGACGCCAGCGCAACGTCGAAACGATCGGTGATGCGGTAGGGGCCGATCGCTACCGTTTCGGGGGCCGCGCGGCCCAGTGCCGTAAGCGCGTGCAACGGTTCAACCACGGAGTCTCTCCCCTTGCGGATCAACGAAATGCGGCGACACGATTTCAACCTCGGTTTCGGTTGCGGGCTTTGCCAGCAGGTTCACCACCCGCATCCGCCGCCCGATCTTCTGATCGCCCGCCTTCAGATAGCCGAGCGCAATGTCACAACCCA
>Ga0105050_10002142_pt1 | contig 28634 bp, 20 predicted proteins | sample FRY01_FD_78088 | JGI IMG/M metagenome (GOLD analysis project Ga0105050, IMG submission 78088) | Freshwater microbial communities from Lake Fryxell liftoff mats and glacier meltwater in Antarctica - FRY-01 | ecosystem: Environmental > Aquatic > Freshwater > Ice > Glacier meltwater ...
CGGTGGCGCGTGATGGCGTGGGCGGCGGCGGGGCCACCACCAGCAGCACCGACGGCGCGCGGGCCAGCGCCTCCAGGCTCATCGCCCGCCCGTCCGCCGCGTTCAACAGCCCGGCGGCACGCAGCACCGCATCGCGCAGGCTGCCCGGCCCGGCGGTCAGCCCGCGCGGCTCCAGTGCGATGGCCCGGCCGCTGGCCTTGGGGCGATCGAGTTCGGCCGCCATCTCCGCCAGCAGCGCCTCGGCCCGGTCAGGGGCGCCGAGCAGGGCGCCCAGGCGGCGGGTGGTGGCACGGATCGACGCGAAGTCGGCGGGCGGGTCGATCCGCACCACCGCAATCCCCCGCCGCTCCAGCGCCGCCAGCGTGGCCCGCGCGCCCCACGGGCCGGCGAGCACCAGCGTCGGGCGCAGGGCCAGCACCGCCTCGGCATCCGCGCGCACCACGGGCACTTGGGCGGCCGCCTCGGTCATCACCGAAAGCGTGGGGTCGCGGGCCAGGAAGCTCACGGCCGTCGCCCGCGCCGGGGCAAGGGCCAGGAGATACTGGTCGGTGCAGAGGTTGAGCGACACGACTTGGGCCGTGGCGGGGGTTGCCGTCAGAAGGAGGAGGAGGAGAAAGGCCAGGGCGCCGCCCTGGACCCGCTGGGGCCGGCGGCCCCAGGCCCCCGTCTGGTCGTGGGTGGGGCGCGCCCCTCCTCGCCTCACAGCACCAGCACGCCGCTGTGCTTGGCCTTGCCTTCGGGTTCGATATGGATGGTGATGACCAGCCCATCCATCTCCACCTTCAGCGCCGCCTCGATCCGGTCGCAGATCTCGTGCGCGGCGGCCACCGTCATCATCGCCGGGACGACCAGGTGGAATTCCAGGAAGGTCAGCCGCCCGGCATGGCGCATGCGCAGGTCGTGCGCCTCGATCGCGCCTTGGGCATGCACGCCGACCAGGGTGCGGATGCGCGCCACGATCTCGGCCGCCGGCGCCTCGTCCATCAGCCCGCCCACCGATTCCCGGATCACCAACGCGCCGGAGACGAGGATGTAGAACGCGGTGCCGGCGGCCAGCAGCGGGTCCAGCCACCACACCCCGGTGGCCACCGCCAGCGCCAAGCCGGCCAGCACGCCGATCGAGGTGACCACGTCGGACAGCAAATGCCGCCCGTCCGCCGCCAACGCCGGGGAGCGCAGGCGGCGCCCGGCGCGCACCAGGTTGATGCCCCAGACGAGATTGAGCACGCCCGCCGCGGCGTTCAGCGCCATTCCAAGCCAGGGGGCCTCGATCGGCGTGGGCGCCTGCACCGTCGCCCACGCGTGCTGCAGGATCACCAGGGCGGCCACCACGATCAGCACGCCTTCGATCACGGCGGCGAAGAACTCCGCCTTGTCGTGGCCATAGGGGTGGTCGGCGTCGGCGGGGCGGGCGGCCAGGCGCAGGGCGGCGAAGGCGGTGGCGGAGGCGGCGACGTTGACCACCGACTCGGCCGCGTCCGAGAACAGGGCCGCGCTGCCGGTGACCCACCAGGCCGCCAGTTTCAACGCCAGCACGACCGCACCGAGCGCGATGCTGCCGGCCGCGATGCGTTCCGCCTGCCTCATGCGTTGTCCCCAGCGGGCGGTCCCGCGGCATTCCCGCGGCGCGGTGCCGGGGGAATGCGTCTCACCGTCGCGGCGGGACCATGATGAACACCTGCCGGCGGGCATAGGAGAACCACATCCGGCGTCCGCCGAGGTAGTCCATGCCGAGGATCATGTCGACCGGGCCCAGCCCCTGGCTGGTGACCAGCAGGCGCGCGTTGCCGTAGCGTTCCGGGCCGATCTGCAATTCGGGGAAGCGGTGCGCCCGCACGGGAACCGCGTTCGGCCCGACGCCGCGCATGATCGTGGTGGGGGAGGCGGCGAGCTGTTCCGCCGTCGCGCCGCTGGCCAGGGCGGCGCGTTCGGAGATCACCGAGGCGGTCGCGCCGGTGTCCAGCAGCGCCATGGTGGTATGGCTGCCCACGCGCACCTGCACATGCATCTTCCCGCGCGACACCTCCGTCGGCACGGTGATGTAGGATTCGCGCCAGGGCGGGATCGGCGTGTCGCCGCAGACCGTGCCGCCGTACAGCGTCATCTTGCGGGCGGGCATGTCCATGTCGATGTCGAAGGCGCCCAGCACGGTGACGCCGAGCAGCCCATCCACCCGCTCCTCCACATTGGCTGGCAGGGCATAGGGCAGGGCCGAGACGGGGTGGTCGGGGATGGCCAGGCCGGCGAACTCGAAGTTGCGCACCTGGGCGGCAGCGCTGGTGAAACTGCCGCCGGCGCCCGATTCGGTGAAGGTGCGGCGCGGATCGACGGTCAGGCCCAGGCGGCGCACCGCCTCCTGCGTCAGCAGCACGCGCTCGGCGCCGGTGTCGAGCAGGAGAGTGACGGGGGTGCCGTTGATCTGCGCCTGCACCAGCGGGGTGGCACGGTTGAGGGTGATCGGCACCTCCGCGAAGGGGCGGATGCCGCAGGTCTGCAACGCGCCGAGGGGACCGCCTGGCCCGCCGCAGGCGGCGAGCAGCAACACCAGGAGCAGCGCCGACCCGCGCATCGCCCAATCCGCGCGTCGCGGGCATCCGTTCTGGCCAACCATAGCTGCGCCCCTTTCCGTGCCGGGGCGCGTGGCGGCTCAGGGCCGCGCCGGCGCGCCCGCCGCGGGGGCAATGTAGACCGCGTCGGAGCTGTTCGAAATCCAAATCCGCATGTGCGACAGCACGTCGAGCCCCACGATCATGTCCGCGATGACGCCCAGGTCGACCAGCCAGAGCGCCGAGTTGGCCAGCCGCACGTCGCCGATCCGCATCAGGCCGAAGCGGTGCTGCCACATCGGCACGGATGTGTCCGACATGGTGCGCGCCACGGACCGGCGTGCCCCCTCCGGCGGTTCGGCAGGCGCACCGGCAGAGTGGGCAAAAATCTTGTCCACCACGGTGGTGGTGGCACCGGTATCCAGCAGCGCATGCGCCCGCTTCCCGTCGAGCTCCACGGGAACCATCGGCAGGTTGGTGCGGGAATGCCGGGCCGAGGTTGAGCGTCGCAATGCGATCTGCCGCCCGCTCCAGGGTGGCGCGCCCGAGGGGCAGAAGCGGGCACGGTAAAGCGTCAGCGTCCGGGTCGGGAAGTCGATCTCGATATCATTGTGCTGGAAGGCGCCCATGCCGACGATGCCGTCGAAGCCGCGGCCGGCCGCCTGCGTTGCGGTCATCTCGATGACCAGCGTCGGCACCCTGGTCGTCTGGGCGCCGATGCCGATGCTGTCCGCCTCGAACACGCGGCGATAGACCGCGCCGCCAAGGCCGAACGAGGTGGCCTGGATATCCGGGCGCTGGCGCAGGCCCAGTCGGGCCGCCACCTCGCGGTCGATCACGAGGCCGGTGGCGCCGCTGTCCAGCATCATCGTCGCCGCCTTGCCGTCCAGCGTCACCTCAACGGCCCAACGCGTCGTCCGCGGCGGGTCGGGAGGGATCAGAGGGATCGACGTGATCCGCTCCACCCGGCACGCCTCGGCGCTGTCGGGCACCACCGCGGGGGCGCAGGCGGCAAGCGCCACCAGAAGCCCGAGCATGATCATGCGGCGCACGGAAGCCTCCTGCTGACGGCCATCTTGGGGAAGATAACCGTCATCGGTATCCAGGTGCAACGGTTCGTAGCTAGACCGAGAAGTATTTGGCCCGCTTGTTCAACACCACAATCGCGCTGGTCGACTGTTCCGGGTGGAGCTGCCATTCGTCGGACAGCGACACGCCGATGCGGTCGGCCTGCAACAGGCGCAGCAGCGGCTCCTGGTCCTCCAGCTTCGGGCAGGCGGGGTAGCCGAAGGAGTAGCGGCTGCCGCGATAGGACTGGGCGAGCATCTTTTCCATCTGGCGGTCGTCCTCCCCGGCGAAGCCCAGCTCGGCGCGGATGCGCTTGTGGGTGTATTCCGCCATCGCCTCGGCCATCTCGACGGACAGGCCGTGCAGGTACAGGTAGTCCTGGTAGCGGTTCTCCTCGAACCACACGCGCGCGGTGTCGGACGCCTTCTGGCCGACCGTCACCACCTGGAAGCCGATCACGTCGCGCCCGCTTCCGTCACCGGGGTCGTCGTCGATGTCGCGGAAGAAATCGGCGATGCACTCGCCGTCCTCCTTGGGCTGGCGCGGCAGGGCGAAGCGGCAGACCTCGGTGGTGCCGTCCTGTTCGAACACGACCAGGTCATTGCCCTGTCCGGCGGCCTTCCAGTAGCCGTAGATCGCCTGCGGCCTGAGGATGTCGTCCTGCTCGCAGATGGTCAGCATCCGGCGCATCACCGGGCGCAGCTCCTGCTTCGCCCAGCCCAGGAAGTCATCCAGGCTGCGGCCCTGCTTGCGGAAGCCCCACTGGAATTGATACAGGCTGCGTTCGTTGATGAACGGCACGACCGCCTTGGGCGCGGCCTCCACCATGCGCGGGCCCCAGAAGGGCGGCTCGATCACCGGCTGGTCGGCGGTCAGGCGTCGGCGGCGGCCCTGCACCGCGGCGACATCGACCGGGCGGAACGACGCCGGGTCGGCCTGGCCCAGCGTGCGCGTGGTGTTGCGCGATTTGCCGGCGCGCTTGCTCTGCACGGCGGCGAGGTAGTCGTCGAACGCATTGCCGGTGATGCGGTCCATCAAATGCAGCCCGTCGAAGGCGTCCCTCGCGTAGGCGACGCGGCCGGAGGCATAGGCGCGCACGCAATCGTCCTCGACATAGTTGCGGGTCAGCGCGGCGCCGCCGAGCATCACGGGAATGTCGAGGTTCTGCCTGGACATTTCCTCCAGGTTCTCGCGCATCACCACGGTGGATTTCACCAGCAGGCCGGACATGCCGATGGCGTGGGCGCGGTGTTCGCGGGCGGCTGCGAGCATGTCGGCCAGCGGCACCTTGATGCCCAGGTTGACCACCCGGTAGCCGTTATTGGTGAGGATGATGTCGACCAGGTTCTTGCCGATGTCGTGCACGTCGCCGCGCACGGTGGCGAGCACGATGGTGCCTTTCTCCTGGCCGGCGACGCGTTCCATGTGCGGTTCGAGGTGGGCGACGGCGGCCTTCATGGTTTCGGCCGATTGCAGCACGAACGGAAGTTGCATCTTGCCGGCGCCGAACAGCTCACCGACCACCTTCATGCCGTCGAGCAGGACGTTGTTGATGATGTCGAGCGGCTTGTTGGTCTTCAGCGCCTCGTCCAGCTCGTCGCCCAACCCCTTGCGGTCGCCGTCGACGATGCGGTCCTTGAGGCGCCCCTCGACGGTCTCCGCGCGGGTTTTCTTCACCGCGTCGGCGGCCTTGCGGTCGGCGAACATGGCCAGCAGGGCTTGCAGCGGGTCGTAGTCCTCGGTGCGGCGGTCGAAGATCAGATCCTCGCAGACCTTCGCCTCGGCGGGGTCGATCAGGTGCAGCGGGCGGATTTTGGAGACGTGCACGATGGCGCCGGTCATGCCGGCCTTCACCGCGAGATCGAGGAACACCGAGTTCAGCACCGCGCGCGAGGCGGGGTTGAGGCCGAAGCTGATGTTGGACAGGCCGAGCACGATCTGCACCTCGGGGAAGCGGTCGCGGATCATGCGGATGCCGTCGAGCGTCCACTGGCCCAGCTTGCGGTCGCCTTCCATGCCGGTGCCGACGGTGAAGGTCAGCGGGTCGATCATCAGGTCGCTTTGCGGCAGGCCGTACTGGCCGCAGGCAAAATCGACCAGCCGGCTGGCGACGGCGAGTTTTTCCTCGGCGGTCTTGGCCATGCCTTTCTCGTCGATGGTGAGCGCGATCACCGCCGCGCCGAACTTCTTCGCCAACGTCATGCGGTCGTGGGCCGCGCCCTCGCCCTCCTCGAAGTTGATCGAGTTGATGATCGGCTTGCCGCCGTGCAGCTTGAGGGCGGCCTCGATGATCGGGGTTTCCGTGCTGTCGATCACCAGCGGGGAATTCACGCTGCTGGTGAAGCGGCGGATCACCTCGCTCATCTCGAACGTCTCGTCGCGCCCGACGAAGGCGGTGCAGATGTCCAGGCTGTTGGAACCCTCGGCGATCTGCTCGCGGCCCATCGCCACGCAGCCGTCCCAGTCGGCCTTTTCCTGGAGCTGGCGCCACGCCTTCGATCCGTTGGCGTTGCAGCGTTCGCCGATCGAGAAGTAGCTGTTCTCCTGGAACAGCGGCACCTGCTGATACAGCGAGGCGACCGAGGGCATCCAGATCGGGGTGCGTTTGGCCGGGGTGGGGCGCTGGCCGCCCAAACGCTTGAGCATCGCATCGAGTGCGCCGATGTGGTGCGTGGTGGTGCCACAGCAGCCGCCGATGAGATTAATGCCGTCCTCGCGCACGAAGCGCTCGACCCAGCTGGTCATCTCCGCGGGCGACAGCGGGTAGCGCGTCTTGCCGTCGACCAGTTCCGGCAGGCCGGCATTGGGCATCACCGAGATCAGGCCGGGCCAGTTCTGCGCCAGCCAGCGCACGTGCTCGGCCATCTCCTGCGGCCCGGTGGCGCAGTTCAGGCCGATCAACGGCACGTCCAGCGCGTGGATCACGGTGGCGGCGGCGGCGATGTCGGGGCCGACCAGCAGGGTGCCGGTGGTCTCGACCGTGACCTGCACCATGATCGGGATGTCCCGCCCGCTTTCGGCGACGGCCTGCTTGGCGGCGTTCACCGCGGCCTTGATGTACAGCGTGTCCTGGTTGGTCTCGGTCAGCAGCGCATCGACCCCGCCGGCGACCAGGCCGCGGCATTGCAGCAGCAGCGCGGCTTCGAGCGCGTCGTAGGTGATATGACCGAGCGAGGGCAGCTTGGTGCCCGGGCCGATCGAGCCGAGCACCCAGCGGTCGCGGCCGTCGGCGAAGGCCTCGGCGGCCTCGCGCGCCAGTTCGGCGCTGCGCTGATTGATCTCGAAGGCGCGCTCGCCCAGGCTGAACTCGTCCAGCGTGATCGGGGAGGCGCCGAAGGTGTTGGTCTCCACCATGTCGGCGCCAGCCTCAAAAAAGGCGCGGTGAAAGTCGCGGATGAAGTCCGGGCGCGACAAGGTAAGGATCTCGGAGCAGTTCTCCTGCCCCATGAAGTCGCCCTCGATGGTCAGGTCGCTGGCCTGGATGTGGCTGCCCAGGCCGCCATCGGCGAGCAGCACGCGGTCGCGCAGGGCATCGAGAAGATGGGCTCGGCTCATTCTTGGGTATCCAGAGGGGCGGCGTGGAGGGAGGATCGGGCGGCTACATCCGGGCCGGCCACGTCTGAGGTGGGCAAGCGGCGGGCGGACCAGAGGCGCGTGTCGAGCGGGCCGGGCACGGTGATCGCCGCGTGCGGCTCCAGCCCGGCGGCGCGCATCAGCTCGGTCATGCGCGCGTCGGTGAAGCCCGGCCAGCGGAAGGCCAGCCCGAGGGTCGCGGTTGGTTCGTGGGGGGCGAGGTCCACCACCACCACCCGCCCGCCGAGGCGCAGCACGCGCGCGGCCTCGGCGAGCACGGAGGCGGTGTCCTCGGCATGGTGCAGAACCATGTGCAGCACCACCAGGTCGTATCCCGCATCGCCGAGCGGCAGGCGGTACATGTCGGCCAGGCGCACGGCGCAATGCGACAGGCCCGGCCGCGCGAGGCGGGTGCGGGCCAGGGCGAGCATGGCGCGGCTGGCATCGACGCCGAGGGCAATGCTCACGCGCGGGGCCAGCAGCTCCAGCAGCCGTCCGGTGCCGGTGCCGATGTCGAGCGCGCGGCCGATGTCGGATTCGGGCAGCAGCGACAGCAGCGCCTGTTCCACCGCCGCGGCGGGCAGGTCCAGCGCGCGCATCTCGTCCCAATCCGCCCCCTTGCGGCGGAAGCTTTCGCTGGCTGCGCGCGCCCGTTCGGCGATCACCCGGGCGGCGTGGCGGCGGTCATCCACCAGGATGGAGTCGTCCTCCGGCAGCCGGGCGAGGACAGCGCGGGCCAGGGCGCCGGCCTCGGTGTCGGCCGCGGGCAGGGTGAACCAGACATTTGCCCCCTCGCGCCCGCGCTCCAGCAACCCCGCCTCGCCCAAAAGACGCAGGTGGCGGGAGAGGCGGGGTTGCGACTGGCCGAGGATCTCGGTGAACTCGACCACGCAGAAGGCGCCGCGCGCGGCGAGCGCCAGCAGGCGAAGCCGGGTCGGCTCGGCGCAGGCACGCAGGGCGGCGAGCAGGGTGTCCATGGGATTGCTATGACATAAAGATATCCTTATGTCTATGCGATGCAGATCTCCCGCACGCACCGCCCCTCCGACGACCGCATCCCGTTGCGCTTCGGCACCGCCGACCAGGTGGGCCCGGCCGAAGCGCTGTTGCTGGAGCGGGGGCAGCCCGCCGCGTCGCCGCCCGGCGTGGTGGCGCGGTTCACGCCGGGGTCGGCACACGGGCTGTTCTGCGCCTGTTGCACCAGGCGCAGCCCCGCCGCGACGGCGCTGGGCAGCCTGTTCCAGGACCGCGCGACCGGCCGCGTGGCGTGGTTCACGCGGGTTCTGGCCGTGGTGGCCGATCCGGCGGCGCTGGCGGAGGCGGTGCGCACCGACCGCTTGGTGGCGGCGCGCTTCCGCCTGGACCACTAGCGTCGCCGGGGCAGGAGTGGGCGCACGGGGTGCATGCACCTGTACACATCAAGGTGATATGCGTTCGCTGCAGCGCCGCATGGGGGGTTGCGCAGCCTGAGGAAGGGTGTTTTTGGTCATCACCCGGCAGTGATTGTGCTATTTATCTGCTCGCTAGGTGCGCTTATCGGCTGGGAGCCGGCCCGATCTTGTTGCTGGGCCTGAAGGCGATGGCGGGTGGAATGCATGCGCGCTGCCGTTCCGGCGGCGGTTCGAGGTGGTCGGCAGGCGCGCGGTCGTTCGTATCGTGCCGTGTTTCCAGACGGGTTCGCCCGTCTGCCGGCTTGGAGGGTAGTGGACTTGAGTTCTTCCGATCAGCCGACCGGCGGCCCCGGACCCGGGGCCTCACGCCCGACCGGTCCGCTCTCCGCGGTGCCGTACCCTCCTGAGTCCGCCGGCGGGTCATCGACCGACGCCACGTCGGGCTCCGGGCGGCGTGAGCCGCCGTCACCGCTGGAGCTTCGCCTGCGGGCCCTGACCGCCGCGGCGCGCCACCACGGAACGGAACTGGACCGCGAAGACCTTCGCGTGCCTCCGGGCGAGATGCCGTCGCCGGCGGTGCTGGTCGAATGGGTGCGTGCCGCTGGCCTTTGGGCCAAGGCGGTGCGGCTGCGCTGGCGCCACCTGATGGGCATGACCGCCGGTGGGCCGCTGGTTCTGTTGCTGAACGACGGCACCGCGGCGCTGATGGTGCGTGCCGACCCCGCGCGCAGCGTGGTCTGGCTGCGCGACCCGCAGGCGACCACGGACGACCAGGCGGTGCCGGTTGACGAACTGCGCCTTTCCCAGGTTTGGGGCGGGGAGGCGATCCTGATCCGCCGCGAGCGCGGCGTGACCTTCGAGGACGAGCCGTTCAGCTTCGCCTGGCTGGCACGGATGGTTTGGGTCGAGAAGCGGGTGCTGCGCGATGTGGTGCTGGGTTCGATCGTGCTCAGCATCCTGGCGATCGCGCCACCGATGCTGGTGATGGTGGTGATCGACAAGGTCGTGACCTACCAAAGCATGAGCACGCTGACGCTGATTGCCATGTTCCTGGTCATCGCCGCGCTCTACGAGACCTACCTGGGCTATATCCGCCGCCGGCTGATCCAGGTTGTGGCGACCCGGCTGGACACCAAGTTGTCCCTGCACGTGTTTCGCCGCCTGCTGGGCCTGCCGATCGACTACTTCGAGCGCAACCAGACCGGCGCGATCCTGTACAAGCTCCAGCAGATTTCGAAGGTCCGCGATTTCCTCACCGGCCGGCTGCTGACCACGATGCTGGATTTCGTCACCCTCATGGTGATGGTGCCGGTGCTGTTCTGGATCAGCGTGCCGCTGACCTGGATGGTGATCGGGGCGGCGGGCATGATCTGCCTCATCATCGTCGCCTTCCTGCCGGCCGTCCGCGCCGCGTTCGGCAAGTGGGTGGATGCGGAGGTTCAGCGCAACAACATCATGGTCGAGACGGTGCACGGCATCCGCACCGTGAAGTCCCTCGCCCTGGAGCCGCAGCAGCGTGAGATCTGGGACGAGCGGGTGGCCATCGCCTCGGCGCGCAAGCAGGACCTGGGCAACGTGTCCAACTGGCCGCAGACGCTGACGGTGCCGTTCGAGAACTTCATGAACCGCGGCGTGCTGCTGGTCGGCGCCTATTTCGTGGTCTCCGGCGACATCATGATCAGCACCGGCAGCCTGCTGGCCTTCATGATGCTGTCCGGCCGCGTCAGCCAGCCGCTGGTCAGCACCGCCCGGCTGGTCGAGGACCTGGAGGAGACGCGCGCCGCCGTGGCGCTGGCCGCCAGCGTGCTGAACAACAAGCCGGAGACCAACAACCCCGGCGCCGGGCTGCGCCCACGCTTCGAGGGCGCGATCAGCTTCCAGGGCGTGGACTTCACCTATCCCGGCTCGCGCAATGCCGCCCTGCAGGACGTGTCCTTCGAGGTGCCGGCCGGCACCATGCTGGGCCTGGTCGGGCGCTCCGGCTCGGGCAAGTCCACGATCACGCGGCTGCTGCAGGGCATCAATCGCGAGTACGAGGGCTCGATCAAGATCGACGGCACCGACCTGCGCGAGATCAACCTGGCCCATCTGCGCCGCAGCTTCGGCGTGGTGCTGCAGGACAACTTCCTGTTCCGCGGCACCATCCGCGAGAACCTGCTGTCCGGGCGGCCGGGCCTGACCATCACCGACGTGGTGCGCGCAGCCCGGCTCGCCGGGGCGGAGGAATTCATCGAGCGCCTGCCGCAGGGCTACGAGACCTGGATCGAGGAGGGCTCGCCCAACCTGTCCGGCGGACAGCGCCAGCGCCTGGCGATCGCCCGCGCGCTGATCCACGATCCGCGCCTGCTGATCCTGGACGAGGCGACCAGCGCGCTCGACCCCGAGAGCGAGGCGCTGGTGAACGCCAACATCCACCGCATCGCCCATGGCCGGTCAATGCTGATCGTGTCCCACCGGCTGTCCTCGCTGGTGGATTGCCACCAGATCATGGTGCTCGACCACGGCCGCATGGTGGATATCGGCCCGCACAAGGACCTGCTGGAACGCTGCTCGGTGTACCGGCAGCTTTGGCTGCAGCAGCACCGGCATCTGGAATCGACGGGCAAGCCCGCCGGCCCGAAGCCTGTGCTCGCCCAGGGAGACTAGCCCATGTCCCGTCCCCTTGTGCCCGCAGCACCCGGCCGTGGCCCCGTCGGCAAGGCCGACGACGTCGGGCCCATGCTGCTGGAGTTCCAGTCCCCCTCGGCCGCGTTGATCGAGCAGAAGGTGCCCGCCCACAGCCGCTACACGCTGTGGGTGCTGGCATCCATGTTCGCCGCCGCCCTGGTGGTGATGGCCGCGGTGCCGATCGATCGCGTGGTGGTGTCGCAGGGCAAGCTGGTCACCACGATCTCGCACGTGGCGATCCAGCCGCTCGAAACCTCCATCGTCCGCTCGATCGACGTGCGCGAAGGCCAGGTGGTCAAGGCCGGCCAACTGCTGGCACGGCTGGACCAGACCTTTGTGGCCGCCGACGCCGATGCGCTGGAGTCGCAGGTGTCGAGCCTGCATGCCGAGGTGGAGCGGCTGCGCGCGGAGGTCGATGGCGCATCGTATGTCGGCGACGGCAGCCCGCCGAGCCAGCTGCAAAGCCTGATCTTCACCCAGCGCAGCGCCGAGCGCGGCTTCCGGCTGGAGAACTACCGCCAGAGGATCGACGGCGTGCGCGTACGCGTGGCCCAGGCGATGGCGGACGTGGAAAGCTACACCACCCGCCTCGCCGTCGCCCGCCAAGTGGAGGGCATGCGCGTGGAGCTGGAACGCCAAGCGGTGGGCAGCCGGCTGAACACCTTCCAGGCCCAGCTTGACCGCAACGAGGCAGGCCGACTGCTGGATGCCGCCCGCTCCCAGGCGATCAGCGGCCAGCGCGAGATGGAAGCGATGATGGCCGAGCGCGACGGCTACGTCCAGCAGGCGCGCAACGACTCCTCGCAGCAGTTGACCGAGCAGGGGCGCAAGCTGTCCGAGGCGCGGGAAAGTCTGAACAAGGCCCGCCTGCGGCGCGGGCTGGTGGAGGTGCGCGCCGATCGCGACTCCGTCGTGCTCAGCGTGGCGCAGGTCAGCGTCGGCTCGGTGATGCAGACTGCGGAGCAGTTCCTGACTCTGGTGCCGGTCGATGCGCCGCTGGAGATCGAAGCGGTGGTGGACGGGCGCGACGCGGGCTTCGTCGGCGTGGGCGATCCGGTGACGATCAAGTTCGACACCTTCCCCTACTCCATCTACGGCACCTCCGATGGCACCGTGCGGATGATCAGCCCCGACAGCTTCCGCAACCCCAACGAGGACCGCACGCGCCAGGCGGGCCGGGCGCGTGCGGCCAACGCGGATTTCGGCAACGCCTATTTCCGCGCGCGCATGACGATCGACGCGATGAAGCTGCACCACCTGCCCGAGGGGTTCCGCCTCAGCCCAGGCATGCCGGTGACCGCCGACATCAAGATCGGCAAGCGCACCGTGCTGGCCTATCTGTTCTCGCGGGTCATGCCGACCGTCAAGGAAGGGCTGCGCGAGCCATGACGCATCACCGGCGGTGCGCCCTTCGGCTGAACAGGGGCGGCTGAACATGTCGGGATCGTTGCGCCGGTTGGCGGGGATGGTGTCCTCGGCGGCCAGCAAGATCAAGCGCGCGCGCGCATTGATGGAGGCGGGCAAGCCGGCCGACGGCTTCCGCCTGCTGACGCCCATCGCCCAATCCGGCAATGCCGAGGCCGAGTTCCTGGTGGCGCGTTGCTATCTGGAGGGTCGCGGCGTGCCCCCCAGCGCGCCCGAGGGCGCCCGCTGGCTGGAGCGCGCGGCAACCCAGGGCTTCCAGGAGGCACAGTCGATGCTCGCCGCGCTCTACCTGCGCGGTATCCCGGGCATGGAGGCGCTGGCCGCCCAGGGCGAGGCCGGCGCGCTGACCGGAGACCGGCCGGCGGCCGCCCTGTTCGGCACCAGCGACGCCGCCAAGCCCGATTTCGAGCGCGCCCTGGCTTGGGCCACGCGCGCCGCCGAGGGCGGGTCGTCGGACGGGCAGGCGCTGCTCGGCTTCATCCTCACCTCCGGGCCGGAGGAGATGCGCGACCTCGACCGTGCCGAGATGCTCTACAAGCGCTCGGCCGAGGCTGACTGCCCGCAAGGAAAGCTGGGCTACGCGCTGGCCTTGCTGCGCCGCAACGAGCCGGCGCTGGCCACTACCGCCGCCCAGAACCTGCGCGGCGCCGCCGATGCCGGGCTGGCCACCGCGCAATACATGCTGGGGGTGATCACCGAACAGGGCCAGGGCGTGCCGGCCGACCGCGTGGCGGCGACCGAACTCTACCGCCAGGCCGCCACCCGCAGCCTGCGCAGCGCCCAGGCGCGCTACGGCTTCGCGCTGATGAACGGGCTCGGGGTGGAGCGCAACCTGCAGGAGGGCGAGTCCTGGCTGCGCCGTGCGGCCCTCCAGGGCGACCCCGAGGCCGCGGCCCTGGTCGGCGATCTCTACTCGCGCGGCGGTGAGCTGCCGCCCAACCATGCCGAAGCGGCGATGTGGTACCGGCGCGCCGCCGCCGCCGGGCACAAGGCGGCGGCACGCGCCCTGGGGCTGATGCACCTTACCGGCGCGGGCGTGCCACGAGACCCGCGCGAGGCCGCCACCTGGTTCCGCCGCGCCGCCGAGGCGGGCGAGCAGCAGGCACGCTACGACCTCGCCAACCTGGTGATGAAGGGCGAGGCGGACCCCGAGGACAGCGTGCGAACCCGCGAATGGTTTCAGCAGGCCGCGGCGGAGGGCGATCTCGTCGCCGCATACAATTATGGCATCTGCCTGGCCGAAGGGGTGGGCGTGGAGCGCGACGACCGCCAAGCCGCGCAGTGGCTGCGCCGCGCCGCCGAGGGCGTGGTCAACGCCCAGTATTGGTACGGCCGCCTGCTGATGGAAGGCCGCGGCGTGGACGCGAACCTGGAGGAGGGCCGCGCCTGGGTGACCAAGGCCGCCGACGCCGGCATGGTCGATGCCCAGGTTGTGCTGGCCGAGATGCTGGTCAGCGGCCGCGGCGGCACCAAGGACCATGCGGCGGCGGAGAAGCTGTTCCGCAAAGCCGCAGCCCACGGCCATGTCGGCGCCATGTTCGCCCTCGGCGCGCTGAATGGCGGCGGCCACGACATCCCGTGGGACCGGCCGCAGGCCCAGCACTGGTTCCGCATGGCCGCCGAACGCGGCCACGCCCATGCCCAGATGATGCTCGGCCGCTACCTCGCCCGCGGCCTCGCCGGCCAGCAGGATGTCGCGGAGGCGCGGGTGTGGCTGGAGAAAGCGCTGGCCCAGGGGCTGACCGGGGTGCAGGGCGATCTCGCCGCCCTGCCGCCGCCGATCTCGGCCGAGGCGGTTGCGGCCCAGGGCGGACCTGCCCTTACTGCGGTCACACCGGCCGCCTCCCTGCCCGGCGCCACCCGCGCGGCGGAGACAACGCTCCGCGCCGCCCCGCGCACCACGGCCATCCCCGGCCGGCGGCCGCGCCGCGGCGCCACCTGACCCCATGGACGACTCCGCCCCGGACCGTGCGGACACGCTACCCCCCGCGGACATCTTTGTGCCCCTCAGTGTGCGCACAGACGATGCGGGACGGTCCGGGGCGGGCCTGACGCAAGCGGCATTCTTCGGCCGCCAAGCCGGCGAGGCGTGGCAGGCCGGGCAGGCCGCGCTGCAGGACGGCGACCTCGCGCGGGCACTGTTCTGGATGGAACGCGCCTGGCGCCTGGCGCCCGACGACCCGATCACCGCCCTGGCACTGGCCGGCGCGCGGCTGCGCCAGGGCGACGCGCAGGGGGCCTTGCCGCTGCTGGAGCGCGTGACCCAACGGCTCGACTCGCGAGAGGCACTGCTGCTGCTCGCCTCCGCCCGCCTGCGCGCCGGCCAGCCCGCCCAGGCCGCCGCTGCCCTCGGCGCCATGCTCGCGGGGTATCTGGTGCCGCACACCGAGGCGCTGGCCACGCTCGCCACCGCCATCGCCCGCGCCGCCGGCGCCCCAGGATGGTGCGGCGTGGCGACGGACGGAACGGCCCTGGTGGCCGCCCACGGCAACGCCGACGTGCTGCTCGACCGGCGTCCCTGGCGCCCGGGCGTGGTGCCGGCGGGTGCCGCGGTTCTGTGCGTGTCGGTCGCCGGCCGCCCCTGTATCGGCAGCCCCGTGGACCTGCGTCGCGCCCGGCGGCTGGAAGGCGTGGTCGCCACGCGGGATGGCGGGCTGGTCGGCTGGGCCTGGCACCCCGGCAACCCGGATGCCGACCCGGTGCTGCGCATCGTGTCCGCCGACGGGCGCGGAGGGCTGGAGGTGGTGGCCGATGACCCCACGATCGCCGCCGTCGCCCCGTTGTCCCGCCCTCGCGGCTTCGTCGTGCCGGCCGAGCGTCTGGCCGGCCTGGCCAGGCCGCTGCACGTGCTCGCACAGGACGGCACCGCCCTGGCCGGCAGCCCGCTCGACCCCGACGCCGAGCTTCGCGCCGCGATCGCCATCGCCCGCGCGGTCGCTGCCCGCTTCCCGCTGCGCGGCACCGCGTCGGCCACGGACGACCCGTTGCTCCATGCCGCCGCCGCGGCCAGCCTGCGCGGCCCCGCTGCCACGGCGAAGCCGGCCCCGGCGCGCTCGGTCGTGGTGGTGGTGCCGGTCTATCGCGGGCTGGACATCACCCGCGCGTGCCTCGATGCAGCGCTCGCCACCATCCCCGACGGCACGCGCGTGGTGGTGGTGGACGACGCGACGCCCGAAGCCGCGCTCGCCACCCTGCTCGACGCGCTGGCGGCCGAGGGACGCATCCGCCTGCTGCGCCACACCACCAACCGAGGCTTCCCGGAATCGGCCAATGCCGGGCTGCGCCTGGCCGCCCGGCTGGCCCCCGGCGCCGACCTCGTGCTGCTGAACAGCGACGCCCGCCCCGCGCCCGGCTGGATCGAGGGGCTGCGCGGGGCGGTGCATGCGGCCGGCGACATCGGCAGCGCCACTCCGCTGTCCAACGACGCCACCATCCTCAGCTACCCCGACGCGACCCGCGCCAATCCCGCGCCCGACGAGCGGGCCCTGCCCCGGCTGGCCCGCCTCGCCGCGCGCGCCAATGCCGGCGTGGCGGTGGAGATCCCCACCGCGGTCGGCTTCTGCATGTATGTCCGGCGCGAATGCCTCGCCGCCACCGGGCTGTTCCGCACCGACGTGTTTGCCCAGGGCTACGGCGAGGAGAACGATTTCTGCATCCGCGCCCGCCACCTGGGCTGGCGCCATGTCGGCGTGCCCGGCGTGGTCGTGGCCCATGAAGGCGGGCAGTCCTTCGGCGCGGCCACCTCGCCGCTGATTGCGCGCAACCTCGCGGTGCTGGAGCGGCTGCACCCCGGCTACGCCGCCCTGATCGCCGCCTTCCAGACCGCCGACCCGCTGGCCGAGGCCCGCCGCCGGCTCGACGCCGCCCGCTGGCAGGCGGCACGCCGGGCCAAGGCGGGTGCGGCGGCGATCCTGGTGACCCACGACAGCGGCGGCGGGGTGGAGCGCGTGGTGCGCGGACGCTGTGCCGAACTGCAACGCCCCCGGCCCGGACAGCCCGGTCGGCGCGCCATCCTGCTGTGCCCGGTGCCCGACCGGATGCGTGCCGGGCCGCAGGGCGGGCGCGCCTTCCGCCCCGGCGTGGTGCGGGTGGAAGACGCCGATGGCACCCCCTATCCCAACCTGGTCTTCGCCGTTCCACGCGAGCTGCCGGCGCTGGCGCGGCTGCTGCGTGGCGACCGGCCGGAGATGCTGGAGGTCCACCACCTGCTGGGCCACGACCACGCCGTGCTGCGCCTGGCCGGGCTGCTGGGCATCCCCGAGGATGTCCACCTGCACGACTACGCCTGGTTCTGCCCGCGCATCACCCTTCTGGGCCCCGAGCGGCGCTATTGCGGCGAGCCGGAAGACCCGCGCGTCTGCGATGCCTGCGTCGCCGATTCGGGCCGGGTGGTGGAGGAAGGGATCGCCACAGCCGCCCTTCGCGCCCGCTCCGCCGCCGATCTCGGCCGCGCTCGCCGGATCGTGGCCCCCTCCGCCGACACCGCTGCACGCATGCGCCGCCGCTTCCCGGGGCTCGCCCTGGCCATCGCGCCGCTGGAGGACGATGCCGGCTCAATCGCCGCCGGCAGCGCACTGCCCGCCCTGCTCCACCGCCCCGGCGAGCGGCGACGCGTCGCGGTGATCGGCGGCATCGGGCCCGAAAAGGGCTACGACGTATTGCTGGCCTGCGCGCGCGACGCTTCACTGCGCGGCCTGGCGCTGGAATTCGTCCTGGCCGGCCATAGCCACGACGACCGCCGGCTGCTGGAAACCGGCCGGGTGCGGGTCACCGGCAGCTATCGGGAGGGCGAAGGCGAGGTTCTGGTGCGCGCGCAGCGCCCCCTTCTGGCGTTCCTGCCCTCGCTGTGGCCGGAAACCTGGTGCTTCACGCTGGGCCTCGCCTGGCGGGCGGGGTTGCGCGCCGCGGTGTTCGACATCGGGGCCCAGGCAGAGCGTGTCCGAGCCACCGGGCATGGCTGGATATTGCCGCTGGGGTTGCCCGCCGGGGCGATCAACAACGCGTTGCTTGCCGTGGAACCGTGACCGCGCGATGTATGCGCCTGTGCAGCCGCCGCAAGGCGAGGCATATCTGTTCTGCGGATGGCGCTTCGGCGCCCGGCCTGTAACCTGGACCGGCCCTATGCCAAGGCCTGACCGTTCGTTTGAAGAGTGAGATCTCGCATGTCCGACGCTGCCACCGCCCGCCAGACCGCCCAGGGCCGCCAGCCTGACAACGCTGCCAACAGGGTTGAAGAACTGCGGGTGTCGGGCAACCTCATGCGGCTGGAGACCGGGCTGTATTGCATCGTGAACAAACCGGCGCCCCATGCCGACACGCATAGCGGCCTGCCGGGCGTGCGCCTCTCCCCCGCGCCGGGCACCGACAGCCGGCCCGAACAGGTGGAGATCACCAGCTTCCGTGACGATGGCTGGCTGTCCGGCTTCGGCGATGCGGCACTGGTGCGCGTGCATAACGGCCCCGCGCACGTGATGGTCACCGTCTACCAGGCGCCCAACCATCCTGAATCCGCACCCAACATCCAAGTGGTCAAGCTGCTGGACAACGTGCCGCCCCTGGTGGGCGCCGCACTCGCCCCGCAGCCGGCCGTCGCCATCCAGCCGCATGGCAGCGCCCATGTCGTCGCCGCCCCCGCCGCGGCACCGGCCGGAGGGCCGCGGGTGATGGACATGGTCGCCCATATCCAGGGCTTCGGCGATGTCGGTGCGCTGATGGGCGACCGGCTGGGCGAGGTCGGCAGCAAGCGCTGGATCGAAGGTTTCGCCATCGCGCCCACGCTCGACGTGGCGCCAGCCGACATCGAGTACCAGGCCGTGCTGGGGCGCGGCTGGCTGTCGCCGTGGGTCGAGGGCGGCGAGTTCTGCGGCAGCCGCGGCATGGCGCTGCCGGTGCTCGGCCTGCGTGTACGCCTGCGCGGCGACGCGGCACGTGACTTCGAATGCAGCTACGCCGCCAGCTTCACCGACGGGACCGAGACCGGCCCGGTGCCGTCCGGCGCCTCCTGCGAGGCAGAAAGCCTGGCGCCGCTGGAATCGTTCCAGGTCTCCATCCGCCGCCGCGGCCAAGTCGCCGCCCCGGCGCGCACGGCTGCACCGGCCGCCACCGCCACCGCCGAGGCCGCCGCGCCGAAGGCCAAGGCTGCACCCGCCGCCAAAGCCGCGCCGAAGCCCGCCGCCAAGCCAGCGTCGGCCAAGCCGACACCTGGTGCGCGCCGCCGCTGACAGGCGAAACGACCCCCGCCATGCGCCGAGCGACAACATCGTCCGGGCCGGGAGGCCGGGCGTGAGGTTCCTGTTCGTCCACCAGAACTTCCCCGCCCAGTACCAGCACCTGATCATGCACCTGCTGAAGCAGGGCGGCCACGAGGTGGTGTTCATCTCGGAGGCAAACCAGAACGCCATCCCCGGCGTCCGACGCGCGCTCTACCAGAACGAGCCGGGCAAGCCGGAGTTCGTCCACCCCGCCGCCATCGACCTCGACCGCGGCACCCGCCGGGCCGAGCTGGTCGCGCGGACGGCGGGCAATATCAAGCGCCTCGGCTTCACGCCGGACATCATCATCGGCCACCACGGCTGGGGCGAGCTGTTGAACATCGGCGATGTCTATCCAGGCGTGCCGGTGCTGGGGTACTACGAATTCTACTACCGCGAAGACGGCCAGGACGTGAACTTCGACCCGGAGTTCCCGTTCGACGCCACCAGCATGCCGCGCATCCGCACGATGAACGTGGTCAACCTGCTGGCCTTCGCCCTCGGCCAGGCGGGCCAGACACCGACCCAATGGCAGCTGGAGCGCTACCCCGACTGGATGCAGGGCAGCATCGACGTAATCCCGGAAGGCGCACGGCTGGATTTGTGCAAGCCCGACCCCGAGGCGAGGCGCCGGCCCTTCGCGATCGGCGATTTCCACATCGCCCCCGGCGACCAGCTGGTCACCTTCGTCGCCCGCAACCTGGAACCGTATCGCGGCGCCCACACCATGATCCGCGCCCTGCCGGCGCTGATGGCCGCGCGGCGCGACCTCAAGGTGGTGATGGTCGGCGGCGACGACGTCAGTTATGGCGGGCGCTGCCCCACCGGCACCTGGCGCGAACATTTTATCAAGGAAATCGCCGGCCGCTACGACCCCGCGCGGGTGCTGATGCCCGGCCAGATCCCCTACGAGCAATACCTGCGCATGCTCCAGCGCTCCGACGTGCACGTGTATCTCACCTACCCCTTCGTCGCCTCCTGGTCCGTGCGCGAGGCGCTCGCCGCCGGCTGCGCAGTGATCGGCTCCGACGTGGACCCGGTGCGCGAATTCATCACCCACAACCGCAACGGACTGCTGACCCCCTGCCTCGACCCAGCGCTGCTCACCGAGCGGGTGCTGGAACTGCTGGAAAACCGCAAACTCGCCGACAAACTGCGGGCCGGCGCCCGCCGTTACGCGGAAAAGACGCTCGACATGAAACACCATATCGCCGCATTCTCGAAAAAAATCCATGCGCTGACGGGGCAGAAGATCTAGGCGACACAAGCATAGGAAGAATGTTCTTTTTTGGAAAAAAGAATCAAAAAACTTTTGCCCATTGAACTAGGTTAACATGGCCTGCAACACAGCCAATGGATAAAAAGTCTTTTTGCTTCTTTTTCTTCAGAAAAAGAAGAATCTTCCTTACAATCGTCCAACAAGAGAGACCGCCATGCAACTGATCCGCACCGAGATCGACGGCCACATCGCCCTGGTCACGATGGACGCCCCGCCGGTCAACGCCGTCTCCACCCAGTTCATGGAGGAGATCATGGCAGCCTTCGACCGCATCAACGACCTCGACGAGGTGCGCGTCGCGGTGCTGACCGGGGCGGGCAAGTGCTTCTCCGCCGGGGCCGACATCAAGAACCGCGCCAAGGGCCATCCCGAGCCAGGCCAGGCCTGGGCTCATGGCCGCCGGGCGCGCGAAATGAGCTGGTCGATCGTGGAATGCAAGAAGCCGGTGATCGCTGCCATCAACGGCCCTGCCCTCGGCGCCGGCCTGGGCCTCGCCGCCTCCTGCGACATCCTGCTGTGCTCGGAGAACGCCTCGCTCGGCCTGCCGGAAGTCGATGTCGGGCTCATGGGCGGTGGGCGCCACACGATGCGCCTGTTTGGCCACTCCCTCACCCGCCGCATGATGCTCACCGGCTACCGCGTCCCCGGCCCCGAACTCTACCGCCGCGGCATCGTCGAAGCCTGCACCAAACAGGAGGAACTGATGCCGGCCGCCATGGACATGGCCCGCACGATCGCCGCCAAAAGTCCCATCGCCACCCGCATGGCCAAGCACGCCGCCAGCACCATCGAGTTCATGACCCTGCGCGACGGCTACCGCTTCGAACAGAATCTCACGGTCGAACTTGGCAAGACGGACGATTCGAAGGAAGCAATGGCCGCCTTCATCGAGAAGCGCGCGGCGGATTTCAAGGGACGTTAGAACCCATTTCATGCTGACTGAATCGCGATGGCTTTTTGAGCGTCCGTCCGATTCCCTCGGCGTGGTTGGTGTTGCTGCACGCGAACGATGATTGATGTCGCCGCGGTTCATGAGCGGTTTCTGGCTCATTCGGCACACCTGGACGAACGAGGGAGGCGTATCTTCGCTGCGACGGAAGCTCGCACCGCTGGGTATGGCGGAATTTTTGCGGTATCGCCGGCCGTCGGGATCGCTGCGAGGACGATCGGACGGGGCTTGGCTGAGTTGTCAGCGACGGATCAACTCTCTGCCGATCGTGTCCGCCGCCCGGGCGTGGCGTCCGCAAGGCGAGCCGGAGGAAGTCCGGGTGCATGATTTCCTCATCGCGGAACTCGGCCGGGCGGCGCCACACAGCGTCTACGACCACGCCACCAATGCCGGCTGGGTCGGCGTCACCGCGGATGATGGCGGCAGCAACGGCTCGCGCCTGCGGCTATGGAAGATCGATCTGTAACGCCTCGCAACCGAACTCGGCTTCGTGGCGCATCACCTGCCGCCTTGCACCAGAAAGTGGAACAAGATCGAGCACCGATTGTTCCGGTTCATTATGATGAACTGCCGTGTCATCGTGGATCTGATCGCCGCGACCACAACCAAGACCGGACTGACCGTCCGATGCGAACTGGACAGCGCCCTTTATCCCAAGGGGATCGTCGTCTCCGACCAACAGATCGGTGCCCCAAAAATTACCCACAACGCGTTCCACGGAGAGTGGAATTATGCGGTCCACCCAAACGAAACGAATACCATACAATTCAAAGCATTTATCGTTGGATCAGGCCTAAAGGTAATGGGATCAGAGGGTCTTGTCCCTCGAGATTCCGCCCCAGCCTCGGGTGGACGTGTTTTTCCTGGTCCGACGCGGGGCGCTGGTGTTCAACTACGCCGAGGTGGTGCGGTGGGAAGCGGCGAATGGCATCACGCCGGTGGCCGTCACACTGCGAGATGCCAGTTCCGCGCGCTGCGATGCGCGACTGAAGTTCGATTGGGACGACTTTCGGGTCGAGGTTTGCTACACTGCCCGCGTTGATGGGGTTCCCGCCGCATCGGGGGCCTTCGTCCGGCAGATGGACGAGTGGCTTGCGGAGCACGCCGGGAAGCCGCCCGCACGGTGAAGAAGAGACTGATCCCGCTCTGGCGGCGCATCAACCCCGAGGGCTTGGCCAGCGTGTCCTAAAAGGCGCTTGCACCACTTCGTCACCGCGCACATTGCGCATTTGGAGGCTCATCATGGCGGTCGCACAGCGCATCATCTTCCAGCCCTACATCGCGGCAAAGCGTGGCGGGCTGAAACCTGGCCCGGCGGTGGCCTGCCGCAACCCCGCCGATGCCGAGCGCCGCGCCGAGAAGGCGATGGGCAGCGGCGCGATCGTCGGCGCCCATGTCGTCCGCATCATGGCCGACGAGGAGGCTGGAGATTATGGCGAGCCGGAGTTCCTCAATGTCTACGGCCGGGTGCCCGAGGAGGCGTAACCAGGGCGCCCGAGCATCTCACTTTCGAGCCATGGCGGGTTTCCTGGCTGGCCTTGCCGATGGCAACACTGGCGCGGGGTGATGTCTCGGATTGGTGGATTGCGAGCCGGGCAATGCCTGCTCGGCCAGGCCGACAATCTCGACCGTGCGCGCACCAAAGGCATGCCCGATCTCGTATTTGAGCAATTCACGCGTCCATCCCAGACGCGGCGATGCGTATTTGATGTCGCCGTGCCCGCTCTCGAATTCCATACCATCGTTCACTCGAAAGACCGTGATGAACAATGTCTCGTTCCTGACCGACGCGACGGCGTCACACAGGTATTTTTGATGGGCTCCGGACATAGGCAGTTCCCTTCAGGCGTGACAGAAACATGCTACCACTTGTGCTCAGCGGCCGGGGCTGACGGCGCTGCAACCCGGATATGCCAATAGCCGATCATTGCGTATCTTACGAGCGTCGCTGAAAAATGACCTCCCGGATCTTTCAGGAGGAGCGGATAATCGCTATCTAGCCTCAATCGTTGGGTCTATCCTGGCCAACGGCGGCGGTGAAGCGAACGAGGAAAGCCTGAACCTTGAAAAGACAGAAAAACGACCGGCAGCGGCAATCGCGCGGTTGGAGCGACGACAACGGCAGTCTTTACGGCAATGCCCCCGAGCCGGTGTCCTTCCCATCGTTTTCTGCGAGCCCCTCGGCATCTGACGTGGGGGCGACGGTCAATTGGTACAACGCCGAGAAGGGATTTGGCTTCGTCACCCTGGCAGACGGGGCGGGGGACGCCTTTCTGCACGTGAGCGCGTTGCAGGCCAGTGGGCTCCAGGCCGTCGCTCCCGGTTCACTTCTCAAAGTCCGGGTCGGGAAGGGCCAGAAGGGTCTGCAGGTCGACCAAATCCTCTCCGTCGCCGAGGGGCCGGCCGTGGCGCAGGCGCCGCGTCGGTCGCAGACTGGCCGCAGCGAAGCACCCGACCGCCCGCGTCGCCAGGTTGATCTGAGCTCCACGGTCGAGGTCGTCGGCACCGTGAAGTGGTACAATTCTCAGAAAGGCTTCGGCTTTGTCAGTCCGGACGGTGGCGGCAAGGACATATTTGTTCATGCGACGGCTCTCGAACGGGCGGGACTCGCGACGTTGAACGAAGGCCAGTCGGTGCGAATTGGCGTCGTGCAGGGCGCCAAGGGACCGGAGGCGGCCTCGATCAGCCTCAATCAGGGGTAACCATATGGGGCAGTACGCGCGAGTGAAAATCGGAGGCTGATCCGTAGGCAAGAGGCATTACGATCCATTTTTGATCGCGATGCCGCCGCCTCCGTGCCTGACTCCCCTCCTCCCACCCCACCTCCGTGAGATTTGCGACACCCTGAACCACGGCCGTGGTGCCGCACGGGTTGGGGCGGTGCCCGACCGGAGCGGCACCACGGCCGCGGCAGCAATGTGATTCTGCCACCCAAGATGGCAGATGCTTGGGAACGGCCTGCGCCAGCGTCCTCGCCCCAAGGCTCGAATGTGGCCGGCGGGCACTGGCAATCTGCAACCTGCGTTCGACAGTAGATTTGTCGAAAGACGCGATGCCTGAAACCCCTTTGGACAAAATTCAACCAAAAATCAAATATTGGCTTGGAATCACATTGTAAGACTTCACACGTGTACCAAAGGTAAGATCGTCCCCAATACGGTTGTCTCGACCCGAGGGAACCGATGCGCTATTGGATGGTTCGGTTCTATCGAGGGTCCATGACTTGACGAGCCACTTGGCCGGTCCTCACCGCAATTGTGCCTCCGAGCGTCAGAAGGCGGGTCGTGATGACGACATCGCGCCCGCCCTTTCGCCCCGACATGGCGAACGACTGGGCCTGCGCCTTCGCGTGGCTTTGGCGGTGGCATTCGCGGCATTGGCGATGGCCACCAGCGCTGGTATCACCCTGCTCGCCCAGAGCGACGTCGGCTACACGTTGCAGGTCGAGGCGGGCACGCAGCAAGTGGATCCGGCTGCGGCCTTTGCGCCGGCGGCTTCTGTGCGTAACCGCATCCTGGCCGCCGAAATGGTCGCCGGATTGCTGGCAGCCCTGCTGGGATGGTTCGCCGCCGGCAGGTTCGCAGCGCCCATCGAGCGGCTGGCGCGGTTGTTCACCGCGGTGACCCCTCCCCGCGCCACCCGCGAGGCGGCAGCACGGAGGGGCGCGCTGCTGGCAATCTCGACCGAGCGCACGGCGGCCGCCGAGGCTCCGGATCGCACCATCGACGACCTGGCATGGCGGGCAGCCTAGATGCAGGGGAAGCGGCGCGCCGGTCCGATCGGGGTGGTGTTGTCCGACACCGGTGGGCGTATCCATCAGGCGAACGACGCGTTCCTGGAGATGATCGGCCGCGACCGGGCGGCGCTGGCGTTGGGCGAGGTGCGGTGGGACGAATTGACGCCAGTGAAATGGCTGCCGCACGACGCGGCGGCGGTCGCCGAGGCGGCGGCCCGTGGCCGCTGCGCCCCCTATGAGAAGGAACTCCGCCACGCCGACGCTTCGCTGGTGCCGGTGCTGGTGGCCATCACGCTGGTCGACCGCGAGACCGGGCAGACAACCATGTATGTGCTTGACCTGAGCGAGCAGCGGCAGGCGGATGCGCAACTCACGCGCATGAACGAACAGATGCGGCTGGCGATCGGCGCGGCGCGGATGTTCTTCTGGGACTGGGACCTGGTCACTGACCGGGTGGAGTGGTCGGGCGGGCTGGAGGCGGCTTGCGGCCTGCCGCCCGGCGGGTTCGGCGGCACAGCGGCGGCGTTCCGCGCGCTGATCGATCCCGCCGACTTGCCCCAGGTCGAGGCGGCGATTGGCGAAGCCCTGGCCGGCAGGGGTGCGGCCTACGAGGCGGAGTTTCGCATGGTGTGGCCCGACGGCACACGGCGGTGGGTGCTGTCGCGCGGCACGGTGCTGCGCGATGCCAGCGACCGGCCGGTGCGGCTCCTCGGCATCGACTTGGACATGACCGACCGCAAGGCGACGGAGCGGGCGTTGGCCGAGAGCGAGGCGCTGCGCCGGACGATGCTGTCCCGGCTGCGCGAAGGCGTCGCGTTGTGCGAGATGATCCGCGACGATTCGGGCCGCGGGGTGGATTTCCGCTATTTGGAGGTGGGCGGCGGCTGGGAGGAGATGACCGGCATCGCGCCGGCGGCGGCGGCCGGGGCGCGGGTGACCGACCTGATCCCCGGCATCGAGACGGCATGGATCGATACCTACGACCAGGTGGTGCGCACCGGCGAGGACCAGCATTTCGTGATGGAGGTGGGCCCGCTCGGCCGCCTGTTCGATTGCCACGCCTTCGCTATGGGGGGTTTGCGGTTCGGCGTGTCGTTCGTCGACGTGACCGAGCGGCGGCGGGCCGAACGCGCGTTGGCAGACAGCGAGATGCGTTACCGGCGGCTGGCCGACGCGCTGCCGGCCCTGATCTTCGTGACCGATGCCGAGGGGCGCTACGTCTTTACCAACAAAAGTTACCAGCACTATGCCGGCCGGCCTGCCAAGGCGTTGTTGGGCAATGGCTGGGCCGACCTGATGCACCCGGATGACCGGGGCCGTGTGGAAGCGGAATGGCGCCGCTCGGTCACCGCCGGCGCGCCGTGCGACATCGAGCTTCGGCTCCGCCGCGATGATGGCGCGTCGCGTACTTTCCTGGTGCGTAGCGCCCCCGAGCGCGACAAGCAGGGCCGGATTCTGCGCTGGATCGGCACCTGCACCGATGTCGATGACTGGCGTCGGTCGGAAGTGGCACGCGGCGCCGCGGAGGACCAGTTGCGCTTGGCGGTCGAGGCAGCCGAGCTTGGGGCGTGGAGTTGGGACCTGCGCACCGGGGAGCTGGAGGTGACGGCGCGGTGCAACGAACTGTATGGCCTGGCGCGGGATTCACGGCCGGACTGGGACACGCTGGCGCGCGTTCTGCACCCCGACGACGTGGCCGGGCGCGACATGGTCATTGCCGACGCGCTATCCCGACGCGGCGGATACGAGGTGGAATATCGGGTACGCCTTCCTGGCGGCGAGGCGTGGCGACGCAGCGTGGGCCGGACGGAAACCGGGCCTGACGGTTCGGTGCGGGTTCTGCGCGGCGTGGTGTTCGACATCGACCGACAAAAACGAGCCGAGGACGCGCTGCGCGATGACCGCGACCGGCTGGAAGCGCGGGTGGCCGAACGCACCAGGGCGCTGTCCAGTGCCGCCGCCGAACTAGCCGTGCAGATGCGCCAGCGCGAGGAGATGCAATCGGCCCTGTTGCAATCGCACAAGCTGGAGGCCATGGGCCAACTGACCGGCGGCGTGGCGCATGATTTCAACAACATCCTGGCGGCCATCCAGGGTAGCTACCGGCTGCTGGAGCGCCAGGTGGGCGGCAACGCCAGGGCCGCGGACCTGGTGCGGCGCGGCCTGGAGGCGGCCGAACGCGGCGCACGGATCATCGGACAACTGATGTCGTTCGCTCGCCGGGAGGAATTGCGGCCGCGGCCGCTGCATCTCGGCGCGGTGCTGCGCAATGCCGAGACCCTGATCGTGCAGACCGCCGGCAACGGGATCGACTGCCGCTTCGAGATCGAGGCCGAGCTATGGTCGGTGATCGTGGACCAAACGCGGCTGGAGATGACGTTGATGAACCTGGCGGCCAACGCGCGCGATGCCATGCCGGATGGCGGCGTACTGACCATCGCGGCGCGACGGGCCGTGGCCGGCGACCTGCCGGACGGGATTTCACTCTCGCGCGACCATGTGGTCGTCAGCGTGGCAGACACCGGCAGCGGCATGGACGAGGCCACCCAGCGCCGCGCCACCGAGCCGTTCTTCACCACCAAGTCGGTGGGCAAGGGGACCGGGCTGGGCCTTGCCTCGGCGCATGGCTTCGCCGAACAATCGGGCGGCGCCCTGCGCCTGCGCAGCGCACCGGGCCAGGGCACGGTCGTGGAACTGCTGCTGCCTCGGGCTGCCGTGGACGCTTCCGGGGCGACAGAGGGGGCGACAGAGGGGGCGGACTCGCAACCGGATGACGAAATCGCGCTGGCGCCGCCGGGTGAAGATGTTTTGATCCTGCTGGTCGACGACGACGATGCGGTGCGACCCTTCACCGCCGGACTGTTGCGCGAACTGGGATATCGGGTGATCGAGGCGGCGAGTGCGGAGACCGCAGAGGCGCTGGCGCCCGGCGGGCAAGGGATCGACATGCTGGTCACCGACATCATCATGCCCGGTGCGCCCGGCCATGTGCTGGCGGCGCGGCTGCGCCAGGAACGGGCGGACCTTCCGGTCCTGTTCATCACCGGCTATGGCGGCGATGCTGTGCTGGGCGATGCGCCGGTGTTGCTGAAGCCGTTCACCGAAATGGCCCTGGCGCGTGCGGTGCGGCACGGGCTGCGCCGGGCTGCCCGCAGCCGCGCCGCCCATGCCCAGGGGGGCAATGTCCAGGGGGGCGATGACCAGGGGGGGGCCGCCGCTGGCACCTCCGCCACGGGAGAGTTTGGCGGGTTGGCGCTGCGCCCCGTGCCTGCCGCCTTGCCCGATCGGCTGATCGGCCGGCTGCGCCATCCGCTACTGCGCGAAACCTATCTGCGCTGGCTGGCACGGCGCGATCTCGCCGGGGGCGCGCCGAACCCCGCCTTGATGGCGGGCACCGGCCTGCCGGAGCCGGTGGTCGCCAGCGCGTTCCTGGTCGAGGTCGTCGGCCATGGCGCGTTCCGCTACCTCCAGGTCGGCGAGGCGCTGACCGCGCGGCTGGGCCGCTCGCTGGTTGGCGAAACGCTGCGCGACGACGAAGCCACGGCTGGCGCGGATGCGGTGGCGAACGAGATGGCGGTGGCGGCGTATCGCAAGTGCCTGGTAAGCCAGGTGGCGCATTACGACTACACTAGTACATCCCGGCTGAAATATCGACCCCAAGTCCTCGATCACTGTTTGAGCGGTTTGCCCTCGTAAGTCCACTTAAACGGCTTGGCGAGGGTTTCGTTAAAATAGGCAATGAATGCCTC